>Ga0209262_10000009_pt1 | contig 358580 bp, 304 predicted proteins | sample Lowcelwee11metaG_FD_187171 | JGI IMG/M metagenome (GOLD analysis project Ga0209262, IMG submission 187171) | Freshwater pond sediment microbial communities from the University of Edinburgh, under environmental carbon perturbations - Low... | ecosystem: Environmental > Aquatic > Freshwater >...
ACAACCCCCTCCTGGCGCCCTTCTCCCAGCGCTTGCGCAACGCAGGGAAACCCGGCCTCGTCAGGGTCTGTGCGGTCATGCGCAAGCTCATGCACATCATCTTCGGTGTCTGGAAGCATCAGACGCCATTCGATCCCAACCGGCTTGCGGCGGGGTGAACAAGACGGTATCTACGTCTGTTGACACGTATTTCCTTGGTTGCCATCGCAACACGGCGATTTCAACACGGAGAACTCAAACGGGCTCTCAGCGCGTCAGGCTTTCCAGCCGCAGCGCGGTCTGGCCCATGTGAACCACGCCGCCCTCGCCGGGCGCGTGCACCTGCAGGCCGAAGCACGAGGATTCCAGCTTGTTCCATTCGCTCAACTCACCGCTGTGCGCCCATTTGCGCACGATCCGCAGGCTGTAGCAGCCGGCCGCTTCGGTGTCGGCGGGCTCCCAGTCCACCTCCTGGCTGCCCAGAATGTTGATCTCGAACACCGCGCCCAGCGGCGAGCAGACCTTGAAATGCTCGTGTCCCAGACCGTTCACCGGCGCGCCGGTGTCGGCCTGCGACACCGAGACGAACAGCAACAGCACATAGCTGTCGTCATGGATGGATTTGGATTCCTGCGATACCGCGTCAACGATCAGTCGTGCCATCGGGTCTGTCTCCTGCGCTTGGTCGGGTGCCGGCGTCCTGTGGTGGCGCGGCAAAGCCGCGAGTGTGCAGCAGCCCCATTCCCGCTGGCATGGGCCGATGGGCAGGGGTGGAGTGGGTCCCGGGCGGCGTAGGGAAGACGCTTTTCTGCGGTCCGGCGGCCGCAAATCGGCCTTCCGGGGTTCGCCGAATCACCCTGGAAGCGAGCAAATACGGGCCGGCTCCGTTTTTTACATGCGCTAGGGCATGGAAGCCGGTACCCTATACGGTTCCTGTCTGTTTTACGGCTGAACTCCTCATGCTGTTTCAACACGTCGCGATCGCCGGCCTGGCGCACATCGATGCTCCGCGCCAACTGACCTCCGCCGAGATCAACGCCCGGCTCAAGCCGACCCTCGACCGCCTCGGGATCAAGGCGAACGTGCTCGAAGACATCGCCGGCATCCATTCCCGGCGCCTCTGGGACGACGGCGTGGAAGCGTCGGACGCCGCCACCCTCGCCGGCGTGAAGGCCCTCGCCGATGCCGGTATCGATCCCTCGCGGATCGGCCTGCTGGTCAATACCTCGGTCAGCCGCGACTACCTGGAGCCGTCCACCGCCAGCATCGTCTGCGGCAACCTCGGCCTGTCCGACACCTGCCAGAACTTCGACGTCGCCAACGCCTGTCTGGCCTTCCTCAACGGCATGGACATCGCCAGCCGGATGATCGAACGCGGCGAGATCGATTACGCCCTGATCGTCGACGGCGAAACCGCCAATCTCGCCTACGAGAAGACGCTCGCGCGCATGGCCAGCCCGGACCTCACCGAAGACGAGTTCCGCAACGAGATGGCCACGCTCACCCTGGGCTGCGGCGCCGCCGGCATGGTGCTCGCCCGCGCCGAGCTGGCCCCGGGCGCGCCGCGCTACCGCGGCGGCGTCACCCGCGCCGCGACCCAGTGGAACGGCCTCTGCCGCGGCAACCTCGACCGCATGGTCACCGACACCAAGATGCTGCTGATCGAAGGCATGAAGCTGGCGACCAAGACCTTCGTCGCCGCGAAGCTCGCATTGGGGTGGGTGGTGGAAGAAGTCGACGAGTTCGTCATCCACCAGGTCAGCAAGGTCCACACCCAGGCCATGGTCGAAGCCTTCGGCATCGACCCGAAGAAGGTCCTGACCATCTTCGGCGAGCACGGCAACATCGGCCCCGCTTCGGTGCCGATCGTGCTCAGCAAGCTGCGCGAGATGGGCCGCCTGAAGAAGGGCGACCGCGTCGCGCTGCTCGGCATCGGTTCGGGCCTGAACTGCTCGATGGCCGAAGTGGTCTGGTGAGCAGGGTTCCCGACGGCTCCGCCGCTCGGTAAAGTCGAACCTCCAGCCCCCGGCCTCGGCCGGGGGTTTTCGTTTCCGCCCTCGATGCGTAAGGACTGCCCATGTCGAAACTGCCCAGCCACCATGAAATCGCCATCGCCTCCATCCCCGTGTTCAGCGACGACGGCCGTCTTGATCTCGCCGAGCTCGAAAAGCTCCTGGCCCTCGCCCTGCGCGACGCCGTGGTCGACGAGGACGAGAAGCGCGTCCTCGGCAATATCCTGACCCGCGCCGAGCGCGACGGCGTCGATCCGGACGTCCAGGCCCGCATCGATCAGGTCCGTCGGCAGCATGGGCTGAGCGCCTGACGCGCACCGCCGCCACTCCGCGCGTCATCCGAAACCCCGGCTCAGGCCGGGGTTTCTCGTTTCCGGGCCGCTGATCGCCTGCGCCGCCCAGAACCATTCGTCGGATATCACATGTGAGTAATTGACAGACATCACATGTGACATTTATCGTCCGCTCATGGAACGCCGATCCTCCGCCTACTACCAGCGCCGCCACCGCGAGCGCCTGCGCGAGCAGGGGTTGATCAAGAAAGAGTTATGGGTGTTGTCCGAATACGCCGACGAACTGGCGGAGATCGAGCGACGGATGCGCCAGCCCCGGGGCGACACCCCGCAGGCCGGGCGTGCGGGTCAGGAAACGCAAGGGGAGCAGGTGATGTCCGGCATGTCGATGCAGTCTTCTCCGCTGTGGACGGCGCTCGCGCTGTACGCCGCGCTCGCGGCATCCGACGGCGTGCGCGACGGCGCGATCTCGGTCGAGCTGATCGACGGCGCCGAACCCGGCCTGTACCTGACCATGCACGACTACGGCGACCTGCCGCTGTTCATGGCGGTGGTCGGCCGCCAGATCGTGGTCGAAGCGATGATGTGGCCGGTGTCGCATGTGCGCGATCCCGCGCGCTTCAACGAAGAGCTGTTGCGTACGCACCGGCTGTTCCCGTTGTCCACGCTGGGTATCGAAACCATCGATGGCCAAGCGGTCTACATCATGTTCGGCGCATTGAGCGCGTCGTCGTCGCTGCCCGATGTGCTGTTCGAGATCGAAACCCTGGCCGACAACGTGATCCGAGCCACCGAAGCCTACGAATGGCATCTGCAGGTAGCCGCATGAGTACGAAGGGCCGGCCCGGCGGTCGCGGCAAGGCGCAGGCGACGAAGGCCGCGCCGGCCGAAGCGCCCGCATCCGCGGCGCTGTGGCGTCGGCTGGTGACCGCCGTGCGCGGCGGCGTCAACGAACTGGGCGAGGCGATCGCCGAAAGTCAGGCGCTGCGCATCCTCGACCAGGAAATCCGCGACAACGACGACGAACTGCATCGCGTGCGCGCGAACCTCGCCGAGACCATGGCGCACTGCAAGGTGGCGCAGGAACGGCTGGCGGCGGCGGACGCCAGTCTCGAAGAATACGAAGGCTATGCGCTGAAAGCGCTGAAGGCGGGCGAGGACGCCCTGGTGCGCGAGATCGCGGCCAGGATTTCGCTGCTCGAAACCGAACGCGACAGTCACGCCGGGCAGGCGCAGATGTATGCGGAGGACATCGCCCATCTGCGCAGGATGGCCGCGCAGCTCGAAGCGACGATCGGTCGATTGAAGCAGCAGGTGGACACGGTGCGCGCGACCGAGAATGTGCAGCGTGCGCAGGCCGCGGTGGCGAACCGCCGCGAGGGTTCGGACGTGCGCGTGCGCACGGCGCTGGATTCGCTGGAACGCATCAAGCGCCGCCAGGCCGAACGCGGCGTGCGGTTCGACGCAGCACACACGATCAAGGATGGCGTCGGCGACGAGGCGCTGGATGCGAAGCTGCGCCGGGCCGGCATCATCGCCGACGAAGATCGTACCGAAGCGGTGCTGTCTCGTCTGAAGAAAAAGCACGACGCTTGAACGAGCGATACGGACGCCTTCGCGGCGCCGACGGGGACCACACAGTTGGAGCATGGGGATGGATGAATTTCTGAGCGTTGCGACATCGTTTCCGACTGCGGTCTACACCGTGCTGCTGTGCGTGGTGACGGTGCATTGGCTGCTGTCGGCGCTGGGGATTCTCGAAATCGACACGCTCGATGGCCTGATGCCGGATCACATCGGCGCCGACGGTCTGCATGGCGCACATGGCGCCCACGGCGCGCATGCACATCACGCGCACGATGGGCATGGCGCCGAGCATGGCGGCATGAGCGGCCTGCTGATGAAATTCGGCCTGCACGGCGTGCCGATCATGGTGGTCATCACCATCATCGCCATCGTCGGTTGGGCGTCCTGCTTCTTCTTCGATCTGTACGTGCTGGGCCCGGCGAAACTGGGCGCACTCGGCGTGGTCGCCGACATCGCTACGATCGTCGGCGGACTGTTGCTGTCGATACCGGTCGCGCGCGTGGTGCTGTCCCCTGTAAGGCGCATGCTGCTTCGCTTCGCACCGGTGTCGCAGCGTCCGCTGCTCGGTCGTTACGCCGAGGTGCGCAGCCCGGAAGTGACGAAAACCCATGGTCAGGCATGGCTCGACGACGGCGGCGCGGGATTGATCCTGCAGGTGCGCGCCGACAACTCTGGCCAGTTCGTGCGCGGCGACCGCGTGGTGTTGATCGAGTATCTGGAACAGCAGAACGCCTACCGGGTGATCTCGGGCGAAGAATTCGAGCGTCTTTAGAAAGCTGGTGGAATATCAAGTGTCCGGCCGACGCCGTGTCGTGCCGGGTGTGATTCGTGTTTCGACGAGGGAGAGAGTGTTATGGGTGATCCAGGTCTTATCGGTGTGCTGACCATCGCAGGGGTGGTGATCGTCTTCTTTCTGGGCATCCTCGGGATGTTCAAGGCCTTCTACAACAAGGTGCCGCAGGGCACCGCGCTGATCGTCAACGATCTGTCGTCGTCGCCGAAGGTGCATTTCACCGGCGCGATCGTGTATCCGGTGATCTACAAGAAGGAGCTGATGAAGATCTCGCTCATCACCCTCGAAGTGGATCGCCGCGGCAAGGACGGCCTGATCTGCCGCGACAACATGCGCGCCGACATCACCGTCGCGTTCTACCTGCGCGTCAACGAAACCGCGCAGGACGTGCTGAAGGTCGCCAAGGCCATTGGCGCCGAGCGCGCATCCGACAAGGCCGCGGTGAACGAACTGTTCAACGCCAAGTTCTCCGAAGCGCTGAAGACGGTCGGCAAGCAGATCGACTTCGTGAAGCTGTTCGAGAACAGGCAGGAATTCCGCGACCGCATCGTCGAGGTGATCGGCAACGATCTCAACGGCTATGTGCTGGAAGACGTGGCCATCGACTATCTCGAACAGACTTCGAAAGCGTCGCTGGACCCGAGCAACATCCTCGACGCCGAAGGCATCCGCAAGATCACCGAACTCACCGCCGCGCAGAACGTGATCACCAACGAGCTGGAGCGCAACGAACAGCTCGCGATCACCAAGAAGAACGTCGAGACCCGCGAAGCGATGCTGGCGCTGGAGCGCCAGCAGGCCGATGCCGAGGCGCGGCAGAAGCGCGAAATCGCGACGATCCAGGCGCGCGAGGAAGCCGAAACCGCGAAGGTGCAGGAAGAAGAGCGCCTCAAATCCGAGCAGGCGCGCATCGCCACCCAGGAGTCGCTGGACATCCGCGAGCAGAACCGCATGCGCGAAGTGGAAGTGGCCGAGCAGAACCGCCAGCGCGCGGTGGTGATCGAAGTCGAGAAGGTGCATCGCGCCAAGGATCTGGAGATCGTCTCGCGCGAGCGCGAAGTCGAACTGCAGCGCATCGACAAGGAAAAGGCGCTGGAAATCCAGCGCAAGGACATCGCGAACGTGATCCGCGACCGCATCGTCGTGGAAAAGTCGGTCGCCCAGGAAGAGGAGCGGATCAAGGAAGTGCGCCAGGTGTCCGAAGCCGATCGCTCGAAGCAGGTCGCGGTCATCGCCGCGCAGGCCAAGGCCGAAGAAGAGCTGGTGCGCCAGGTCAAACAGGCGGAAGCCGACGAAACCGCGTCCAAGCACCGGGCGGTGGAAATGACCGTGATCGCGCAGGCCGAACTGGAAGCCGCCGGCAAGCACTCGGAAGCCAAGAAGCGCATGGCCGAAGGCATCGAAGCCGAGCGCGCCGCGCCCGGTCTGGCCGATGCGCGCGTGCGCGAAGTCACCGCCGCGGCGCTGGAAAAGGAAGGCATGGTCAAGGCGCGCGTGGTCGCGGAAACCATGGCCGCCGAGGCCAAGGGCACGCAGGACAAGGGTATGGCCCAGGCCAAGGTGCTGGAAGAGAACCTCGGTGCGCAGGCGCGCGGCGAAGAACAACTCGGCACCGCGCAGGCCAAGGTCACCAAGGATCGCGGCCTGTCCGAAGCCGAAGTGCTGCGCGAGAAGTATCGTTCGGAAGCGGAAGGCCTGACCGAGAAGTTCACGGCGCTGGGCTCGCTGAGCGATCAGGCGCGCGCGCACGAAGAGTTCCGCATGCAGCTGGAGAAGAGCTTCGAGCAGGCGATCGCGTCGATCGCGGCCAACAAGGACATCGCGCGCGAGCAGGCCGAAGTACTGTCGGCGGCGCTGTCGAAGGCGAACATCGATATCGTCGGTGGCGAAGGCGCGTTCTTCGATTCCTTCGCCAAGGCGCTGTCGGTGGGCAAGGCGGTCGAAGGCTTCGCCGGCAAGAGTCCGGTCGTGCAGGAAGTGCTGCAGAAGCTGCTGTCGCTGGGCGGCACGGGCGCGCCGGGCAAGGACGCGCCGGCCAAGGTCCCGGTGCAGGCCGAAGACGCCTGACCTGCGACGACAGGACGCAAGGCAACGATGCGCGTCGGCCCGCGGGCCGACGCGACGCACAGCACGCCGCTTTTGAGCATGCGGTTTCAGCAGGATAAAGAGCGATGTCGGAGCACACCCCCAACCCGGCGCAGACCACGGATGCCGGCGGCCCCGCCGAAAAACTCGTGGACAAGGCCGTCGCCGAAGGCGGCGCCTACGAAGTTCTGCGCCGCCGGCTGACCGATCAGGGCCAGCAACTGCGCGAGATCTCGGAAGCGCTGAACGCGCAGCGGCTGCAGGAATTCGGCAGCAGCCGGATGGAGGTGATCGGCCGCCTGCGCATCCGCACCGAGCACAATTGCGTCGCGCGCGACATCGTCCAGGTCGGCGATTGCCTGCTGTTCGGCTACAACGTGTTCATCGGCCTGAAGAAGGAGACGCGGGTCGAGGACATCTTCTCGCTGTATCGGCTGGTCGACGGCGCGGAAGGGTACGACGTCACCCCAGTGGACGCGGCCGCGAGCTTTCTCGGCGATGCGAACTTCGTCAAGGAGTTCAACGAGCTGCAGGCCTACTACAAGAATTCGCGACTGCTGCAGCTGGTGGTGCGCGACAGCAAGCTGCTGGCGGCGTTCCAGATCGGCGAACGGATCGAGGACGTCCGCGTCTTCCGCTGGCAGATCGATACCGGCGGCGCCGTGCGCTACATCGACAATCGCGGCGAGCGCGATATCGCGCTGCCGGCGCCCTACGATTTCGAGTGGACCCGCGCCACCCGCGAGCTGGCGGTCAACGGCCGTCATCCGCATCTCAACATCCTCGACACCGTGTTCGTGGAAACGACCGGCGGCGATCTCACCGTCAAGATCGAGAACAACACCGAAGACGGGCTGGGCATCTACCGCGAGCCCGTCGACGATCAGACCCAGTCGCTCGACGATGCGCAGATCGATTTCGCGCGCCTGGGCAGTCTGATCCTGTTGCGCGTATTGCCGTATCGCGAAAGCGAATGGCGGCATCTGGTCTACAACACGCTGTCGCGGCGGGTGCATCGCATCGATGCGATCGGCCAGGCTTGCGTGCAGTTGCCGGAAGACCACGGCATCGTGTTTCCCGGCGGCTACATGCTGCAGAACGGCGAAACCCGCACCTTCGACCAGGCAGTGCAGGGCATGCGCTTCAAGCGCACCATCCGTTCGCCCAACGGCGAGGACGTGCTGTATCTGTTCTACGAACCGCTCGACGGCCGGATCGCGATCTTCGTCTACAACATGATCCAGCGCGGCATGCAGCCGCCGGTGATCGGGCACGGCTATGCGCGCCTCGAAGACGGACGCATGGTGATCTTCACCGCGCAGAGCAACGAGCCGACCCGCGTCCATCCGATGCAGGTCTGGCAAACCCCGTTCGCGTTCGACGATTACGCCGTGCGGCAGCCGCCCGGCAACACCTTCATGGGCCGGATCGGCAATCCCGATCTGGTCCGCGGCATTTCCGAACTGCTGAGCCTCGCGCGCGGCATCGACGGCACCGACGCGAGTTCGCAGCGCTACCAACTGCTGACCCAGACCACGCGCAGACTCTTCGACCAGTACCACTGGATCGAGGATCGCCACTGCCCCGGGCTGGCGCCGCTGCTGCGCGAAATCATCGCCAGCAGCGAAGCGGTGCTGGACGAGTACGAGAAGGTCGAAAGCATCCGCAGGCAGTCGGCCGAGGCGATGCGCGACGCGGCCGAACGCCAGAGCGCGCTGCTCGGCGGCCTGCACCCCGACAACTGGGAGCGCGTGCAGGATTGCGTCGATGCACTGAACGCGATCACCGCGCAGCGCGGCCGCCTGCTGACCATCCGCGAGTACCGCTACGTTGATGTCGATGCGATCGACGCGATGGAAGCGGAGCTGCTGGAGGCCTACGCGCGCACCGGCGCGGCCACCGGCGAATTCCTGGCCGGCGACAAGGTGCTGCATCCGTACATGGAGCGCGTGCAGGCGATGGATGCGCTGGCGCAGAAGGCCGCCAGCGTCGCGGCGCTGAAGGAACCGCAGCAGCAGATGCAGGCGCTGTCGTCGGATCTCGACATGCTGTCGGAACTGATGGCGACGCTGCGCGTGGACGACGCCACCCAGCGTACCCGCATCGTCGAAGCCATTTCCGAGATCTACGCCCGGCTCAACCAGGCCAAGGCCCGCGCCGAGCAGCGCCGCAAGGCGCTCGGCAGCGGCGAGGCCGTCGCGCAGTTCGGCGCGCAGTTCACGCTGTTCGGCCAGAGCATCGCCAGCGCGCTGTCCGCGGCGCGCGATCCGGATCGCTGCGATCAGGAACTGTCGCGGCTGATGGTGCAACTGGAGGAACTGGAAAGCCAGTTCGGCGAACACGAGCAGTTCCTCGGCGATATCGTCGCCAAGCGCGAGGAATTGCTGGAAACCTTCGAGGCCCATAAACAAACGCTGCTGGACGACCGCCAGCGCAAGAGCCAGTCGCTCGCCGACGCCGCGGCGCGGATCCTCGAAGGCCTGAGCCGCCGCACCGCGCGCATCGCGGGTATGGACGAACTCAACGCGTTCTTCGCCGGCGATCCGCTGATCCTGAAACTGCGCGATCTGGCCGAGCGCCTGCGCGGCCTGAAGGACAGCGTGAAGGCCGACGACGTGGAGTCGCGGCTCAAGGGCGTGCGCGACCAGGCGGTGCGCGCGCTACGCGATCGCAGCGAGCTGTTCGAGGAAGGCGGCAACGTCATCAAGCTCGGCCCGCGCCATCGTTTCAGCGTCAATACCCAGGAACTCGATCTGACCGTGTTGCCGCGCGGCGACGGCCTGAGTCTGCATCTGACCGGCACCGAATTCTTCGCGCCGGTGCGCGATCCCGAACTCGATGCGCTGCGCGATTTCTGGCAGATCACGCTGGAATCGGAATCGCCGCAGCTGTATCGCGGCGAGTATCTGCTCGGCGAAGTGCTGGCCGCCGCGGAGCGCAATGCCGAAGGGTTGAGTCTGGATCTGCTGCGCCAGCAGGCGAAACAGCCCGAGGTGTTGATGCGGACGCTGCGCGATTTCGCAGCGCCGCGCTATCGCGAAGGTTACGAGAAGGGCATTCACGATCACGACGCCGCCGCGCTGCTGGCCGCGCTGCTGCCGCTGCGCGACACCGCGGGCCTGCTGGTTCACGCGCCCGCGGCGCGCGCGTGGGCGAGCCTGTTCTGGACCCTGGTGCGCGAGCGCGATGACGCCGCGCAGTGGGCCGACCGCGCGCGCAACGCGCACGGCATCGATCGCGTGTTCGCGCATCGCGGCGGGCTGGCGAGTCTGCGCGACGATGTCGCCGCGGCGATGCGCGCCGAAGCCGATGCGCAGGCCCTGCCGGTCGATGCCGCATGGGATGCGGCCGCCGCCGACTATCTGATCGCGGTGCTGGCCGATCCGCGGCAGGCGTTCGTCTACAGCAAGTACGCGCGGCTATTGCTCGATGCGCTGCGCCAGCGCTTGACGGCGGAGCGGCTGTGGGACGAACTGCAGGCCTCGCTGGTCGCACTGCGCGACAAGCCGGGCATGCGCTGGCGTCTTGCCGCGCAGTGGTTCGATGCGCTGGCGTCCGATCCGGCGCATGTCGCCCAGATGGATTATCTGCCTGAAGCCGTGGCGCTGCTGTTGATCGGCGACGAGGCGCTCTCGCGGGTGAGCGAAGCCGATCTGCGCGTGGACGTCGGCGGCCTGCTCGGCGAGCATCCGCGGATCGTGCAGGGCACGCTGTCGCTCGGCGTCGACGATCTCGGCGAACGCCTGCGTCGCCATCGCGAGCACTTCCTGCCTCAGGTCCGCCGTTGCCAGAGTCTGCGTCAGGCGCTGGTGACGCGCGAGCGCGAAGCGCTGCGGCTGTCCGAATTCAAGCCGCGGCCGCTGACTTCGTTCGTGCGCAACAAGCTGATCAACGATGTGTATCTGGCGGTGATCGGCGACAACCTCGCCAAGCAGATGGGCACCGTCGGCGAGAACAAGCGCAGCGACCTGATGGGCATGCTGATGCTGATCTCGCCGCCCGGCTACGGCAAGACCACGCTGATGGAATACGTGGCGCACCGGCTGGGCCTGATCTTCATGAAGATCAACGGCCCCGCGCTGGGGCATGAAGTGCGCTCGCTCGATCCCGCGCAGGCGCCGGACGCCAATGCGAAGCGCGAGCTGGAGAAACTGAATCTCGCGCTGGAAATGGGCAACAACGTGATGCTGTACGTGGACGACATCCAGCACACGCATCCGGAGTTCCTGCAGAAATTCATTTCGCTGTGCGACGGTACGCGCCGCATCGAAGGCGTGTGGCAGGGCCGCACCCGCACCTACGACATGCGCGGCAAGAAATTCTGCGTGGCGATGGCCGGCAACCCGTACACCGAGTCCGGCGAAGTGTTCAAGATCCCGGACATGCTGGCCAACCGCGCCGACATCTACAACCTCGGCGATGTGCTCGGCGGCATGGAGGATGCGTTCAAGCTCAGCTATGTCGAGAACTGCCTGACGTCCAACCCGGTGCTGGCGCCGCTGGCGACCCGCGAGCTGGCCGATCTGTATCGACTGGTCGACAAGATCGAAGGCAAGCCGTTCTCCGCCAACGCACTGAGTCACGCCTACAGCGCCGCCGAGATCAACGAGATCACCGCAACATTGGAACGGCTGATGCAGGTGCGCGACGTGGTCTATCGCGTCAATCAGCAGTACATCGCCAGCGCCGCGCAGGCCGACCGCTATCGCACCGAGCCCGCATTCAAGCTGCAGGGCAGCTACCGCAACATGAACAAGCTGGCCGAGAAGATTTCCCCGGTGATGAACGCCGCGGAGCTGCAGCAGCTGGTCGCGGATCACTACGCCGGCGAAGCGCAGTTGCTGACCACCGGCGCCGAAGAGAATCTGCTCAAGCTCGCCGAGCTGCGCGGGGTGATGGACGAGACGATGACCGCGCGCTGGACGCAGATCAAGCGCGACTTCATGCGCAACAAGGCGATGGGCGACGGTGATGCCGATGTCGGCCAGCGCGTGGTCGCGCAGTTGAACGACTTGGTCGAAGGCGTGCGCGCGCTCGAAAAGCCGCCGGTGGATGCGGCTTCGCAAACGCAGCGCAGCGACAACGACGCGCCGTGGCCGCAGATCCTGGCGTCGCTGGAGCGGCTGTCGGAGCGCCTGGGCGAAGCGCGCACCGCGGGTATCGCCGAGATCGAGGTGTCGACGCCTGCGAACGCATCGCTTCCCGACTGGTTCGAGCGTCATGCCGAACAGCAGTTGCAGCTGCAGCAGGTGCTGACTCTTTTGGCCGAACGCATCGCCGCGCAGACCGTCGCGATCCAGAGCGCGCCGCAGACCGCCGCCAAGCGCGGACGCACTGCGCCGACCGAAGGCGCGGCGCTGGCGGCTTCACTGCGCGAGGAACAGTTGAAACAGGCGCTTGATGAGTTCTCCGACCGCCTGCTGGGCAAGACGCAGCGATGAGGGCGGCATGATGGATACGCCGAGAACCTTCGCTCCAAAAGCGGATTTCGCGGAACTCGATCGTCTGCTGCGCGAAAGCGCCGCAGACGCGGTGCTCGACGACGACGAGAAATTCGAACTGCGCGAACTCGGCGAGCGCCTCAGCCGCGACCGGGTGCGCTATCTGCGCAACCGCGCGTTCGATCTGGTTCGCGAGCGTTGGACGCAGCCGGACTCAACCCCACTGACGATGCTGCGCTGGCTGGAGCAGGTGGTGAAGACGCTCGACGCCAGCGTCGATCCGCCGGCGGTCGAGGCCGACGCGTTCTTCGCGCCGGGCGAGGACTGCCTGCGCAAGCTGCGCGAACTCTGCCTCGGCGCGAAGCGCAGCATCGATGTCTGCGTCTACACCATCGCCGACGATCGCCTGACCGAAGCGCTGATCGACGCGCACCGGCGCGGACTGACGGTGCGCATCCTCAGCGACAACCACAAGGTCCACGACACCGGCAGCGACGTGCACCGGCTGCGCGACCGCGGCATCGACGTGCGCCTGGACGACAGCGATTTCCACATGCACCACAAGTTCGCGCTGTTCGACGGCGCGCGCCTGGCCAACGGCAGTTTCAACTGGACCCGCGGCGCCAGCACCGGCAACGAAGAGAATCTGGTGGTGACCGACGATGTGCGGCTGGTGCGGGCGTTCGCGGAACGATTCGGGCGGTTGTGGGGCAGATTCGCTCCCGATCGTTAATGAAGCGGCCCCGCAAGGAAATAAATATGGTTTTTTTTTCGTTACGTGGGAGTCATACGGAAAATATTTTGTCTAAACAGAGCCTATAACGAAAAAATTGACAAAATATTTTCGTTGGCTGAGATTATCGGCCTGTACGCACTTCCGCCGCCGGATCCCATGTCCCCAGAAGATTTCCAGGCCCCTCAGGCTGGCCAAGTAATACGGGCGCCGCAGGGTTACCACGCCTTCGTCCCCGCGCCCCTGCCTCCGGAACTGATCTATACGCCTTCACTGGTGAGGCTGCTATCCGCCGCGGATGCCGCATTGAGCGAACTGTCGGGCATCGGCCGGGTCCTGCCCAACCCTCACCTGCTGCTGGCGTCTTACGTGCGCCGCGAGGCGGTGCTGTCTTCGCGTATCGAAGGCACGCGCGCCAGTCTGTCGGACGTGCTGGCGGACGAAGCGGGGCAGCCGGCGCATGCGCCCCCCGACGATGTGCGGGAAGTCCGCAACTACGTCGATGCTCTCGACTTCGGCATCGAACGCCTGCACAGCTTGCCGCTGTCGCTGCGGCTGGTGCGCGAGCTGCACGAACGGCTGATGCGCGGCGTGCGCGGCGACAGCGCCACTCCCGGCGAGTTCAGGCGCAGCCAGAACTGGATCGGGCCTTATGGCAGCACGCCGGCCAATGCGCCTTATGTGCCGCCGCCGCCGATGGAAATGGAGCAGTCTCTGGCGACATGGGAGTTGTTCCTGCACCAGCGCGAAGAACTGCCGGACCTCGTGCAATGTGCACTGATGCACGAACATTTCGAGGCCATCCACCCCTTCCTGGATGGCAATGGCCGCGTCGGTCGCCTGCTGATCACCCTGTTCCTGATCGAGCGCGGCCGGCTCTCGCAGCCGCTGCTGTACCTTTCCGAATTCATCGAACGCAACCGCGACGACTACTACCGGTTCCTGATGCGCATCCGCACCCATGGCGACTGGACGTCGTGGTTGCAGTATTTCCTGGCGGGCGTGGAATGGAGCGCGCGTCGCGCCTTGCGCCAGGCGCAACAGTTGCTGGCCCTGCGCGAGCGTATGCGCGCATCGCTGGCGGCCGATCCGCGGGCGCTTCTGCTGATCGATGCATTGTTCGAAAATCCGTTCATCGATCACAAGCGGACCGAAGCGCTGCTCGATGTCAGCGCGCCGACCGCGCGCAAAACGCTGGTCGCACTGGAAGCTGCCGGCGTGCTGAAGGAATTGTCAGGCCGACAGCGCGGCCGCCTCTACCTGGCCGATGGCATCCTGGCCGCGATCGACGATCCGGGTGAAGCCCGCGACATCGTCTGAGCCGTGACCCCGAGCCGCACGCCGAACCCCATCCGCAAAGGACCGCCATGACGTCTTCCGAGATGACTCCAGATACGCGCGACATCGCCAGCGACGAGGCTGCAGAGCGATTCATCGCCAAATGGAACGGCATCGGCGCGTCCGAGCTGTCCGCGTCGCAGAGTTTCCTGATCGATCTCTGCCATCTGCTCGACGTCGACATGCCGCATCCCACGGCCGACCAGAGCTACATGTTCGAGCGTCCCATCGCCTTCGCGCACGGCGACGGCAGCAGCAGCCCCGGCCGCATCGATCTGTACCGTCGCGGCGCGTTCGTGCTGGAATCCAAAAAGCTCAAGGCAGCGAAGCACACCAAAGGCTTCGATGAAGGTTTGTTGCGCGCGCGCACCCAGGCCGAGCAGTACGCCCGCGCGCTGCCCGCCGACGAAGGCCGCCCGCCGTTCGTGGTGGTGGTGGATGTCGGCAACCGCATCGAGCTGTACGCCGAATTCTCGCGCTCCGGCGCCACTTACACGCCGTTTCCCGACCCGCGCAGCCACCGCATCGCGCTGGACGATCTGCGCAAGCCGGAACTGCGCGAGCGACTGCGCCAGGTTTGGACCGATCCGCTCGCGCTCGATCCCAGCCGCGAGTCCGCGCGCGTCACCCGCGAGATCGCGACCCAACTCGCCGAACTCGCCAAACGCCTCGAAGCCGACGGCCACGGCGCCGAAGCCGTCGCCCAGTTCCTGATGCGCTGCCTGTTCACCATGTTCGCCGAAGACGTGAAGCTGCTGCCCAGCGACAGTTTCCGCGACCTGATGATCAAACACGCCGAGCAGCCGGACATCGCCATGCGCATGCTCGCGCAGCTATGGCGCGACATGGACAGCGGCGGTTTCTCGGCCGCCATCGCCGGCAACGTGCTGCAATTCAACGGCAAGCTTTTCAAGCAGCCGGACACGCTGCCGCTGGACAAGCCGCAGCTCGCGCTGCTGATCCAGGCCGCGAAAGCGAAGTGGAACCATGTCGAGCCTGCGATCTTCGGCACCTTGCTGGAACGCGCGCTCAGCCCCAAAGACCGCCATAAACTCGGCGCGCACTACACGCCGCGCGCCTACGTCGAACGCCTGGTGCTGCCGACGGTGATCGAACCGCTGCGCGCCGAGTGGAGCGATGCGCAGGCCGCGGCGCTGCTGCTGGCCGCCGAAAGAAACCCCGATCAGGCCGCCGTCGTACTGCGGCGTTTCCATCACCGCCTCTGACCGTGCGCGTGCTCGACCCGGCCTGCGGCAGCGGCAATTTCCTTTACGTCACGCTGGAGCACCTCAAGCGCCTCGAAGGCGAAGTGCTCAACGCGCTGGACGAACTGGGCGACCGCCAGACCGGCCTCGCGCTGGGCGGCGAACGCGCCGACGCCGCGGCCGGCGAAACCGTGGACCCGCACAATCTGCTGGGCATCGAGCTCAACCCGCGCGCCGCCGCCATCGCCGAAGTGGTGCTGTGGATCGGCTATCTGCAGTGGCACTTCCGCACCCGCGGCGACGTGTTCCCGCCGCAACCGGTGATCCGCGATTTCCGCAACATCGAGAACCGCGACGCGGTGCTGGCTTACGACGATGTGGAGCTGGTCGTCGACGAACATGGTGTGCCGGTGTCGCGCTGGGATGGCGAGACCATGAAGGTGTCGCCGATCACCGGCGAGAAGATTCCCGACGACACCGCGCGCAAGCCGGTGATGCGCTACGTCAATCCGCGCAAGGCGGCGTGGCCTGATGCGGATTTTGTGGTGGGGAATCCACCGTTCATCGGCAACAAGCGGATGCGGATTAGGCTCGGCGATGGTTATGTTGAAGCTCTGCGTGCGGCTTGGGCTGATGTCCCGGATACATCCGATTTGGTGATGTATTGGTGGCAACATGCCGCACTGCTCGCGCGGCGGGAAAGATTACAGAGATTTGGATACATCTCTACGAACTCGATTCGACAAGCTTCCAATCGACAAGTCGTCGAGCGCGCATTCGTGTCTTCCAGCATTGCGCCACCGGGAAACAAGGTCGGATTGAATCTGGATCAGCCAAGGCAGAAAGTTCATGGGATGGCGCCCCTGAATCTGCAGCCAAGAGAGGTCGGATTATCTTTGTGTTTTGCAATCCCGGATCATCCGTGGGTCGACTCCAGCGATGGCGCTGCAGTCCGCATCAGCATGACGGCGGCCGAGCGCAGCCGTGCAGGACGTACGGGTCTGATGCGCGCAGGCGATCCTATTGCAGGTCAAGTGGCCGGGCGTCTGGTCACTGTTATCAATGAAATTGAAAGCGATGAAGACGAAGTTGATGTTGTACTGCTCGAACGCTATGGCGTCATTCAGGCAGATCTCACGGTGGGTGCTCGTGTCATCAGCGCTGTCAAACTGGCCGCGAATATTGGCGTCTGTTTCCAGGGCATGAATCTAGTGGGAAAGGGTTTCCGATTGGAGCCGGAAGAAGTGACTGCGCTCGGATATGATCTTCAATCCTTGCCTGATGTCATCAAGCCGCATTGCAATGCCCGCGATCTGATGCAGGGCGGCGAGCATTGTTATGTGATCGATTTTTTTGGTCTTTCTGCTGACGAGGCGCTGGCTCGGCACTCTGTGTTGTATCAACGCTTGCTTGATCGAGTGAAGCCAGAAAGAGACCAGAATAAAGACGCACAGAGGCGAAGAGACTGGTGGCTGTTTGGACGATCAAATGCGGCCTTGCGCGCGTCTTGGCAGAGTCTTGGTCGGATGGTTATTACGCCTGAGACATCGAAGCATCGGGTTTTCACTTTTGTTGATAGGCCGTTTTGCCCCGACCACAAGCTATATGCAATCTGTATCGAAGATGCTTACGCATTGGGGGTGCTTTCTAGTCATGTTCATAAGAGTTGGGCGTTGAGTGCTGGCGGCAGGCTTGGCGTCGGCAATGATCCGACATGGACAAACACGACATGCTTTCTGACATATCCATTTCCTGCTGCCGATCAGTCGCAACTCGCTTGCATCCGCGCTCTCGCCGAACAACTCGACACCCACCGCAAACGCCAACAAGCCGCACACTCTGATCTCACCCTCACCGGCATGTACAACGTGTTGGAGAAACTCCGCAGCGGCGAACCGCTGAGCGAAAAAGAACGCGTCATCCACGGGCAGGGACTGGTGTCGGTGCTGCGCCAGATCCACGACGAACTGGATGCCGCCGTGCTCGACGCCTACGGCTGGTCCGATCTGTTGCCGCTGCTGCGCGTGGCGCACGGCAACGACGCGCCCGCCGAAGGCCAGACCCGCGACGAAGCCAAACGCGCGTTCGACGATGCGGTGCTGGAGCGGCTGGTCGCGCTGAACGCCGAACGCGCCGCTGAAGAAGCGCGCGGCCTCGTGCGCTGGCTGCGCCCCGAATTCCAGAACCCGCAGGCAGCGCCGACACAGCAGGCGATCGACACCGGCCCCGAAGAAGATCCGGTCGACGACATCGTGCCGATCATCAGCCTCAAGCCGCAGCCGTGGCCGAAAGATGCCGTCGCCCAGGTGCGTGCGGTCGCCGATGCGCTGTCCGCCAGCGCGGTGCCGCTGTCGCTGGACGAGATCGCCGCCCGCTTCACAGCGCGCGGCCCGTGGAAAAAGCGGCTGCCGCAATTGCTGGACATGCTGGTGGCAATGGGCCGCGCACGCGAAGACGCGGGACGCTTCCGCGCGATGGGCTGAGCGGGGCGCTTGTTGCCCGACGAGGCTGTGGTCGCCTCCCGCTTGCGAAACGCACAAGTACATGCGCACGCCAGCCGGTTTCATTCGGCCGTTTTCTCCTTCCCCCGCGTGCGGGGGAAGGTTGGGATGGGGGCGCTGTGCGCTGTCGTGCCGCGCGCCCCCACCTCAATCCTCCCCCGCACGCGGGGGAGGAGGCCGCATCACCGCGTCGCCGAATATGCCCGGCAGCGTTGACTGGCCGGCCGGCAGTACGGGTCTGTCGGTGATGCCGCCCCAGCCCGGGGCCACACTGCGCTTGCGGCTGATAAACTGCGCGGCCGGCGAAGCGCCGGAGTCGCGCGCAGCGGTATGGGGTCCGCCAGGCGGGGCTGCCGGTCTCCGTTCGCCGCTGGCGAAATCTTCCGGATGTCCGGATCAAGAGCGATCGACAACGGCGTTCGACGCCTGAACCCACCTGGCTATCAAAACCATGCATTCGTACCCCGACTACCCCTTCACCCCCAAACGCCTGGAAGTGCGTCCCGGCATCGTGATGTCGTATCTGGACGAAGGTCCGCGCGATGGCGAGGTGGTGCTGATGCTGCACGGCAACCCGTCGTGGAGTTACTACTGGCGGCATCTGGTGCTGGGGCTGAAGGACAGGTACCGCTGCATCGTGCCCGATCACATCGGCATGGGCCTGTCGGACAAGCCGGCCGACAAGGACTATCGCTACACCCTGCAGTCGCGCGTCGACGATCTGACCCGTCTGCTCGATACGATCGGCATCGACGGGCCGGTGACGCTGGCGGTGCACGACTGGGGCGGGATGATCGGGTTCGGCTGGGCGCTGGCCCACGAGGTGCAGGTGCGCCGGCTGCTGATCACCAATACCGCCGCCTTCCCGCTGCCGGCGGCGAAACCGCTGCCGTGGCAGTTGAAGCTCGGCCGCGACATGACGCTGGGTGCGTTGATGATCCGCGGCTTCAATGCGTTCTCGGCCGGCGCCGCGCGCGACGGCGTGATCCGGAAAATGCCGGACGATGTGCGTCGCGCCTACGAGGCGCCCTACGATTCATGGGCGAACCGCATCGCCACGCTGCGGTTCGTGCAGGACATCCCGCTGCGCGAGGGCGATCCGGCGTGGACGCTGGTCAGCTCGGCGGCGAAGCGCCTGCCGGCGTATGCCGATCGCCCGGCCTTCATCGGTTGGGGCCTGCGCGATTTCGTGTTCGATCACCATTTCCTGGAAGGCTTCCGCAGCGCGCTGCCGCAGGCCGAGGTCCATGCGTTCGAGGACGCGGGCCACTACGTGCTGGAAGACAAGCATGAAGTGCTGGTGCCGGCGATGCGCCGTTTCCTCGACGAAAGCCGGATCTGAGCATCTCCAGGGACGGATGGCTCAAGCGGTGGACGATCCGGGAGGAGGGCCTCCAGGCCCGAGCTCTTCGAAAAGCCCGTGCCGTCGCCGATCCGTAAGCTGACATATCTTGTAGAGCTCGGGCCTGAAGGCCCTCCTGCGGTGCAGGCCGCTACAATTCCACGATGACCGACTGCTGCAACATCGCCGCCAGCCTGCCGCGGCTAGCACGCGAGCGTCCCGACCAGATCGCGATGCGCTGCCCGGGTCGCGACGGCGCCTACGCCATCGCGCTGAGCTATGCCGAACTGGACGCGCGCAGCGACGCCATCGCCGCGGGGCTCGCGAAGCGCGGCATCGTCCGCGGCACCCGCACGGTGCTGATGGTGCGGCCCACGCCCGAATTCTTCCTGCTGATGTTCGCGCTGTTCAAGGCCGGCGCGGTGCCGGTGCTGGTCGATCCGGGCATCGACAAACGCGCCTTGAAACAGTGCCTCGACGAAGCGCGTGCAGAGGCCTTCATCGGCATCCCGCTGGCGCAGTTCGCGCGGGCGCTGCTGGGCTGGGCGCGCAGCGCACGGATGCGTATCACCACCGGCGCGCGCGCGATCCTGGCCGACGCGACGCTGGCCGATGTCGAACGCGACGGCGCCAACGCCGGTCCGCAGCTCGCCGACACGCAGCCCGACGATATCGCCGCGATCCTGTTCACCAGCGGCTCCACCGGCGTGCCCAAGGGCGTGGTCTATCGCCACCGGCATTTCGTGGCGCAGATCGCGATGATGGGCGAAGCCTTCGGCATCGTGCCCGGCGGCGCGAATCTGCCGACGTTTCCGCCGTTCGCGCTGTTCGATCCCGCGCTCGGCACCACGTCGGTCATTCCCGACATGGACCCGACCCGGCCGGCGAAAGCGGACCCGCGCAGGCTGCACGCGGCGATCGCCCGTTTCGGCGTGGATCAGTTGTTCGGTTCGCCGGCGTTGATGCGCGTGCTGACCGACCATGGACAACCGCTGCCGGGGCTGAAAACAGTGATGTCGGCCGGCGCGCCGGTGCCTGCGGATGTGGTCGCGACGCTGCTGGCGCTGCTGCCGCCCGACGCGAAGTTCTGGACGCCCTACGGCGCGACCGAATGCCTGCCGGTGGCGATCATCGAAGGCCGCGAACTGCTGACCCTGCGCACGCGCACCGAGCAGGGCACGGGCACCTGCGTCGGCCGCCCGGTGCCGCCGAACGAGGTGCGGCTGATCCGCGTCGACGATGCCGCCATCGACGCGTGGTCGGACGATCTGATCGTGAAGGGCGGGCTGGTTGGCGAGATCACGGTTGCCGGCCCCACCGCGACCGATACCTATTTCAATCGCGACGCCGCCACCCGCATCGCGAAGATCCGCGAAACGCTGGCCGACGGTTCGACGCGCATCGTGCATCGCATGGGCGATCTGGGCTATTACGACGGCGAAGGCCGGCTATGGTTCTGCGGACGCAAGACCCAGCGCGTGGTCACCGCCGATACCACGCTATGTACCGAACAGATCGAGCCGGTGTTCAACACCCATCGCGACGTGCGCCGCACCGCGCTGGTGGGTCTCGGCAGCGTCGGTGCGCAGCGCGCGGTGCTGTGCGTGGAACTGCGCGCGGGCGTGGCGGCGTCGGAATGGCCGCGCATCGAAGAAGAGCTGCGGCATCTCGGCGAAGGTTTCGTGCATACCGCCAAGGTCGATAGCTTCCTGCGTTATCCGAAAGCGTTCCCGGTCGATATCCGCCACAACGCCAAGATCGGCCGCGAGAAGCTGGCGGCGTGGGCCGCGAAACAGCGTCTGTCTTGATCCGGCCCGGCCGCATCGATTTGCGGATACGGGACGAAAAAAAGCTGCGGGTATCGCTACCCGCAGCCGTTGTCGCTTGTGTCGTCCGATCAGACCTCGATCAGAACGTCACGCTCCAGCTGTTGATGTAGCCGGTGTCGGCGTTGGCGTTGTCGTTCACGCGCAGCTTCCAGGTGCCGTTCAGCGGCTCGCTCGACAGATTGACCGTGAAGGTCTGGATGATGTTGTCGGTGCCGCCGCCCGAGCGGTTGTGCAGCACGTACAGGCTGCCGTCCGGCGCGATCAGATCGACCTTCAGGTCGCCCTTGTAGGTGTGGACGATGTTGACGGCGACCGGCGTGGTGGCCGAGCCGTTGCCGGTGCGGCCGGAGACGGTGATCGGGCTTTCGACCGTGGCGTTATCGTTGATCGTGTAGTCGGTGTTGTTGGTGTAGGTCTGGCCGGTGGGCGGGGTGCCGCCGCCGATGTAGCCCTGGATCCAGGCGACCATGGCGGCCGTTTCCGAATACACGCCGTAGTAGTTCGCCAGTGCGCAGCCCTTGCCGTAGCTGACGACGCCGATGCTGTAGATCGAGCCGTTGTAGGGTGCGATCAGCGGGCCGCCGCTGTCGCCCTGGCAGGAGTCCTTGCCGCCGGCCGCGAGCCCGGCGCAGATCTGGACGGCCGGGTTGAGCTTGAGGCCGCTGGCCGCAGAACTGCCATTGTAGGAGGCCGCGCAGGTGGCATCGGACACGACCGGGATGGTGACTTCGCGCAGGCTGGTCACGCCGCTGCCGCCTTGCGAGGTTGCGCCCCAGCCCAGGGTGGTCACCAGATCGCCCGGCTTGGCCACGGCCTGCATCACCGTCGCATCGGGCAGCTTGGCGCGGATGAGGTTGGCCGGGAACGTGCCGTTGATGCGAAGCAGCGCGTAGTCGTTGGTGTAGCTGCCGGCGGAGGAGTTGACGCTGTAGTTCGGGTGCGGGATGTACTGGGCGACGCTGTACGACGTCTGGCTGCCGGTGTTGTTGGAGCCTGCGCGTACCGTGCTCTGGCTGCCGCAATGCGCGGCGGTCAGCACCCAGCTGTCGGCGATGATCGTGCCGCCGCAGCCGGAGGTACGCACGACGAACGAACGATCGCCAACGGCCGCGACGCCGCCGACGATGCGGCCATTGAATTGATTGAACGGGGCGCTGGGTTTCCAGACGCCCGGCTGCACGGTGCGGTCGGCGGCGAACGATACGGCGCTGACGGCCAGCAAGGACAACAGCAGGGTGTTTGAAGCGGCGCGAATAGCAGTCTTCATTTCAGCTCATTTCCTTATCAGGTGATGTTTGTCGGAATATCGTACGTGCGGCCCGATGCGCGAATATGCGTTGGACGCATGATGGTCGGGAGCATGTTCCGTAAAGCATGCGCATCGCGATCGCTTTGAAACGCGGCTGATCCGCTCCTGTTCCCTGTGATCGGGAGCGGCGCCGTACTGCGCGACACGTTTCGCGTGCATGCACGCACCGGGTGTCTGCGGTCGACCTGGCAGTCCTGTCCGTCGGCGTGTGGAAGCGACAGACGGCCTGCTGGGGTGCGTCGATATTATTCGTACTGCGGGACGTGCGGTCATGATGAATCGTCATGACCGCACATTTGCGACCGAAGGCCGGAATGTCAAAAAAGACTGGAAAACAAGAGGTTCCATCGATTCGATGGGCATGCCTGCACGTCGAATCGAGCGAAGCGGATCCGTCGACATGGATCCGGCGAAACCGGATCCGCTTCATGCTGCGATGCCGCAACGCTTACGGGGCGAAGTACGTCGAGATCGACGAATAGACGTCCGAGAAGCGCGAGTAGTAATCGGGCTGGGTCGGCGCCGTGCAGTACGACAGGCCGCCGTACAGGCCGCCGCGCAGCTGATGCGTGCCGCTGGAGTTCACCGTGAACAACGCGGAGCCCGAAGAGCCGCCTTCGGTCACGCCCGTATTCCACACCACGCGATACAGCGGCGACTTGCCGTCGATCGACGTCGACAGGCCGGTGACCGAACCCAGCGAATACATCTTGGCGTCGCCGGCCGGATGATGGATGCCGACGATCGAAGTGCCGGTGGCGCCGATCGACGCGCTGGTCCACGACGCGTACACCGCGCCGGCCGGCGGAGCGGTCTTCAGCTCCAGCAGCAGGGTGTCGCGGGTGGTGTTGGAATGACGCAGGTAGGCGCCGCCGGTCAGCGTCACCGCGCCCGCCGCCTGGGTGGTGCCGCCGCAGGTGGTGGCCTTGTAGAACCAGTACGTCTGCAGGGTATTGGCGACGGTCTGGGTGTTGATGCAGTGCGCGGCGCTCCAGAACAGGCGCTTCTTCGGCGAGTGGCTGTTGTTGAGCAGCGTGCCGGTGCACAGGTACGAGCTGCCGCTCTTGGTGAACACCATGCGCGCGACCGCTTTCTCGGCGTTGAGGAAGCCGCCGGTGGGACTGGCGCGGCACACGATGTCCTTCTCGCAGCTGTCGCTTTCGCCGATCTTGGTGCCCAGCTTGGCCAAGGCGCTTTCGCTGGCGATGGGGCTGGTATCGAGGTGCGAGATCTGTGCGACGGCGAGGCTGAAGTCCTGCGGGCGCTGGCCCTTCGCCAGCACGATTTCCACCGTGGCATTGTCGCCCATCAGCACCGGCGACCAGCCGGCCTGCCGGCCGACGAATTCGCGGCCGTTCTGTTCGAACACGCGTCCATCGTTGCCGCCGAAGCGCAGGGTGACGCCGGCGGGATTGCCGCGGCCGTTGCTCTTCAATGTCAGACCGGCGCGCATCGCGACCGCGGTTTCGGAGGAGATCCCGAAGCGTGCGGCGATGCTGCCGTCGCCCTGGCGTTCCCAGCCCAGCCGGGACAGCGAGATCCTGCCGTTGGGCACGTTGCGCGCGAAGCCGACTTCGAACGGCTGGCCGCGCTTGACCTGATCGATGCGGCGCGATTTCAGCGCGCGGGTGTCGGCCAGCGCGGGCGTGCCCAGCGCGACCAGTGTGGGCGCGGTGGCTTCGCGGGTGGCGAATGCGGCCGCGCCCATGGCCTTGGCCATCGGCGCTTCGCTGACGAAGGCCTCATTCATTTCGACCACCGGCGCGGCGGCATAAGCAAAGGGTGCGGCAAGCAACGTTGAAACGATCGCGATGCAGATCCGGGTCTTGCGTACCATTGGCGACTCATCCTTGTTGACGTTGGTGCGGTAGAGGAATACCGACACGCAACGCATCTTCCATGGCCGCACGGGGCCGGGAAGTGCCTGCGATCGTTCCCTGAGGGTGTTGATTATCGGATTGCCGTGCCGCCGCTCACGGGCCAGCAGGCGCATCGATCGTATACGCGCCGCCTGCGGTTTTTTGGGACAGCAGTCTCTCTTCGACTGCGCGTCGCATCCGCCTGATCGATGCTGCAATGCGGTCGTCGAAGATATTCAACAGCAGCGATGCGAATGACGAAGCAGCCGGAGATCGCCCGACACGCGCGACGCGATGCTCAGCGGAACACGCGCCGCAACAGTTCCGTCGTTCGCGATGCCGGGTTCTGCCGGATCTGTTTTTCCTGCTCCGCGATGACATGGAACAGGCCGTCGATGGTTTCGCGGGTCACGTAGTCGTCGAGATCGGCGCTGCTGGCGGACCCCTGGCCACCGCCGCCGAGCAATGCGGCCATGCTGCCGCCGCCGGCCTTCTTGCTGAAATCCTTGTATTTCCGGGTCACGCCCACCGATGCGGTCTGCTTCTCCACGATCGGGCGGAACGCGGCGTAGAGTTTTTCCTCGCTGCTGCGGCGGAAGAAATCGGTAGCGGAGGTTTCGCCGCCGCGCACCAGACCGATGGCGTCCTGCACGGTCATCTGGCGGACCGCATCGGCGAGAATTCCCGCCGCGACCGGCACCGCTTTTTCCGCCGCGCGATTCATCGACAGCTCGAAGGCGTCCACCTTCTTGCCGGCGCCGAGTTGGCGCGCGAGGTCGGCGAGTCTGCGGATTTTCTCCGGCACGAAAATCTTCACCGCCTGATCGCGGAAGAAGCCGTCCTCCTTGCCCAGCTGCCGCACCGCACGGTCCACGCCCTGCGCCAACGCTTCCTTGATGCCGCGGCTGGCGTCGCCTTCGCTGATATTGAAAGTATTGCTGGTGCTGCCGCTGCCGAGCAGGCGGTCCTTGAGCTGCTGTTCGATCGATTGCGCGCCGACGGCGGCGGTGGCCATCGTGATGCAGGCAGTGAGGATGAGGACGGGACGACGCATGCCATGGCTCCTGAAGTCGGATACCGGGAGCATACGCCGCGATGCGCGGTTCTGCTGCGTAAATAAGCCAGTTTTCGGCGCGGGGTTTTCCTACAGATAAGGGATGTGTCCCGTTGCAGACTGTTGTCGACCTCAACTCGCCTTACCCCTCCCCAGCCCTCCCCTTCGCCTGCGGCGAAAGGGAGGGGGTTGAGCCGCGGCAACATCGAACAATCGTCTGAAGCAAACCGCTTTGCTCCCTCCCTTTCCCCGCAGGCGAAGGGGAGGGCCGGGGTGGGGTTGGTGAACTTCCGCATCAGTCAGAAGGACAAGTTGGATGGACGCCAACAGACGTCGCGCAAGACAACTGCGTAAAACGATGACCGAGGCCGAACAGCGTTTGTGGCGTTGTCTACGCGCAAGACAGATCGAGGGTTTTCGCTTCCGACGGCAGGTGCCGATCCACGGATATATCGTCGATTTCCTGTGCCCACAGGCGAAGCTGGTCGTCGAGGTCGACGGCGGACAGCATGCCGTGCAGTCGGGCTATGATGCGCAGCGAACGGTGGTGCTGGAAGGATATGGCTATCGTGTGCTCCGTTATTGGAATCACGATGTGTTGCAGCATCCCGAAGCCGTTGCAGCCGATCTGCATCGATATCTGACACGGGCGTTCGCCCATTCCCGGCCTTCTCTTCCGCCTGCAGCGGAAGAGAAGGAATCAAGCGAGAACACATGAAGATTCTAGTGACAGGCGGTGGAGGATTCCTCGGCCACGCCCTCTGCAAAGGCCTGATCGAACAGGGCCACGAAGTCGCGAGCTACAACCGCGGTCATTACCGCACGCTCGAGCCGCTGGGCGTGCGCCAGCTCCAGGGCGATCTGGCCGATCGCGATGCGATGGTCGCGGCCTGCGCGGGTATCGATGCGGTATTCCACAATGCAGCCAAGGCCGGCGCCTGGGGCAGCTACGAGAGCTACCATCTCGCCAACGTCGTCGGCACCGACAACGTGCTGGCCGGTTGCCGCGCGCACGGGATCGGTCGACTGGTCTACACTTCCACGCCCAGCGTGACCCATCGTGCTACCCATCCGGTGGAAGGCGGCACCGCCGACACCGTGCCCTACGGCGAAGGCTTCAAGGCGCCGTACGCCACCACCAAGACCATCGCCGAGAAAGCGGTGCTGGCGGCCAACGGTCCGGACCTCGCCACCGTCGCGCTGCGGCCGCGGCTGATCTGGGGCCCGGGCGACCAGCAACTGCTGCCGCGGTTGGCGTCGCGGGCGAAAGCCGGGCGGCTGCGGTTCGTGGGCGGCGGCCACAACGTCATCGACACCACGTACATCGACAACGCCGCGCAGGCGCATTTCGACGCCTTCGCGCATCTGGCGCCGGGCGCGGCCTGCGCCGGGCGCGCGTATTTCATCAGCAACGGCGAGCCCAAGCCCGTACGCGAGATCGTCAATGCGCTGCTGCGCGCGGCGGGCGCGCCCACGGTCGAGAAGACTCTTCCGTTCGGCGTGGCCTACGCCATCGGCGCGGTCTGCGAAACGCTGTGGCCGCTGCTGCGGCTGAAAGATGAGCCGCCGCTGACGCGGTTCCTCGCCGAACAGCTCAGCACTACGCACTGGTATTCGATGGCGCCGGCGATGCGCGATTTCGGCTACGTGCCGCGGGTGACGATCGAGGAAGGCCTGAAGCGATTGGCCGCCTCATACGCGGACCCAGGGAAGGCCTGATGCTTGCTCCTTCCCCCGCGTCGCGGGGGAAGGAGCAAGCACAGGGCCATCGAGCGCAACGCACGACCGGGGCGGACCGCCATCCGCCCGCTAGAATGGCCGCATGACCCCATCCCCCTTCGATTGGAAACCGCTGGCCGGCCGCGCGCTGGAAGCCGCATTGAATCGCGCCATCGCCCTGGACCCCGACACCCGCGACGCCCTGCAGCCGCTGGATGGCCGCAGCGTGGTGCTGACGCTGGACGCCGCCGGGTCGCCGCTGGCGATGCGGCTGCTGGTGGATGGCGAACGATTGCGAGTCGGGCCGGTCGATGCTGAACAAACGCCCGATCTGGCCGTGCGCAGCACCTTCGGCGGCGTGCTGTCGCTGGGCATGCAGACGCTGCTGCCGAAGCTGCTGGGCAAACGCGACGACGACACCGAGGCCGTGCCGGTGGGACGGATGCGGATCGAAGGCGACGCCGAACTCGCGCGCCGCCTGCAGCGCCTGGCCGAGCGCTTCGATCCCGACTGGCAGCAGCCGTTCACCGCGCTGTTCGGCGACGTGATCGGCGTGCAGATCGCGAACGGCGTCGCCGCGGCGCTGCGCCAGGCGCGCGTCGGCGGCCAGAAATTCGCCGAGAGCGCCGCCGAATACCTCACCGAAGAATCGCGCGACGTGGTGCCGCGCGCGGAACTGGACGCGTTCCACGACGACGTCGATACGCTGCGCGACGATGCCGAGCGCCTCGCCGCGCGGGTCGCGCGCCTGAACAAGCGGATGGCGTCCATGAGCGCGGCGTCATGAGTGCGGTCCTGCGGGCGGCGCGGATCGGCCGGGTCCTGATCCGTTATCGATTGGACGACCTGCTCGACGACACCCCCGCCGAGCGGTGGCTCAAGCTCGCGCGTCCGTTCGTGCCGCGCGCGTCGCGCGAGATCGCCGTGCAGCCGCGCGGCATGCGCCTGCGTCTGGCGCTGCAGGAGCTGGGCCCGATCTTCGTCAAATTCGGGCAGATCCTGTCGACCCGCCGCGATCTGATGCCGCCGGACATCGCGATCGAGCTGTCGCTGCTGCAGGACAGGGTGGCGCCGTTCGACGGCGAAACCGCGCGCCGGATCGTCGAAGCCTCGCTCGGCCAGGACATCCGCGAAGCCTTCGAGCATTTCGACACCACGCCGCTGGCGTCGGCGTCGATCGCGCAGGTGCACGCCGCGCGCCTGCCGGGCGGGCGCGAAGTCGTGGTGAAAGTGCTGCGTCCCGACATCGAGAAACAGATCGACGGCGACATCGCGCTGCTCGGCAGCATCGCCGCGCTGGTGGAGCGCGCGCATCCCAACGCCGACAAGATCCGGCCGCGCGAAATCGTGCGCGAAGTGGAAACCACGCTCGCGGCCGAGCTCGACCTGCAGCGCGAGGGCGCCAACGCTTCGGTGATCCGCCGTTTCTGGATGGGCAAGGACGGCCAGGATTCGCCGGACCTGTACGTGCCGGACGTGATCTGGAGCCACACCGCCGAGCGCGTGCTCACCCTCGAACGCGTGTACGGCATTCCCAGCGACGATATCGCCGCGCTGGACGCCGCCGGCATCGACCGCAGCGCGCTGGCCGCGAAAGGCGTGCGCGTGTTCTACACCCAGGTGTTCCGCGACAACTTCTTCCACGCCGACGCGCACGCCGGCAACATCTGGGTCGACAGCGACCCGGCGCGCAAGGACAACCCGCGGTTCATCGCGATCGATTTCGGCATCGTCGGCCAGCTCTCCAGCGAGGACCAGTACTACCTCGCCGAGAATTTCATGGCGATCTTCAATCGCGACTATCGCCGCATCGCAGAGCTGCACGTGCAGGCCGGCTGGATCCCGTCGCATGTCCGCATCGACGAACTCGAAGCCGCCGCGCGCGCGGTCTGCGAGCCGTACTTCACCCGGCCATTGTCGGAAATCTCGCTGGCCGAAGTGCTGATCAAGGTCTTCCGCACCGCGCAGAAATACGAGCTCACCCTGCAGCCGCAGTTGATCCTGCTGCAGAAGACGCTGCTCAACATCGAAGGCATCGGCCGGCTGCTCGACCCGAAGCTGGACATCTGGGCGGTGGCCAAGCCGGTGCTGGAAAAGATCCTGGTCGAACGCTACAGCCCGCAGCGGCTGGCCAGCGAGTTCCGCAAGCGGCTGCCGGAACTGATCACCCGCGCGCCCGACATGCCGCAGCTGCTGCACGCGTGGCTGAGCCAACAGGTCGGCGGCAAGCAGGAACTGGCGATGCGCTCGCACGATCTGGCCGATCTGGCGAAGACGATGAACGCGATGCAGCGCCGGATCGTGTCCGCGATCCTCGGCACCGGTCTGTTGATCGTGGCGGCGGTGCTGTTCGCGCTGGAAGCCGGCGGCCCGCGCGTGTTCGGCGTGCCGGCTGCGGCGTGGATCGCCGGTCTGGGCGGCCTGTGGGGATTGGTCGCGGCCTGGCCGCGACGATAACCCCGGGGATCGTAGGGCGGGCCCTGGCCCGCCGTCGAGATTGTTCCGCTCAAGGTTGCAGCGGTCGATGCGGCTTCGATCAGCGTGCGGTGCGAGCTGACAGGTCGCAATGGCGGGCCAGGGCCCGCCCTACGACGCCTACTTCGCAGCCGCAGGCGCGCCCTTCGCCGCCTTCGCGAAATCCCCCGCCGCGAACACACTGATCGCCTCGGGCTTGATGTGCTTGCGGATCGCCGCATTCACATCGTCCACGGTCAGCGCCTTCAGCTTCGCGTCGAAATCCGCCGCCCAGGCCATCGTGCGTCCCATATACAGATTGCGCGACAGCGAGCCGGCGACGCTGCCGTCGCTGGCGCGACTCTGCTGGCGGCGGGTCAGCAGATCGTTGACCGCGCTCTTCAGCTCGTCGGCGGTGATGCCGTCGCGCACGAAGCGGGTCAATTCCTCGCGCAGCGCGGTGTCGAGGCGGGCGACGTTTTCCGGGGCGGCGATGGCCTGGATGCCCAGCCGTCCGGCATCGTCGCGACCTTCGGGGGCGCTGTCGGCGACGATGCTGCTGCTGACGTTGTAGCTCAGGCCATCCTTCTGGCGCAGGCGGTTGCCCAGGCGCGAATCCAGCGAGCCGCCGCCCAGCACGCTGTTGGCGATCATCAGCGCGGGATAGTCGGCGTCGGTGTCGTTGAGGGAAATATTCGCGCGCGCCATCACCACGGCGTTGGCCTTGTCCGGCGTTTCCAGGCGCAAGTCGCGCGCGGCGACTTCGGTGTAGCGCGTGGGCACCGGCGCATAGGGCCTGGCGCTGCGCCAGTCGGCGAACAGCGTCCGCAACTGCGCCTTCATCGCCACCGGGTCGAAATCGCCGACGACCGCGATCTCGCCTTCCGCGGTGCCGTAGAAATCGCGGTGGAACGCGATCGCGTCCTCGCGCTTGAGCGCGCGCAGATCGGCGAGGCTCTGGTCGATCGAGGTGTAGGCGAACGGATGGTCCTTCGGCCACGGGTCGAAGTATTCGCTCATCGCCATGCCGACGACGGTGCCCGGCTCCTTGCGCGCGCTTTCCAGGCCGGTGATCGACTGCAGCCGGAACTGCTCGAACTCGGCCTCCGGGAAGCTCGGGTTGCGCAGCACGTCGGCCGCGAGCGCGAGCGCATCGGCCAGGTGCTCGCGCCGCGAGTTCAGGCCGATGCTCGCGCTCTGCACGCCGCCCGACACGTTCGCGGTGGTCTTGAACGCCTCGAAGCGCTGCGCGATCTGTTCGCGGGTCATCGTTCTGCTGCCGCGCATCAGCATCTCGCCCGCGGCGCTGCCGGCGGGGTCCGGGCTGCGCTTGATCGATTCGACATCGCCGAAGCGGAAGGTCGCGTTGAAGGTCACCGTGTCGCCGCGCGTGTCCTTCGGCAGCAGCGAGACCTTGAGCTTGTCGCCGATCGTGAAGGTCTCGGTGCGCGCATCGATGTTCGCGGGCGTGGGGTCGAAGGTTTCGCCGGCGGCGAGCGCGGCCTTGCCGGTGTAACCCTTCAGCGCCTCGGCGGCGCTGGGCGCAGCCGCGATCTCGACGCGTTCGGCGCTGTCGGTCGGGATGAACCGGGCCAGGGTGCGGTTGCTGGGTTTGAAATACGTGCGCGCGACGCGGTTGACGTCTTCCACCGTCACCGCGGCGATGCGGTCGCGCTGCAGGAAATACAGGCGCCAGTCGCCGGCCGCGACCGATTCGGTCAGCGCCATCGCCACGCCGTTGACGTTGGCGAAACTGCGCTCGTAGTCGTTCGCGATGCGTTCCTTGGCTTTCGCCACTTCGTCGGCGGTGAGCGGCGTCGCCGCGATGGCGGTCTCGGCCTGTCGCAGCAGTTCGGCTTCGGCCTTGGCGATATCGGCGTCCTTCGGCGCGACCAGGATCAAATTGATCATGCCGCCTTCGCGCAGGGTGTTGTTGCCGCCGCCCGCGAACGCCGCCAGCTTGGTTTCCACCAGCGCCTTGTGCAGGCGACCGCTCGGCGCATCGCCCAGCGCGTTCATCAGCACCGCCAGCGCCGGGCCGTCGGGATGGGTCGCGCCGGGGGTGTGATAGCCGATGCCGATGAAGCGGGTGTCGCCGCTGCGGCGCACGTTGACCTCGCGCTCGCCGTCCTGGGTGGGCTCGGCGGTATAGAGCTTCGGCAGCGGCGCCTTGGGCCGCGCGAGCTTGCCGAAATGCCGCTGCACTTTCGCCAGCGCGGCTGCGGGCTCGATGCGGCCGGCGACGATCAGGGTCGCGTTGTCCGGGCGATACCAGCTGCGGTAGAAGGCCTGCAGCCGCTCGATCGGCACGTTCTCCACGTCGGAACGCGCGCCGATGGTGCTGTTGCCGTAGTTGTGCCACAGGTAGGCGGTGGAACGCAGGCGCTGGAACATCACCGCGCCGGGGTTGTTCTCGTTGCGCTCCATCTCGTTGCGGACCACGGTCATCTCGCTGTCGAGATCCTTCTTGGCGACGAAGGAATTGACCATGCGGTCGGCTTCCAGCCCCAGCAGCCAGTCCAGGGTCTCGTCGTTGGCCGGGAACGAGCCGTAATAGTTGGTGCGGTCCAGCGACGTGGTCGCATTCTTCTCGATGCCGCGCGCCTTCATCGCGCCGGGGATGTCGCCGTGGGTGGGCGTGCCCTTGAACAGCATGTGTTCCAGCAGATGGGCCATGCCGGTCTCGCCGTAGTTCTCGTGCACCGAACCCACGCCGTAGGCGATGTTGACGGTGACCGTGGGTTTGCTGGCGTCGGGGAACAGCAGCACGCGCAGGCCGTTGCCCAAGGTGTATTCGCAGATGCCTTCCACGCAGGGGCCGGCGGTCACGCCTTTCGGCGCGGGGACGCCGTCGGCAGCGAATGCGGCGGGGGCTAACGCGCCAGCGGACACCAGCGCGAACGCGCAGGCCAGCGCGAGTGCGTGCGGAACGGTGCGGAGTCGGAGCAGGGACATCGTGGAACTCCCGTAAGGATGCGGATCGAAGAGAATAGGCGTCGATTCTCGCAGACCGACGCCCTCCGATGACCCGATCCTTCTCCCCGGAGTTCCCGGAACCCCTCGCTGCGCCCGAAGCGATACCGGTGTTGTACCGCGACGAGTCGCTGGCGGTGGTCGACAAACCGGCCGGGCTGATGGTCCATGACAGTGCGTTGGCGCGCGGCGAAACCGATTTCGTCGCCGACCGGCTGCGCGAGCAGTTCGGCAGGCCGGTGTTTCTGGTCCATCGTCTCGACCGTGCGACCAGCGGCTGTCTGCTGCTGGCGTTCGACCGCGAGAGCGCGTCGACGCTGGGCAAATCGCTGATGTCCGGCGCCGTGCGCAAGGATTACCTGACGGTGTGCCGCGGCTGGCCGGAGGAGGCGTTCGTCGTCGACCATCCGCTGGACGGCGGCCCCGGCAAACCGCAGAAGAAGCCGGCGATCACCCGTTTCCAGCGCCTCGCGACCTGCGAGCTGGCGCTGCCGTCCGCGGGGTTCGAGACCTCACGCTACGCGCTGTTGCGCGCGCAGCCGGAAACGGGACGCTTCCGCCAGATCCGCCGCCATCTCAAGCATCTGTCGCATCATCTGATCGGCGATACCAGCCACGGCGACGGCCGCCATAACCGCGCGTTCCGGATGATGGGCATCCATCGGATGTTGCTGCATGCGGAGCGACTGGGTTTCGATCACCCCACGACCGGCGCGCGGATGGAGGCGGTGGCGCCGGTGGACAAGGAGTTCGCGAAGGCGCTGGCGTTGTTCGAGGCGGGGTTGGGCGGCTGACTCCTGACCAGAACCCGGGTCAAAGCCAGCGATCGTTGTTCTTTTTGCTGTCATCCCGGCGAAGGCCGGGACCCCGCTTTAATGGCTTCTTCGTAAGTATGAGGCGATAGCGACCTTGTTTGAAGCCCGATTCAAAATGTCCGCTTCCTGGTCATTTCCGATTTTGCAGTGTTCTCGAAAGCCGGGTCCCGGCCTTCGCCGGGACGACAGCTAAAGAACGTTTGCTGATTTCGAGATGGTTCTTGTTTTCATGAGCACGCCTATTCCTGCTTCGCGGACTGCTCGATGTCGGCTTCGATGTTCTTCTGCATCTCGGCGATCATCGATTGCATGATCGGCTGCATTTCCTCCATCGACAGCTGCATCGCCTGCGGCATCTTGCGCATGATGCTGCGGCCGGTGTCGCTGCCGTAGAAAGCGGTCATCGCCTCCACTTCCTCTGCGGTGAACAGCCGCGCGTAGACCTTGCGGTAGATCGGACCCATGGTGTCCCACGACAGGATTTTGCGCATCGAGTCGTGCTGCCGGGCCATCGTCTTCTCCAGCGAGGCGCGCTGTTCCGGCGTGGCATCCTCGCCCAGCATCTGCTGGCCCATGCTGTCGCCCATGGTTTCGATCTGCGCGAACATCTCGTCGAGCGTGCGACGCATGTCCATCGTGTCGAGCATGCGGTCGATCTGGGCGTCGGTCGGCGGCGCGGCGTGCGCGGGCGCGACGGCGCAGACGAACAGGCAAAGGCTGAAAAGAAAACGCGTCATCGGCATGCAGGTTCCGGGCGTGGAGGGGATCAGCGCGAGCGCTGGCGCAGTTCGGTATCGACCCCGCGTTTGAGGTCCTGCAGCATCGGCAGCAGCAGGTCTTCGAGATTCTGCATCGCGGCTTCCGCATCCTGCGCGCCGCCCAGCATCCTGCTTTCGAGATCGCCCTCGTTGCCGTAGCGAGGCTGATAACGCTGGTTCGGGTCGTTGGGATCGGTGCGGCCGAAGTTGGAGGTGTAGAGGTCGCGGGTGAGCGGACCGAGCTGCTTCCAGTTGCGGCGGATCAGCACCTCGGCATCGCTGCGGTAGCGCGCCGCAGCGCGGCTGCCGCGCGCTTCGTAGCGGCTGCGGTTGTCGTAGTAGTTGTTGTTGAGACTGGTGTCGGCGGTGCCGCTGAGCTGACCGCGGACCGTCTGCAGCAGGGCTTCGACTTCGCGGACCGATTTGTCGTGCGCCTGGGTTTCGTTGGCGTAGGCCGCGGGCGACTGGTTGCCGAAGCCGCCGTAGGCCGCGGCCGGACCGCCGCCGTAGCTTGCGGCCGGAGCGGCCCGATAACCTCCGCCGCCGCCGACCAGTGCGGGGTCTCCGCCGATGCCGACCGCTGCGGGATCCTGTGCGGAGGCGACGAACGAGGTCATGGCCATCGAGCCGGCGATAAGCGCGGCGGACAGGAGCGTGTGACGGGTCATGGTCGTTCCTCCTTGTGGGCCCTGCATCATCGGGCAGCCGCGGAAGGCGGTCAAATGATCCGCGGAGGCCCGCCGCTGCGCGGTCCGCTGCCATTGGGCACGGACACGACGTGCCGGGACAAAGGTGCCGCTACAATCGCCCGCGGAGGGCACCGTGGACGAAGAAATCACCATTCCCGAATCCGAGCTGGTCGAGCGTTTCGTGCGCGCGTCCGGGCCGGGCGGGCAGAACGTCAACAAGGTATCGACTGCGGTGGAACTGCGGTTCGACGTGGCGCAGTCGGCGGTATTGCCGGAGGCGGTCCGCGAGCGTCTGCTCGCGCGACGCGACCGCCGCGTGACCCTGGACGGCGTGCTGGTGATCAACGCCCAGCGGTTCCGCACCCAGGAACGCAACCGCGAGGACGCCCGCGCGCGCCTGGCCGCCTTCGTCGCGACCGGCACCAAGGCGCCGACGCCTCGGGTCGCGACCAAGCCGTCGCGGGCCGCGAAGAAGCGCCGTCTCGAAGACAAGCGCCAGCGCGCTGGCCGCAAGCGCGATCGCGCGACCAAGGACTGGGACTGACATGATCGAAGACGAGGCGGCGGGGGTCGTAGCCGCGAAGGACGGGCCGGCGCAGGATCTGCTCGCATCGCCGCTGCCGCCCAGCCTGCCGCGGACGCGGTCCAGCCGTTTCACCCGCTGGATGGCGCGGTCTGTGCTGCAGGCCTGCGGTTGGCGGGTGGTCGGCGCGTTCCCGGACGCGCCCAGGGCGGTGCTGGTAGGCGCCCCGCACTCCTCGAACTGGGACGGGTTCTGGGGGCTCATGGTCAAGGTCGCGCTGGGCGTCGACGTCCGCATCTTCGCCAAACACCAGTTGTTCTGGTGGCCGCTCGGTCCGCTGCTGCGCCGGCTGGGCGTGATCGAGGTCAACCGCAGCGCGACCGGCGGCTTCGTCGATCAGATCATCGACCGGTTCGGGCGCGAGGAGCGGCTGTGGATCGGAATCGCGCCGGAAGGCACCCGCAAACGCGTCGAGCGCTGGAAGACCGGCTTCTGGAAGATCGCCAAAGGCGCCGGCGTGCCGGTGGTGCCGGCGTATTTCCACTATCCGGACAGGATCATCGGGATCGGCGAGCCGTTCGTGCTCAGCGACGATATGGAGGCCGACATGGCCCGCATCCGCGCGTGGTACGCGCCGTGGCGGGGACGGAACCGCGGGGTCTGACGCGCTGCGGAGGCGGTCGCACTGGATTTGTGCCGGCCTTCCCTTATTCTTGCGTTGGCTCCCCATTCATGGAGCCACCTTTACCCCCGGGGATATGCGATGGCGTCACTGAAGAAGATTCTGGAAGCGGCCAGGCTGATCGAGCGGACCGAAGCGCCCGAGCGTGATTCAAGTCAGCGGGATTCGAATCAGCGCGATTCAGGCACGACCGGCGACGCCGACATCGACGCCATCATCCGTCGCGCGGCGCAGGCCGAGGCGCCGCCGCCGCTGCCCGATGCCGAAGACAGCGCCTCCAGCGACACCAATGAAGGGGCCCGCGAAGTCGTCGGCGTCGAGGAAGGCCTGACCTTCGTCGATATCTACGGTCGCCAGGGCGTGGTCGAGGCCCAGTTCCCGGTCGAGCGTCTGTTGAAGCTGGTGGACGGCCTGCGCGCGCTGGATCCCACCACCCGCCGTGCCGCGATCACCGCCATGGACGTCGCCGACGAGACCTGGTCGATGGCCGACGTGCTGGCCGACGCCGACGCCAAGATGGCCGCCCTGCGCGCGCATCAGCGTCAGATGCAGGGGGCCGCGGACGGCGTGGTGCAGGCCAACCGCGAGCGCGTCGCCGCGCTGGAAAGCAGCCGCGACGGGCGTCTGGCCGAATTGCGTGAGCAGATCGCCGCGCTCGAAGCGCAGATCCAGGAGGCCGTGGGCGGCACCGCCGCCGACGTCGCCAAGCTGCAGTCGGAATCGGAATCGAACAAGGCGGCGCTGCTGCGCGAAACCCAGCGCATCGACGCCCACATCCTCAATCTGGAGGAACTGGTCGCCCAGTTCCGCCCGCCGGTGAAGTGATCGCCGGTGGTCTCCCGTCATCTTTCGTGATTCGTTTGTCTTAGGAGTGCCTCATGGCCATCAAACTCACCCCGTTCGCCAAGTTGTTGATCGGCGCGATCGTCCTGGTCGGCAGCGGCTCGGTGCTGTGGAATCTGTACAAGAACCGCAAGGCCGACGGCGGCGCTGAAGGCGCCGCGGCCACCGCGCAGACCGACGGCGGCAAACCGGTGGCTTCCGGCAGCAACGCCGGCAGGGGCGATGGCCCGCTCGGTTCGGCCGGCAACCCGCTGAAGGTCAGTATCGTCAGCTTCCACGGCTACGCGCCGGCGCTGGTCGCCAATGGCCAGAGCCTGAAGACCGAGTCCGGCTCGCTGTTCGACCGCGAAGGTCTGAACGTCGAGTTCGTGATCCAGGACGACATCCCGACCCTGTCCACCATCTTCGAGGCCGGCACCGCGCAGTGCGCGTGGCGCACGTCCGATTTCTGGGCGCAGGAACAGCCGAACCTGCGCAACAGCGGTCACGACGCCAAGGCGGTGATGATCGTCGACAACACCCGCGGCGCCGACGCCATCATCGCCAGGGACCCGTCGATCCGCAGCGTCGAAGACCTGGCCGGCAAGAAGCTCGCGCTGCTGCAGTTCACGCCGTCGCACGGCATGTCGATCGACGCGATCGACAATTCGTCGTTGTCGGCGCGCAAGAAGCAGAGCGTCGAATACGTCTACATCGCCGCCGAAGACGGTCTGGCCGGCGTGCGCGCCGCGCTGGAATCCGGCAGCGTCGACGCCGCCGCGCTGTGGGATCCGGACCTGTCGCTCGCGCTGCGCGCGACCAGGGGCCACGTGGTGTATTCGACCAAGACCGCATCGAACCTGATCTTCGACGTGATCGTCTGCGACCAGCGCGTGCTCGACAATCCGCAGGGCCGCGAGGCGGTGCAGAAACTGGTCAACGGCTGGATGAAGGGCGTGGACGCGGCCAAGGTCAATCCGGACGGGGCGGTCGACGCGCTGGTGAAGACCGAGGAATTCTTCACCCTGCTGGCCAAGGACGAAGGCAAGCCGTTCGTGAAGAGCCTGTTCGACAACCTGCTGTGGACCGGCGTCGCCGACAACGCGCGCATCCTCGGCATGTCCGGCGGCACCAATCACTACGAGCGCGTGTATCAGCGCTTCGACCAGATCTACCGCGCCGCCGGTGCGCTGGCCAATCCGAAGTCGCCGGTCATCGCGCCGCAGGACAGTTTCGACACCAGCTTCATCCGCAAGCTCTACGACGCCAGCACCTCGGCGCAGGTCGAGGCGAAGAAGGTCGAGACCTATACCGCCGTCGAGCGCGAGGAAGCGGTGCAGGCGCCGGCCACGGTGACCAAGCCGGTGACCGTGAATTTCGCCAGCGGCCAGTCGGCGCTGACCAAGCGCGCCGAGAAGATCATCGATACCGACATGGTGCCGTTCATCGAGAACAACGGCAGCGCCTATTTCGAGATCAGCGGCAACACCGACAGCACCGGCAATCTCGCGGTCAACAACCGCCTGTCGCAGGCGCGCGCCGAGGCGGTGGTGGACTATCTCAGCAAGCAGTGGGAGTTCCCGCGCGAGCGCTTCAAGATCGTCGGCAACGGCCCGAACAAGCCGCTGTGCGACGAGAACAATCCCGGTTCCGAAGGCGTGGACCTCGACGCCTGCCGCGAAATGAACCGCTCGACCCGCATCGCGGTGTTCGGGGCGCGTCCGTAATGGCCAACGGTTGGAACCCGTACGCCGCCCTGCCCGGTGGGCTGCGGCGGCAACTGGGCATCGCCGGCGTCGCCGCGGTGCTGCTGGTCTGGTTCGGGCTGAGCGCCAGCGGCTGGATCAGCGCCAACAAGCTGCCGTCGCCGGTGTCGGTGGTGAAGGCCCTCGCGTATCTGACCTGGAGCGACGGCAAGAGCCTGCTGTTCGACGCCACGCTGTGGTCGGTCGGCCGCGTCGCCGCGGCCGGCGTGCTGGTGGTGATGATCGGCGTGCCGCTGGGCATCTTCATGGGCGCGTCGCCGAAGTTGAACGCGCTGCTGTCGCCGCTGATCGATCCGTTCCGCTCGGCGCCGGTGGTCGCGCTGCTGCCGATCCTGGTGATGTGGCTGGGCATCGGCGAGACGATGAAAGTGACGTTCCTGTTCCTCGGCGCCGTGGTCTATCTGGTGCCGATGGTGCGCGACGCCATCCAGGCGGTGCCGCAGAGCTACTGGACCGGCGCGCGCGATCTCGGCGCCACGCCGTGGGAATGCATCCGCCACGCGGTGGTGCCCATCGCGATGCCGCGCATCGCCGACGCCATCATCGTCAGCGTCTCGGTGATGTGGACCTATATCACCGTCGCCGAGTACGTGAACGCCAAGGTCGGCCTGGGCCAGCTGATCCAGAACGCGCGTCGTTTCAGCGCCATGGATCAGGTGTTCGCCGGCATCGCTGTAATCATCGCGCTGGCGCTGATCACCTATCAATTGATGCGTGCGGTCAAAGCCCGCCTGTATCCGTGGGAGACGCAAGCATGAGCGCCACCACTGCAGTGAATAATGTTCCCGCGCCCGCGACGCCCGCGGTCATCGCACTCGATCAGATCGTCCAGGAATATCCGCGTCCCGAGGGCGGCGTGAACCGGGTCGTCGACAACCTCAGCCTGCGTTTCACCGGCCCCAGCATCAACATGCTGCTCGGCCCCTCGGGCTGCGGCAAGAGCACGCTGCTGTACATGATGGGCGGCGTGCGCCCGCAGAACACCAACATGCCCACCAGCGGCACCATCAGCATCGACGGTGCGGCGTGCACCGATGCGCACGACGATGCGGTGATGGTGTTCCAGCGCTACGCCAACCGTCCCGATCTCACCGTCTACGACAACGTGGCGTTTCCGTTCCGGCTGAAATTGTGGCGCGACCGCATTCCGTCCGCGGAGCGTCACGAGAAAGTCATGCACATGCTCGAAGCGGTGGGCTTGGCCGACAAGGCCAAGCTGCGCCCGAGCCAGTTGTCCGGCGGCCAGAACCAGCGCATCGCGCTGGCGCGCTCGCTGATGCTGCGTCCGCGCATCCTGCTGATGGACGAGCCCTTCGGCGCGCTGGACGCGCAGACCCGCGAGGAAATGCAGAAGCTGCTGGTCAAGCTGTATCGGGAATATCCGTGCCTGATCGTGTTCGTCACCCACGACGTGACCGAGGCCTTGTTGCTGGGTGATCGAGTGGTGGTGCTGTCGACCCAGCCGGCGCGGATCGCCGACGACTTCGAGATCGCCACGCCCAAGCCGCGCGACAGCGGCTGGCTGCGCATGCCCGAAGCGGCGGCGCTGGAGCAGCGCATCCTCAGCCGCCTGCATCAGGCCGCCGGCAAGGGCAACGTGCGCGTGACGATCTGATGCGACGGAATCGACCGGCATGAAACAGGCCCCGAAACCCGTGAGTTATCTGCGCGCCTGGCTCACCAGCCAGGCCAACATGATGACCGTGCTCGGCGGCGGGCTGGTGGCGACCATCGCATCGATTCCCGCCGGCGGCGTCGGTGCGCTCGGCGCGCTGGTGGTGCTGGGCGCGGTGCAGGTGCTGGCCGCGCTGGTCATTCCGGATCTGTCCACGTTCCGCAGCAAGGTCGACCGCAACGCGCGCCGCGCCGCCATCGATCAGCGCCGCGCGCAGCTGCAGCAGGAACTGTTCCAGCTGCACGGCGGGCTGGAGCGCGTTGCGGGCATGGCGATGTGGCAGAAGTATCAGGCGGTCGTCGAGCGCGCGGCCGTCCTGTATCGCATCGCTGGCGAAGCGGAGAGTCAGCTGTCCTACGACGACGCCGAACGCGTCGACAAGGCCTCGGTCGATTATCTGGCGCTGTGGCTGGCCGACGCGACGATCAGGGACCGGCTGCGCAGCGGCGAGGAAGCCACCGTCGAACGTCGCCTGCGCGAAGCGGAGAAAGCGCTGGCCGAAGTCGATGTCTCCGATCCGCGCTATCGTCATCTGAAGATGGCGCGCGACGATTACCTCGCGATCAAGCTGCGCCACGACGGCCTGGTCGCGCGGCAGATGTCGATCGAGGCCGCGTTGGTGTCGCTGCCCGATCAGGTCGAGGAGATCTATCAGATGGTCGTCGCCAGCCCGTATTCCAGCGTGCTCGGTTCCAAACTCGGCGAGTCGCTGTCGCGGCTGCAGCTGGAAGAGGACATCGAGCTGGAGCTGTCGCAGAACGATCTCGACAGCCACTATTTCCAGACCGGCGCGGCCGCCGCGAACAAGCAAGCCAAGGCCGCGAAACAATCCGCCCGCACGCAATGATTACCGCGGCAATGATCACCGCGCGATGATCCAATCGACGATCCAATTTTCCAGGAGCCCCTCATGAGCCTCAACCTCTTCACACGCCTCGGCAACCTCGTCCGCGGATTCATGTCGCTGTTCGTCAGCGGCATCGAACAGCAGCACCCGGAGATCGCCTACGAAAACGCGATCAACACCATGATCGAGAAATACAACAAGCTCAAGAACGCCACCGCCGGGCTGATCCGCCTGCGCGAGGACGCCGCCGACCGTCTGCAGAAAGCGCAGGCGCAGCAGCACGAGCTGAGCGCCATGCTGGAACAGGCGATGGCCGAAGGCCAGGACGACATCGCGGTGGAGCTGATCGAGCGCAAGGACGCCATCGACGCGGAAATCGCCTCGCTGCAGGCCGAAATGGAAGCTGCCGAGAAGGATGTCGGCACAGCCAAAACCGCACTGACCGAAGTGAAGGGCGAGATCGCCAAGCTCAAGGCCGAGAAGGACCGCATGCTCGCCAAGATGCAGAGCGCGCAGGCGCGGGTGCGCATCCAGGACCAGCTCGAAGGGCTGTCGGTCGACGCCGAACTGCGCGCGCTGGAAAACGTCCGCACCGGCATCAAGGACACCATCGCCAAGGCCAAGCTGGGCGACGAACTTCGCGAATCCGATCTCGACGTGCGCCTGAAGTCGCTGCGCACCAACAGCAGCAAGGCCAGCGCGCGCAACAAGCTCGAAGCGCTGAAGAAGGAGCGTGCGGGCGCCGCCGACGCCAATCGCACGATCTGATTTTTCGCTGTCATCCCGAGCGCAGCGAGGGACCTGCTTCTTTTATGCATCTTGGAAACAGGTCCCTCACCGGCTTCGCCGGATTCGGGATGACAGGATTGCTGCGTCGCCCACATCGCCGATCGCATCCACGGACCCACCATGACCACCCTCAACAGCGTCGCACTTCCGCCCTGGGCCGACGAACTCAAGCGTCGCTATCTCGCCGGTGAGGCGGGGCTGTTCGTGGTCCATGGCAACGTCCACGACGCCATCGCCCACGATGGCAAGCTGCTGCCGTTCGTCGAATTCCTGCACACCGTCGTGCTGGCCGCCAAGCCGCAGCGCTATGAACTTGCGCTGCGCCACGCCGGCATCAAGCAGCACGGCGTCAACGGCAAGCTGCTGGAACTCGGCGAAACGCTGCTCGAGAACATCGGTCATCTTGAGACGCGAATGCGCGCGGGCGACGGCGTGGCGCTGGTGCTGCCGCATGCCGGCGATCTGGTGCCGAACGCGGAAACCACGTTCCTCAGCACCGATGAGCGCGGCCTGCTGGAAATCCTCCACGACTGGTCGCTCAGCGGCCTGCTGCTGCAGCGCAACCACATCGTCGTGCTGATCTGCGCGTCGCTGTCGGAACTGCATCCCTCGCTCAACACCAACCCGCGCATCGCCGCGATCGAAGTGCCGTTTCCCGATGAAGCCGCGCGCGCGCGCCTCGTCGCGCAGTCCGCGCCGCACATGTCCCCGGCGCAGCAGGCGCTGGTCGCCAAGCACACCGCGGGTCTGCGTTTGCTGGAGATCGACAGCATCGTCGCCGAGCGTCCCGCGGCGGGCCTGTCGGACGAAGAACGCAAGACGCTCGCGCTGCAATTGCTGGGCGATGCGCCCGACGCGCAGCAGCGCGCCGAGATGTATGCCGGCGTGACCGCGGGCAAGACCCGCGAAGAGATCGCGTTCCTGATCCTCGGCCGCGCGACCACGCCCGAAGAAAACAAGGACGACCCGGTCGACGCGATGCTGCGCATCATCGGCACCCGCAAGCGCGAGATCATCCAGCGCTCCTGCGGCGATCTCATCGAATTCCTCGATCCGAGCTACGGCCTCGATGCGGTCGGCGGTTACGACCAGATCAAGCAGGAGCTGATGAAGATCGCGGCGACCATCAAGACCGGCGACCGACGGCTCGCGCCGATGGGGCTGCTTGCGGTCGGGCCGATGGGCGTCGGCAAGACCTTCGTCATCAAGGCGTTCCTGAAGGAAGCCGGATTGCCGGGCGTCGTGCTGAAGAACTTCCGCTCGAAGTGGGTGGGATCGACCGAATCCAACCTCGAACGCGTGCTCAAGATCATCCGCGCGATGAGCCCGATCGCGCTGGTCATCGACGAAGGCGACCGCAGCTTCGGCAGCGGCGAGGGCGGCGGCGAGACCGACGGCGGCACGTCGTCGCGGGTCATCGCGCGGATCAAGGACTTCATGTCCGACACCGACAACCGCGGCCACGTGCTGACGATCCTGATGACCAACCGCCCGGACAAGCTCGATGTCGACATCAAGCGCCCGGGCCGCCTCGACCGCAAGATCCCGTTCTTCTATGCCGACAACGGCGCCGACCGCATGCACGTGGTGCGCGCGATCCTCAAGCGCGGCGGCGCGCCGCTGCCGGCCGATGCCGACGCCGCGCTGATCGAAGCATTGGATCCGCTGGACGGGTATTCCAATGCCGATCTGGAAGCCATCTCGCTACTGGCGCTGGATCTGGCGCGCGAAGACGCTGCCGCTGCGGCAGCGGGCGGCGGTGACATCATCGGCAACGGTCTGACCGCAGACCATCTGCGCCGCGCCATCGCCGATTTCATTCCGCCGCAGCACACCGACACCATCCAGCTGATGGAACTGCTCGCGGTGCAGGAATCCTCGCGCCGCAGCCTGCTGCCGGAGCGCTTCGCGAAGCTCGCGCCCGCCGAGGTGTCGCAGTTGATCGCCGAGTTGAAGCGGCGGTTGCGGTTGTAGGGCGGGCTCAAGCCCGCCTGATGGTAAAACGACAGATGCGAGCAGGCATCTTTCTGGCCGGGCGTTGATTGTTCCGATACGGCGGGCTTGAGCCCGCCCTACGGTTCTCAGACCACCTCGAACAACCCCGCCGCGCCCTGGCCGCCGCCGATGCACATCGTCACCACCACGAACTTGACGCCGCGCCGCTTCCCTTCGATCAGCGCATGGCCGACGAGGCGTGCGCCCGACACACCGTAAGGATGTCCGACCGCGATCGCGCCGCCGTTGACGTTCAATCGCTCCATCGGAATGCCCAGCGTGTCGGCGCAGTACAGCACTTGCACCGCGAACGCTTCGTTGAGTTCCCACAGGCCGATGTCGTCGACGCTCAGGCCCGCACGCTTCAGCAGTTTCGGCACCGCGAACACCGGGCCGATGCCCATTTCGTCGGGTTCGCAGCCGGCCACCGCGAAGCCGCGGAAGATGCCGAGCGGCTGCAGGCCGCGCTGTTCGGCCAGCGTCGCGCTCATCACCACGGCGGCGGAACTGCCGTCGGAGAACTGGCTGGCGTTGCCGGCGGTGATCACGCCGCCGGGCGTCGCCGGGCGAATGCCGCGAACGGCTTCCAATGTGGTGTCGGCGCGGATGCCTTCGTCGGCGGCGATGGTGACTTCGCGGCTCGACAACTGTCCGCTGGCCTTGTCGGCGACGCCCATCGTCACCGTCATCGGCACGATCTCGTCGTCGAATTTCCCGGCTGCTTGCGCGGCGGCGGCGGCGAGCTGGCTGCGTACGCCGTATTCGTCCTGGCGTTCTTTCGGAATGTTGTAGCGGCTGGCCACCTGTTCGGCGGTCTGCAGCATGTTCCAGTACAGCTCCGGTTTGTGCGCCATCAGCCACGGGTCAGCAAGCATGGTCTGGTTCATCACGCCCTGCACGCAGGAAATGCTTTCCACGCCGCCAGCGACGAACACGTCGCCTTCGCCGGCGATCACGCGCTGCGCCGCGGTCGCGATGGTCTGCAGGCCGCTGGAGCAGAAGCGATTGATGGTCATGCCCGGCACGCTCACCGGGCAGCCGGCGCGCAGCGCGATCTGCCGCGCGATGTTCACGCCGGTCGCGCCTTCGGGATTGGCGCAGCCCATCAGCACGTCCTCGACTTCCGCCGGGTCGATGCCGGCGCGCTCGATGGCGTGCTGCACGCTGTGCGCGCCGAGCGTGGCGCCGTGGGTCATGTTGAAAGCGCCTTTCCAGCTTTTCGCCAGGGCGGTGCGCGCGGTGGAGACGATGACGGCGTCGGTCATGTTGAATTCCCAGGTCGGATTCGATTCGGTGGCGATCAGGTGAAGGTCTTGCCGTCTGCGGCCAGCGCGGCCAGCAGCGGCGCGGGTTCCCACGCGCCGGCCTGGCGGTTGTCGCGATCGGCGTCGGCGTAGCGGCGCATCGCGCGCACCACGTTGAACGCGCCCACCTCGTCGGCGTAGCGCATCGGCCCGCCGCGGAACGGCGGGAAGCCGTAGCCGAACAGATACACCATGTCGATATCGCCGGCCTTGGCGGCGATGCCTTCTTCGAGGATCTTCGCGCCCTCGTTGACCAGCGCGTAGACCAGACGCTCGACGATTTCCGCATCGCCGATCCTGCGCCGCGCGATGCCGGCGGTCTTCGAGTGTTCGACGATCAGCGCATCGACGAGCGCGCTGGGATGCGCCTTGCGGTCGCCGGGTTTGTAGTCGTACCAGCCCGCGCCGGTCTTCTGGCCGAAGCGGCCCTGTTCGCACAGCCGGTCGGCCACTGCCGAATACGTCAGCTCGGGTTGTTCGACGTAGCGGCGTTTGCGGATCGCCCAGCCGATGTCGTTGCCGGCCAGGTCGCTCATCCGGAACGGGCCCATCATGAAGCCGAAGCGTTCGGCCGCGGCATCGACCTGCGCCGGCAGTGCGCCTTCCTCCAGCAGGAACATCGCCTGACGGCTGTACTGCTCGATCATGCGGTTGCCGATGAAGCCATCGCAAACGCCGGATACCACCGCGGTCTTGCGGATCTTCTTCGCGACCGACATCGAAGTCGCCAGCACGTCTTTCGCCGTGGCCTTGCCGCGCACCACTTCCAGCAGCTTCATCACGTGCGCCGGGCTGAAGAAATGCAGGCCGATGACGTCCTGCGGGCGTTTGGTGAACGACGCGATCCTGTCGAGATCCAGCGTCGACGTGTTCGACGCCAGGATCGCGCCGGGCTTGGCGACGGCATTCAATTGCTCGAACACCGCCTGCTTGACGCCCATCTCCTCGAACACCGCCTCGATGATCAGGTCGCAGTCGGCGAGGTCGGCGTAATCCAGCGTCGGCTGCAGCAGCGCCATCCGCGCTTCACACTTGGCTTCGCTCAGACTGCCCTTGCGTACGTTGCCTTCGTAGTTCTTGCGGATGGTGGCGACGCCGCGATCCAGCGCCTCCTGCTTCGTTTCCAGGATCACCACCGGCAGACCGGCGTTGAGGAAATTCATCGCGATGCCGCCGCCCATCATGCCCGCGCCGATCACGCCGACCTTGCGCACCTCGCGCTGCGGGGTGTCGTCGGGCACGTCGGCGATCTTCGATGCGGCGCGTTCGGCGAAGAACGCATGCCGCAGCGCGCGCGATTCCGGCGACATCATCAGTGCGGCGAAGGTGTCGCGCTCGAATGTCATGCCGTCGTCGAAGCGCTTGCGCGCGGCGGCTTCCACGCAGTCCACGCAGCGCTGCGCGGCGGGGTAATCCTTCGCCATCGCGCCGACGGTGGTGCGGGTGAACAGCACGAAACCCTCGACATTCGCATGCGCGACGCGGCGGTCGCGCATGCGCGGGTGCGGGCCGGCGTCGGCGGCGCGCTCGCGGGCGAACTCCTTGGCGGCCGCCAGCAGATCGCCATCGACGATGCGATCGAACAACGCCTGGCCCGGAATCGCCGCCAGCGCTTCGCTGGCGACCGGATTGCCGGAGACGATCATGTTCATCGCCGGCTCCAGGCCGATCGCGCGCGGCAGCCGCTGGGTGCCGCCGGCCCCGGGCACCAGCCCGAGTTTCACTTCGGGCAGCGCGACCTGGGTGCCGGGCGAGGCGAGCCGGTAGTGGCAGCCCAGCGCCAGTTCCAGACCGCCGCCCATGCACACGCCGTGGATCGCGACGACGACGGGCTTGGTGCTGGCCTCGAAGGCCGAGATCACCGACAGCAGGTTCGGTTCCTGCATCGCGGCGGGCTTGCCGAACTCGCGGATGTCGGCGCCGCCGGTGAAGGATTTGCCGGCGCCGTTGATCACCAGCGCAAGCACGGCGGGATCGGCCAGTGCCTGGTCCAGCCCCGCGACCAGCGCGCGGCGCGTCTCGTAGCCGAGGCCGTTGACCGGCGGGTTGTCGAGCGTCAGTACCGCGACGCCATCGTCCACCGCGTATCGGGTCGTCATCGCTTGCTCCTGGAAGTCTGGTTGGAAGTCTGGTTGGATGTGGGTTTGGAAGCGCGCCGCGGCGCGACGCGCCCCGACAGCAGCAGTTCGATCGCCAGGCCGGCGTCGGCGACATCCACCTGCTGGTCGCTGGTCGCCTCGGCGTAGATGAAGGATTCGCACAGCCGCACGATCAGATAGGCGAGGGTGTCCACCGCCAGCGGCGGCACCAGTGCGCCGCGGTCGGCCTCGTACTGCAGCAGCGCGCGCACCCGCTCGATCGCGCGGCCCTGCACCGGGCCGAGTTTCGAGGTGAGCAGGCGCACGGCGTATTCGGGATCGCTGCGCACGAAGCGCCGCAGCGGTTCGAAGACCACCAGCGCGCGCACCGCGTCCTCGCAGATCGACGCTACCCGCCGCGCGCCGCGGCCGCGGTGGCGGGCGGCGGTGGTGGTCATCAGTTCGTCGCACAGCGACCACAGGATCTCGCTCAGCAGCAGTTCGCGGCTGCCGACCCAGCGGAACGCGGTGGCGCGGCCGATGCCCAGCCGCGCGGCGAGGGCGCCGATGTCGATGCGCTCGCCGGCCAGCCAGTCGCGCCGCGCCAGCTGGTACAGGTCCAGCGGCGTGGCCTTGGCGGGCGGCGCCTCGCGCAGCGCCTGGGCGAGGCGGGTGGGCGTCTTCGGGCTGGCGGTGCGGGCGGGCATGGCCGGAGTGTAGACATTTCGACGATTTGACGCCAGATGAGTCGCAATGCTCAAATGACTCATCGCTAAGAATTCACCTGATCAGCGTCGAGACACAGTTGGCTGCAATCACTCCCTCCCTTCGCCATAGGCGAAGGGAGGGTTGGAGAGGGGTTCGCCGGGCGCCGGTGTTGCCCGGGTTCTGAAGCAACCCCCTCCCAGCCTCCCCCTACGCTACACGCAAGAGGAGGAGCAGATCGTCGCTTACGGTGGTTCGACGCTGATCCGGAAGACTCATCAACCTCAGGACGTTGCCAGCCCATGAACGCGAGCCCGTTGACCAACCGCCGCAACCTCGACTTCATGCTCTATGAGCTGCTGGGCGCGGATCGCCTCTGCGACTACCCGCGCTTCGCCGAGCACAGCCGCGACACTTTCGGCGCGGCGCTGGATCTGGCCCACCAGATCGCGCTGGAAAAATTCCTCCCGCACAACCGCAAGTCCGACCTGCACGAACCGCATATGGTCGACGGCAAGGTCGAGCTGATCCCCGAGATCGGCGAAGCGGTGCAGGCCTACAACGACGCCGGCTTCGCCGCCGCGCTGGCCGACTACGACGCCGGCGGCATGCAGCTGCCGTTCGTGATCGCCCAGGCCTGCGACTCGATGTTCTCGGCCGCCAACCCGGGCACCATCGCCTATCCCGCACTGGCGCGCGGCGTGTCCAATCTGCTCGAAGCCTACGGCACGCCCGAGCAGAAGCGCCTGTACAAGCAGCCGATCATCGAAGGTCGTTATCTCGGCACGATGTGCCTGTCCGAACCGCACGCGGGCTCGTCGCTGGCCGACATCAAGACCACCGCCGAACCGCAGGCCGACGGCCGCTACCGGCTCACCGGCGCGAAGATGTGGATCTCCGCCGGCGACCACGAACTCGGCGAGAACATCATCCATCTGGTGCTGGCGAAGATCGTCGGCGCGCCGGCCGGCGTGCGCGGCATCAGCCTGTTCATCGTGCCGCGCTGGAAGGTCAACGCCGACGGCAGCCGCGGCGCCCGCAACGACGTGCAACTCGCCGGGCTCAACCACAAGATGGGCCAGCGCGGCAGCGTCAACACCTTTCTGAAATTCGGCGAATCCGGCGACTGCGACGCGTTCCTCGTCGGCGAACCGCATCAGGGCCTCGGCTACATGTTCCACATGATGAACGAGGAGCGCATCGGCGTCGGCATGGGCGCGGTGTTGCAGGGCCTGGCCGGCTATCTGTATTCGCTGCAGTACGCGAAAGAGCGCAAACAGGGCCGGCATCCCGACCAGAAGGATCCGAACGCGCCGCCGGTCGCGATCATCGAACACGCCGACGTGCGTCGCATGCTGCTGCAGCAGAAAGTGTACGTGGAAGGCGCCGAAGCGCTGGGTTATTACGCATCCATGCTGGTCGACCACGCGCGCGACCCGGATGAATCAGTGCAGCGCGACAGCCATCTGCTGCTTGAACTGTTGACCCCGATCGTCAAGGCCTGGGGCTCGGACTATTCGCTCAAGGCCAACGAACTTGCGGTGCAGGTGCTGGGCGGCTACGGCTTCACCCGCGAATATCCGGTCGAACAGAACTATCGCGACAACCGTATCAACCCGATCCACGAAGGGACCAACGGCATCCAGGCGCTGGATCTGCTCGGCCGCAAGGCGATGATGCACGACGGCGCCGCGCTGAAACTGCTGATGGCGAAAATCGCCCAGGCCTGCATCGAAGCCGACGCGGACGACACGCTGAAACCGCTCGCCGATCAGCTGGCCATCGCGGCCAAACACGCCATCGACGCCACCCGCGCGGCGGGCAAGCGCATGGCCGAAGGCGACGTGCGCCGCGCGCTCGCCAACGCGTCGCACTACATGACGGCGCTCGGCCACCTCGCCATCGGCTGGGTGTGGCTGCAGCAGGCGACCATCGCGCAGCGACAGTTGCCGAACGCCACCGGCGACGACCGCGATTTTTACGCCGGCAAGCTGCAGGCCTGCCGGTTCTTCTTTGCCACCGAACTGCCGCTCATCGAACATGCCGCGCGCCTCGTGCGCGACGCGGAGCCGAGCGCCTTCGACATGCAGGCCGAGTGGTTCTAATCCCATTGGTGAAATGGGGCGGATGCCTGTTCGTATCAGGACGGAGATTTCCCGCGCCGACATCGCTAAGAGCAAATCCCCCGTAGCCCCCTTTTCCAAAGGGGGCGAAGCCTGTGCCCGATCATGGACGGCATTGGCCGAGGGGCGCCACGCCATGGCGTGCGCCCAAAGCAGTACGCGCGACGAAGTGTCCGCTAGGTGGCAATACATGTCGCCCACGCGGATCCCCCTTTGAAAAAGGGGGGCAGGGGGGATTTGCCGTTGCCTTTGACCCATCTGCCGCACATCGTAAATTTACGATGCGATCGAAAAAAGCGATGGCGATGCGTTGGCTTGTGAGTTTCTCCGGGTGCTCGCTGTGCATCTCATGAGCGCGCGCCCACGAGCGCTGTCATCAAACTTGCATACATCCGGTATTGAATGTCCGACAGAACGCCATCGAATGTATTCGCAGCGCCGATGTCCAAGCTCCCGAACCGCACCGTCACCACCACATTCCGCACCCAGCCGGGTGTGCGCGATGCATTGGAAGTCGCGGCGGGAATGGAGAACCGCAGCATGTCCAATCTGATCGAGCGTCTGGCGATCGAATACTGTCGCGGCAAAGGCATTCCGATCCGTGGCCTGGACGACAACCCTACGTCCCATCGCGGGCCGTCGGAAACCGCTTGATGCTTCAACTGCAGGGGAACCGTCGATGAGGAAATTCCTGGGGCCGGCGCTGGCGCTGCTGTTGCTGGTCGGCGTGGTGGTCGGCATCGTGTTCTCTGCGCGCGACAAGCAGGCCAGCGCCAGCGATGCGCAGAACGTGGCGGCGGCTGCGGCCGGCAGCGCGCCCGCAGCGGACGGCAAAACGGTCGTGCGTATTCTCACCGGTTCCGAGAAACTCGATTTTCTTCGCGATCCGGAACTGGCGAAGGCGCTGGATGCGGAAGGCATCGTGCTGGACGTGCAGAAAGCCGGTTCGCGCGAGATCGCGACCCACCCCGACCTCAAGACGTTCGATGTCGCCTATCCGGCGGGCGTGGCCGCGGCGCAGAAGATCGCGGCCGCCACCGGCTCGCGCCGGATGACCAACAGTTTCTACACGCCCATGGCGGTCGCGAGCTGGAAGCAATTGCTGCCGCCGCTGGAGGCCAACGGCATCGTCCGCCGGCAGGGCGGCGCCTATTACATCGCCGACATGCACAAACTCGTCGGGATGATGGAGCAGGGCGCGCGCTGGAAGGATCTGCAGCCCAACCCGGCGTATGCGGTCAGCAAATCGGTGCTGATCGGCAGTACCGATGTGCGCACCAGCAATTCGGCGGCGATGTATCTCGCGCTGGTCAGTTATGTCGCCAACGGCGACAACGTCGTCGACAGCGATGCCGCCGCCGATCAGGTCGTGGATCGTCTGCTGGGCCTGTTCTCGAAGCAGGGCTATCAGGAATCCAGTTCGTCCGGGCCTTTCGAGGACTACGTGACCATGAAGCTGGGCAAAAGCCCGCTGGTCATGGTCTACGAACAGCAGTTCCTGCAGTACGCGTTCCGGCAAGCAAGCATCGATCCGGACATGGTGCTGCTGTATCCGCAGCCCACGGTGTTGACCAAACACACCATCGTCGCCTTGACCGACAAGGGCGCGCGCTTCGCAGACGTGTTCGAGCGCAACCCGGAGGTCCGGAAGATCGCCAGCCGCTACGGATTCCGGGGCAGCGACAACGCCGCGCTGTTCGCCGAAGCCAGGGCCCGGAAGATCGAGATGCCGCAGACGCTGGTCGATGTGGTCGATCCGCCGACCTACGATCTGCTGGAGCGCATGATCGTGCGCATCGAATCCAGGCTCGGAAAATAACCCGATGCCGACATGCAGGCGATCGTCGAATCCATGCGCCCCGCATGGCCCTCAATACCTCCGGATCACGCTGTCATGACCGATTTCCTCAAGGCGCTTCGATACGCATCCGTCGCTGCCGTATTCGCGCTTGTCGCCGCGTGTTCGCCGGGTTCCGATCGTGCTTCGACCGGCGACGACGACGCGCTGCCCGCCAATGCCTTCACGATCCTGGCAGGCTCCGAACTCAAGGACGTCGATGTACAGCTCGGCGAAGAGATCCGCAAGGCGACCGGCATCGAGGTGCGCTTCAGCTATGCGGGAACGCTCGATGCGATCGATCGCCTCAATGCCGGGGAATCTTTCGATGCGGTGTGGGTGAGTCATGGCAAATATCTCGCGATGAACCCGCAGCTCAAGTCGAGGATCGCCGCGCAGGAGAAGATCATGCTGTCGCCGGTGATCCTCGGCGTGAAACGGTCGAAGGCGGCCGCCCTGGGATGGGACCGCCAGGATCCGACGTGGAAGGACATCGCCGACGCTGCGGGCGCGGGGACATTCACGTTCGGCATGACCAATCCCACGGCCAGCAACACCGGGTTCACCGCGCTGATCGGCATCGCGGCGGCGCTGGCGTCGAACCCCGACGCGCTGACCGAAGCGGATGTCGCCAATCCCGCGCTCAAGACGTTCTTCCAGGGGCAGCGGATGACGGCGGGCTCATCCGGCTGGCTGGCCGATGCCTACGCCGCAGACGCGTCGAAGGTCGACGGCATCATCAATTACGAGTCGGTCATCCTGTCCTTGAATGCGAACGGCAAACTCGGCGAGCCGCTGGTGCCGGTCTATCCCAGGGAAGGCATCATCACCGCCGACTATCCGCTGATGTTGTTGAACGGGGCCAGGCGCGCCGAATACGAACGCCTCGTCGCGTATCTGCGCTCCGCCGCATTCCAGACGCGACTGTCGGCGACGACGTTGCGTCGCCCCGTGAATGCGGAATCGGCGCCGGCGTCCGCGATCCCGAAACGCACGCTGATCGAACTGCCGTTTCCCGGCCAGCCGCAGATCATCGATGCGCTGCTGGATGCGTTCCTGGCCGATGTGCGCGTGCCGTCGACATCGCGCTACGTACTGGATCTGTCCGGGTCGATGAACGAGGAAGGCCGCATCGATCAGCTCAAGACCGCGATGGACACGCTGGCCGGCGGCGATCCGGGCACGCTGGGCAATCGTTACGCGCGATTCCAGAACCGCGAGCGCATCGGCCTGATTCCCTTCAGCAACGAGCCGATGCCAACCCTGGGTTTCGACATGGGCACGAGCTCCGCCGAGAACGAGGCGACGCTGACGGCGATCAAGGCTGCCGTCGCCGGCATGCAGCCCGATGGCGGCACCGCGATCTACGACAGCGTACAGCGCGCCATGAGCGAACTGGCGCAGGAAAAACGGACCGGGGATGCGCCGAGGTACTACACCATCGTGCTGATGACCGATGGCGAGAATACCCAGGGCATGAGTCTGCGCGAACTGCTGCGCTGGCGCGAATCGCAGAGCGAGGCGGTGAAGTCGATCCGGGTATTTCCGATCGTGTTCGGCAAGGCCGATGCCGAGCAGATGAAAGCGCTCGCCGAAGCGACCGGCGGCAAGGCCTTCGATGCCAAGGCCGGATCGTTGGCGATGGTGTTCAAGGACATCCGCGGTTACCAATGATCGATGTCTCCGTCGACGAGCGCGAATGGACGGCGGCCGCACGGCGGACAGCGGCAGTGCCGCGTACGCAGTCGTGCCGTGCGCAGCCGCCGGCGATCCGGTCGCGGTGGCGCCGATGAGCCGCTTCCAGCGCTTTCTCTACAGCCCGCGCAACATCGCTGGCTGCTGTCTTGCCTTCGTCGGGTTGCTGCTGCTGTTCACCGGCGTGATCGGCACGGGCTGGCCGCTGATCGTGGCCGGCCTGTATGCGGCAGGCGTTCTCGGCTGGCCTCGGAAACAGAACGTCGAAGCGGAAGCGCCGAGCATCGAGGTGCCGGTCGAGACGCTCGTAGAGGAACTGCAGCGTCTGGTCGAGGCCGTGTCCACGCGACTGCCGGACGCGGCACAGGCGTCGCTGCTCAGCATCCAGGCCACGCTCGCCGACCTGCTGCCGCGGCTGCGCGAGTTGGAGGTGTCGGGCGCGCTCTCGGTCGAATCCGCGTTCACCGTCGAGGAAACGCTGCGCCGCTATCTGCCGGAGATGCTCACCAGCTATCTCAAGCTTCCGTCCGCGTTCGCGAAGACGCAGCCGATGCAGGACAAGCGGACCGCCGCGCAGATTCTCGTCGACCAGTTGCAGATGCTCGACGAGTCGCTGAAACAGATCGCACGGGAATCGTTCGCCGGCGATGTCGAGGCACTGGTCAACAGCGGCCGCTTCCTGGAGCGGAAACTCCGCGCCCGCGCGGCTTTCGAGATCCAGTGATCGCATGGCGCGTGCTCAAGCACGCCGGCTTCATGTGTTCGCCGTGCAGGCCGAGTCGCTGCGGCCGGATATTTTCGCGACAAAGACAGTCTTCGCCGGGAAATACGATCGTCGCAGCATCGCATGACCGCATAGGGTGCGCCTGCGGCCTTCGACTTCGCCGGACGGCCAGCACAAAGCACCAGGAACCCGGGCGGTTCATTCCCCCCGACACCCTGAAATGCCATGATGGCCGGGTTGAGAATCCATGGGATGGTATCGATGAACATGCAGACGCAGACGAACCCCGGCGGGGAGCGGATCCCCGATATCAGGACGCCGATCTCCGAAAATCGGGGCCACCCGGTCAACAGCGCGGATGTGGGCGTGTACTACTCGCGCACCGACAACCTCGTGGTCCAGGGCCGGGTGCTCAGCGACCAGGAGCAGATCGAAAAACTGGCCGATGCCATGCGCAGCGTGGGTCCGGGCAAGGTCATGTTGCTCGAGGCCAGCGGCCCGCGCGACGGCGATTACACCGACGACCTGCGGCGCACGCTGCCGGCCGCACTGGCGCTGGTGCCGCCCGATCAGCGCCCGGAAATCCGGCTGTTCGTGTCCGACGGGCGCCCGGTCGTCGGCGACCGGAACAATCCGAACGGGCCGTACAACGACTTCGCCACCTTCCTGCAGGAACAGGACCGCAACAGGGCGGGCAGCGGCACCGTGCAGACGGACAGCTCGCAATCGCTTGCGCGCGCGGTACCGAACTGGAACAACCCGGCAGTGGTGGATTTCTTCATCGAGAACCGCGTCCAGCCGGCGGTGCAGTTGGCGAGGGATCTGGGCATCGGCTCGGTGATGGTGGACGACCACATCGGCATCCCGCCCGGCCCCTCGATGGATGCCTTCAAGCGGGTCAACGGCTTCAACGACAGCCAGGCGCAGAACGCCATCACCGGCGCCTACGAACGCGTGCTGGGCACCATCGACAGCGCCGGCCTCAATACCGGCATCTCCTCCGCGGCCGAACCGCAGGGTTCGCTGCGCATGGGGATCGACATGGCGCGGCTGGCGCCGCGTTCGGATGTCGTCGAGATCCAGGGCTATCGCCCGACGGTCGAGGGCGTCCAGCGGATGGCGGACAACCTCTACGACAACATCAGCAACAATTTCGAGCGCTATCGCGGCGTCGACGAGTTCAGGATCGCGCTCGCCACCCGCGCGAACGGCGAGGACATTTCGGCGGGTACGCTGCAGGGCCAGCAGGCGGTGGTCGACCGCCTCGAAGAACGGCTGGGCGAGCTGTACCGCCAGAAGGGCGCGACGCCGCCTGAAGTGAACAGTTCGCTCTGGGCGCATCAGCACTTCTTCGAGGACCCCACACTGCGCCGTGGCGATGAGGGGCAGCGTGTGAGCCGGTTGCAGGAAGCGCTGAACGACGCCGGCATCCGGGTGAATGGAGAGCCGCTGCCGACAACCGGCAATTTCCTCGACATGACCAAAGCGGCAGTCGAACAGTACCAGCGTCAAAGCGGCCTGGCCGTGACCGGCGAAGCGAACAAGGAGACCCAGGTGGCGCTGGGGATTCATCCCGGCCTGCCATTCGTGCAGAACAACCAGCAAAGCCCGCAGCAGCCGCAGACACCACCGACAGCTGAGCAGCCGACCACGCCAGCGCCGACCATCCCGGTCCCGCCGCCTGTGCCGACCAACACCGACCCGCAGCCACCCGCGCAAACCGACAGGCCGCAGCCGCCGGCGAATCCCGCCCCCGCCGCACCAACGGACCGGCCGCCTGCGCCGACCAACACCGACCCGCAGCCACCCGCGCAAACCGACAGGCCGCAGCCACCGGCGAATCCCGCTCCCGCTGCGCCAACGGACCGGCCGCCTTCGCCGACCAACATCGACCCGCAGCCGTCGACGCAAACCGACAGGCCGCTGATCTCCGACCCGAATCATCCGGACAACAGGCTTTATCAGCAGGCCCTGTCGAATCTGGAGCAGTTGGGCCCAAGCGGCGGATTCAAGTCGCGCGAGGATCTGGAAAAGGCGGCTGCGGCGGTGGCGGTGGATGCCAAGGCAACGGGTCTGAACGAGATCGATCACATCAGCAAGACCACTGCGCCGAACGGCCAGAGCTATCTGGTGGCGGTGCAGGGCGACCCGACCGATCCCGCGGCGAAGAGCTCGTACATCGACTACAACCAGGCGACGAGTCAGACAGTGGCGCAAAGCACCGGCATGGCCGAGTCGCAGAAGCCTGCCGTGCAGGCCCAGTCCGCCCCACAGACGGAGCTGCCGATGCAGGACACGAACAAGGTCGCTCTGGCAGCCCGATGAAGGGCCGCGATGAAGGGTCGGATTCAATCGCGACCCGCATCGCTGCCGTGACTGCCGACTGCGGCGCATCAGCAGCAGGCGCCATCCGCTGTTTCGACAGCGGAAATTGCAACGCGATCCGGTGATGGTCCGCCGCCGGTTTGCCGGGCCTCAGTGAGGGGCAAGCGCCATCGATAACAACAACGAGACCATAATCATGGTGGCATTGCGGCGAAGACGATAAAACCATGTCGGCAGCACCGCCTGCGCGTGCAATCTGCGATCCAGCATCAGCAGCGATACGAAACACAGCGCCAACAGCAGGCACGCCCAGAACGCGTCGCCCAGCAGCACGCCGATCCACGCGGCGAGTGCGATGACGTTGCTGACGATCAGCGGAAAATGTCCGCAGCGCGGGCTGAAGAACAGCGATGCCGCCCAATGAATGCCGGAGATGAAAGAAGCGATGATCGCAGCATAGGCGATGCCGATGCCTGCGGCATCCACACCGGGTACGGATCGCGTCCATGCCAGGAGCGCGCACCCGATCAGCGGCAGCGTGCCGGCATATGTCAACGCTTGTGCCAGTCGCGGATTCGGCGAGGATTCGGTCATGGCGATACGTCGGAATCGGTGAAGGGATCAGTATTGCGCAACGGCGTGCGGCCACCATCGCGGAGCAATGCGGTCTTTTCGGCCTGCCGCCAATAGGCGAAGAACCGCGTGTGCGCAGCGCCGGGCGGCAGGCGCACAAACGCATCGTCCTGCACCACCGTGACGCGCTTGTGCGCCTGCAGTCGTTCGGCCACCGTGCGGATGAAGGGGTTGGGGCTGTAGGGAATCCAAACCTCCGTAGCCGGGTGCTGCAGCAGGGTGAGAAAACTGTCGCCGCGCAGCATCTCGATGCCGGCGTCGGCGACGGTTTCGTACAGGAATACCAGCCGTTTCAGGCTGTAGTCCGCCGTCCGCAGATACGCATCGTCCCAGACGTGCACGCAGCGCGCGCCATCGCCCGCGGCCTGCACGCAGGGATGGCTGCGGCGCAGCGCATCCTCGTGCAGCCAGACCAGATCGCCGCTCATCGCGCACCCTCAAGATTCGGAAACCAGCGCTGTGCCAGCGCTTCGTAGCTCGCATCCAGCGCGACATTCGCAGCGGGCGATGTGTCCACCAGGCCGCCGAAATATTTCCTTACGTTGTCCAGATTGAACGTATAGGGTTTGTGGCTGAACGTGCTGGCCACCCATTGCCATGAAAGATTATTGCTGGCCGGATCGCCGTCCAGCAGGTGATGCAGGAACCAGCGCGCACCGGCCTGCCATTTCACGCGGCGCGCATGCACCGTGTATGCCGCCACATACATCCGCGCGTGATTATGCAGATAGCCGGTGCCGATCAGTTCGGCGATGAACGCATCGATGCACGCCACGCCGGTACGGCCTTCGGCGATGTCCTGCGGCAGCGTGTCGGCGTAGTCGTCCGCGACGAATCCGGTCTTGTACGCTTCGACGTCCTGCCAGATCCACTCGGGATGCGCCGCATACGTGCGCTGCCAGAAATCGCGCCACGCCAGTTCTTGGATGAACTTGATCACCCGCATCGGCGATGCGTCGTGCGCCAGGGCCGCATTGCGCACCGCATTCAGGCCGAGCACGCCGTGGCGCAGATAGGGCGACAGCCGGCTGACGGCGCCGTCGCCGGAATTGCGCGTGGCGGCATAGCGCAACGGATCGATGGCCTGCAGCCGCTGCTGCGCCGCCGTCGCACCGCCGACGATCGGGCTGGCCTCGCCTTCGGCCCACGGACACAGCGCGCGCACGTGCGCGATCAGGGCATCGCGATCGGCGAAGTGGGTCGGCAGCAGGTCGTCGGCGGATCGCGTCATGCGCCGCGCCCGTTGCGCGACGCCTGCGACGATCCCTCCCTCCGCACGGGCCACTGCGCGAGCAGCGCGGCATCCATGCCCACCCGCGCACAGGCGCGCGGCGCGATGCCGTCCGGCAGCGCCGCGCGGAACAGCGGCGCCAGCATCGTCAGTGATCTTGCCGCGGCGCGCGTCTCCATCCGCTGCAGGCGCGTGCGTTGCAGCAGACCATCGGCCCAGCCGGGCAGCAACGCGGCGCCCGCCCCGAGGAACAGGTCGCGCGACAGCCCGGCCATCGGCACCGGCAGGCGCATGCGCGACAGCACCGCCAGCACTTCGCGCGAACGTTCGTCGCAGCGCAGCGTGTCGCGCACCGAATCGAAATATTCGGCGACCCCGGTTTCGCTCGCGGGCACGCCGGTCGCGCCCAGCGCTTCGGCCACGCGCGCCGTTTCGGCGTAGTACGCATCGGCCAGCGCCGTCGGCACCGGGCGACAGTAGCGGCGATAGCCCTGCAGGAAACCGTAGCTCTCGGTCGCATGCACCCACGTCAACAGCGCGGGGTCGTCGGCGCGATAAGGCGTGCCGTCCGCGGTCGTGCCTTGCACGCGCGCATGGATCGCCCGCACCCGCGCGATCAGGCGCTCGGCCTCGTCGCGGCCCGCATACGTGCTGCCGGCGACGAAATCGGTGGTGCGCCGCAGCCGCCCCACCAGATCCTCGCGGAAATTCGAGTGATCCCACACCCCCGCCAACGCCCGCGGATGCAACGTCTGCAACATCAGCGCGCACAGCCCGCCCGACAGCATTCCCGGGAAATCCGCGTGGATGCGCCACGTCACGCTGTCCGGCCCGAACAGCCCCGGATCGCCCGCGGGCTTGTCGTAATCGATCCCGCTGCGCCCGCGCGGAAACACATCCAGCACCCACGCGCGAATGCGCGCGGTGGCGGGGGCGGTGAGGGCGCGGAGCGGTGTGGGCATAGCGGGATGATACGGGCCGGCCGCGCGGGAAGATGCGCGAACATGTTCCAACAATCCAACGCCGTAGCCGCGCCGTAGGGTGGGCCCCCTGGCCCACCGCCGGCAGGCTCCGCGCGTCGCGGGATCAAGCGAAAACAGGGTGTGTGCGGATATTTCAGCGCAGAGGGTTGCTTGATTGCACGAGCGGTGGGCCAAGGCCCCACCCTGGTTGCTGCGCGCATCTGTAATGCGTACTGGGTTAATGTCTGTCCGTGACCCGGTGGGCAACCGGGCGCATCCCATGGATGGCGCGATGCCCGCCCGGCACGTCCCGGCGAGCGTCGCCGACTTTCATCGCACCACAAGGAGCAGCACCGTGGCAAAGATCATTCTTTTCGCGAAGCAGAATTTCGAAGGCGACAGCACCCTCGTCCTCACCGATTCCAGTCCCGGCCTGCGCGGCACCGGGGTCAACAACGACGTATCGTCGATCATCGTGATCGAGGGCGCGTGGAATCTGTTCGTGCATCCGGACTACGAAGGCGGCAACTGGGTGGTCAGCAACACCGGCGGCCCCAACGGCGACGGCACGTACGCGTCGTTCGAAGACTGGAACGGCAAGAACAACACGATCTCGTCGGTGCAGTTGGCGCCGTAACGCTTCGGCAACGATGCGAGGACCGCCCATGCGGGTCGTGGGCGGTCCTCCGGTTGCGGCGAGCACCGCCGCGCAAACGACAATCCAGACAGTCTCCATCCGCATCGCCCGCAGCTTCGGCGTCGGCCTCGACGAGGTCTTCACCTCCCGCCACGACCGACCCTTTTCCGCCCAGGAAACCCGCATGTTCCGCTTCTTTCAGCGACCGATCCCGCTTGCCGTGTTCCTGGCCTTCCTGACCGCCATCCCGATCCTGAATTCGCTCGTTCTCGTGTTCCAGGTGCCGTCCGGCACCTTGGTCGAAGACAGCGCCCATCTGGCCGTTGCCCCCATTTCCCTGTTTGCCCATGTCCTGGCGGGCGTCGCTTTCGGGATCGCCGGCCCCGTGCAGTTCGTCCGCGCCCTCCGCAACCGCTTCGGGGCGCTGCACCGCGTGTCGGGCCGGATATTCGTCCTGTCGGGTACGGTCATCGGCTTCTCGGGCCTCTCGATTCTCGCGCAGGTCACGTCGCAGAGAACGCCGCCGGTCGACATCGCCCGCGGTCTCTTCGGCTTGGCGCTGCTGATCGCGCTCGCCATGGCGATGGTCGCCATCCGGAACCGCGATTTTCTCCGCCACCGCGCCTGGGCGATCCGCGCCTACGCGATCGGCATGGGGCTGGGAGCCGTCGCGCTGGTGTTCATCCCGCTCTACATCGTCACCGGCCAACCCCCGGTCGGCCCGACCTCCGACATCCTCTTCGTCGCCGCGTGGGTCATGGCCATCGTTGTCGCCGAGGTGATCATCCGTCGCTCCTCCCGTTCACGCCTCGAAGTTCCCGGGTGAGAATCGCCAGCATGCGTTTCTTGCGAACAGCCCGGGGTCGCCAGTAGGCGCCTCGTAGGGTGGGCCCCTGGCCCACCGCTGGTAGGATCACCGCGTCGCGGGATCAAGCAAGCACAGGTTTGCGTGGGTATTTCAGCGCAGACGGTTGCTTGATTGCATGACCGGTGGGCCAGGGGGCCACCTTACTTGCTAAGTGAGAATTTCCAGTGCGTAGAAAGTATGTGGACTCATCCCGATGGCCAACTGCTTTTTTGATGCTGGTTGTGATCGCGATACATGCGGGTCGTGCTCGAAAATCCGGCCAAGCAAGCCTCCATCCGCAAGCCGATAACATGACGCGATGCCGTAGGGCGGGTCTTGCATCCGCCGCATTTGAAATCATGGCCGTGCTTCAGAGAGCGATACGCCGTTGGAGAGACCGTGCTCCGGCCCAGCAGACGGGTGCGAGACCCGCCTTGCGGGTTATTTTTTCACATGCACATTGTGTGGCCAACGCTCTTGGGGTATATCTCTGTAACGGAAAAAAGGGGGCGGTATGACATCGGAAGTCGTGGTGATGAACCGGCTGGCTGTTGCTTTAGCTGCCGATAGCGCTTCAACGGTGAGCGGAGAGAACTCTCACAAAATTTGGAACTCCGCTAACAAACTGTTTGCGCTGAGTAAGTGTCAACCTGTGGGGGTCATGGTCTATAACAATGCCTCCATACTTGGTGTGCCATGGGAGACGATCATCAAGACCTACCGAGCGCAACTCGGAAAGACCGGTTTCGACACTCTTGAAGAGTATGGGGAAAATTTTTTCCAATTTTTGAATGCTAATCGATCGCTGTTTTCGCGCGATTCACAGATCAAATACTTCAGTCGGCAATTCGATTCTTTGCTCGCTGACCTTCGGAAGACGGCCAATGATGAATATATCAAAGCTATTCTCGCCGGCGAACCAGCTCCGGTCGAGGCAGATTATTTCGCGGAAGCAGTGAAATTAGAGCTTGCGACATGGGAGGGATACGAAAACCTGGACACGTCCCCTTCTCATACTGAAGCCGCCTTGCTCGCAGAGCTAGATACTGCTCTAGAAAAATGTATTGCTCCACATGCTACTGGCTTGCCCATCGCTCAATCCGTCAAAGGCGATCTAAAGCGATTGGCAGTGCTCCTCGTGACTAAAGAGGAGTTCGGTTCTGATTATACAGGCGTAGTCTTTGCCGGCTTTGGTAATAACGATCATTTTCCTGTATTGCAATATTTCCAAGTTGGTGGGGTGCTTCTTGATCAACTGAAGTGCTCGGCGGCGATAATTGAAAGAGTGACGGATGAAAAGCCATCAATTGTGACTCCGTTCGCGCAGAGTCAGATGGTCGACACCTTTATGGAAGGCATTAATCCGTCCCTGCGAACCGCGCTGATTAGATCATTTATGGGTTTGGCGTTAGCTTTGCCGGGAACTGTTTTAGACGCAGTCACTGACTTGGACGAAACTCAGAAGGAGCACTGGAAAGGCGTGGCTGTTACTCATTCCCAAGATGCAATTATAAAAATGCTCGATACCCTCGCCGAGTACAGATTTCACCGACATTATGCTCCTGTGCATCAGGCCTTGATTCATCTGCCTAAGGATGAGCTTGCCCATGTAGCGGAGGCTTTGGTGAACCTGAACTCGTTCCAGAAGCGGGTCTCAATGGAGGATGAGACGGTTGGTGGTCCGATCGATGTTGCCGTAATATCCAAAGGAGATGGGTTAATTTGGATCAGGCGTAAGCACTATTTTTCGCGCGAGCTTAACGAACACTACTTCAACAACAACGTGAACTCATAGGATGCTTGCTATGTGCTCCTCTACTGCAAATGTGCAGCTTGCTCTTCTAGAGAAGAAGATCGACGAGACAATCGAAGAGATGTCTCCGTTGTATCCTTTTTTAATGGTTGGGCGTTCTCTGACAAAGAAGCAAAGAGACGAAGATGACCATCGATCTGACGAGTTGGCGTTACGTACAATTCGCGAGATCAGCGAGCGATTGATGCCCTAAAAATGAAGTCCGCGTAAAAGCCCCGCTTTCCCCCGGGGCTTTCTCGCCTCGCCCTGCAATTATGAAATCCTGTCAGATCTGACAGGGCTATCTCACCTCCCCGAATGCCCCGTCTCATCATATTCCCGCATAGCCAACATCTGCGGCTGTATCAACTCAATGAAATCCCTGGCCTGCTGCGACAGATACCGCCCCTTCCGCACCACCACGCCATAACTCCGTGACGGAAAATATTTCGCCAGCGATCGCGCGGCGAGGCGGGTGCGGTCGGCGTCGGTGAGGCAGATGGCGGTGACGATGCTGATGCCCAGGCCCATGGCCACGTACTGCTTGATGACTTCCCAGCCGCCGACTTCCAGGGCGACGGTATATGGCACGCGGTTCTGCTGGAACACCAGGTCGACCAGCCGGTAGGTGGTGAGGCGCTGCGGCGGCAGGATCAGGCCGTAGGGCGAGAGATCTTCGAGCTTGAGTTCCGTTTTCGCGGCCAGCGGGTGGTTGGGGGGGGTGATGAGCATCGGCTCGAAGCGGTAGACCGGGGCGTAGTCGAGGTCGCCGGGGGCGTCGAGCATCGAGCCCACCGCCAGGTCCACGCCGTCCGAGCGCAGCAGGTCCAGGCCGCCGGCGCCGGTGACGTTGTGAAGGATCAGCCGCACCTCCGGGTGCTTCTGGCGGTAGGCCTCCACGATCTTCGGCAGCAGATAAAGAATGGTGGAGCTGCCGGCAGCGACGTGCAGTTCGCCCGCGTCCAGACCCTTGATCTGTTCGCGGAAGGCGGCGGGCAGGCCGTCGATGCCTTCCACCAGCGGCCGCGCCAGTTCGTACAGCGCCTCGCCCTCGCGGGTGGGCGTGAGCCGGCGGCCGACGCGCTCGAACAGCCGCACCCCGAGTTCGCGCTCCAGCGCCTGCAATTGCAGGGTGATGGCCGGCTGGCTGAGAAACAGCGCGCTCGCGGCGCGCGACACCGAGCCGAGGCGTGCGACCTGGCAGAACGCCCGCAGCGGCTTCATCCGGTCGCCCTTGTAGGCGAAACGGGGGGCGCTGATGCCCTTGGTCGAGTCCTCGGAGGTCATTGATTCGACTGCTTATAAGCTCAGCTTATAGTTGGCATTGAAAAAACAAAGTTGTCAAATACAGTACGTGGGCGGATGTTGGCCTCCCCACGTTTGTGTATGGAGCCGCCCATGTCCGCAGTCCTCAAGCCCCACGCTGAGGCCCCCGGAATCGAGGTCACCGGCCGGGCGCCGGGGCAGGAGACGCTGCTGACGCCGGAAGCGCTGGCCTTCCTGACCCGCCTGCACCGCCGTTTCGAACCCCAGCGCCAGCTGCGGCTGGCCGCCCGCCAGGCCCGGCAGGCCGAATTCGACGCCGGCGCGCTGCCGGCCTTCCGCGAGGACACCCGGGCGATCCGCGAGGGCGACTGGCAGGTGGCGCCGATCCCGGCCGCGCTGCTGGACCGCCGGGTAGAGATCACCGGCCCGGTCGACCCGAAGATGGTCATCAACGCCCTGAACTCGGGCGCCAACTGCTACATGGCCGACTTCGAGGACTCGACCGCGCCGACTTGGGCCAACCTGATCCAGGGCCAGCACGCGATGCGCGACGCGGTGGCCGGGACGCTCGCATTCGACGGCGACAACGGCAAGCAATATCGATTGAAGCCCGAAGCCGAGCGCGCGGTGCTGGTGGTGCGCCCGCGCGGCTGGCATCTCGACGAGAAGCACGCGATGGTGGACGGCGCGCGGATGTCCGCCAGCCTGTTCGACCTGGGGCTGTTCGCGTTCCACAACGCGGGTGCGCTCACCGCGAAGGATCGCGGCCCGTATTTCTATCTGCCGAAGCTGCAGTGCATGGAAGAAGCTGCGCTGTGGAACGCGGTGCTGGACGAGATCGAAGTGCTGCTCAACCTGCCGCAGGGCGCGATGAAGGTGACGGTGCTGATCGAAACGCTGCCGGCGGCGTTCGAGATGGGCGAAATATTGCACGCGCTGCGCAGCCGCATCGTCGGCCTGAACTGCGGCCGCTGGGATTACATTTTTTCCTACATCAAGACGCTGCGCGCGCATCGCGACCGGGTGCTGCCCGAGCGCGGGCAGGTGACGATGACCCAGCCGTTCCTGAAGGCGTATTCGGAGCTGCTGATCAAGACCTGTCACAGGCGCGGCGCGCATGCGATGGGCGGCATGGCCGCGCAGATTCCCAACCCGCGCGATGCCGAGGCGAACGCCGCCGCGTTCGCGCGCGTTGAAGCCGACAAGCTGCGCGAAGCTGCAGCCGGCCACGACGGCACCTGGGTGGCGCATCCGGGCCTGATCGAACTGGCGCGCGGCATTTTCGATGCGCGCATGCCCGGCCCGCATCAGCACGATGTGCGCCGCGACGATGTGAACGCGACCGCCGACGATCTGCTGCGGCCGTCGCTGGGCACGATCAGCACCGCCGGTTTCTACGGCAATGTCGAAGTCTGCGTGCGTTATCTGGCCGCGTGGCTGGACGGCAACGGCTGCGTGCCGATCCACGGGATGATGGAAGACGCCGCCACCGCCGAGATCGCGCGCGCGCAGCTGTGGCAGTGGTTGCACAACGGCGCCCTGCATCTTGCCGACGGCACGCCGGTGGATTTCGCACTGCTGGAACGCGCGTTGATCGGCTTGCCTTCGAAGCTGGCGGCGGATGCGTCCGTTGTCGGCGTCGCGCGCATCGGCGAGGCGATCGCGCTGCTGTCCGAACTGACGCATGAGGACACGCTCGCGGATTTCCTCACCCTGCCGGCTTACGAACGCATCGATTGATCGACTGTTTGATGTGGGAGCGACGGAAGTCGCGATCGGATGCCGCAGAAGCATCGCGACTTCCGTCGCTCCCACAGGATCAAAAGCAAAACATCGGGGCTGAAGCCCCTCCTACAAAAGACAACTGTCCCCACAGGAACACCGCCATGAAGACCACGCTCCCCACCGCCGAACAACTGAAGCTGGACTGGACCAACAACCCGCGCTGGGCCGGGATCGAGCGCCCCTACAGTGCCGAGGAAGTCGTGCGCCTGCGCGGCACGGTGCCGGTGGAACATTCGATCGCGAAGATCGGTTCGGAAAAATTGTGGAAGTCGCTGCAGACCGAGGATTTCGTCAACGCGCTGGGCGCAATGACCGGCAACCAGGCGATGCAGCAGGTCAAGGCCGGCCTGAAAGCGATCTATCTCAGCGGCTGGCAGGTGGCGGCCGACGCCAACATCGCCGGCGAAATGTATCCCGACCAGTCGTTGTACCCCGCGAACTCGGTGCCGCAGGTGGTGAAGCGGATCAACAACACCCTGCTGCGCGCCGATCAGATCCAGTGCGCGGAAGGCGTGGGCGACATCGACTTCCTGCAGCCGATCGTGGCCGACGCCGAAGCCGGTTTCGGCGGCGTGCTCAACGCGTTCGAGCTGATGAAGGCGATGATCGAAGCCGGCGCGTCCGGCGTGCATTTCGAGGACCAGCTGGCCAGCGTCAAGAAGTGCGGGCACATGGGCGGCAAGGTGCTGGTGCCGACCCGCGAAGCGGTCGAGAAACTGGTCGCCGCGCGCCTCGCCGCCGACGTGATGGGCGTGCCGACGCTGATCGTGGCGCGCACCGATGCCGAAGCCGCCGATCTGCTGACCAGCGACGTCGACGATAACGACCGCCCGTTCTGCACCGGCGAGCGCACCATCGAAGGTTTCTACAAGACCAACAACGGTCTGGACCAGGCGATCAGTCGCGGCCTCGCCTACGCGCCGTACGCCGATCTGGTGTGGTGCGAAACCGGCAAGCCGGACCTGGAGTTCGCGCGCAAATTCGCCGAAGCCATCCACGCGAAATACCCGGGCAAGCTGCTGGCCTACAACTGCTCGCCGAGCTTCAACTGGAAGAAGAATCTCGACGACGCCACCATCGCCAAATTCCAGAAGGAAATCGCCGGCTACGGCTACAAGTTCCAGTTCATCACCCTGGCCGGCTTCCACGCGCTGAACTATTCGATGTTCAACCTCGCCTACGGCTATGCGCGCCGGCAGATGAGCGCCTTCGTCGAACTGCAGGAAGCCGAATTCGCGGCTGCCGATCGCGGCTTCACAGCGGTCAAGCATCAGCGCGAAGTGGGCACCGGTTATTTCGATTCGGTGACGCAGACGATCCAGGGCGGCAAATCCTCCACTGTCGCGCTGAAGGGCTCGACCGAAGAGGAGCAGTTCGACGAACGGCCCGCCGCAGCGGCATGATCGTGCCGAATGCAAGATGATTTGCCTGAATGCGACTTCCTGCCATGACGAAAGTCATGGCAGGAAGTGCGGCTGCGGCATGCTTCAATAGGGGTTCTACCCTCCGTGCAGAAACCCCCACATGCGTAATCTGTTTGCGATGGCGCTGGTCGCCGTCACGCTGTTCTCTTCTTCCGCGTTCGCCGCGGACGTCATCACCATCGACTCGACGCCGGCCCAGATCCGCACCGCGCAAGGCGAGCTGCGTGCGGCGATCGAACGCAAATCCGGAAACTATTCCCACTTCACCGACGAAGAGCGCACGACGATCTTTGCGCGGCAGGACGAAGTGCTGTCGCTGATCGACGGCAAGCAGGACGTCGCCGAACTCGGCCCCGACGCGAAGATCTCACTTGCCAATGCACTGGACGCCGTCAAAGCGTCGGTCGCGCGCGCCGAAGACAACCGCATGATCTGCGAGCGCATCAAGCCGGTCGGCTCGAACCGTCCCCAGAACAAATGCATCAGCGTCGGCCAGCGTCGGCGCATGCGCGAAGAAGCGCAGCGCGGCGGGCTGCGTACCGACTACTGAGACCGGGTGTCGGCCAGCGTCGGCCGAAGGGACAGCCATGTCTGTCCCTTCGGCAACAGGCACGGCCTGCCGGCTCGGGCGACTGTTTCCGGAAGCTTGTGCCGCCTGTGCCGCCAGCCTGCGGGTTGCACGAAGGCGGAATTTGCGATAAGCATGGACATTCAACCCCCGTAAAGCAGGAGTATGTCCATGAAACTGGCCTCATCGCTCAAGTTCATCGCCCTGTCCGCCGCGTTGGCCCTGACCAGTATGGTCGTCATGGCTGCCGCCGATCCCCAGCAGCTCACCATCCGCGACATCGTGACCCAGCAGACCCAACTGCGCGCCCAGGTCACCGCAGGCAAGGGTGCGTTCAAGGATTTGAGCAAAGCCGAACGTCAGGCGCTGATCGAACGCCAGGACCGCGTGCTGCAGATGCTCGGCGGCACCCAGACACTGGACGAGATGCCGCCGGACCAGCGGACCGTCGTGTTCAACGAACTGGAATGGATCAAGGCGGCGGTGACCAAAGCAGAGGACGAGCGCAAGGTGTGCGAGTACACCCGCGCAGTCGGTTCGAACCGGATGATTTCGGTTTGCATGACGGCCAGAGAGCAGCAGGAACATCGCGAGAATGCGAAAAAAACCTTTAACCGTCCGCAGACCTGCAATACGGCCGGGTGCATCGAGAACTGACTCCGCCCGAATCCCGCCGAGATCCCGACGACCGGCCATGCGCCGGTCGTCGTTCATCCGGTTCCGCGAGCCGATGTCCAGTCCGATCATTCATGTTTCCAGTGGCATGTTTTCCAGGTACATCCGCCAGAAGCGCGGTCGTCCGTATGCGGATGCACCGCCTCCAGCCCCATCCATGAGATGACAGGAAGCCCTTCGCCATGCCCGAGACCATCTACGACGCCCTGCGCGAAAGTCATGAAATCCAGCGGTCGCTGTGCAGGAAGTTGCTGCGCTCCAAACCCGCAACCCAGCATCGGCAGGAGGTCTTCACCGCGCTGCGGATCGAGCTGGCCGCGCATGCCGCTGCCGAAGAGCGCTATCTGTATGCGCCGATCCTGATGCACGACATGGGTCTGATGTCATCGCGCCATGCGCTGTCGGAACACCACGACATCGACGAAATCATCGAAGACATGCAGTCGCTGGGCGTCTCCCATCGCGGCTGGATGGCGAAGGCGCGCAAGCTGTCCGAGAAAGTGCATCACCACCTGCGCGAAGAAGAAAAGAAGTTCTTCCAGGTCTCCGGCAAGATCCTGACCGACACGCAGAAGACGAAGCTCGCCAGACAGTACCGCAAGGATTATCTGCGCATGCACAAGGTGCTCGCCGAACGCTGAGCGACTCTCGCGTCGCCGGCTGCGTCAGTCGGACTGCGTCGAAGGCTTGCGCGGCAGGCCGTCGTCCGGATCGATCGTCGCCCAGTCGACGTGCGTCTCCCAGAACACGTGCGCCATCGGCGCGCGGTCGGCATCGCCCTCCAGATTCGCCAGCGCGATGTGAAGCTCGCCCGGCCAGCGTTCCGAACGGAAGAACAGCGAACTGCCGCACTGCGCGCAGAAGCCGCGCTCGGCGCCTGGCGACGACGCATACCAGCGCAGTGCGCCGGCAGGATCGTCGATCCGGGCACGGTCGTTCTCCATCCCGAACCAGGTCACGAACGCCGCGCCGTGCGCGCGCCGGCACATCGTGCAATGGCAGTGCGCCACCCACTTGCTGGGCCAGTCCACGGTGAAGCGGACGTCGCCGCAGAAACAACTGCCGTGTGCCTGCGTCATCATGCGCCGCCGTGCGGAATGGGTGGGAGATGTGCCACGACGCTGATGATGGCACGCTGCGCACACCGCCGCTCGTGAAGTCTACGATGGCCTGCGCCACACGCAGGATGCGTTGTATCGAACACCCGACCGCGGCAGCTGATTCATCGCGTTTTCCTGTCCAGCCGCCTTGACATGGATGCGTTGCTTTTTCCGTCCGCGAGTATTTTTTGTAAGTCACTGATTCAAAAAGGCGGTCGAATTCGAGCCGAAAGTCTCGGGGAGCGATCACCCGGGAGGATGCTGCACAACAGCTCTGGGCGAACGCCTGTACGGCCGGCGAGCGGGACGGGCATGGAACCAATACGCTGTAAAGCAAGGTTTTTTGGCTTCTGGACTGTTCTCGAAGCGCATGACTGGTGAATAATGTGCACCATGAGGACAGCGGGGCGCGTTCGGCGCCCTCGGCGAGATCGGCAGGATGCGATTGCCCCTCGTGCTACGCTTGTGATGGAATCAAAGGAGTGATTTATGTCTGAAACGGCCGTCTACCAAACGCTCGTAGCCATTTTCAGGGACGACCTCGCGATCGACTCTGCCCGCGTCCACCCGGATGCGTCGTTGATCGGTGAATTGGGGTTCGACTCTGTCGCCTTTGCGATCGGCCTTGTGTCGATCGAGGAAAAGCTTGGCGTGACGCTGCAGCAGGACGAGCTGCTCGTCTGCAAGACCGTCGGAGATGTCGCCCGACTCATCGAAGAAACCCGCCATCACGCCACTGCGTCCGGCGCGGGCGTTCTCGTCGAATAGCACCCCCCGGTTGCCGGGACGGATCATCTCCGTCGCCGGCCGCGCGATACCGGAAGATCAGGATCGATCGAATCATGAGCAGGTTTACGGAAGAAGTCTTCACCTCTGCGCCCGCGTCCGGCAAAGGCCTGGTCACGGGCGAGCCCCACCATCCCGTCCGGCGCACGTGGCAAGAGATCCATGGGATCGCACGCTGCATGGCGGGCTCGCTCGCGTCGGCCGGGGTGAATCCCGGCGACACGGTGGGTGTGCTGATCGGCGACCCCGCCAGCATTGCGCCGGTGATCCAGGCCGTGTGGATGCGCGGGGCGTCGGTGACGATGCTCCACCAGCCCGGTCCGCGGGTCGATCTTGGCGCCTGGGCCGAAGACACGTTCGCCGTGCTCGATATGATCGGCGCGAAAGTCGCCGTGATAGGCGACGTGTTCGCACGCACGATGCCGCTCTTCGAGGCGCAGGGCACATCGGTCATGTCCGCGGAGACCCTGGCGGAAGGGACGGCGCTCGAACCGGTCGATTGCGGCGAGGACGATATCGCGTTCCTGCAGCTCACATCGGGCTCGACGGGAGTTCCGAAGGCGGTCGCGATCTCGCATCGCAATCTCCACGAGAATGCGGCGGCGATGGTGATTGCGTCGAAACTCGATCCGCAGACCGATGTGCTGGTGAGTTGGCTGCCGCTGTATCACGACATGGGCATGATCGGATTCCTGGTTCTGCCCATGCAGGTCGGCGCGGAGGCCGTTTGCACGACACCCGCGGAATTTCTCCGATCGCCGCGGCTCTGGCCATCGCTGATCTCCAGATACGGCGGGACGATGACCGCAGGGCCGAACTTCGCGTATGCCCTTCTCGCGCGTTACCTGCGCTCGGCTGCCGACGGCGCGTTCGATCTTTCGTCGCTGCGGTTCGCGCTCAGCGGAGCCGAACCCATCGACCATGCGACCGTTGCCGCAGTGATCGAATCCGGCGCCCGTTTCGGGTTGCGCGACACGGCATTCGTGGCGGCGTACGGAATGGCGGAGGCCACGCTCGCCATCTCGTTTTCACAGACCGGCGAAGGGATGCAATTCGATACGGTCGATCAGGCGGCGATCGAACACGATTCGTATGCGGCGATCAGCACGGACGCCGCCGCGCGCCGTCTGGCCAGGCTGGGCAAGCCATTGCCCGGCATCGAGATCGTCGTCGGCGATGCGCCAGGCGTCGAAACGAAGGCGCGGACGGTCGGCGAAATCAGGATCCGGGGCGATGCGGTCTCGCGTTATTACCTCACGACCAGCGGAAGGCAATCGCTGCTCGGCGACGGTGGATGGTTCAGCACCGGCGATATCGGTTATGTCACCGAAACCGGCGATGTCGTGGTCTGCGGCCGATTGAAGGACATGATCATCGTGGCGGGGCGCAACATCTTTCCGGCCGATATCGAGCGCGCGGCGTGCCGCGTCAGCGGCGTACGTCCGGGGAATGCCATCGCCGTCGCCCTCGCCGCCGCGGGAATACGCGAAGAATTCGCGGTCGTGGTCGAAGCCGGCGACAGTGCCGACATCGAGTCCAGCGCCCGTATCAAGGACGAAGTCTCGAACGCTGTGCATGCGGCATTCGGCATCAGTCCCCGGCTGGTGTCCGTGGTCCCACCGCGCACGTTGCCGAAAACGCCATCGGGTAAGCCGCGACGGTCCGCAACCATCGCCATCGTCGAAACGGAACTGGCCATGCTGCAGGGCATGAACAGTCAACGACAGCAGGAACAGGTCGGTTCGTCATGACAAGTCAGATCGAAACATCGATTTCCGATATCGCCTCCTTCAAGGAACATCTGGACAGCGTCCTGGCGTCGGCGTCGACGCGTCGGATCATCGACGATGCGGAAGTCGCCGGCGCGTTCCCCCGCAGCATCATCGAATTGCTGGGTCGGGAAGGCATCTTCGCCGCGAAGTGGCAGGATCGGCCGCTGCCTGCGTTGGAGCACACGCTGGCCTTGTCGGAGCGCTTCGGCCGACTCGGATGCGGCGGCATCGCCTCCGGCGTGACGCTGCACGACTCGGTGATCGCGATGCTGCGCCGGTTCGGTCGTTCCGAACGGTTGCGGGATGTCGCCGATCAGGCGATCGCGGGCAAAGCCGTGTTGTGTATTTCCGCGACGGAAGCCGGCGCGGGTTCGGACATGCTCGGGCTCAGTTCGACGGCAGTCCGGGAAGACGGCGGCTTTCGCCTTCGGGGACACAAGAAGATGGCATCGCCATCGCCGGTGGCCGACTACATCGTGCTCGCGCTCCGCGGGATCGACCAGAGTCACGAAGGCCGCGATGATCTCGCGCTGTTCCTTGTGCCGACGTCGCAGCTGCGTGTCGGCAAGGCATTCGACATCGTTGGCGCCAAAAGCATCAGTACCGCACCGGTCTTCTTCGACACATGGGTGCCCGCCGACATGATGATCGCCCGGCCCGGAACCGGCCTTGCCGTGCTCAGCTGGGGCTTGTCCCAGGAGCGTTTCGCCGTGGCGGCGCAGATCCTCGGCGCCTGCCATCTTGCGCTGGGCGTGACCGTCGCCCGGATGAAGCGACGGCAATCCTTCGGTGCGACGCTGTTCGACCACCAGGCATTGCGACTCAGGGTCGCGGACCTGCAGGCGCGGGTCGACATGATGCGATTGGCATTGGACGGTCTGGTTGCGAACGCCGCCGGGCTCAACGTGCGCTCGTCCGCAGCCGCGAAGGTCACTGTGGTTCGCCTTGGATGCGAAGTGATGTCCGAGTGCATGCACATCTTCGGCAGCGCGGGCGTGCTCGAGATGGAGTCGCCGCTGGGCCGTTGGTGGCGCGATGCCAAGATGGCACGCATCGGCGGCGGCACGGACGAGATGCTGTGGGAGATCGTTGCCGCAGGGCTGGAGCCGGATTTTGCGAGCTACGACCGGATGGTTCGCGAATGGCAGCCGGAAGAGGTCGACTGAACTGCAGGTCGGTTCAACTGCAGCTCAGCCGAACCGCAGGTCAGCGACCGCAACGTCGCGCGACGGCCGCTCCGATATGTTCCGCATCGCGGCCGACGAAACCGAGCAGTGCCGAGCCGCGGTTCCGCATCCGGTACAGGCCGACGAAATGCAATCCGGACGCGCCGATGCCCGCGTCGTGCTCCGGCTGACCATCTGCGCCGAGCAGTTCCGCGCCCAGCCATGACCAGTCGTTGCGGTATCCGGTTGCCCACAGCACGGTCGATGCGTCGATCCGCTTGCCGTCGGCCGTGACCAGCTGCGCGTCCGCGACATCGACGACCCGCTGGGCGAGGGCGACGCTTCGAGCCAGTTCATCGATGTTCGTGCCGACGACGGGGTCGGGCATCGCGATGCGTCGGGCAAGCGGCGTGTTCGTCGGCAGGCGCAGGATCCCGGACCTGGACAGCCACCAGAAGGCATCGCGCCCCAGGATCCGCTGCGGCAACCGGGGCTGCTTGCGGCCCCTGCAGACCACGACATCATGCGTGCCCGACAGCTCGGCCGCGATCTGCAGGCCCGAGTTCGCCGATCCGACGACAGCGACCCTCCCGGCCGGGATCTGACCGGGATTCCGGTAAGCGTGCGAATGCAACTGCATGACGGACGACGGAAGCCGTCGGGAAAATTCCGGGATGACGGGCGTCTGGAATGCGCCGACAGCGACGATGACCTGGCGCGCGGTGATCCGTGCGGTCGGTGTGCTCACCGTGAAGACGCCGTCCGATCGAGTGACCGAGACCACGCGGTGACCGAGATGAATCGGCAGCTCGAACGTCGCCGCATAGGTCCGGAAATAGTGCGGCACTTCGTCTTTTTCGGGGTATCGATCCGGATCGCCGGGGAACGGCAGGCCGGGCAGGCCGCAATACCGCGCCGATGTGAAGAGCCGCAACGAATCCCAGCGATTGATCCAGGAAACGCCGAGTTCGGTCGCGGCGTCGAGCATGACGAAATCGACACCTGCCTGCTTGAGCGTACGACCGACGGCGAGTCCGGCCTGGCCCGCGCCGATCACGACAACGTCGATGTCGTCGGGAAGTTCGTCTCTGTTGTTGGATGTGCCTGCGTTCGACATGGTCACTCCGCGACGCCGATCGGTACGAGCTCCCGGAACGCGGCCACAACATCCGCGAGGTGCTCCGGACTGAACAAACTGTGGTGCGTGCCTGCAACGACTCGCGTGGTCACCGTGCCGCGGGTGCGGGAAGACCAGCCCCAATCGTCCATGGCCTCGTGCGGATGCGCCGCGTACTCGCTGACCCGCCCATCGCGGGCCCGGATCAGGGCGATATCCGCAGCCACGACGGATGGCCTGTAGCTGCGGCACGCATTCACGACCTGCGCGAACACCGGATAGACATGATGGAGTTCCGTGGCGAGCAGGTCAGCGCCGGCGGTGTCCTCTCGGAACCAGTCCTGCATTGTCGCGTCGTCGACAGGGCCGGGGGGCGGATCTGTCGGCGCCGGGGCATCGAGTACGATCAGCTGCGCCACCTGTTCTCCCGCAGCCTCGAGTTGTCTGGTCATCTCGAGCGCGATCACGCCGCCCGACGACCATCCCAGGATCGAGTACGGGCCCGGCGCCGCGTCGCGGACAGCGGCCACATACCCCCGCGCCAACGCTTCCAGCGTCTCGGGCAGCGGCTCGCTCGCCGCAAGTCCGAAGCAGGCGCGATCGAGGTCGCGCGCCAGATCGCGATAGGCCGCGACCGATCCACCGGCCGGATGCACCATGAACAGCGCCGGCCCGGTGCCGGCGTGCAGCGGCACCAGGGCATTGGAAAGCCGTTGTCCGGTCATGAGGCTTGCGAGACGTGCGACGGTGCGCGACTCCAGCAGGCCGCCGAGGGAAACATCGAGTCTGGTTCTGGACCGAAGCGCGGCCACCGCACGCAACGCGGTGAACGAGTGCCCGCCAAGATTGAAGAAATCGTCTTCGATGCCGATGGTGTCGATGCCGAGGACTTCTTTCCATACGGCGACGATCGTGCGCTCCAGGTCGGTGCGCGGCGCGACGTATTCCGCACCGACATCGGCGGTGGTTTCCGAGAGCGCGAGAAGCGCGCCACGGTCGAGTTTGCCGTTGGAGGTGACGGGCAGACTCGCGATGACCGTGATGCGCGCCGGGATCAGATAGTTCGGCAGCCGGTCCACCAGTCCCGCGCGGATGGACTCGCCGTCGCCGGGGCTCGAACCCTCGTGGGGCACGACGAACGCGTGGAGTTGCTTCTGCTTGGCCTCGCCGGCCACGACGACGACGGCGTCCTTGACCCGCGGATCGGCGGACAGCACGTGCTCGACCTCGCCGGGCTCCACGCGATGTCCCTGGATCTTGCATTGCGCGTCGATGCGCCCGATCAGTTCGATGTTGCCGTCGGGCAGCAGGCGGCCGAGATCGCCGGTGCGATAGATCCGCTCGCCTGTGCCAAGGTGAGTCACGAACGCCGCCGAGGTTTTTTCGGGATCGCCCCAATAGCCTTGCGCCAGACCGACGCCGCCGATATGCAGCTGCCCCGTGGTCCACGTCGGCGTCTCGTTGCCCTGTTCGTCGAGCACGTACCACGGCTGATTCGCCATCGGCCGTCCGTAGGGGATGCTGCGCCACCGCGGATCGACCGCATCGATGGGATGCCAGATCGACCAGATGGACGCCTCCGTCGCGCCGCCGAGGCTGATCACCTTCGCATTCGGCGCGATCGCCTTGATGTCGTCGGGCAGAGAGAGCGGAATCCAGTCGCCGGACAGCATCACGATGCGCAGCGCGGGCAGTTGGACGCCTTCGGCACGCGCGACATCGACCAGGAGCTGCATCAACGGGGGCGCCGAATTCCACACCGTGACCTGTCGTTCCACCATCGTCGCCAGCCAGGCATGCGGGCTGTGATCGACAGGGTCGGCCAGCACCAGCGTTGCGCCTGCCATCGCCGAACCGAAGATATCGTAGACCGACAGGTCGAACGACAGCGACGACACGCCGAAGATCACGTCCTCCGCCACGATGCCGAACTCGCCGTTGACGTCGAGGATCGTGTTGATCGGCCCACGGTGATCCAGTGCGACGCCTTTGGGCTGTCCGGTCGAGCCCGAGGTGTAGATGACGTAAGCCAGAGCGGACGGGTCGAGGCCGGCGGGCAGATCCATGCCTGCAAAGGCCGTCGCATCGTCGCCGACCCGGAGCACGGGCACGCCCGGATGTTCGATCGCGTGGGCGGTCAGGATCGCCACCGCGCCGATGTCGTTCACCAGTTGCTCGATGCGCCGCGCCGGCCATGCGGGATCGATCGGTACATACGCGGCGCCGGCGAGCAGCGTTGCGTAGACCGCGACCATCTGCGGAACACCCTTGGCCAGCACGACCGCGACGCGATCGCCGGGGCGAACGTCATGGGCGCACAACACTTTCGCCAATGATCCGGCGGCCGCGGCCAGTTCGCCGTAGGTCAGCGCGTCGTCGCCGCACATGACCGCCGGATGGTGCGGCGCGACGGAAGCGCCGACCGTCAGGCCGTCCGACAGACGGCCCGCGTGCAGCGGCCGTGTGGGGCAGGTGTTCGCCGGTGGCACCGATTTGCGGGGAGCCACGAGCGTCGTCGTCGCGGTCCACGCCTCCGGGTTGTCGGCCAGCATCCGTATCAGCGCTTCATGGGCATCGCACAGCGCATCGATGAAACCTGAGGGGAACGCGGCTTCCACGACATCCCAGATGATTTCGACACGGTCGCCGCGGAGCGCGAAGAACTGGTGATCCAGCAATACCTGCGGCGTGGCGAGTTTGCTGTAGCCGAACTCTTCCTGCGGCCCTCCCGCCAAGCCCGACGAGACCACGAACGGACACGCGGCGCTGCCTTGCGAACGATGGCGGGCATTCAAGGCCTCGAGCACATCGACGCCCGACCAGTCGGTGCGTCCGAGATCGGCGATGATCGTCGACTGCAGGCGGCGTGCTCTTTCCTGGAGCGAGGCCGTGCCGCGCCAGTCGAATTCGAGCGGATAGATCGCGCCCAGATTGCCCACGACCGACTCGGCGCCCGGGACCCGCCTCAGCACGCGGCGCGAAATCATCTGGTTGAGAATGAAATGGCGCGACCCGCTGAAGCGGGCGACGATCTCGCCGTACACGGCGAGCAACGCCGTCACCGGGCTCATGCCATGCAGGCCGACGCCCGCCGTGAATGCGCCCCACGTCGCGGCGTCGACCACCAGGCGGCGCCGGTTCAACCCCGGGTTTCCGCTGATGCGTGCGATCGGGAGATCGGGCGGGGCGGGCAGCGTGGCGACGCGATCGGCCCAATAGGCGCGCGCCCGGTCGGCGGCCGCGTGTCGTTGCGCCAACGCAGTCGAAATCTCCTCGATCTCCACGTGGTGCGCGGGCAGTTCGATATCCGGCGTTGCGTAGTACTGCTCGATCTCGGACAGCAGGCGAAGCCCCGAATACTGATCGAGAAACAGGTTGCTGAAGTTGACGTGCAGCCGCACGTCGCTGTCGCCGTATCGTGTCAGCTGGAAATCGAGCCACGGCCAGCGATCCATGGGAAGCGGCTGATTCGACATCCGGTGCCGGATCTGCATGAGTCCCAGCGTTGTCCCGAGATCGGAGAGCCCACGCAGGTCCCAGACCGACACGGGGGGCGGTCCCACCTCATCGACCTGGCGCAGGCGCAGATCCGGGGTCACGGCGACGATGCTCCGCCGATGGCGTTCGAGCACGCGAGCGACGGCGGAAGCGAAACGATCGATGTCGAGGCCGGGACGTTCCACCTCGAAGTAGAGGTGCGGATGCAGCGCGTATTCCATGCCGTCGGAGGCGCTGACGACGAGGAGGCGTTGCATGTCCGTCAGCGGGAAACCGGCGTGACCGGGCCTGGCGTCCGGCACTGCAGTGACCGCGTCGTTCGAGGGCGCGCTCATCCGTGCCACAGCACAATCTTCCATGCTCTCCATCTGTCCATCCTTTGCCGGGACACAATACCTCTCCGTACGGGCGAGTTTACCAGCCTCCCGGACATTTCAAAAATGCCTTCACTTTTGAATGCCGAACCGCATCACCCGCCAGCCTGCGCGTCATCGCCGGGGAAAAATGCAGCGACCGCAGCGAAGACCCGCTCCGGATCTTCCAGTTGCGGAAAATGGCCGACATCGTCCAGGACGACGATATCCGCGCGCGGGACCAGCTCCCGATAACGCTCGGACATATGCAATCCACTGACCGGATCGAGCGCGCCGCAGATCAGGCGCAAAGGCGTATCGGTCGTTTGCAGCGCACCGACCCAGCGCGTACGTTCGCGTCGGCGTTCGGCCATGTAACCGAGCAGCGACGGCACCGCATGAATGCCTTCATCGTGCTGCAACAACGCCCAGTATTCATCGATCGCCGTGTCGCTGAGCGGCCGCGTCGGCGAGAACAGAGTCTGCAGGCTGCGCGCGAAACCGCGGCGGCTCATCAGTCCGACCAACCCGGGCCCGAGCGGCGAAGCGAGCAATCGCTGGATCGGCCGCGCACGATGGGTTTCCGGGAACAGTCCGCCGTTGAGCAGGCACAGCCGAAGGATGCGCAGCGCTGCGTGCGTGGGACCCTGGTTGCTTCGGGCCAGCAGCTCCTGCGCGACCGTGTCGCCATAATCGTGGGCGAGTACGAACGCATTAGTCCAGCCGTAATGATGCGCGACCGCTTCGGCCAGATCTGCTTGCTCATGCACACGGTAGCGATGGCCGCGAGGTTTGGCGGAAAAGCCGAGGCCCAGCAGATCGAACGCCAGTACCTCGAAGCGTGACGTCAGCATCGACCACATCGGCGCCCAATCGAAGCTGCTGGTCGGGAAGCCATGGATCAGCAACAGTCGTGGCCCCGCGCCAGCGCGACGGCAGTAGATGCGTCGGTCACGGACATTGATGAATTCGCCGGCATCCCGCCAGGCGCGCAGTGCGGGAAAGCGATCGATCGTGCTCATGGCCGGCAGCCCATGGAATGGCGATGCGCCGTCGAAGCATTGGTCCGGCCCTGAATCCCGATACATGCAGGGCGGCGCATCGGGGTGATCCGCATCGGCCATCGTCGTGCAGACACGCTGTCCTGAAATGCAGATGGCACTGACGGTGTTCGCATATCCGGCGTCCTGGCAGGAAACAGGGAAGTGTGCGCTTTCTTCATCATCCGGTATCAGGATCGGGTTCACTTTTCACGGATCGAACGGAACGACGCATGGCGACCTCGGCGGATGTCGGCACGATGGCGATGCTGTCGGGAATGCTCCCCCTTCTCCTCGATGCGAATGCAGCGTCGCGCGAGGCAGCACCAGGAAGCGCTTACGCCACGCGTGCGGCCGCCGCCCGTTCCCCGCGCCGATACCCGATCGCCTCGGCTACATGCGGCCCAAGAATATCGGCACTGCCAGCCAGATCCGCAATCGTCCGCGCCACCCGCAGGATGCGGTGCATCGAACGCGCCGAGAGTTGCAGCAGATCGATCGCGTTCTCCAGCATCGCCTGATCTTCGGTGGCGAGCCGGCACACCGAATTCGTTCCCGATTGATCGAGATGCGCGTTGCAGCGACCGGCGCGCTTTAATTGGACCTCGCGCGCGCGAATGACGCGGTTACGGACTTCGGCGCTGGACTGTCCGGGTGGCGCGTCCGGGCGCAGTTCGGCTGGCGGTAGCCGCGGGACTTCGACGTGCAGGTCGATGCGTTCGAGCAGCGGTCCCGAGATCTTGCCGCGATAGCGCAGGATCGCTTCAGGATGACAGCGACATCGGCCCGAGGGATCTCCCGCCCAGCCGCACGGACAAGGATTCATCGCGGCGACCAACTGGAAGCGCGCCGGGAACTCGCTTTGCCGGGCGGCGCGGGAGATCGTCACCACGCCGGACTCCAGCGGTTCGCGCAGCACTTCCAGTGCGCGGCGATCCCATTCGGGCAGTTCGTCGAGAAACAGGACGCCGTTGTGCGCGAGCGAAATCTCGCCAGGGCGCGGTTCCGCACCGCCGCCGACCAGGGCCACCGCGCTGGCGGTGTGGTGCGGGCTGCGGAACGGTCGCGTGCGCCAGCGGGTCGGGTCCAGGCCGCGGCCGCTGATCGAGGCGATGGCGGCGGTTTCCAGCGCATCGGCTTCGCTGGCTTCGGGCAGCAGGCCGGGCAGGCGCGAGGCCAGCAGGGTCTTGCCGCAGCCGGGCGGGCCGACCAGCAGCATGTGGTGGCTGCCGGCGGCGGCGATTTCCAGCGCGCGCCGGGCCCGCGTCTGGCCGCGCACGTCGCGCAGGTCGGGGCCGTAGTCGTAGGCGCTGGCGGGCGCGACGGCCGCCGGCAGCGAGCGGTGCCCGCACAGATGACCGCAGACTTCCAGCAGCGTGCGCGCGGTGTAGGCCTCGACTTCGGCCGCCAGTGCGGCTTCGGCGCCGTTGCCGACCGGCACGATCAGCTTGCGGCCCTGGCTCGCCGCGGCCAGCGCCGCCGGCAGCACGCCGTCGACGCTGCGCAGTTCGCCGGTGAGGCCGAGTTCGCCGAGGAATTCGTATTCGTTGAGCACCTGCAGCGGAATCTGCCCGCTGGCGGCGAGGATGCCGAGCGCGATCGGCAGATCGAAGCGGCCGCCGTCCTTCGGCAGGTCCGCCGGCGCGAGATTGACGGTGATGACGCGGGCGGGGAAGTCGTACTGCGCGCACTGGATCGCGGCGCGGACCCGGTCCTTGGCCTCGCGGACCGCGGCTTCGGGCAGGCCTACGATCGACATCCGCGGCAGCCCGCCGGCGAGGAAGACTTCCACTTTCACGGTCGGCGCGCGCACGCCGGTGCGTGCACGGGTGTGCACGAGAGCAAGCGTCATGGTGGCGGCCCTCAGGCTTGGGGCGGCGCGGTGTCGCGGGTGTCGTCGCGCTCGGCGAGCCTGGCTTCGAGCTGCTCGACGAGGGTGCGCAGGTTTTCCAGCTGTTCGCGGGTGCGGACGAGGACCGCACGCTGCACGTCGAACTCCTCGCGGGTGACCAGGTCGAGCCTGGCCAGGCCGGACTGCAGCGCGGCCTTGAAGTTGTCCTGCATCTCGTCGCGACCCTCGCGCAGCGCGGGGGGCACCAGGCCGCTGAGGCGGCGGGCGAGTTCGTCGATCTGGCTGAGGTCGATCATGGGCATGTCCGGTGGATTGTAGCGCGGACCTCAGGATGCTGCGTCCGCCCGGTCTCGACCATCGGGGAATGCCGCACATCGGGGTCAGGGAATCCTGATCACGGCACCCGACCTCCGGCGTGCGGCCGCGCGTTATCCTCTACGCCATCCCCGCCTTGCACCGGAGCCCCGACATGAAGATGGTCATGGCCATCATCAAGCCGTTCAAACTCGACGACGTGCGCGAGGCGCTGGCCGAAGCCGGCGTCGCCGGCATCACCGCCACCGAGGTCAAGGGCTTCGGCCGCCAGAAGGGCCACACCGAGCTGTATCGCGGCGCCGAGTACGTGGTCGACTTCCTGCCGAAGATCAAGCTGGAAGTCGCCGTGGTCGACGATCAGGTCGAGACCGTGGTCGAAGCGATCATGAAGTCCGCGGGCACCGGCAAGATCGGCGACGGCAAGATCTTCGTCTGGGATCTGGAGAAGGTGGTGCGCATCCGCACGGGTGAGATGGATGGGGATGCGCTGTAGCAGCAACGATGGCCCCAAGGTCGCAAGCTGTTTCGTTCTTGGGATCAGGCGTTTGTATGGATTCGACCGTGCTGGCGAATCCTTGGGAAGGACATGACAGTGCGTAGTCCCGCCGGCTAGCCCGGCGGTGACGCGTTGATGGACGTCCGCTGCGGATTGAGGCATCTGCACGCGTGCCGTTCACTTTTGCGGAGATATATTCCCCGCCAGGACTGGATGATCATGGGAGTAATCGATGGCCGACATGCCAAATGGGGGCGTCAATAGCCCGGACCGCAACTCTTCCGAAGTCCTGATCGCGCAGGCAAGGAGCGGACTGCCGGATTCGGTGAATTTCGGCAGGATCGACAGTGATCGCCGCCTCTATCTCGACGAACAGGCGACGCGTTATATCTCCGCGGCGGATACCGACCCCCGGACGCCGGAACGCAGCCTCGACTACAACAGTTTCGCGGGCATCCTCAATCATCTCTCGGATCGCAGGGATCTCAACGATCTGGAAAAGGCGTACGTCTGGAGTTCGGTCGCCGACCGCAAAGGTCAGGCCGACAATTTGAGAAACGGCTTCCAGAACGGAGAGTATTCGATCTCGCTCGATGGATCGAAAGACGAGATCCACGACAGCCAGCCCGGGCGGGCATGGAATACGCCCAATCATTCGGTGCTCAGTTTCGCGGATGGCTATCACGGGTTCGGCAATCCGACGCCGGGCGACGACCAGAGCCTGGCCTACCTGAGCCGCGACGACGCCAATCGCCGCATCCGCGACCACGAAAGTTTTCTCGGTTTGAGCCTCAATGACGGCGATATCCAGGCCTCGCAGCGCGTCGTCGCGGCCTTCCGTCAGTACCGCACCGCCGATTGGGGCGACAAGTTCGAGGCGTTCGCCAACGAGTGGAACATCCAGATGCTGGAAACGCGCGGACAGGATGCGCGCGATATCGGCCAGCGATTCAGCGATCTTGGTGGGCGCGCACCTTCCCAGGAATTACGCGACAGGCTGCAGAGCAGCGGCATTCCTTCCGAAACGCAGCCCGCTGTGGCGCTTGAGGATAATGCCCGGCGGGCGTTTGCAGTGGCCGCCAACGGGCTGCAATCGATGCCGGGTCGTGAGCAGCTGGCGCTTGCGATGCCCGACAGCGAAAGCAAGCTGGGCATGCTGCTCGCTACGGACATGAACCGCCGAAACATCGCCGAACCGACCCACTTCTTTCCGAATGAAGACCGCACTCGTGTCTTCGCTTCGGCAGGTGATCCGATGCTGCCCCATACGCCAGTCGCCAACGCCGCGATCGCCGACGCCAACGCCAGGCCGATGCCGGAGGTGGTCGCACAGTTGAATCAGAGCCAGGCTGAGCGCGATGCGCGACAGGCCGCGATGGCCCAGAACAACGTGCTCGATCGGCAGCAGGGCGCGCCGGGTCACGGCGCGATCGTCTGAAGCTCGGTCGCTGGAAAGGTTCGCAACGATAGTGGTTGTCGTTGCGGCCCGGATCATCGGCGCAAAAAACGCGCCGATGAACCTATCAGGAGGTGGGCGAACCCTGAGCCGGCAGCGACGAAATCCGGTTCCGAACGAGCGACCCGATCTCCCGGAACGACCGGTGATTCAGCGGGAACTCCAGCACCACATGCATGAAACTGAGGATGAGCAGCACGGCGAAGCCGAGCAGGTAGTCGTGGAAATAAAGCGCGACCGCGCCGATCCACAGCGAGAGGATGGCGCCGGCGCGGGTCGGCGAGATCCGCGCCCAGCCGATCACTTCGACCTTCGAGAACCAGTTGAGATAGTGGTAAAGGTAGGCCAGCGCCAGCACGCGGGTAACGAGGATGCTCAGCGGATGCCCGGTGATCTGGGAGGGGTCCAGCGTCAGGCCGGCATCGCCGAGGATCAATTCGTTGATGGAACCCAGCGTGCCGACGAAGCTGCGCTCGGCCCAGCCCGAGGCCGATGCGCTGAAGCCCAGCGGCGCCAGCCAGCACAGCAGCGGACACAGCAGATAGACCGCCAGCGCGCCGCCGCTGTCGCGGCTGGGGCGGCGCAGCCAGCCCAGCATCATGAACAGCCCGGTGAAGACATAGACATGGATGACGGTCGGGATGTAGCCGGCCAGCGAATCGGCGAAACTGGCGCTGCGCGCGAGGATCAGACACGCGGGCACCAGCACCGCCAGGGCGAGCAGCCGCTTCGGCCAGCTCGGCGTGAGCACCATCGCCAGCGCGAAGCCGAACAGTGCGAACAACGCGCCGTTTGCGACCGCGCGATGCAGGGTCTGCTTGCCGAGGCCGAGGCCCGCGATCACGATCAGCGCGAGGATCAACGCCAGGCCGCCGATCAGCAGCGGCCACACATCGCGGCGACGCGGCAGGAAATAGTTGCGATCGTGCAGCCACGAGATCTCGGTCATGTAGTGCAGGGGACCGAGTACGGCGTAGGCCAGCAGCAGCGTCTCGAACGGCCAGCGCACCGCGAGCAGCATCGACACCGCGATCAGCGCGATGTTCAAACGATCGATGTTCAAAGCGCGTGCTGACGTAGCCACGATGAAGGACGTGCGTTTGGGATGGAGCGAATCTTACAACGCCTCCACGGACGCCCGCACTGCGGGCGTCAGGTCCGTGTCGCGGTTCCGCTGTGGATGACGTGCGGTGCGCGCGCGACGGCTGCGGAGCCGCGCCGGAACAGGCGCGCCGGAACAGGTGCGTGAAACAGGTAATACAGCCCGAACGCCACCAGCCAGCAAAGCATCGCTGTCCACAGGTCGTGCGACAGGAAATGGGCGCCGCGCAGTTGCTGGCCGATGCCGAAGATCAGGCCGGCGCCAAGACCGGCCGCCAGGCCGAGCCAACGCAACTGCGGACGGCTCAGCAGGCAGAAGAAATACAGCGACATCCACGCGTAGCCGCCGCTGGCGTGGCCCGCCGGGAAGCAGCGGCCATCGGGCAGCCATGCGGGCCGGGTCGCGAACAGTTCGACGTATGGCCTCACGCCGCCCAGCCCCTCGATATCCCAGGGGCAGTCCATGTTCGACCAGGATTTGATCCACGCAATCAGCAGGGTCGACATCAGGATCGACAGCGCCAGATAGCCCAGCGGCTTGCGCCAGACGGCCAGCGATTCCCGCTTCAGAGCCGCCAGCCACGCCGTCAGCACGCCGGCCCAGGCGGCGACGCTGAGGTCGTGGCCGGCGCGATGCAGCACGGCTTCGGTCAGGAAGGCCTTCTTCAGCACCCAGCGGTAGCCTTCCCAGGCATACAGGCGATGGGCGAGCGCCCAGTCGAGCTGCAGCATCGCAATGACGCCGATGGCCGTCGCGAAGGCGAGCAGCGGCAGCCACAGATGGGTCCACAGGAATCGACTGTCCGCCCGGTCTCGCGCGGACAGCAGAGTGCCGGTGCCCGGGGACGTCCGGATGCCGTGGTCATGCGCGTGTCCGGCGTGGGCCGGGGGTGGTACCGACATATCGAGGTTCCCGCAGTCTGCTGGGAACCTTGTAGTCGCGCTGTCTTAAACCAGCATGAGGCGGATGTTGCGAGGGCGTTATCGGACGGCCAGGAGTGCCAGGACCCCGGGATCAGCCGCCCAGCAGCGCTTCGGCCACGAACGGCGGCAGCGTCGCCGCGCCCGTGTGGATGTCGGCGCTGTAGTACTTCGTCGTGAAGGTCTTGTCGCGCGCGTCGCGATGGCGGAAGTCGAAACCGCCGTGCATTCCATCGGCATGCTTGCGGGCCAGCGTGCAGCTCCACCAGCCGGTCGGATAGCAGGGCTGCGGGAACGGCAGGGTCTGGAAGGTCGTGAAGCCGGCCTTGCCCATCTCGGCGCGCATTTCCTTGATCAGTTCCAGCAGCACCAGCGGCGATTCCGACTGCTGGACCAGGATGCCGTCGTCCTTCAGCGCGCGGAAGCAGCTGGCGTAGAAGGCCTTGTTGAACAGGCCTTCGGCGGGGCCGACCGGATCGGTGGAGTCGACAATGACGATGTCGAGGCTGCCGGGGGCGCAGTTGGCCATGTAGGCGATGCCGTCGTCGAACAGCAGCTCGGCGCGCGGATCGTTATTGGCGTCGCACAGCTCGGGGAACCACTTCTCGGCCATGCGCGTGACCTGTTCGTCGATGTCGCACTGCACGGCCTTCTTCACTCCCGGGTGCTTGAGCACCTCGCGCAGGGTGCCGCAGTCGCCGCCGCCGATGATGACGACCTGCTCCGGATTGGCGTGGGTGAACAGCGCCGGGTGCGACATCATCTCGTGATAGAGGAAGTTGTCGCGGGTGGTGAGCATCATCGCGCCGTCGATGAGCATCAGATTGCCCCAGTCGGTGCTTTCGTAGATCTCGATCTTCTGGAACGGCGACTGCACTTCGTCGAGTTTCCGGGTGATGCGGTAGCCGATGGCCGAGCCGGCGGGCTCGAAGTTCTCGTAATGCCAAGTGGTTGCGGTGGTCATCGGAATCGGTCCGGAAGCGGTCGTGGGCCGCGAATTATACCGGAGTGCGTAGGTGCCCCGCGCCATCAGTGGCGCGGGGCTTAGCGGCGTGGTCCTGCAAGTTCCGGTTCGGAAACGCCTTGGACGATGTTCTGTTGTAAGGCTGGGTTGGCCAGTGCTTGCTTTTGCGGGTCTTGGATCAAGTCGCTGATGCGTTGCGAAGCGGCGCTGAGCGAGCTGTTGTTGTCGTGCGCGCCCGACAGCCAGGCCAGTTTCGCGCTCGGATTCGCCAAGTCGCCTTCGCCTGCAATCAAACTGCTGCGGTCTTTGTTGAATACGACAAAATCAATGCGCGCAAGCGATTCGTTGCGGCCGCCGATGCCAGGGCGCTCCTCTCCCGCCAAGCTGGCATATGCAAGATTGGCGGCCGATTGCTGCAGCCGCTCGCCTGTGAAGGTGCCGGGCAGGATGTTGGGCGAGTGCTCGATGGAATGTACTGCCTGTTGAAACCGCCGATGGCCCGGGTGCGCCGGGTCGGTGATGTCCTGGGCTTTCGCGGCGGCTTCCACATGTATCTGCGGCGCAAGCTCCGAAGCGATTGGCACATACGCATTGGTCGTCTTGGTGTGGTCGAAATGCGCCTGCGCCGGAGGTTGCGTGCTGGTGTCGAAATAGGCCTGACGTATCCCGGTGTCTACCTTTAAATCCAGGCCGTTGCGTTCGATCAGAACTTCGTTCAAATGCAACTGCCGCATATTGACGTGCATCCGCGACGCAGCGCCGTGTTTGGGGATGGCAATTCGGCGCTCGATTTCGATGGCATGGCTCAATGCGGCGGCGCCGGTCGTGTTGCTGTAATCGGAATCGCCGTGGTGACCGATGCCCATGGTGTTCTGCGGCGCTACATTCGGCGCGCCTTTCGGCGGCTGATCGAAATAGTGCTGGCCCGTGGCGGCGACGTTGGCTGCGGTGGGCGTGAGGCTGCCGTCGGGGTTGAAGCTTAGGTTGGGTTTGGGGGTTGGATTGCCGGTGGCGTCCAATTCGAGGAAATCGATAACACGGCTTCTCGATTGACCATTGACCTGGGTCCACACCTGCGCATATCCCGCATTTGGATTGCTAGACGACTCCTTGACATGACTCAATAGCGCATTCCAGCCAGCGATGTGCGCTTTCGCCTCATCCTCTCGCGAAGCCTGCTGCCACATCGAGATACCAGAAGTGTAGTCATTGACTGGATTATTATCTCTGGCGACTCGATGCATCTCAGCGCTGGCCGCCTGCACCGCTTGCGCTTTCGCATGCCGGTTCTCGCCATGCTGCAACTCATGCCCCAGAACAAAGGTCAGATTCTGCTGCTGGTCCAGTGCCATTGCCGTTTGTGAAGAAAATTGCAATGAACTGGCCGTCAAATTCATGGTTTGAGTGCCGGGGCTATAGCTGCCGCCCGCCACGCCTTGTGTATGCAGGGCTAGATGCTTGAGATCGCCGCTCTGCACGCGCAAAAGCGTTTGATCCACCAGTGCCGGCGAGCCATTGAACGTGCTTTGCAGGTTGCGAGACATGTCTGCGGTCACGCCGGGATCCTGTGCGAAACGCAGGCTCATCTCCTGCAGCTTCAACGCTGCGGTCAAATCGCCCTGTGTCGAGCCGGTGATATTGCTGCCCGTGGGGTGGAGCACGGGCAAAGTGACAATGCCTGTCTGAGGGTCAAGGCTGCCAAGGCTCGGAGACGTGCCCGCCGCAGGTGCGAAGCCGTTCAGCTTGCCGTTTGCAGCCGAAGTATTAAGGCCCTGAAGCAAACCGGCGTCGGCGACAATTGCTGCCCGGAGCTGCGCGACATCCTGAGCGTTGACATTCGGCTGTTGTCCGTACTGATTGAGCGCGGCTTGAAGCTGTGTGTTTGGAGTAGGTGAAGCCATTACGGGGCCTCATCGCCTGAAGTGACACTAATCTCATTTACGCACTCATGACTGATTTTAATGTCGGACGAATTACCTTCACGCTGTGGACGGATACTTACGAGTGTGGCTCCCCGGGAGAATTGATAGCCGAGTAACCGCCCGCGTTTTTCCTCAAAAACATCGTAATGCGGCGGCCCTTCAATAAAACCCATCTTGAGTAACGCGGCGCGGTAATACCCTAGATCCAAACCGCAGACAGGAGTCATATCCAGCATTTTTACAGCACTGATGTCATCAATGTTCGCAAAGCTATAGCGAACACTTCTCAAGGCGGGTTTCGGATTATCGAAGTAAGCGAAATGATAAAACCAGCCGGAATCCGGGAGATACATCCGAAAACGATATTCTTGAAGATCAGGAATATGTGTTAAGGGCAGCTTCGTTTCAGCTGCCACATCGTCGATTTTTAGGTTTTTACCAGTTCCCAGGCTACCGACTAACTTCAAGAATCGTCGCCCCACCTCATCTGGCGTTAGCTCCGGGTAATCGTGAATTGTGATCTGGCCCGCAGGCGGTTGCGCCGTCGGCTGCTGGTTCATGGCAGTACCCTGTTGAGTGGTTTGATCGGGAACGGCAGGTGCGCTGATACGATGTACGCATGCGCACAACAGCGCAGCGAGCGCTATGCCGGCAAGTGTTCGATAGAAGTTGTGGAGTGGCATAAGTTGTGCCGTCCTTGCGTCAGTTGCCAGCGAAGCCGAACTTAGCACGGTACAATCTGAGCGTCGACGCAGCTAATTCTGGTTAGGTCGATCCCTGTCGCGGGCATAATCCCGCCGTACAATGCGCGTCCCCGCAGCGCCCCGGAACGACCCATGACCGCCTGGTCCATCGAGCTCGCCCGCAAGACCTATTCGATCCCGCACTGGGCCGAAGGGTATTTCGACGTCGATCCGCAGGGCCGCATCGTCGTCCACCCGCAGGGCCCGCAGGCGCCCGGCGCGGCGCTGTCGGCGGTGGTCGACGCCGCCCAGGCCAGCGGCGCGAAACTGCCGCTGCTGGTGCGCTTCCCGCAGATCCTCGGCGACCGCCTGGGCAAGCTGCAGGCCGCGTTCGCGCAGGCGCAGCAGGAGTGGGACTACGCCGGCGGCTACACCGCGGTGTATCCGATCAAGGTCAACCAGCACGCGGCCGTTGCCGGCACCCTGGCGTCGCATGCGGGCGAGGGCTTCGGCCTGGAAGCCGGCAGCAAGCCCGAGCTGATGGCGGTGCTGGCGCTGAGCCGCCCCGGTGGACTGATCGTCTGCAACGGCTACAAGGATCGCGAATACATCCGCCTCGCGCTGATCGGCCGCAAGCTCGGCATGCAGACCTTCATCGTGGTGGAGAAGCCGTCCGAGCTGCCGCTGGTGATGGAGGAGGCCAAGGCGCTGGGCGTCGTCCCGGGCCTCGGCGTGCGCATGCGCCTGGCGTCGCTGGGCGCCGGCAAATGGCAGAACAGCGGCGGCGACAAGGCCAAGTTCGGGCTGTCGCCGCGCCAGGTGCTGGACCTGTGGAAGACCCTGCGCGACGCCGACATGGGCGATTGCCTGGGCCTGCTGCATTTCCACATGGGCTCGCAGATCAGCAATGTGCGCGACATCGCCAATGGCATGCGCGAGGCCACGCGCTACTTCGTCGAGCTGTCGAAACTGGGCGCGAACGTCACCCACGTCGACGTCGGCGGCGGCCTGGGCATCGATTACGAAGGCACGCGTTCGCGCAGCTATTGTTCGATCAACTACGGCATCCACCAGTACGCGTCCAGCATCGTCCAGCCGCTGGCCGAAGCCTGCGTGGAATACGGGATCGCGCCGCCGCGCGTGGTCACCGAATGCGGCCGCGCCATGACCGCGCATCACGCGATGCTGGTCACCAATGTGTCGGAAGTGGAGCGCGCGCCGGAAGGCCGCGTGCCGCCCGCGCACGACGACGAGGCCAACGTCATTCGCCACCTGCGCGAGATCTACGCCGACATCGATACCCGGCCGGCGGTGGAGTTGTTCCACGAAGCGCAGCATCACCACAGCGAAGGGCTGTCGCTGTACGCATTGGGCCAGCTCGATCTTGTCGGCCGGGCGCGTCTGGACGATCTGTTCTACGCGATCGCGCATGCGGTGCGCGCCCGGCTGACCTACGACGAAAAGAGCCATCGCGATCTGCTCGACGAGCTCAACGAACGCCTGGTCGACAAATATTTCGTGAATTTCAGCCTGTTCGAATCGATGCCCGACGTGTGGGCGATCGACCAGGTGTTCCCGATCGCGCCGATCGAGCGCCTCGACGAACGGCCCGACCGTCGCGGTGTGATCGCCGACCTCACCTGCGATTCCGACGGCAAGATCGATACCTACGTCGAGAACGAGGATCTGCACAGCTCGCTGCCGCTGCACGGGCTGCGGCCGGGGGAACGCTACCGCATCGGGTTTTTCCTGCTGGGTGCGTATCAGGAAATCCTCGGCGACATCCACAATCTGTTCGGCGATACCGACGCGATCGAAGTGCGCGTCGGCGACGAAGGATTCAAGGTCACCCAGCAGCGCCGCGGCGACACCACCGACGTGATGCTGGATTACGTCGGCTACAAGCTCGACGACCTGCGCCGCATCTATCGCGCCAAGGTCGGTGCGGTGGACCTGAGCAAGGGCGAAGCCGCGCGGCTGAACGAGGCGCTGGAAAACGGGCTGACCGCGTACACGTATCTCAGCGACGAGCCGCTGGGCTGAATCTCCGGCGCTATGCGGCAAGTAGGCACAGTGGAGATTTCAGGTTTCCGACGTGAAGTGATCAAATCATTTTCCTTCCCGGTAGTCCTGTTCGTCGCGTTTCCTTTCGCCGTTGTATCGTTTTCCGCACCCTCGGATTTCGGCAATCTGGGCCATCAGCTTTTAAGTCTGCTAGGCCTTCTTGTACCGATCTATGTTACGGGCATCGTGCTCGCTCCCTGGGCCAGGCGGCACCTGCCAGGCAATAAAGCGCCTGCATTTCTTATGTCCATTGCAGCAGCATTCGCATCCGCGGTCATGCTGGGTGTACTGGCGGCCTTGTCGGGGAGCGCCACGCTTGCCTTCGGCACTGCCGTCATATTCGCGTTCTTTGCTGTACCGGCATCATTGCTGGGTGCAATTCTTTTCATTGGGGGTTGTGCACGCCTGCAATCCGCCACGAGGTCCGACCATGGTCAGGTATAGATTCCGCCATATCGCCGCCTGACAATTCATTCAAGCCGCCGCTTCGCGGCGTGGCTTGATTCACGCGTTATGCGGCGGAGTGCGACCGCCATCGCGCTTGCGTCCGGGGCGCGGGCGTAGGATCGGGCGGGCCGGTGTCGGCGCGATGACGTTGACGCGGCAGGGCCGAAGCCGGCCGGCTCCGGCCCATCCCATCGACGACAAGGAGCGTGTCCCATGCAACTGAAAACCCTCGCGTTCGCCGCCCTCGCCGCGTTCGCTTTCGGCGCCGGCATCAATGCCGCCCCCGCCGAGGCCGCCGTCGGCTGCCTGGCCTGCCACAACCGCTGCGATACGAACTTCGAAGCCTGCCTTGCGGCAGGTACCGCCTACGCGACCTGTTATTCGCGTGCGACGTCGTGCCATCGCAGCTGTGGTTGTCCGATTCCCTGATCTTCCGGACGGTCATGCGATGCATCGCGCAGGCCGGACGCGATATCCGGTCTGCGCGTAACGCCTGCATCGCGTCGTCCACGCACGTTGCGGTCGATTAAAGTGCGCCTCCCGAAGCGCAGCAGGGCGACAGGCAGTGGGCAGCAGCATCCGAAGCGATCAACACTCCGATCATCGTTCGGAACGCCTGCCCGGGCTCGACCTCCTGCGCGCCATCGCGGTGGTCTGGACGATGCTGTTCCATTCCTTCCTCGTCGGCGGTCTTGGCCAGGACTGGGCCTGGGCGCAGCGCTATGGCTGGATGGGCGTCGACCTGTTCTTCGTGCTCAGCGGGTATCTGATCGGTTCGCAGGTGCTGAAGCCGCTGGCGAATGGCGCACGCTTCTCGTTCCGCGAGTTCTACCTGCGCCGCGCGTTCCGGATCGTGCCGGCGTTCTGGGCGGTGCTGGCGGTGTACCTGCTGTGGCCCGGGTTCCGCGAGGCGCCGGGCATGGAGCCGTGGTGGAAATTCGTCGGCTTCTTCCTGAATCTGTCGATCGATTACGGCCGCAACGCCGCGTTTTCGCATGGGTGGTCGCTGTGCGTCGAGGAACATTTCTATCTGGTGTTCCCGCTGCTGGCGTGGCTGCTCGCCAAGCGCCCGTCGGCCGCCGGATTCGCTGCATTGTGCGCGGCGATCGTGATCGGCGGCATCGTCCTGCGCACGTCGCTCTGGCTGCATTTCGACGCGCTGCAGCCGGCGCGCAACTGGTTCGTCGAAGACATCTATTACCCGACCTGGAACCGCCTCGACGGTCTGCTCGCGGGCGTGATCCTTGCGGTATGGAAGACCTACCGCCCGGGCAGCTGGGCGCGCGCCGCCGCCCGCGCGAACCTCGTGATGCTGGGCGGACTGGCGACGATGGCGCTGGCGTTCTGGCTGTTCCGCGAGCGCGGCGGCCTGCTCGGCAACAGCGTCGGCTGGCCGGTGCTGTCGCTGGGACTGGCGCTGCTGGTGTTCGCCGGCGCGCAGCGCGACAGCTGGATCGGCCGCCGCGCGCTGCCGGGCGCGGGCTGGCTGGCGGCGGTCTCGTTCAGTCTGTATCTGGTGCACAAGCCGGTGTTCGGGCTGGTGGAAGACCATCTGGGCGACGCGCTGCACCATCGCGGCTTCATCGCGTTCGCGGTGTACGCAATCGCGACGCTGCTCGCGGCGGCGATGCTGTATTACCTCGTCGAGCGGCCGGGGCTGCAGTTGCGCGGGCGGGTGCTGTCGCGTTCTGCATCGAAAACGGCTGCGCTGCGGTCTGCGGCCTGACCGCAGCGCGCTTGCCGCCGGCACCGGCGTGGCGTTAGCGTGGATGCGCCCGATCCGGGCCGACAAGGAGCGTTCGCGATGAATACCCGCCTCCCCGATTACCGCCGTCCCGCCGGTCGCCGCGCAGTGCTGGCTGCGGTCGCCGTTTTCGCTTTCGCCGGCACCTTCGCGGTTGCCGTCGGCGCCCAGTCCGACCCGTGGTGCGATTACGTGTTGCGCAAATGTCAGGACCGCTACAACGCATGCATGCGGATCCGCGATCAGGCGTTCTGCGAGCCGCTGTACGTCTCGTGCGTGCAGGATTCCGGCTGCGACGGCTGAGCCGGGTCGGGGGCTTCAAGGGCCCGGTGGCGTGGCGGGAGCGACCGGCATCGCCGGTGGCGGCTTGCGCCACGGCGCCGCGACCATCAGCACGCCGACGATCATCAGGATCGCGCCGGCAATGCGCACCGGATCGGCCTTGCGCGGCGCCTGCAGCACGCCGAAGTGATCGAACACCAGCGATGCCGTCACCTGGCCCAGGATCGCCAGACAGATCAGCGACGCCGCGCCCAGTCGCGGGATCAACAGCGTGAAGCAGGCGACGTAGAGCGCGCCCAGCAGGCCGCCGGTCCAGATCCACGGCGGTAGCCGGGTGGCGCCGCCGATCGCGAGCGGCGTGCGCGTCAGCAGCAGGTAGGCGCCGAGCAATACCGTGCCGACCAGGAACGAGACGAACGCGGCCACCACCGGGCCGCCGACCTGCGCGCCGAGCCGCGCGTTGATCAGGCCCTGCAGCGGCAGCATCATGCCGATCGCCAGGGCCATCAGTGCGGGCAGCAGCAGATGCATGCTCAGCCCTGCCGCGCGATCTGGAAGCCCGCGAACGACTGCCGCACCGGCATCACCTCAATGCGGTTGACGTTGAGATGCGGCGGCAGGTTGGCGATCCAGAAGATCGTCCCGGCGATGTCGTCGGCGGTGATCGGTTCGGCGCCCCTGTAGAGCGTGTCCGACGCAGCATCGTCGCCGCCGGTGCGCACCAGGGTGAATTCGGTTTCGGCCATGCCCGGTTCGATCGAGGTCACGCGCACGCCGGTGCCGTGCAGGTCGCTGCGCAGGCCCAGCGAGAACTGCGAGACGAAGGCCTTGGTGCCGCCGTAGACGTTGCCGCCGGTATAGGGATAAGTGCCGGCGATCGAGCCGACATTGAGGATCGCGCCCTTGCGCTCGATCAGGCCCGGCAGCAGCGTGTGGGTCAGGGTCACCAGCGCGGTGACATTGGTGTCGATCATCTGCCGCCACTGCGCGAGATCCGCGCGCTGTGCCGGCGCGGTGCCCAGGGCGAGGCCGGCGTTGTTCACCAGCACGTCGATGGCGCGGAAATCGTCGGGCAGCGCGTCCAGCGCGGCGCGCATCGCGGCCTCGTCGCGGATGTCGAAGGCGGCGGTGTGCACGCGGTCGCGGCCGAGGTCGTCGGCGAGCGCGTCGAGGCGTTCGGCGCGGCGGCCGGTGGCGATCACGCGCCAGCCGGCATCGACGAAACGTCTGGCGGCGGCGCGTCCGAACCCGGAGGTGGCGCCGGTGATGAGGATGGTCTGGGTCATGCGGTGGATTCTAGCGGGGCACGACCCTTGCCGCCGCAGGGTTTACGCGGCCTGGCTCATGCGACCTGTCTGAGCCGCAGGCTGCGGTGGGTCTTGCCCATCGTGTGCGCGCGGGTTTCGCGATGCCGCGCCAACATCGTCTCGGCCAGGGTCATGTCCCTGGCCAGCGCCCCGGCGCTGCGGGCCTGCGCGAGCTTCGCTTCCACACGGCGTTCGTCTGGATGCGGCAACAGCAGTTCGCGGATCGCGTCCTGCAATGCGGCCTCGCCACCGCGTCGGAGTTGGCGCTGCCGGCGCTGCCGGAAGCGCAGCAGCAGGGCATCGACGACAGGCTTCAGGGCGGGCCTGAACAGGGCGGCTTCGAGCGTCATGGCGGTCTCTCCTGTTGGTGAAGGAGTATGCCCGCGGGGCGTCTCAGGGTTTGCGACGTTCGGCGACGGATTGCCGCGTTCCCCGGCTTTTCGCTTCGAATCGACGAATCAGTCCCTCGTATCGATCAACTCGACCTTGCCGCTCTTCACCGGCCACATCATTTTGTTGTCGATGGTCATGATCATCAGCGGCACCTTGGCGTGAAGACTCACGAAAACGTGGACTTCGGTCGGCTGCGGGTCCAGCAGATGGGTGAACATGCCGAAGCTCGGCTTGGCGCCTTTCGGCAGGCCCTTGGGCGAGTCCTGATGCTCGATGCAGCCGTTGCTGAACTTGCGCGAAGACAGGATCTTTTCGCCGTCGCTATCGATCTCGTACAGGTGATACCCGCCGAGCGGGTAGACGCCATGCCCGGCGAAGCCCGGCATCAGATAGACGCGCATGCCGCTGCTCGACGGCAACACCACGGTGTTGTATTTCCGCGCGCATTGCATGAAGGATTGCGATATCGCCAGGTTGCGTGCGCGCAGTTGGGCGAGATGCTCGGCGGTCAGCGGCGTCGGCGATTCCAGCGTGGGTTCGGAGAGGCGTTCCGATTCGTCGACATCGATTTCGTAAAGCCGCCGCGGGGCGTCGTCCTTGCTGATGAACATCACGCGGACGCCCAGCGCTGTGGGTTCGGTGAGCCAGCCGACGACGGACTTCTTCAGCTTGCGCATGCGTTTGTCGGCAAGCATGGCATCGGTCGCGAGCCATGCGGCGCGGTCATGCAGATACAGTTGCCTACCGAGGAATTCGGCTTGGGTCACCGCGGGTTGCAGTGCGGCGGGAATCGGCTGGGGCGCGTCGTCGTGCTTGTCCTGCGCGTGAGCCGGCGCGGCGGCCAGCATGGCCAGCAGAGCGATCGAAACGAGCGGAGCGAATATCCAGCGACGATGCGGCATGCATGATTCCCCTGATGTGATGCGGATGACGCTTGTCTTTATTTCGCCTTGATCGCCATCGCCGGCAACCCGCCGCCGGCGAGTTTGCGTTTGGCTTCGGCCAGATCGGTGGCGGTGCCGTACGGGCCCATGCGCACGCGGTAGACCGTCTTGCCCTGGATCTGCGCCGATTCCACCCGCGCGCTGAGGCCCAGGAACGCGATCTTGGCCTTCAGCGCCTCGGCGTCGCCCGAGGCGGCGAAGGCGCCGGCCTGCAGCAGGTAGCGCGCGTCGCCGCGCGGTTCTGCGGTGGCGACCGGTTTCGGTGGCGTCTGCGCATCCACTGCCACCGGCGGCGTGGCCGCAGGCGTGTCGATCGCCGGTGGGGTCGCGGTGTCGGGCTTCACGGGTTTCAGTTCGGCGGCGTCGGCGGCCTGCTGGCGTGCGGCTTCCTCGGCGCGCGCGCGTTCGGCCAGCTCGCTGTCGCTCAGTGCGGTCTCGTCGCCGGGCAGCAGGGTGTAGAAATCGTAGTCCTGCGGCTTTTCGGCCGGCTCCCCGGTCGCGGTGTCGCTGTCGGCGACGATCGGGTCGTCGTCGTTCACCGCATCCACCGCCGGCGGTTGCGCGTCGGCGTTCGGTTTCGGCCGGAAGAAACTCTCGGCGCCGTCGCCGCCGAGGAATTTCGGCGCCATCAAGAACACGCCCACGCCCAGCGCCAGACCGATCACCAGCCACGCCCAGCCGGGCATGCCGCTGTTGTTGCCGCCGCCGGTGTTACGCCGCGCCTGCGATTTTCCGCGTTTGGCCGCCATTACGCCGTCTCCGCCTTGTCGTCGAAGAGCATCTGTTCCGGCGCCGACACGCCGAGTAGCCCCAGCCCGTTCGCGAGCACCTGACGGGTCGCCTCCGCCAGCGCCAGCCTGGCGTTGCGGGTGTCCGCATCGTCCACCAGGAACTGGTGATCGTTGTAGTAGGACTGGAAGGTCTGCGCCAGCTCGACGAGATAGATCGCGATCTGATGGGGTTCCAGTTCCTTGCCGGCGACGTCGACGATCTCGGGATAACGCGAGAGATCGATCAGCAGGTCGCGCACCGCAGTGTTGGCGATGTCCAGCGGCTGCGACAGCCCGGCGTCGCGGTCGTAGGCCAGATCGCGCTCGGCGAGTTTGCGGCTGAGGCCGCAGATCCGCGCATGCGACAGCTGCACGTAGTACACCGGATTGTCCAGCGACTGCGAGCGCGCGAGGTCGATGTCGAACACCAGCTGCGAATCGGGCTTGCGCGCGATCAGGAACCAGCGCACCGCGTCTCGGCCGGCTTCGTCGATCAGATCGCGCAGGGTCACGTAGCTGCCGGCACGCTTGGAGAGCTTCACTTCCTCGCCGCCGCGCATCACCGTGACCATCTGGTGCAGCACGTATTCCGGCCAGCCCTGCGGAATGCCGCAGTCCAGCGCCTGCAGGCCTGCCAGCACGCGGGCCAGCGAACCGTGATGATCGGCGCCGAGTTCGGTGATCGCGCGGGTGTAGCCGCGCTGCCACTTGCTGAGGTGATAGGCCACGTCCGGCACGAAATACGTGTAGTTGCCGTCGGACTTGCGCATCACCCGGTCTTTGTCGTCGCCGAAGTCGGTGGTGCGTAGCCACAGCGCGCCGCCTTCCTCATAGGTGTGGCCGTGGGCGATGAGTTCGCGCACGGTCTCTTCGACCTTCTGGTCGCGGTAGAGCGAGGATTCGAGGAAGTAGACGTCGAACCAGACACCGAACGCTTCCAAATCGCGATTTTGCTCGCGGCGGAGATAGGCGACCGAGAACTCGCGAATGGCATCTATATCGTTTTCATCGCCTTTGCCATGAAAGGTGTGCCCATCGACATCGACAGGCAACTGATTCATGTATGCCTCTGCGACATCGGCGATGTAATCGCCGCGATAGCCGTCTTCCGGCCAGCCCTCGAAATCAGGCGGGATCCCTTTTGCGCGAGCTTGAACTGACTTCGCGAGGTTCTCGATCTGCACGCCGGCGTCGTTGTAGTAGAACTCGCGCTTCACGTTCCAGCCGTTGGCGTCGAGCACGCGCGCGATGCAGTCGCCGATGGCCGCGGCGCGACCGTGGCCGACGTGCAGCGGGCCGGTGGGATTGGCGGACACATACTCAACGCCGGCGGTGCGACCGCCGCCGCTGGCGTTACGGCCGTAGGCGTCGCCCTCGGCGTGCACGCTGCGCAGCTGGCGCTGCCAGGCGGCGGCCGACAGCCGGAAATTCAGGAAGCCCGGTCCGGCGATCTCGACCGAGGCGATGTCGTCGTTGACGGGCAGGGCGTCGATCAGCGCCTGCGCGATCGCGCGCGGGTTGCTGCGTGCGGGCTTGGCCAGGGTCATCGCGGCGTTGGTGGCGAAATCGCCGTGGCTGCGGTCCTTCGGGCGTTCGACCACGAAGTCCGGGGCGGCGAGGTCGGCGGGCAGGGTGCCCTGACTGCGGAGATGGGCGATGCCCTGTTCGATGAGCGCGCGGAGCTGGGATTTCACGGAGTATTTTCGCCGGAAAACGGCGGTGTTTCGAGGGTCGGGCATTGTAGCCGAGGGCGCTGGTGGCGCGTGGTCGGAATCACGGGGCTTGGGGTGTGTGGCCAGCTGTGGTGCGATGCCGGCCCCGATGCTGTCATCCCGAGCGTAGCGAGGGACCTGCTTTGCAGGCCGGTCAGGGTTTGATCGCAGTAGTTGGTGCTTTGAACACGAGATCGGCCAAATCCTCCCAGGTCGGATTGCTGGACTCGATCAGCTGAACCTTTTTGCTCCGTCGCCACCCTTTCAGCTGCTTTTCTCGGGCGATGGCTGCGGTGATGTCGGTGGTCTCCTCGAAATAAACCAGCCGGTTGATCCGGTATCGGCGGGTATGGCCGGCGATGTGCCCTGAACGGTGCGATTCCATCCGACGTGCGAGGTCGCTGGTAACGCCGATGTAGATCGCCCGGGAGCGGCTGGAGAGAATGTAGATGTGGTAGTGGCGGTCGGTAGCGATTGGTATGGTGGTGAGCGGTTGCGGGGGAAAGGCACGAGAAGAAGCAGGTCCCTCGCTGCGCTCGGGATGACAAAGAATGTCTTTCCTGTGAAATCCACCTACACCCACCCCCGCGCCGCCAGCGACACAGCCGCACCGTCGCCCACGATGAAGTGGTCCAGCAGACGGATCTCGACCAGTCCCAGCGCCTGTTTCAGGCGCAGGGTGATCGCGCGGTCGGCTGCGCTGGGTTCGCCGTTGCCGCTGGGGTGGTTGTGGCCGACGATCACCGAGGCGGCGTTGTGGACCAGCGCGCGGCGGACGACCTCGCGCGGGTGGACTTCGGCGCCGTCGACGGTGCCGCGGAACATTTCCTCGAAGGCGATCGAACGGTGGCGGGTGTCCAGGAACAGCACCGCGAACACTTCGTGCGGCAGGCCGCGCAGGCGCTGCGAGAAGTAGCGGCCGGCGGCCTGGGGGTCGGTCAGGGCGTCGCCGCGCTCCAGGCCGGCGGCGAGATAGCGGTTGCCCAGTTCCAGCGCCGCGAGGAGGGCGCAGGCCCGGGCAGGGCCGATGCCCGGCAGTTTCAGCAGCTGTTTTGGCGTGTGTTCCAGCAGGCTGCGCAGCGGGCCGTGCTCGTTCAGCAGCCGGCGCGCGCTGCTCACCACGTCCGAGCCCTGCAGGCCGGAGCACAGGAAGATCGCCAGCAATTCCGCATCGGACAGCACCGCGGGGCCGCGCTTGAGCAGCTTTTCGCGCGGACGTTCGTTGTCGGGCCAATCGCGGATCTGCATGGTGGGCGGTCGTCGAGGATGTGGACGCCAGCATCGCCGCGCGGCCGCCGCGGCGCTGTCGGGGATGTGCGTGGCATCGGGTAAGCTGTCGGCTCGCTCAGATGTAGGAAAACTCCCGATGGCGCAGACGCTGACCGGCCGCCGCATCCTGCTGTGCGTGTGCGGAGGCATCGCCGCGTACAAGTCGATCGAGCTGGTGCGCCGCCTCCGCGAAGCCGGCGCCGAGGTGCAGGTGGCGATGACCGCTAACGCCCAGCGTTTCGTCGGTGCGGCCAGTCTGCAGGCGGTGTCAGGGGTGTCGGTGCGCGATTCGCTCTGGGACGAGGCCGCCGAGGCCGCGATGGGTCATATCGAACTGGCGCGCTGGGCCGACCGGGTGCTGGTGGCGCCGGCCACCGCCGACATCCTCGCCAAGCTCGCCCACGGACTGGCCGACGATCTGGTCAGCACGCTCTGCCTGGTCACCACCGCGCCGATCGCGGTGGTGCCGGCGATGAACAACCGGATGTGGCTGCACCCCGCCACGCAGGGCAATGTCGCCACCCTCCGCGCCCGCGGCGTGCAGGTGATCGGCCCCGACGATGGCGCCCAGGCCTGCGGCGAGTTCGGCCCCGGCCGACTGCGCGAGCCGCCGGAGATCGTGGCCGACCTTGTGGCAGCGTTCGAGGCGGATGGCGTCGCCGCCGACCTCGCCGGCCAGCGGCTGGTGATCAGCGCCGGCCCGACGTTCGAAGACCTGGACCCGGTACGTTTCATCGGCAACCGCAGCAGCGGCAAGATGGGTTTCGCGATCGCCGCCGCTGCCGCGCGCCGCGGCGCCGAGGTGGTGCTGGTGGCCGGCCCGGTGTCGCTGCCCACGCCCGCGGGCGTGCGCCGCATCGACGTGCGTTCGGCCGCACAGCTGCACGCTGCGGTCATGGCCGCGCTGCCGGCCGACATCTACATCGGCGCCGCCGCCGTGGCCGATTACACGCCGCGCACGGTCTCGCCGCACAAGATCAAGAAAACCGCCCGGTCCGGCGAAGGCGGCGCGACCGCCATCGACACCATGACCGTCGAGCTGGTGCGCACGCCCGACGTGCTGGCCGACGTGGCCGCGCACGCGCAACGGCCGCGGGTGGTGGTGGGCTTCGCGGCGGAAACCAACGATGTCGAGCATTACGCCCGCGACAAACTGGTGCGCAAGGGGCTGGACATGATCGCCGCCAACCAGGTCGGCCGTGCCGGCTGCGGGTTCGAGAGCGACGACAACGCGCTGACGGTGATCGATGCCGACACCGCGCATGCGCTGGGGCCGGGACCGAAGACGGTGCTGGCGGATGCGCTGCTGGATATGGTGCGGGCGCGGTTGTAGCGCTGCTTCTGCGGGCGAGGCTTCATGCCGTTGCCATTTTCCTCCTCCCTCCGGGAGAAGGTAGCGCATAGCGCCGGATGAGGGTTCGTGTGCCGACGAAGCTCGTCGCTTGCGTCGTACCCTCTCCCCAAGCCCCTCTCCCGGTGGGAGAGGGGAGCGAAGCGCCGGTATCCAAAGAAAAGGGCGCCGAAGCGCCCTTTCCCGTGTCTGTCGTGATCCGGCTCAGCGCGACAGTTCGATCAGCGTCGACGAAATCCAGCCCTTGTTGCCGAGCTCGTCTTCCACTTCCCACATCATCCCTTCCTTGTTGCCGGTGGGGTACAGCATCATGCCCACGTCGAGGCTGCGCACCACCTTGGTGCCTTTGGCCGTCGTGAACAGACGCGCCGGCTTGGCGACCGTGACCGCCTGCTGCGCGTTGGCGGCGGAGGCGTTGTCCGGCAGGCCGCCGAGCTGGGCGACGATGTCGGTGTAGGCCTGCAGGTAGGCGAGGGTGATGACCTGGCCGATCTCGGTGTTGGCGTAGCCGCTGGCGCCGCCGGCGCCGAAGCCGCTGCCGCCGAACAGGCCGCCGCCGGCGCCCCAGCCGATGTCGGTCTTCTTGGCGCTGCCTTCGGCCAGCGCGACCTGCTCGGTCGAACGCACGTCGGTGACCGTCAGCACCACGTCGGCGGTCTTCTTCTGGAAGTTCAGGCCGCCGATGGCCGCGCCGGCGCGGCCGCCGACCAGGCCGCCGATCAGGCCGCCGATGGCGTTGCCGCCGGCGTTGCTGTTGCGCGAGATCAGGTCCGGGACCATCACGTAGTCGGCGGCCTTGATCTGGCCCTTGCCGACGTTGGCGCGGTTGCGCAGTTCGCCGCTGGCGCCCAGCGCGCGCTCGCGCTGCGCGGCGTCGAGGCCGGCGCCGCGGTCCACCAGGGTGAAGCAGCGCGACTTGCTGACGAAGACCTTGATCAGCTTCGACGGGGCGGGCAACTGCTGGCCGCTCCACCAGTCGGTGGCGTCTTCCGGCTCCAGCACGCTGATCGTGCCCAGCGGCTTGGCGCAGGTCGGGATCTCGGCGGTCTTCTGCTTGCGCTGATCCTGCGCACTCTGGCGCTGGGCCTGCGCGGGTGCGGCCAGGACCGCGGTCACCGCGAGGGTGAGCAGGCCGGCGTAGAGGGCAATGGATCCGCGGGATTGGTGGGTCATCAGTCGTTACCTTGTGGCTGTGCGTGTGAGGAAGGCGCTTGGAAAAAGAACGATGGACAGCCGAGCGCGAAGTCTGCCTGCGGTGGTCCGTGCGGCGGTATTGTCGCTGTCTGTGGACGATTAACGAAATCCGCCCCCGCCCGGGGACAGCTGCCGGCCCCGGGCGGCCCGCCTCCGCGCCGGGCCCGGCCGGGTACACTGGCCGCTTTCCCAGCCAAGCCAATGCCATGCGCGCTTCGATCCTGGCTCTGCCCCTGCTCGCCACCCTGATGATGACCGCCTGCAAATCCGAAGATGCGGCCCCGGCCGCGCCCGCGGCCAAGTCCCCGCCAGCGGCGTCGGCGGCGATCGACGAACATTCCTATGCCCAGCCGGACAAGGTCGTCATCAAGGATCTGACCCTGGATCTGAAGGTCGACTTCGATACGAAGACGTTGGCCGGTACCGCCACGTATCAGCTGGACTGGAAGGACGACGGCGCGACCGCGCTGGTGCTGGACAGCCGCGAGCTGACCATCGCCAAGGTCGAAGGCACCGATGCCAACGGCGCGTGGGCGCCGTTGAAATACACGCTGGCCGCGGCCGACCCGGTGCTGGGCAGCAAGCTCAGCATCGACACCCCGCAGCGCAACCCCGAGGTGCGGGTGAGCTACACCACCTCGCCGCAGGCGTCCGGCCTGCAGTGGCTGGAGCCCTCGATGACCGAGGGCAAGCAACTGCCCTTCATGTTCAGCCAGTCGCAGCAGATCCACGCACGTTCGTGGGTGCCGCTGCAGGACACGCCGAGCGTGCGCTACACCTACAGCGCGCACGTGACCTCGCGTCCGGACGTGATGGTGCTGATGAGCGCCGACAACGATCCCAATGCGATCCGCGACGGCGACTACACCTTCAAGATGCCGCAGAAGATCCCGTCCTACCTGATGGCGATCGCCGCCGGCGACCTGGCCTTCAAGCGGATCTCCGACCGCAGCGGCGTGTGGGCCGAGCCGACCATGCTCGACAAGGCCGTGGCCGAGTTCGAAGACACCGAAAAAATGATCGCCACCGCCGAAGGCCTGTACGGCGCCTATCGCTGGGACCGCTACGACATGCTGGTGCTGCCGCCGTCGTTCCCGTACGGCGGCATGGAGAATCCGCGCCTGACCTTCCTCACCCCGACGGTGATCGTCGGCGACAAGACCCTGGTCGCGCTGATCGCGCACGAACTCGCGCACAGCTGGTCGGGCAACCTCGTCACTTTCTCCAGCGCGAAGGATGCGTGGCTCAACGAAGGTTTCACCAGCTACGTCGAGAACCGCATCGTCGAAGTGCTGTACGGCGAAGACCAGGCGGCGATGGAGAACGTGATCGAGCGCAATGAGCTGAAGAAGGAATACGCTGAGATCGATCCCTCGCTGCAGGCGCTGGCGACCAAGCCCGGCGTGCTGAAGGACCCGGACAACAGCAGCAGCGCCACGGTCTACACCAAGGGCGCTTGGTTCCTGCAGTTCCTCGAACAGCGCTACGGCCGCGAGAAATTCGATGCCTTCCTGCGCGGATATTTCGACCACTTCGCGTTCCAGAGCATCGATACCCGTCAGTTCGCGGGCTACGCCAAGACCCATCTGCTCGACAAGTATCCGAACGCGGTGAGCCAAGCCGAATTCGACGCGTGGCTGTACGACCCGGGCATCCCGGCGACCGCGCCGCAGGTGCAGTCCCGCCGTTTCGGCGTGGTCGACTCCGCGCGCCTGGCCTGGCTGGGCACCGGCAACCTGCCGCCGGAAGCGATCACCAAGACCTGGACCACCCAGGAATGGGTGCATTTCATCGAAAGCCTGCCGGACACGCTGACCATCGCGCAGCTGACCCAACTGGATGGCGCCTATCGGCTCACCGGCACCATGAACGGCGAGATCGCCCAGCGCTGGTATCCGCTGGCGGTGAGCAACGGTTACACCCAGGCCAACGACGCCATCGCCGCGTTCCTGCAGCGCATCGGTCGCCGCAAATTGATCATGCCGACCTACGTCGCACTGGCGAAGACCGAAGCCGGCCTGGCGCTGGCGAAGCAGGTGTTCGAGCAGGCGAAGCCGGGCTATCACCCGATCACCACCGGCTCGGTGCAGAAGGTGATCGACGAGGCCAAGCCGGTCGCCGCGCCGCCCGCGGCGGCGACCGACATGGCCGCGATCGCTCCGGCCGGTGCGCCGACCGACCCGGCTGCGCAGCCCGCGCCGCCGGCCAAGTGACGCGCTGAACCCATGGCGCTGCTGTCTCCGCGCAAGGCGCGCATCGCGAACTGGATCGCCGCTGCGATCCTGATCGCGATGGCGCTCGCGCTGTGGTCCGACCCGGGGCTGGTGATCCGCGGCGAGTTCGCCAAGCAGCGCCTGTTGCTGGGCGCGTCCTCGCACCGGACCGTGGTCGACGACCATCGCTGGACGTGGGTGGAACTGGAAGCCGACAAGCCCGACGCGGCCACCATCGTGATGCTGCACGGCTACACCGGCAGCAAGGAGGGCTGGTACCGGATGGCGCGCGCGCTGCGCGGCCGCTACCGCATCGTCATTCCCGATCTGCCCGGCTGGGGCCAGAGCGAACGCAGGGACGGCGCCGATTACGGCTTCGTCGCGCAGAGCGCCCGCGTCGCCGCGTTCCTGCGCAAGCCCGAGGTCGCCGGCGGCCGCCCGGTGGTGCTGGTGGGCCATTCGATGGGCGGCGGCATCGCCGCGCTCGCCGCCGCGCGCTATCCGAATCTGGTCGCGCGGATCGCCCTGCTCGACGCCGCCGGCGTGCGTTTCGAGGACAACCAGTTCGGCAAGGACGTGCTGGACGGCAAGAACCCGTTCGGCGTGAGCGACAAGGCCTCGCTGGAGCGCTATCTCGCCACCGTCTTCCACAACCCGGAGACGCGACCGTGGGTGCCGTGGCCGGCCGGCGACATCTATATCGCCCAGCGCAGACGCGATGCGGCCTTCGAGCAGCGCGTGCTGGACAAGATCGGCCGCAGCGAGGAACGCTTCCTGCCCGGCGCCGAGGCCGCGAACATCTCGCAGCCGGCGCTGCTGCTGTGGTGCCGGCAGGACAAGGTCATCGACCCCAGCGCGATGGGCCTGTACGCCGCGCGCATCCCGCACGCCAGCCAAGTGATGCTGGAAGACTGCGGCCACATGTCGCTGATGGAGCGGCCGGGCGAATCCGCCGCCGCGGTGGCGATGCTGATCGAGCGCGGCCTGCCGGCAGGCCCGCAACAGGAGTCGCCATGAACATGACTACGCTGCGGACGCTCGCCCTGGCGCTGGCCTGCGCGCTGCTGGCCGGCTGCGGCGAAGATCCGGAAGTGGCCAAGGCCGCCGCCGCCGAACAGGCGGCTGCGCAGGAAGCCAAGGCCGCAGAAGGCGCCGCTGCCTTCGACGACGCGGTGAGCAAGGAAAACTGGGCGCTGGCGAAAGCGCAGGCCGACGTGCTGATCGCCCAGTACCCCGACAGCGCCGCCGCCAAGCGCGTGCGCGGCGAATTCGACGGCGTGAAGCAGAAGCTCGACGAAACCCGCGAAGCCAGGCGCACCGCCGCGCTGTGGAGCTACGGCACCGAAAGCGTCAAGGGCGGCCTGCAGCGCTCCTCGGCGATCTATGCGAAGGACGACGTGGATGTCGACGGCCGCGGCCCCACCCAGGTGCGGCTGATCTTCCGCGACCACCCGTCCTGGGGCCGCAGCAGCTACCTCGTGCTCCAGGGCGGCGACTTCGACTGCTACCGCGGCTGCCGGCTGCCGATCACACTCGACGGCAAGCCCGCGAAATCGCTGCCCGGCTCGCGTCCGGACACCGACGAAGCCATCGCCATGTTCATCGAAGACGAACGCGCGCTGTGGAAGATGGCGCAGGACGCGAAGACCCTCGAAATCGAGTTCCCGGTGAAGGGTCTGGGCAAGCGCAGCGCGGTGTTCGAGGTCGCGGGGCTCGATCCGGGCCGTATGCCCGGCTGGTGACGCCGCGATACGGCGCTGGCTGATCCGCCTCTGTCGCTGTTGGCGGCGCTCGCGGTCTGGCTGTGATTCCGCGAGTACCGCACCGATCCCGATCGTTATCCGATCCACGGCATCGACGTTTCGCATCATCAAGGCGAGATCGACTGGCTGAGCGCCATTCGCTTAGTACAGGCCGGCCACCGAACAGACTTGGGTTGCCCACCCATCGCACCCATAATTGCGCCCATGGACATCCACTCCGACCACCCCGACCACGGTTTCCAGTTCCCCGGCGTGTTCGAGATCACCGCCATGGGCCCCGCAGGCGTTGGCCTCGAAGAGCGCATCCCTGAACTGCTGGAAGCCATCGGCATCACCGTGCTGCGCGAGACTGTCGCCGCGCGCAATTCCTCCGGCGGCAAGTTCGTCTCGATCCGCCTGAGCTTCCACGCCGAAGATCGCAGCCGTTACGAAGCCGCCCACGAAGCCCTGCGCGCCGAACCGAGCATCAAGTGGACGCTGTAGCGGTCCCCCCGGCGCAAGCGGTCCCCCCGGCGCAGGTCCGCGATCTCGGCCGCGCGGCCTACGAACCGGTGTGGCGGGCGATGCAGGGCTTCACCGACGCCCGCACCGCCGATACGCCCGACGAACTCTGGCTGGTCGAGCACGACCCGGTGTTCACCCTCGGCCAGGCCGGCAAGCCCGAGCACGTGCTGATGCCGGGCGATATCCCGGTGCTGAAGGTCGATCGCGGCGGCCAGGTGACCTACCACGGCCCGGGCCAGATCGTGGCTTACCCGCTGCTGGACCTGAAACGGCTGAAGGTCGGCGTGCGCGACTATGTGTGTCGGATCGAGCAGGCGCTGATCGACACCCTGGACCACTGGAACATCCATGCCGAACGCCGCGACGGCGCGCCCGGCGTGTACGTGGCTGGGGCCAAGATCGGCGCCCTCGGCATCCGCGTCCGCCGCGGCTGCACCTTCCATGGACTGGCCTTCAACGTCGCCATGGACCTGTCGCCGTTCCACCGCATCAACCCCTGCGGCTACGCCGGGCTGCAGGTGACCTCGATGCTAGACTTGGGCGGCCCTTCCGGCCTGGATGCGGTCAAGCCGGTCCTGCTGGACAACCTGGCGAAACAGTTCGATCTGCGGCTGCAGACCGCGCCGCCGCCGGACCTGACCGCTCTCGCCGCACTGTCCCCACTTTCCGTCGCTGCCGCCGCAGCGGCCTAGGCCATCCCGATGTCCACGCCGACCCCGTCCTCCGAGAAGCGCATCCCGCTCACCGTCGTCGCCGGCGATGCGCCGGCGACGCCTGGATCGGGCCCGCTCGAACCGGGCGCGAAGCAGATGGCCGGCGACAAGATCGCGCGTTCGCCGGTGCAGTTCGCCGATGCCCCGGCCCTGCGCAAGCCATCCTGGATCCGGGTGCGGATTCCGTCCGGCAACGCGGTCCAGACCCTCAAGGCCAAGCTGCGCGAGAACCGCCTGGTCACGGTCTGCGAGGAAGCCAGCTGCCCCAATATCCACGAGTGCTTCAGCCACGGCACCGCGACCTTCATGATCCTCGGTGAGGTCTGCACCCGCCGCTGTTCGTTCTGCGATGTCGCCCACGGCCGTCCGAAGCCGCCGGACGCCGACGAGCCGCTGAACCTGGCCCGCACCATCGCCGACATGGGCCTGAAGTACGTGGTGGTGACCAGCGTCGACCGCGACGACCTCCGCGACGGCGGCGCCCAGCATTTCGTCGACTGCATCGCCGCCGTGCGCGAGCACAGCCCGCGGACGAAGATCGAAATCCTCACCCCCGACTTCCGCGGCAAGGGCCGCATGGAGCGGGCGCTGGAGATCCTGGCGAAGAACCCGCCGGACGTGTTCAACCACAACCTCGAAACCGTGCCCGAGCTGTACCGCAACGTCCGCCCGGGCGCCGACTACCAGTGGTCGCTGACCCTGCTGCAGCAGTTCAAGGCCCAGCATCCCGACGTGCCGACCAAGAGCGGCATCATGCTCGGCCTAGGCGAAACCATGGAGCAGGTCGAAGGCACCCTGCGCGACCTGCGCGCGCACGATGTCGACATGGTCACCATCGGCCAGTACCTGCAGCCCAGCGCCCACCATCATCCGGTGATGCGCTACTGGACGCCCGACGAATTCAAGGCGCTGGAGGTCCACGGCATGTCACTGGGCTTCACCCACGTCGCTTCCGGCCCGATGGTGCGCAGCTCGTACCACGCCGACAAACAGGCTGCGGATGCCGGTTTCGCCTGATCGCGTCTCCGCGTGCAGCGAACGCACTGTCCCGCCGACGACGATGCGGCATCCGCGCCGCGCTCAGAGCACGCTGCGAACGCCGCCGATCCTCGTTTTGAAGATGAACGCTGCCCCCGACCGGTCGTCGGGTGGACGCATCCCGTCCGTCAGCCATGACCTTGGGCGGTGTGTGCGCGTCGAAACTTTCGGTACTCTCCAGAGTCGTAGGCTGGACGCGCGGGTTTAGGCCCGGTGCATCCGCACACCGCATTCTCTTCGTCCTATGTTCCATGCACCAGTTCTCGACACGCACGTCCCCACACGTTCGCTTCAGGCACCGAAGCACCAATCAACGAGACTGCCGATGAAAGTCGCCAAAGCCCTTCCGGTTTCCCTGCTCGCCCTCGCGCTCACCGTGCCGGTGGCCTGGCTCACGGCGCAAGCCGACGCCGGCAGCCCCAGCGCCGAGCAGGCCACCGCCGCGAAACTGGTCTACGGGGTGCTGTCCGACAGCCGTTATGCCTACCGCCCGCGGGCGCTGGACGACAAGCTGTCGGCGGAGATGCTGGATCGCTATCTCGAATCGCTCGATCCCGGCAAGCTGTTCTTCACCGCCGCCGACATCGCGAAGCTCGACGCGTACCGCACCCGGCTGGACGATGCGATCAAGAGCGGCGAAGTGGCGCCGGCGTTCGAGATGTTCGCCCTGTACCAGCAGCGCGTGAATACCCGCGTCGCGCATGCCCGCGGCCTGCTCGAGAAGGACATCTTCGACTTCGAAGGCGACGACCGCTGGAACTACGACCGCGAAGACGCGCCGTGGGCCGCCGATACCGCCGAACTCGACAAGCTCTGGGAACAGTCGGTGCGCAACGACTGGCTGCGCCTGAAGCTGGCCGGCAAGCAGCCGGCCGACATCCGCAAGACCCTCGACAAGCGCTACGCCAACATGGCCAAGGGCGTCGCCGAGTTGAACGGCATCGACGCCTTCCAGACCTTCCTCAACGCCTACGCCACGTCGATCGATCCGCATACCGATTATTTCGACCCGCGCGCGGCCGACCGCTTCGAGCAGAGCATGAGCCTGTCGCTGGAAGGCATCGGCGCGCAGTTGCAGAAACAGGAAGACGTGGTGGTGATCCGCGAGCTCATCGCGGGCGGCCCGGCGATGCTCAGCGGCAAGCTCAAGGCCGGCGACCGCATCGTCGGTGTCGGTCAGGGCGCGAGCGGTCCGATGGAAGACGTGGTCGGCTGGCGCATCGACGATGTGGTCGAGAAGATCAAGGGCAAGAAGGGCACCCAGGTGCGCCTGGACATCGTGCCGGCCGAAGCGGTGCTGGACAGCAAGCCGACCCGGATCGTGCTGGATCGCGCCAAGATCCGGCTCGAAGAACAGGCCGCCAAGGGTGAGGTGCTGAACGTGCCCGGCGCCGTCGGCGAGCCCGCGCGCCGCATAGGCGTGATCAAACTCCCCGCGTTCTATCAGGACTGGGAAGGCCGCCGTACCAACAGCAACGATTACGCGTCGGCCTCGCGCGATGTCGGTCGCCTGCTGCGCGACTTCCGCACCCAGAAGCTCGACGGCGTGGTCATGGATCTGCGCAACAACGGCGGCGGTTCGCTGGCCGAGGCGGTGGAATTGACCGGCCTGTTCATCGACAAGGGTCCGGTGGTGCAGGTGCGCGAATCCGGCGGCCGCGTGCAGGTGGACAGCGATTCCACCGCGGGCGTGGCCTGGGACGGTCCGCTGGCGGTGCTGATCAACCGCGGCTCGGCGTCGGCATCGGAAATCTTCGCCGGTGCGATCCAGGATTACGGCCGCGGCCTGATCATCGGCGAAACCAGCTTCGGCAAGGGCACCGTGCAGAACCTCGTGGATCTGGACCGCTGGCCGATGAACGACGGCAAGCGCTTCGGTCAGGTGAAGCTGACCATCGCCCAGTTCTTCCTGCCGGGCGGCAGCAGCACCCAGAACAGGGGCGTAGTGCCGGACATCAAGTTCCCGGTCACCGTGGACGCCACGGAATTCGGTGAAAGCACCTACAAGAATGCGCTGCCGTGGACCCGGATCGCGGCCGTGCCGCATACCCGCTACGGCGACTTCAGCCCGCTGCTGCCGCAGCTGGAAACCCTGCACAGCGCGCGCGTCGCGCAGGACAAGGAATTCCAGTGGTGGTCCGAGGACATCGCCCAGTTCCGCGAGGAGGTGGCGAAGAAGTCGATCTCGCTCAACGAGGCGTCGCGCCGCGCCGAGCGCGATCGCGACGCCGCCAAGCGCAAGCAGCGCCAGGAAGCCCGCAAGGCCATGGGTCTGGATCTCGATCCGTTGAGCGAGGACACCGACGACGGCCTGACCGCTGGCGAACGTGACATCGCCAAGGATGCCGCCCGCGAGAAGGCCGCCGAAAAGCGTCCGGACCCGCTGCTGCGCGAGTCGGCCGCGATCCTGGCCGATGCGGTGCAGGTGCTTGGCGGCGACCAGCGTCTTTCGGCGCAGGTGTTGCCGGAGTCGAAGGTCTCGGGGCGCTGGACCGAGTAGGTTTTACCGGCCACAGGCGCGGTGCATGATGCGGTGGCGCATCGCGCAAGAATCGGATAGCGGGCGCCTGGTGCGCCCGCTACCGTGTCCGGCATGAGCATATTTTCCACCGACCATCCGCCGAGTCTGCCGTGCACCCCGCGGGGCGTAGCGCCTCTCGAACGCGCCCGCGAGCTGCTGGATGCCGGCGAACCGACACTGGCCGAACTGGCGGACGCCGTCGGCCTCAGCGCTTCGCACCTGCAGCGCCGTTTCCGCGCCCGCTTCGGTCTGAGCCCGGCCGAATACCTCGCCCAGCGCAAACTCGGCGCGTTCCGCTCCGCATTGAAGGACGGTCGCGATGTCAGCGCGTCGCTGTACGACGCCGGCTACGGCTCGCCGTCGCGGGTCTACGAGACCGGCGCCGCGAAGCTCGGCATGACCCCGGCGCGCTACCGCGCCGGCGGCGACGGCGAGGACATCCGCTGGAGCATCGTCGACACCGCGCTGGGGCAGGCCATCGTGGCCGCTACCGCGCGCGGCATCTGCATGGTCGAGCTGGGCGCGGATGTCGATGCGCTGGTTCACAAGCTGCACGCTGAATTTCCGCGCGCGCAGCTGCAGCAGGTCGAGGCCGGCCGCGACGATTTCCTCGCGCCGCGGGTGCGCGCTGTGGCCGATGCGCTGGCCGGCATGGGCGCGGCGGCGGCGGGGATCCCGGTGGATCTGATCGGCACCGCGTTCCAGAAGCGCGTCTGGGATGCGCTGATGAAGATTCCGCGCGGCGAGACCCGCAGCTACGCCGAACTCGCCGCGTCGCTGGACGCCCCAAGGGCCGCGCGCGCGGTCGCCAGCGCCTGCGCGCACAACCGCGTCGCGATCGTCGTCCCCTGTCATCGGGTGATCCGCGGCGACGGTTCGCTGGGCGGCTATCGCTGGGGCCTGGCGCTGAAACAGCAACTGTTGGGCCGCGAATCCGCCAGCGCCTCGTCCTCGGGCATCCCGTAGGAGGGCCTTCAGGCCCGAGCTTTTTGCTGCCATCGGGGCTGAAGCCCCTCCTACATCCTTCGTCGCGACTTGCGTCGCTCCCACAAAAGCCATTGCGTCGTCCGGTTTTGTGGGAGCGACGCAAGTCGCGACAGGGCTTGAACAACCCAATGGCTGGTCGATCCGAAGGCATACGACGGCCGCGATCAGGCCTCCTAGGTGATTCATCGCGGCTTCCGCCGCTCCCACGAAAACAGGCGGCGCCACAGTGTTCCGCGATGCGGATCAATCGATGGGAACGCCGCCGGTCGCGCGGGCGTAGAATGGCCCGGTCGCCGCGCTGCGACGCGATTCCGCACTCCGCACGCGCCGCACGCACATCTCCGACTCTTCATCTTCCGAGCACTGCGATGGCTTCTCCATCCGCGGCCGCCCTGCGGCCTGCCTCCGCTATCGCCATCGCGCTCGCGCTGGCGTCGGTGTATCTGGTCTGGGGCTCGACCTATCTGGGCATCCGTTTCGCGCTGGAAGGCGGCTGGCCGCCGCTGTTGGCGGTGGCCGGTGGGCGCATGCTGCTGGCAGGCGGTCTGATGTACGCGGTGCTGCGCTGGCGCGGCATGGCGGGACCGACGCGCAGGCAGTGGCCGGCGTTGGCGTTCATGGGCCTGCTGATGATGCTGCTGGGCAACGGCATGGTGGTGCTGGCCGAGGAACAGGTGTCGTCCGGACTCGCCGCCATCGCCATCGCCTCGATGCCGCTGTGGATGGGCCTGTTTGGCGCGATGGCCGGCCGCCATCCCAGCCGCGGCGAATGGCTGGGCATCGGCATCGGTTTCCTCGGCGTGCTGTGGCTCAACGCCGGCAGCAGTCTGTCGTCCGCGCCCAGCGGGCTGGTGATGCTGTTGATCGCGCCCATCGCCTGGGCCTTCGGGTCGGTGTGGTCGCGCGGACGCGACCTGCCGTCGCCGTTCATGGCCGCCGCCGCGCAGATGCTTTGCGGCGGGGTGATGCTGATCGTGCTGGGTCTGGCGATGGGCGAACGATTGCCCGTCGCGCCGACCGCGCATGGCACGGCCGCGCTGATCTATCTTGCGCTGTTCGGTTCGATCATCGGTTTCGGCGCCTACGTCTGGCTGCTCAACCACGTACGGCCGGCGCTGGCGTCCAGCTACGCCTACGTCAATCCGCCGATCGCGGTGCTGCTGGGCGCCTGGCTGGGCAACGAGCATTTCAGCCTGCACGATCTCGGCGCGCTGGCGGTGATCCTGGTCGGCGTGGTCGTCATCAGCCGGGCGAAGTCGCGCATCGAAGTTGTACCGCCGCAGGCCACCGCGTCGAAGCCGTCGGACGCCTGATGCCGGGCCTGGATCGCAAGGGGCTGCTGATCGCAGCCAGCGCATTCGTGCTGTGGGGGCTGATGCCGCTGTACTGGCATCTGCTCAAGGTGGTGCCGTCGCTGCAGATCGTCGCCCATCGCGTGCTGTGGTGCGCGGTGCTGGTGGCGCTGTGGCTGCTGTGGTCGCAGGGCCGCGGCTGGTTCAGGGCGATCCTGGCGCAGCCTCGGCTCGCCGCGATGCTGACCCTCAGCGGGCTATGCATCGGCGTGAACTGGGGCCTGTACATCTGGGCGGTGAACGCCGGGCACGTGGTCGAAAGCAGCCTCGGCTATTTCATCAATCCGCTGCTCAACGTGGTGATCGGCACGCTGTTCCTGCGCGAGCGCCTCAACCCGACGCAGTGGGTGTCGGTCGCCATCACCGCGGCCGGCGTGCTGTGGCTGACCTTCAACTACGGCAGCTTCCCGTGGATCGCGCTGGCGCTGGCGACCTCGTTCGGCATCTACGGGGTGATCCGCAAGCTCGCGGCGGTGGATTCGGTGACCGGGCTGGGCTTCGAGAACTCGGTGCTGCTGCTGCCCGCGCTGGGCTATCTGCTGTGGGCGGAAAGCAGCGGGCAGGGCGGATTCTTCAGCGGCTGGGGCGTCGGCGTGGACGCGCTGCTGGTCTTCGGCGGCGCCCTGACCGCGCTGCCGCTGATCGCGTTCTCGTTCGCGGTGCGGCGCGTGCCGCTGTCCACCATCGGCCTGATGCAGTACATCGCTCCGACCATGCAGTTCCTGATCGGCGTGCTGGTGTTCCGCGAAAGTTTCGATCGCGACCGCGCGATCGGCTTCATCGTGATCTGGATCGCGCTGGCGATCTTCGCGATCGACAGTCTGCGGCGGGCGCGGCGGGCGGCCAGCGCCTGATCATTGGCCGCGAAGCGCGGGCCATCCATCCAGTGAAGTCCAGCCGCGATTTCCTTGCTGCGGTTCATCGCTGTTTCCCGGGCCGTTTCACTCGGCCCTGACGCGAACGAGGCGCCATTCGGCGCCTCGTTCGGGGATCGCACAAGCTCTGGAGATCAGGCGCTGCGCAGCGCCGTGGTCACCGACTGGCGTGCCGCCATCCACGCCGGGATCAGGCCGCCGATGAAGCCGACCGCGATCGAGATCAGCAGGCCGATGCCCACCAGGACCGGGGTGACCTTGAACGCGAACGCCACCTGGGTGAAGTTGGCGCCGATGGTCGAGACCGACATGTTGTTGAACAGCAGGTAGGCGATCAGCGCACCGATCAGCCCGCCCACCAGCGCCAGGAACAGCGCCTCGATCATCACCGAGACCAGCACCGGGAATCCGCCGAAACCGATGGCGCGCAGCGTGGCGATTTCCTTGGCGCGGGTGGCGACCGCCGCGAACATGCTGTTGAGCGCGGCAAAGATCGCGCCGAGGGCCATGATCGAGGTGACGATGACCGCCAGGATGCCGATGGTCTGGCGGAACTGTTTGGTCTGGGCGCTGAAGTACTCCTGCTGCGAGATCACGTCCAGATTCAGCCGCGGATCGGCCTTCAGCGCCGCGCCCAGGCCCTTGAGCGACTGCTCGCTCTCCATCCCGGCCAGCACCGAGCTGTAGCCGTTGCGGCCGAAGCTGGACTGGGCGACCTCCACGTCGGTCCACAGCTCGCTTTCGTGCGCGTCGCCGGATTCGAACACGCCGACCACCGTCCAGTCCGAACCGCGCATGCGCAGGGTCTTGCCGACCTGCGCGTCGTCGTACTGCTTGCTCACGCTGCGGCCGACCACCAGCTCGCGCAGGCCCGGCTTGAACTGCCGGCCCTCGACGATCTTCAGCTTGGGACGCAGCGCGAACGCCGCCGGCTCCACGCCGCGGACGGTGAGGTTGGAGCCGTTGACCTTCTCGCCGATCTTGAACAGCTCGGCGATGACGATCACTTCGGCCGATGCCAGCGGCTTGCCGTCCGCACCCTTGCGGATGCCGGGGCCGAGCTTGATCAGGTTGGTCTCTTCGCGGCCCAGGCCCGAGTTCAGCTCGGTAGTGGAGCCACCGCGCATCACCAGGGCGTTGTCCTTGCTGCCGGTGGCGGCGAGGGTGGCGCTGAAGCCTTCGCTCATCGCCAGCAGGGCGGTGAACACCGCGACCACGCCGGCCAGGCCGATGATGATGACCAGCGACGGCCCCCATCGCTCCGGGATGCTTTTGAGGTTGACGCCGGTAATGGCGAAGATCTGCGACAGCATTGGAATTCTCCTGAAAAGGGTGCGGTCAGCGGCCCGCGAGGGCGTCGACGATCTTCAGCCGCTTGGCGCGCAGCGCGGGCAGCAGCCCGACCGCGATGCTCAGCAGCAGGATGGCGATGATGCCGGCGGTCCAGACGCGCCACTCCACACGCAGCGGAATCGGAATGCCCGATTGCGCGATGAACCAGCCGGCGACCGTGGCCAGACCCAGCCCGATCAGCCCGCCGATCGCGCACAGCGCCACCGTCTCGGCCATCACGAAGCCCAGCACGGTGCCGTCGGAGAAGCCCAGCGTCTTCAGCACCGCCATCTCCGGCACGCGTTCGCGCATGCTCTGGGCCATGGTGTTGCCCACCACCAGCAGCAGGGTGAAGAACACCGCGAACAGGATCCAGCGCACGATCAGGCCGATGTCGCCGAACTGCTTGGCGAAGCCGAGATTCCAGTCCTTCTCGTTCTGGGTCTTGGTCTCGTCGGGAGAGTTCTCGAACTTCGCGTCGATGATCCGCGCCACCTTCGTGGCATCGTCCGGATTCTTGAGCTTGATCAGATAGATGCCGCCGGAACCGCTGCCGAACTGGTTCTCTTCGTCGAAGTAACCGTGATTGATCCAGACCTGGGTGGCCTGACGCTTCCACTCCTCGTCCTTGCCGTCGACGATGCCCACCAGGTCGAACACCCAGTCCTTGCTGCCGTTCTTCTGCGGAAAGATATTCGAGCTGATCGGCACCTTCTGGCCGACTTTCCAGCCGTACTGGTCGGCGATCTTGCGGCCGGCGACCATGGCGGTGCGGGTCTCGGCGAACTGCTTCCACTGCGCTTCGGGCAGGTCCCACTCGGGATAGACCGCGTGGAAGCGCAGCGGGTCGACCGCCAGCGCGACCAGCTGGTCCTTGCCCTGCCACACGCCGCCGAACCACTGCGACTGGGTTACCGCTTCCACGCCCGGCACGTTCTCGATCTCGGCGCGCATGCGCATCGGCAGCGACTGGGTGAAGGACACGCGGGCCTGGGTGATGAGGCGGGCGGTGCCGAGGAAGTCGGCGCCGGCGCTGAAGAGTACGTTCACCGACTGCAGCAGCCCGAAGAGCAGGAACGCGGTGATGATGGACAACATCGTCAGCGAGGTCCTGGCCTTCTTGCGGAACAGATTGGCGATGACGAATCCGGTCTTGGTCATGTCGATCTCCCTGCGTCGGCTCAGGCCGTCGCGTGCGCGGCGGCTTGTTCGATCAGCCGACCCTTGTCGAGGTGCAGCGTGCGGCTGGCGTATTCGGCGGCCAGCGGATCGTGGGTGACCATGACGATGGTCTTGCCGTGTTCGCGGTTGAGCGTCTGCAGCAGGGTGAGGATCTCGTCGGCGGTCTTGCGGTCGAGGTCGCCGGTGGGTTCGTCGCAGACCAGCAGGCTGGGGTCGGAGACGATGGCGCGGGCGATGGCGACGCGCTGTTCCTGGCCGCCGGACAGTTCGCGCGGCTTGTGCTTGCCACGGTCGGCCAGACCGACCACCTGCAGCGCCACTTCGGCGTTGCGCTTGCGCTGCGCGGCGTTGAGCTTGGTCAGCAGCAGCGGCAGCTCGACGTTGGCCTGCGCGGTGAGCACCGGCATCAGGTTGTAGAACTGGAACACGAAGCCGACGTTGGCTGCGCGCCACTGCGCCAGCTGGCCGGCGCCGAGGCTGTCGATGCGCTTGCCGTCGATGCTGATTTCGCCGCCGGTGGGCTGGTCCAGCCCGCCGATCAGGTTCAACAGGGTGGTCTTGCCGGAGCCGGAGGGGCCCATGAGTGCGACAAAGTCGCCTTTGGGGATTTCCAGGTTGATGCCGTGCAGGACTTCGACCTGCTGCTTGCCGCGCGTATAGCGCTTGGTGACGTCGCGGATGCTGATCAGTGCGGACATGGGCGATCTCTCACAGGGTCGGGCGATGGATTGGAGTGCGCCGGGGGCGCATGGGGTGCCTGGGGATGGCTGGTGTGTTCGGTGGAGCGTTCGTTCGGCGGACCGGCGGTTACTCGGCCGTCTTCTCGACGACTTCGGCGCCGTCCTGCAGCGTCGAGGGCGGGCCGGACACCACGGTGTCGCCGGGCGCCAGGCCGGACAGCACCACGCGCTGTTCGCCGCGCACTTCGCCGGCCTGCACCGGGGTGGCCACGGCCTTGCGGTCCTCGACCACGAACACGACATCGGTGTCCTTGCCGTCGACCGCACGCTGGGTCACGGCGTTGTTCGGCACCAGCACCCCGACCGGCCTGGGCGCGCTTGCGGCGGCGTCCGGCTTGATCTGGTCGAGGAAACTCACGCGTACGCCCATGTCGGGCACGATGCGGCTGTCGCGCTGTTTGAAGGCGATGCGCACCTTCACCGTGGCCTTGCTGCGGTCAGCGGTGGGAATGATGGCGATGACCTCGGCCGGGATCTTCCAGTCGGGGTAGGCGTTGAGCGTGGCTTCCACCGGCATTTTCGGCTGGACCTTGCCGATGTAGGCCTCGTTGACGTCCACCTCGATCTCCAGCGAATCCATGTCGACGATGGTGCCGATGCCGGTGCGGGTGAAGCCGCCGCCCGCGGCCGACGGCGAGATGATTTCGCCCGGCTGCGCGGACTTGGCGATGATGATGCCGGCGAACGGCGCGCGGACCACGGTGTTGTCGACGCCGTTGTCGGCGATGCGCAGCGAATCCGACGACACCTGGGTATTGCGCTGCGCAGTGGCGAGCTGCGCGCGCAGCGAGTCGCGCACGGCGATGGCCTGGTCGTACTGCTGGCGCGAGACCAGCTTCTGGCCGACCAGCTGTCCGAGGCGGGTCGCGTTGACCTCGGCTTCCTTCAGCTGCGCCTGCACGCTGCCGGCCTGGCTGCGCGCGGCTTCCAGCTGCGAGACCGCGAGGGTGCGCGCCGAATCGGCGTCGATCGGATCCAGCGTGGCCATGATCTGGCCGGCTTCCACCCGCATGCCTTCCTCGATCAGCACTTCGCGGACCTTGCCGGTGACTTTCGCCGAGACCGTGGCGATGCGGCGCGGCACGACATAACCGGTGGCGTCCAGCACCGACGCGGCGCCGCTGCTGGTGGCGGCGATGGGCGCGGCGGCGGCAGTCTGCACTTCGATGCCGTCCTCGCCGCCGAACAGCGCCCAGCCGCCCGCGCCCAGCCCGACCACGACGGCAACCGCGAGCAGGCCCAGCCACAAACCGCGCCGCGAGGGCGGTGGTTCGGCGGAAGCGCTGCGGTCGATGCGGAGTTCCTTGAGCAGATCGGCGTTCGTATTCATTGTCTTCCTGAGCGGACTCTATCCCCGAAGTGTGACCGAAAACCGCAAAACAGCCCAATGGCTACGATCCGGTCCTGCCTCCAGTCCAAGGTCGGGCGCGCTGCATCCGCAGGGCCGACGGGGGCAAGAGTAATGCCTCGGGCGTCCCCCGTCAGCTGACGAATGTCATGGTGGATGGCTGACGCTTCCGACTGCCGGCACGTGGCCGGGGCCCCTAGTCTGGCCGCATCCCACCCAGAGTGCCCCATGATGATCGCGTCCGTCCAGACCCTCGCGCAGCTGCGCGGCATCCATCGACGCTACGGCAGCACCATTGCCTTGGACGGCATCGACCTCTCGCTGCAGCGCGGCGAAGTGCTGGCCCTGCTCGGCGCCAACGGCGCCGGCAAGAGCACCGCGATCGGCCTGCTGCTGGGGCTGCTGGCGCCGGATCGGGGCGAAGCGACGCTGTTCGGCCAGGCCCCCGGCGCACTCGTCGCGCGCCGGCGCAGCGGGGTGATGCTGCAGTCTGCCGGCATTCCGGACAACCTCCGCGTGGCCGAACTGCTGGATCTCACCCGCAGCTATTACCCGGCGCCGCGCAGCGTGGCCGACTGCGTCGCTCTGGCCGGTCTGGATGGCCTGCTGGATCGCAACTACCGCCGGCTGTCCGGCGGCCAGCAGCGGCGGGTGCAGTTCGCGCTGGCGATCTGCGGAAACCCCGAGGTGCTGTTCCTCGATGAGCCGACCACCGGTCTGGACATCGACGCGCGCCAGCGGATGTGGGCGACGATCCGCGAACTGGTGGCCGCCGGCACCGGCGTGCTGCTGACCACGCATTATCTGGAGGAAGCCGAGGCGCTGGCCGACCGCGTGGTGGTGCTGAACCGCGGACGGGTCGCCGCCGCCGGCACCATGCAGGACGTGCGCGCGCTGGTATCGCAGCGGCGCATCCGCTGCCTGTCGGCGCTGGACGTGGCTCGGATCGCGGGCTGGCCCGGCGTGCGCAGCGCGACCCGCGGCCACGATGGCTGCGGTCACGACGGTAGCTTGGCGCGCATCGAAATCCTGACCGATGCCGCCGAAGCGGTGGCGCGGCGGCTGCTGGCCGAGGACCCGGCGCTGGGCGAACTCGAAATCCAGCGCGCCGGCCTGGCCGAGGCCTTTCTCGAACTCACCCGCGACCCTGCCGACGCCGGTACCGCCACAGACCAGAAGGAAGCCGCATGAACGCCAGTCACGCCATTGCCGCCGATGCCGCAGCCGCGCATTCGTCGCTGCGCAGTTATCTGCTGGAAGCCCGGTACGAATGCCTGCGCCTGCTGCGCACGCCCTCGTTCGCGCTGCCGTCGCTGCTGTTCCCGCCGCTGTTCTATCTGCTGTTCGGCGTGCTGCTGAACAAATCCAGCGGCGACGCCGCACGCTATCTGCTCGCCACCTACGGCGTGTTCGGCGTCATGGGCGCCGGGCTGTTCGCGTTCGGGGTGACCGTGGCGCTGGAGCGCGAACAGGGCTTCCTGATCTACAAGCGCGCGCTGCCGATGCCGCCGGGCGCGTATCTGTTCGCGAAAATGGCGATGGCGATGGTGTTCGCGATGCTGATCTCGCTGCTGCTGTCGATCCTGGCGGCCACCGTGGGCGGGGTCGATCTGCGGGTGTCGCAATGGCTGCTGCTGTGGGTGGTGAACGTGGTCGGGGTGCTGCCGTTCGCGGCGCTGGGGCTGTACATCGGCACGCTGGTCGGTGGCCAGGGCGCGCCGGCGATCGTCAACATCCTGTATCTGCCGATGGCGTTCCTCTCCGGATTGTGGCTGCCGCTGAAGCTGCTGCCGGCGTGGATCGCCCAGCTCGCGCCGGTCTGGCCGTCCTTCCATCATTCGCAGATCGCGCTGAAGGTCATCGGCATGGATGCCGGCGGCAGCCTCGCCCTGCATCTGGGCGTGCTGATCGGCGTCACCGCGCTGTTCTTCGTGCTGGCCCGTCGCCGGTTGGCCGCCGGATGAACGCCGATGTCGCGCGTCGCGAAGACCTGTCGCGCGACGTTTCGCCGGTTGATACCCGGCGCGCGGAGGACCGGATCGGCCATGAAATGCCGCGGCGTCGGAGGTCCGGACTTGTGATGACGGCTGCAGACCGGCCTGCACCATGGGCCGATACTCGGGGTCGCGGGCGGACGCCGCCGGTCGCCCGCACGGCATCCGGCGCTCGCCAGGATCCAGGCGAGCGCCGCGTCGGACCGGAGACGGTCGGCCCGGCGGCATCGATCGATTCCATCAGGAGGATGTATGAAAGGAATGAAGAAAGGCGCCGCCATCGCGGTGTTCGCGGCCATGATGACCCTCGCCGGCAGCGCCAGCGCGGCGGCGCCGAACATCCCGTGCACCAGTTCGCTGAACGGTTACACGACCTACACCACGTCCGGCGGCTGGCGTTATTACTACCGTTGCCAGACGCCGAGCTGGATATTCATCCGCGCCTGCCCGATCGGCGGGGGCTCCTGCGTCTACTGACCGCGTCCGCTCGCGGCGGGCGGGTTCGCCCGTCGCGAGTCCCGGATCGTCCGTCGGCCGGCCGGTTCCATCCGGTCCGTGCCCATCGCATCCGCCCGTCGGCGCCTTCGCCGATGCGGGCCGCCTTCCTCCCGATGACCGCCTCGCCGACCGTCTCGCTCCGGTCAGGCGCGATGCGTCGCGCGCGTCGCCTCCGCCTTCCCCAGTACCATCCCCGGCCCATCCTTCCGATCCGTCCCGGAGGCCGCCGTGTCGCTGCATAACGTGTCGCTGCCGCTGCGCCTGCGCGCGCGCCTGATTCCGGAAACCCACGGCCACGGCTGGGTGCCGTTCTACAACCTCGGCTATCTGGTGTTTCCGTTCCTGCCGATCGTGTTGTCGCTGTTCGGCGACTCCAGGCAGTGGCCGGGTCCGGTGCGGGACATGCTCGGCCCGACGCTGCTGGCGATGGCGGTCTTCCTGCCGGTGTATTTCGCCGCGTACCGGGCCACAGGCTTCCGGTCGCTGCTGTGCATGCTGGCGATGGCCGGCATCGGCTACGCGCTGCTGCCGTTCAATTCATTCTCCAACGCCTACACCATCTATGCGGTCGGTTTCGCGGCGATGCTGGGGGGGCCGCTGTGGGTGCGGCTGGCTTGGGCCGCGGCGGTGCTGGCCGGCCTGCTGTTCGAGATCGTCGCGCTGCAATACCCGGTCTTCATTTTCCTGATCACCCTGATCGTGTCGGTGGCGGTGTTCTTCGGCAATCACCATTTCGTCGAGAGCACCCGCAAGCGTGCCGAGCTGAAGCTGTCGCACGACGAAGTGCGCCGGCTGGCCACGGTCGCCGAGCGCGAGCGCATCGGCCGCGACCTGCACGATCTGCTGGGACACACGCTGTCGCTGGTGGCGCTGAAAAGCGAACTGGCCGGCAAGCTGCTGCGCCGCGACCCGGACGCCGCGCACCGCGAGATCGTCGAAGTCACCCGGGTTGCGCGCGAGGCGCTGGCGCAGGTGCGCGCGGCGGTCACCGGCATCCGCGCTGCGGGCATCGCCGCCGAACTGGTGTCGGCGAAATTGCTGCTGGAAACCGACGGCATCGGTTTCGATGCCGCGGCCGCGGTGCGCATGCTCGAACACGGTCTGCAGGACAGCGGCGCGCTGCCCGCAAGCGTCGAATCCGCATTGGCGCTGACCCTGCGCGAAGCGGTGACCAACATCCAGCGTCACGCGCATGCGCGCACGGCGCGGGTCGAATTCGCGATCGAGGCCGGCGAGGCGGTGCTGCGCATCGTCGACGACGGCCGCGGCGGCGCGATCAGTCCGGGCAACGGTCTGAGCGGCATGCGCGAACGCATCGAAGCGCTGGGCGGCCGGCTGCGGATCGATTCGCGCAAAGGCGAAGGCACGCGCCTCGAAATCCGGGTGCCGCTGGCCAACAACGCAGCAGACCTGACCATCGAAGAGGTGCAGGCATGATCCGCGTGCTGCTGGCCGAAGACCAGGCGATGGTGCGCGGCGCGCTGAGCGCATTGCTGTCGCTGGAAACCGATATCGAAGTGCTGGGCGCCGCCGCCGACGGCGAAGCGGCATGGCGCGACCTGCAGCGGCTCAAGCCCGACCTGCTGGTCACCGACATCGAAATGCCGGGCCTCACCGGGCTGGAGCTGGCGCAGCGCATCCAGCGCCAGGCGTTGCCGATCAAGGTGGTGATCGTGACCACCTTCGCCCGCGCCGGCTTCCTGCGCCGCGCGCTGGATGCCGGCGTCTGCGGTTACCTCCTCAAGGACGCGCCGGCCGAAGACCTGGCCGAAGCGCTGCGCAAGGTGCATCGCGGCGGTCGCGCCATCGATCCGCAGTTGGCGCTGGAAGCCTGGTCCGAAGCCGATCCGCTCAACGACCGCGAACGCCAGGTGCTGCGCCTCGCCGGCGAGGGGCTGTCCGCGGGCGAGATCGCCGGCCAGCTCAATCTGTCGCAGGGCACGGTCCGCAATTACCTGTCCGACGCCATCGGCAAGCTCGGCGTCGGCAACCGGATCGAGGCGTATCGGCTCGCGCGGCAGAAGGGGTGGTTGTGAGCAGGTGCTGTCATCCCGAGCGTAGCGAGGGACCTGCTTTCAGCAAAAGCAAAGCAGAAACAGGTCCCTCGCTACGCTCGGGATGACAGCAAAAACCAGCTCGCCCGAAAGCGCCTCATCCGCCTCATCACGATCCAGTCCACCCCAATCCGTCGATGTCACATCGCCGGCACAGCCCCGTCTTGTCCCTCCATATCCGTCCACTCCCTTCATTACCTCCCAGGAGACACCTCATGACACTCTGCACCCCCCAGCGCCCGGGCATCACCATCGCGACGGCCATCGCCATCGCGCTTGCCGCTTCGGTTTCAGGCGAGCCCCGCGCTGCGGAAACCGCGCGCGACAGCGACCCTGGCAACGACTTCATCCTCCGTGACGTCCGTGTCTTCGACGGTGCGCGCGTGCTGCCCAAGGCGCAGGTGCTGGTGATCGACGGCCGCATCGCCGCGGTCGGCGCCGGCGTGAAGACGCCGCAGGGCGTGGTCGAGATCGACGGCAGCGGCAAGACCGTGCTGCCCGGCCTGATCGACGCGCATGCCCACAGTTGGGGCGAGGCGCAGAGCGACGCGCTGCGTTTCGGCGTGACCGCCGAGCTGGACATGCTGGGCGACTGGAACCGCTTGCCCGAGCTCAAGCGTCAGCGCGAATCGCTGGCGCGCACGCAGTTGGCCGACCTGTGGAGCGCGGGCGCCGCGGTCACCGCGCCGGGCGGCCACGGCACCCAGTACGGCATGAAGGTGCCGACGCTGGATGTCGACGGCGATCCGGCCGCGTTCGTCGCCGGCCGCGTCGCCGAAGGGTCGGACTACATCAAGCTGATCCTCGAAGACTTCAGCGCGCACAGCGACACCCGCCGTCTACCGACCATCACCGCGGCGCAGGCGAAGGTCGCGATCGCCGCGGCGCACAAGGCCGGCAAGCTCGGCGTGGTCCACGTCTCGCGCGTGCAGGACGGCAAGGCCGCGATCGATGCCGGCGCCGACGGGCTGGTGCACATCTTCGGCGAACCCGGTGATGCGGCGTTCGTCGCCGCGGCCAAAAAGCACAAGGCATTCGTGGTGCCGACGCTCTCGGTGATGGCGACAATGGCCCGCGCGGGCGAGGGCGAGAAACTCGCGGCGGACGCGCGCCTCGCGCCGTGGCTCGCCAAGGAACAGGCCGACAGCCTCAAGGCCAGCTTCGGCCCGGGCGAACCGAAGCCGGCGATTCTCGCTGACGCCATCGCCAACGTGCGCGCGCTGCATGCGGCCGGCGTCGACATCCTCGCCGGCACCGACGCCGGCAACCCTGGCACCACCCACGGCGCCAGCATGCACGGCGAACTCGAACTGCTGGTGCGCGCCGGACTGACGCCCACGGAAGCGCTGGCGGCGGCGACGTCGGTGCCCGCGCGTCGCTTCAACCTCGGCGACCGCGGCCGGATCGCGCCCGGCCAGCGCGCCGACCTGGTCATGGTCGACGGCGACCCGACTCGCGACATCCTCGCCACCCGCGCGATCGCCCGGGTGTGGAAGAACGGCTACACGGTCGAGCGCGCGCAGCCGAAGGCGGGCGCGACCGCGATGCCGGTCGGCGAGGCGCTGCCGGCCGAGACGCTGGTCTCCGACTTCGATGCCGAACTCGTCGCGAATGCGGCCGGCATGCTGCCGTCGACCTTCGGCGCCGGCTGGATGCAGACCACCGATCAACTGGCCGGCGGCGCGTCCGTCGTCACCATGGGTCGCGGCGCGGGCGGCGCGAACGGTTCGGCGGGCGCGCTCGACGTGAAAGGCGAGATCAAGCCCGGCTTCGCGTTCCCGTGGTCGGGCGTGATGTTCTTCCCGTCGAAAGTGCCGATGCAGTTGGCCGATCTGTCGTCGCGCAGCGAGCTGGTGTTCCACGCGCGCGGCGATGGCCGCCGCTATCAGCTGATGCTGTTCCACGGTTCGCAGCAGATGCCGAGCATGCAGACCTTCGAGGCCGGTCCGGAATGGAAGGAAATCCGTGTTCCGCTGAAAGGCTTCAACGGCGCCGATCTGGCCCGCGTCCGCGCCATCGCGTTCACCGCCGGACAGCCGCAAGGCGCGTTCGCATTCCGCATCGATCGCGTCGAACTGAAATAAGGCGTCACGCGGCGTACGCCACACCCTGTCGTTTTTGACAGCCCGCGAACCGTTTTTTGTGGGAGCGACGCGAGTCGCGACGAACCGCCGACGACATGGGGCGCAGATGGCGGCCGAACGTCGCGGACGAACGCAGCTTTCGGCCCAATCTGCAGGCTCGTCCGCTTCCTGATGCCTGTCGCGACTCGCGTCGCTCCCACAAAAAACGGTTCGCGGGCGCTTGACTTTCGGCGCCGACAGGACGAACGTCCATCGTGCATCTTGCACTGGATAGCGCGCCCACGCGGCGCGACAGGGGAAGGAACCCATGATCGGCAGTCGCCAACCTCCGGCAGTCTTCGGTGCCCGTCGCGCTGCCGGCTCGCGCGCTCCTGGCTCGCACGTTCCTGCCTCACGCGCTTCTGTCCGCGACGCATTCCACCGTCTCTGCGCGCCTGCCGTGTGGTCTCCGGCGGATCCGCATTGCGCAGACATCCGCTCCTCATCACGCACGCTTCCCGTCAACCGCTCGCACAGGGGTACGCATCGTCATGGCCAAACCACCGTTCACCGTCGCCGATTACCTGCTCACCCGGCTGAAACAGCTCGATGTCACCGAGGTGTTCCAGATCCCGGGTGACTACGTCAAACATTTCACCCAGGCGCTCGAACACTTCGACGGCATCGAGACCATCGGCGCCATCAACGAACTGGACGCCGCCTACGCCGCCGATGCCTACGCGCGCACCCGCGGCCTCGCCGCCGTCTCGCTGCAGTTCGGCGTGAGCACCGCCAGCGCGCTCAACGCCATCGCCGGCGCGTGGGTCGAGCGCAGTCCGATCGTGGTGATCAGCGCCACGCCCGGCGCCGACATGCGCAACATCACCGACATGTACGACGTGCTCTACCATCATTCCACCGGCGATCTCGACGCCGACCGCAAGATCTACGAGAACGTCACCGTCAAGGCCATCACGTTGAGCACCAACGTCGGTGCCGCGGAGCAGATCGACGATCTGCTGATCGAAGCCATCACCCATCAGCGCCCGGTCTACATCGCCTGCTACAAGGAAGTCTGGGCGCAGCCCTGCCCGCAGCCTTCGAAGCTTCCGTTGAAGCCGCGCGTCGTGCGCAGCCCGGCGCTGGCGCTGGAGAATGCGGTCGAAACCGCCTGGGCGCAGATCACCGCGGCGAAGAATCCGCTGATCTTCGCCGGTGTCGAGGTGCTGCGTTTCGGTCTGTCCGATCTGCTGCACAAGCTCATCGACGCCAGCGGTTTCCTCTACACCACCACCACCCTCGGCAAGACGGTGCTCGACGAAGGCGGCAGGAAATTCATCGGCACCTATTCCGATGCGGCGTCGATCGATGCGGTGCGCACGATCGTCGCGGAAGCGGACTGCGTGCTGACCCTGGGTACCATCATCACCGACGACTATCTGGTCTTCATCGAAAGCAAATACGCCGACATGGTGCTGGCGAGTACGGCCGGCGCGCGGGTCGGCTATTTCAAGTACGCCGACGTGACCATGCGCGATTTCATGGAAGCGCTGCTGGCGAAGTTCAAGAGCGACAAGGCCTATCCCATCAAGGCGGTGGCGTCGCCGCAGCCGAAATATCCGCAGCCGTGGGCTGCGAACGACGATCCGGTCTACAAGGACAAGCCGCAGCAGCTGACGTACAACCGCTTCTTCCAGCACTCGATGAAATTCCTCGACGATCACGACATGCTGAAGGACATCGTGATGACCTACGGCGTCAGCTCGGCGATGTATGTGGCGACCAATGCCTACGGTTTGAAGCAGGGCAGCTTCGTGTCGTCCGCGGCGTGGCAGTGCATCGGTTTCGAGACCGGCGCGGCCGCGGGCGCGCAGTTGGGCAGCGGCAAGCGCGCGTGGACGGTCGCGGGCGACGGCGGCTTCATGATGGTCTGCCAGTCGCTGTCGACCCTGGCCCGCAACAGGTTGAACGCGGTGATCTTCGTGATGAGCAATCAGGTCTACGCGATCGAGCAGGTCTATGTCGACATGAGCGCGTTCAAGCCGGGGCCGAAGAACACCTTCGACGCCTTCGACATCCTGCCCGACTGGGATTATCCGGCGCTGGCCAAGGCCTTCGGCGCCGAAGGGATCCGGGTCGAGACCGTCGACCAACTCAATGCTGCGCTGGCGCGGATCAGGAAGATCAAGGACCGGCCGGTGCTGGTCGAAGTGGTCATCCCGCAGAAGGATCTGCCCGGGCAGATGTACCGGCTCGGCAGCGAGTGATGCCGTCAGAATCTGCGCACGAAAGCATTCCGACCCATCATCAAGGAGCGATCCCATCATGAAGCACAAGACCTATTCGATCTTCGGCGCCGGCGCCGCAGGCCTCTACACCGCATGGCGGCTGCTCAACGGCAAGGCCCGTGGCACGAAACATGCCGCGAAGCAGCTGAAGAAAGGCGACATCCTGGAGCTGTACGACTGGGGCCGGTACGAATTCAGCAAACAGCATCCGGGCACGCGCGCGGCCGGCGCCCGCATCTGCACCTGGCATTACAGGAACGACAGCAACAACGCCTACGTCGAACTCGGCGGCATGCGTTATTCGTACTGGGACGACAAACCGTCGAAAGCGTTTCCCGATCCCAACGACGGCCTGGCGCCGGGGCATCGCGTGGTGACCAAAGTGATCTCGATGCTGGGACTGGACGAATACTCGGTGCCCTTCAACGTCACCTCGAACCAGCTGTTCTACCTGCGCACGCGCAATTTCTACCTCAACGACATCACGTCCAACCAGCCCGCGCCTTACGCGATGGATCACTACGGCGCATCGACGACGCCGGACCAGGGTTTCACCACCGTCGAAAGCCTCGCGGTGACCAGCACCACCGGTCCGCAGACGCGGCTGCAATGGTGCGAGTTCTACCGCAGCGGACGCATTACCGTGCAACTGCCGGAGACCTCGATCTTCCAGCAGGGCGATTTCCTGAAGGACATCGGCTACTGGAACCTGCTCTACGATCAGCTCGGTTCGGAAGGCTACGACTATGCGGCCGACGGCAACGGCTACAGCTCGAACGTGATCAACACCAATTCGGCGGTGTCGTTCAACATGAACAACGAGTTCACCCCGGGCAGCCAATACCGCACGCTGTCGATGGGCTATTCCGGGATGTTCAACGCGCTGTTCGACAAGGTCGTCGCGCTGGCGAAGCAGAAAGGGATTGATTTCAGATATCACCCTGACACGCGGCTGCATTCCATCCTCTGGAAGAACGACAAGGCCGTGTTCACGTATGCCGCCCGCAGCAATCCGAATATCGCCGCCGGCGGCCGCGAAGCCGACGCCGCGTGGATGGCGATGCCGCGCGCGGCCATCGATCTGGTCGCGCAGGCCACGCGCTTCCGCAGTCCGGTCGACGGCGAGATCGACGTGCTCAATCACGAGAGAGTCAACCTCTACCTCGAATCGACCATCATGCAGCCGTCCTACAAGGTCGGCATGTTTTTCGATCAGCCGTGGTGGGCGCCCGATGCCGCCAACCCCGCGCCGTACCCCGCGCAGATCATCGGCTACGTGATCACGCCCGACGTGATCGCTGCGTTGAAAAAACAGAAGTTCCCGGTCAAGGCGCTCAAGGCGTTGGCATCGATGATCGATGTGCCGTACGGTTCGGCCGCCGATCTGGTGCGCGCCATCGAGAACATCACCGAGCAGTCGCTCACCGTGCTGCAGGTCAAGCAACTCGCCGCCGCCGCGCGTCGCGACACCATCGGCCCCAGCGTGACCAATTCGCCGATCCGCATGGTGGTGTATTTCGGCAACAATGCCCCGAAGCAGAATCCGAAACAGAAGCCGGTGTACGGCATCCTCGCCAGCTACGACGACGAGGACAATGCCTCGTTCTGGCGCGAGCTCGAACTCGGCGCCAAGCATCAGCGCGAGATCCCGGCATCGCAGGACACCCAGCCGCTGGAAGGCCCGCGCAAAGTGCCGGGGCGGATGGTCAAGATGCTGCGCAAGATGCTCGCGGAAATGCATTACGGCCCGAACTCGGACTACAGCGCCGTCCCCGAGCCGCTGGAAGCCGCGTACGTCGACTGGTCGCTGCCGCCGTTCAACGCCGGCTATCACGAATGGGCGCCGCATTACGATATCGCCGACGTGCAGCGCAAGATCCGCAAGCCGTCGCAGTTGATGGAAGGCATCGACGCCGCGATCTACATCGTCGGGGAAGCCTATTCCAACGATCAGGCCTGGGTGGAAGGCGCCTACTGCACCGCGGAATCGGTGCTCAACGATTTCTTCGGTATCGAACCGATCATCGACAACAGGTGTTACCCGTTCATCTGCCCGGAGTGATCGGGCAAGCGTCGAACGACGACGTGGCGGACCGGGGTCCGCCACGTCGTTTGCCGATCTTCAAGGATTCAGCGGGTGCGGCAGATCGTTACAGCCACAGGTTCATGGCGTGATTCGCGACCAGATTCCACCACGAAGCCTGGCTGCCCCAGTAGGTACAGCCGTTGTTGCTGCCCACGTGCTGCAAACCCAACGGAACGGCCCAGACCGGGTCCCCGTTCCTGCAGAACACCTCCACTTTCGAAGTGCCCAGCGCGGACACCAGCTGCGTGCGGAAGCTGGCGTTGCCGACGCGCGCCGGATTGTAGGCCTCCATATTCGGGCGTTTCGTGCGGATGGTGAACGCATACGCTTCGGCCATCGCGCCGCCCAGGCTGTGGCCCGTCACGCTGTAGGCATTGTTGCAGGACACGGCATTGACGGCTGCCCTGTAGCTGTTGAGCCTGCTGGCGTAGCCATTGCCGATCCTCGCGGCGTTCGACGGCTCGCCCGGTACGGCGACCGCTGTGCCGAACTGGTTTTCGATGTTCGTGAGCCAGTCACCGGTGGTCGCGCTGCCCCGCCAGGAGACGATGCAGTCCGTGGTGCCGTTGCTGGTGCTTCTCCAGACTTTCACGACATCGCGATTCAGCGCCACCGAGTAGAACCGGGTGCCGACCTGGCGACTGCTCGCGGTGGCCTGATAGGCGTTGTTGGCGAACCATGCATAGTTGCTGCCCGGGGCTATGGCCCTGGTCGACATCGTGTTTTCCATCAGGGCTTTGGCCGCCGTGGTCTGCAGATAGTCGATGCCCACTTCGACCGCCGCTTCCGTCGGCGCGAGGTCGGTCGCGACTGCGCGGCCGTTGTCCCAGGCGATCCGCACCGCCACGTTCTTCAGATCCTTCGTGTTCACGCGGGGGTAGTGGGTGGCGAGGAATGCGTGCAGGCGCGGCACGTCCCAGCTTCCGCTCTCGGCCATCACGACCCAGTTCAGGTCCCTGGCGAGGTCGAGAGCGGCCTGCATCTTCTTCGTGTTCCACTGGATGCTGTCGACATCGATGTAGACGATGGCATTGTCCACATTCTTCGGCAGCGTCGAGAAGTTGTAGCGCGGCGTCTGGCCGTCGAAAATCTCGAAACCGATATCGCCCATCGTCCGGGTCAGCGATACGACCGGCGTGCGATCGCCCTGGGCGACAGGCGCGCCCTTGATGGTGTCGGCACCGCCTGCTCTCGAAACCGTGTCGCCATTCGCCGCCGAAACCAGCGCGCTTGCGGCGATGCCCGCCGCCAGAAGGCCGAGCTTGATCGAATTCTGATGTTTTTTCATGTTTGTCCTTGATGTTGTATGGATGGTCGTCTTCCCTTGCTTCCGGAATTCCGGAAGTGCCTGGTCCGATATAGACGGGCATCGTCGGTCGTGAGTGCTGTCAAGCCGTCCTCCGATGCATGGCGCTCCAAGTTTCGTCAGCTTTCGGGTGCGCGGCAAGTCGCGTTATGCTCAGGTTTCCATACGCAGAAGGATTGCGTTCAAGTGATTGATAACGATGGAAAAGAATGCGGAAGGAATTGCATTCGTCGCGACATCGCTCGGGTTTTTCTCATGTCCCGGCTGCCGCTCGCAGGGCGTACATCGTCGTTTTCCCGGCAGCGCGGTCGTCGATCGGCCCACGGATGTGCCTGGTGTTGTCGCGGATGCCCGACAGCCGTCGTTCCCGAAGGTGCGTCATGAAAGCCGAGAAAGTCGTGAAAGCGGCGAAAGGCGTCAGGCGTCGTCCCAGGCAGGCCAGGTCGGAAAGTACGGTCGACGCGATCTACGAAGCGACGGCGCAGATCATCGAGCGCGAAGGCGCCGACAGGATCACCACCAAGCGTATTTCCGAAGTGTCCGGTTTCAGCATCGGCACGCTTTATCAATACTTCCACGATCGCGACTCCCTGCTGATGGCGATGGCGATGTCGCATCGCGACAAAGTGATCGAACACCTGAAATCGACGCTGGCTGCCTCCCGCGACCAACCCGTAGGCGAGGGGATATCGCGGCTGGTTTCGGTGAACGTCGCGTATGCGCGCAACAACCGGAAAACGCTGCGGGCGGTGATGCGCGCGGTGACCAGGAAAGGCGGAGCCTCAAGAATGCAGGAGGCGATGCGTGCGCTGGACGACTGCATCGGACGATGCCTGGCCCAGTTGGCCGAGAACGACGGTCTGGCGCTGTCTCCCGTCTGTCGATTCGTGCTGTCGCGTTCGCTGACGTCCGTGCTGTGGTCGGCCGTGATGGACGAATCCGATCTGCTCGACGACCAGGAGATCGAAGCCCGGATCTGCGACATGCTGACGGGGGCCATGATGCGAGGCCAGCCGTTCGATACGACCCATGCGACGCGGGATGCGCGTCCTGACCCCGACGGTCGGCTTGTGCAGGTTGCGCGGAATATGTCGGACGGTGCGGTGTCCGTCTGATGCGCGGTGCGCCCGCAGTTCATGCTCCCGGCACCGCCCGTGCCATTCCTCCCGACCCGTAACGGCACATATCGCTTCCATGTCGCACGCCTCAGGATGATCGTCGGCAGATCGCCGGGAGGGGAAAGCGCATGTCCGAAATATCGACGTTCCGCCTGTATGTATTGCGGGCGACCTATCTGCTGATGGTCGTGGGGTTGGGCGTCACCAACTGGCCGATGATCGTGTCGCCGCCCGCGGATCTGTCGCACATGAGCAGCGTGGTCCGTGCGGTGCTGGGCGCGGTGTCGCTGTTGGCGCTGCTGGGGCTTCGCTACCCGATCAAGCTGCTGCCGCTGCTTTTCTTCGAGCTGATCTGGAAGGCGATCTGGGTGATCGCGTACGGATTGCCGCTATGGTCCGCGGGCAAGCTCGACGCCGGCACCGGCGAAACCATGATGGCCTGCGTGCTGGGTCTGGTGATCTTTCCGCTTGCGATTCCGTGGGGCTACACCTTCAGGCATTACCTGAAAGCGCCGGCGGATCGCAGGGTCAGGCGTGGTGGCTGATTTCCGACGAGGCTGTTGCTGCGTTCAATCCTCCCCGGCTGCTTGTCGTCAGGCGCCGAGATAATCGTCCGGAACCGCAATGCCCTGCAGTCGGAAGAACGACAGCTGGTCGAAATAACCGCGCTGGAACACGATCTCACCGTTGCGCACGTGGAAAAAGCCGCAGCCGCGAAGACCGTTGGGGTCGCGCCACTCCAGGATCGCCCATTCGCCGTCGCCGAACAGGTTCTCGATGATGCAGGTCATCTCCACGCGGCCGAATTCGATCTGGAACATCTCACGGATCGCCTCGCGGCCGACCAGCGGCGCCATCACCACCTGATGGTTGGTCGCGTCTTCGGCGTAGAGCGATGCGAGGCCTTCGACGTCTCCCGCGTTGAAGCGGGAGACCCATTCGCGGACGAGTTGGGTGGGGGACATGAATCGGCTCCAGGGTATTCGATCGAGGCAGCATCGTAGCCCCGGAAACCGAAAGTCGCACAGTGAACGAATGACGTGCGTGTCTTCATCCCGGTTATCTCCTCTGGAGATAACCGGTCTACGGGGCTGTTCGCAGATGCGTTCCCGGCCAGCGCCGGAGCGCGCCGCCGAGTGTCGTGATCAGCAAGAGTACGCACCACGCATACCACATGCGTTCGAATGGAGGGCCGTCGAGGAACGGGCAGCACCAGTCTCGAACGCTCATATGCAGAGGTGCTGACATCGCCAGCAGGATCGCGGTGAGCGTGATCCATGGCGTCCAGCGCGCAGCGCGCGCCAGGCCGATCAGTCCGCACGCGAGCAGCAGGGCGGCGCCGGAGGACAGCGCAAGCGCTATCCGGGAGGCTTCGATATACCGCCCGGGATGACCCATCGCGATCAATGCCGATGCGTTGCCGCTCCCATTGTGTGAGTTGTATGCGGGAGGCGGTGGCGGAATCATTTCAAATGCAGCCTCCGCATAGGTCGGCAGTTCGAGCCAGAGCTTGAGCACCGCGCAGACCAATGCGCCGGGCAACAGCCATCGTCGATGCGACCAGTCGCGTGGACCGGAAAGGATCGTGCCGCGCCAACCGGAAGCTGGTGGGGGCAGTGGATGAGCCACGAAGGTATTTCGCACGCGTGTCGACCAGCGCGCGCCGATGAAACCCGCAATGGCCAAGCCCAGCAGAATGGCGGCGAGGACATGATACTCAGCGCGATCACGGTCGAGCCATGCGACCGTCTCGACCAGGCCCGCGCAGGCGAGCAGAACGACGGGGCCTTGGCGAGGCATGCGTGGATCGCGCGCGAACCATCGGATCGCCCACCACCATGCGGCTACGGTCAGCAACAGACGCACACCGATCTCGCGTTGCACCCACGGCTCGCCCAAGGGGTAAGGCACCTCGCCATAGCGCAGGATGACGGCGAGATCGCCCGCCAGCGCAGCGAAGATAACTGCGGCGAGAAGAACAGGAAGCACCGCCGCCGACCAGGTAACGGGCCAGAGCCAGCCGCCGAGACCAATGGGCGCATGTCGTATTTCCTTCATGCGAACCTTTCTCCTGTTGCGGGTGCGTCCAGATATTCCTCTCGCGGGGCGAGGATTCCGTCGTAGCCGTACAGCATCGTCGGCATGAGAATCATCGTAACCCGATGAGACCTTGGCGGACGTCGATCAGAGAGGGGTTCCGCCATGCCGCAGGTCGTGATCCGCACTGTTCCCGCGGGGCGAAAGCAGCGCATCCCTCGTTGCATCCACGCCGTACATGCCATCAGTTGGAGCCCGGCCGGGCTTGCATCCTCCCCGCGCCCCCCCAATATCGACCCTTCGTCTCCCCCACAGCGACGCCCCATGACCCTGCATCCGGCTGATCAGCCGTCCGGCGACAGCGCCGAGACCGGCACCCCTTCGTCCCGTTCCCCCGCGCTCACGGTCGAAGGCCTGGGCAAGCGCGTGCGCCTGCCGACCACCGAACTGACCATCCTCGAGGGCATCGGCTTCGAGATCGCGACCGGCGACAGCGTCGCGATCATCGGCGCCTCGGGCTCCGGCAAAAGTACGCTGCTGGCGCTGATGGCCGGGCTGGACACCCCCAGCGACGGCCGCGTGCTGCTGGACGGCGCACCGCTGTCGACGCTGGACGAGGACGGCCGCGCGAAGGTGCGCGGCGAGAAGGTCGGCTTCGTGTTCCAGAGTTTCCAGCTGCTGCCTTCGCTGACCGCACTGGAGAACGTGATGCTGCCGCTGGAGCTGCGCGGCGACGCGGACGTCGAGGGTCCGGCGCGCGAGATCCTGCGCAAGGTCGGTCTGGGCGAACGTCTCGATCATTACCCGCGCCAGCTCTCCGGCGGCGAGCAACAGCGCGTGGCGTTGGCGCGCGCGTTCGTGACCCGGCCGGCGCTGCTGTTCGCGGACGAACCCACCGGCAATCTCGACACCCGTACCGGGCAGGCGATCATCGAACTGCTGTTCGGCCTGAACGCCGACGCCGGCACCACGCTGGTGCTGGTGACCCACGACGAGCATCTGGCCTCGCGCTGCCATCGCGTGCTGCGGTTGGACAGTGGCCGGTTGGTGTCGGCGTGAGTATGGCCATGCGCATCGTCGTGTCGCCGGCAACGCGAAAAGCAAATCCCCCCGTCGCCCGCTTCGCGGACGCCGACCCCCTTTTTCAAAGGGGGTACAGCACTGTGCTTCTTTCAAACGATGGCCGAGTAACGGACGGCTATCAAAATGGTGGGCATGGGGTTTTCCCCCCTTTGAAAAAGGGGGGAAGGGGGGATTTGCTCTGTGCGGTTGCGTCGCTTGGCGTGGATTCCCGCCTCCGCGGGAATGACGAGCAACCGCAAGCATCATCGAGGTCGTCATGAAACTCTTCTCACTGGCATGGCGCCAGCTCCGGCGCGATCTCGCCGCCGGCGACATCCGCATCCTGATCGCGGCGCTGGTCCTGGCGGTGATCGCGGTGACCTCGGTCGGTTTCGTGACCGATCGCGCCGGGCGCGCGCTGGCGATCGAGGCGAACCGTCTGCTCGGCGGCGATGCGGTGGTGCGCGGCGATGCGCCCATCGCCGGCAAGATCCGTGACGCAGCGCAGATCGACGGTCTGCGTCGCACCGACATCGTGGAATTGCCGACGATGATCCGGCTCGGCCGCGGCGACACCGCGCAGCTGAAACTCGGCGAGCTGCGTGCGCTGGGCGAAGGGTTTCCGCTGCGCGGACAGTTCCGGATCGTCGATGCGAAGGGCGAACGCAACGTCGACGGCGCACCCGCGGCCGGCACGCTGTGGCTGAGCCGCGCCGGCGCCGATGCGCTGGGCGCGAAGCCCGGCGACAGCATCGGCATCGGCGGCGTCGAGCTGCGTCTCGCGGCGCTGGTACTGCAGGAACCCGACGGCGCCATCGATTATTTCAACGTCGCGCCGAAAGTCTTCATCGCGCTCGGCGATCTGCCCTCGACCGGCCTGATCCAGCCCGGCAGCCGTGTCGGCTACAAGCTGGTGATCGCCGGCGAAGCGCAAGCGGTCGAAGCCTTCAGCAAAACCGCGCGCGCGTTGCTCGGCCGCGGGCAGCGCCTGGAAACCATCGCCGACGCGCGCCCCGAGATCCGTTCGGCACTGGATCGCGCCGGGCGTTTCCTCGGCCTCGCCGCGCTGGTGTCGGTGGTACTCGCGGCGGTCGCGGTGGCGATGGCCGCGCGACGTCACAGCGAACGGCATCTCTCCGGCGCGGCGGTGATGCGCTGCCTCGGCGCCAGCCAGCGCACGCTCGCCGCGATCCACATCGGCGAACTGTTGATCCTCGGCGTAGTCGCCAGCCTGATCGGAATCGTCGTTGCGTTCGCGCTGCAGTGGGGCGTCGGCGCATGGCTGGCGAACGAACTGAAGGTGGAGATTCCGCCGGCCAGCGTGTGGCCGGCGCTGCAGGGGTTCGCGACCGGCATCGTCGTGCTGATGTCGTTCGGCGCGCCGCCGGTGCTGGCGCTGCGTCGCGTGCCCGCGCTGCGCGTGCTGCGTCGCGACCTCGATGCGACCGAGCCCAGCGCGTGGCTGGTGGCGTTGGCCGGGTTCGGCGGACTGGGCGCGCTGCTGTGGTGGCAGGCCGGGTCGGCCACGCTGGGGCTGACGATGCTGCTCGGCATCGTCGCCACGCTGGCGGCCCTCGCGCTGATCGCCTACGGCCTGATCCTGCTGGTGCGGCGCATGCGTTCCCGCCTGCGCGGCAGCCTGCGTTACGGCCTGGCCAACGTCAGCCGCCGCGCCGGCACCAGCATCGCGCAGGTGTCCGCGCTGGGACTGGGATTGATGGCGCTGCTGCTGTTGACCTTCGTGCGCACCGATCTGCTCGACCGCTGGCGGCTGTCGCTGTCGGACGACGCGCCCAACCGGTTCGTCATCAACGTGCAGCCCGACCAGCTCGACGGCGTGCGCGAATACATGACATCGCAGGGCGTCGGCACGCCGAAGCTTTATCCGATGATCCGTGGCCGCCTGGTCGAACACAACGGCAAGCCGGTGACCGGCGATGCCTACGCCGCCGATGGCGACCGCGCGCGGCGGCTGGCCGAGCGCGAATTCAATCTGTCGTCGGCCGAGACCGTGGGCGACGACAACAAGATCGTCGCCGGCAAACTGTGGCCGCCGAAGCGGCTCGCCAAACCGGAAATCTCGGTGGAACAGGAATTCGCCGAATCGCTGAAATGGAAGCTGGGCGACCGCGTGGCCTTCGACATCGCCGGCCAGCGCTTCGAAGCGACGATCACCAGCCTGCGCACGGTGGAGTGGGAAAGCTTCAAGCCGAATTTCTTCGTGATCGCATCGCCCGGCGCGCTGGACGAATATTCCGGCAGTTACATCACCGCGGTGAAAGTGCCGCCGGAGCGCACGACATTCACCGCCGGGCTGGTGCAGCGCTTCCCGAATCTGTCGGTGATCGATGTCGACGCCATCCTCACCCAGGTGAAGAGCATCGGCGACCAGGTGGCGATGGTGGTGCAGGTGGTGTTCTGGTTCTCGCTGGCGGCCGGCGTGCTGGTGCTGCTGGCCGCGGTGAGCGCGAGCCAGGACGAGCGCCTGCGCGAAGGCGGGGTGATGCGCGCGCTGGGCGGCAGCCGCCGGCAATTGCGGATGGCGCAGGCCTCGGAGTTCGCGGTGATCGGCCTGCTGTCGGGCGTGGTGGCCGCGATCGCGGCGTCGATCCTGGCCGGCGTGGTCGCCGTGCAGGTCTTCGATCTGCCGTTCGAGATCAACTGGGGCATGGCCGCGGCGGGCGCCGGTCTGGGCATGCTCGCTGCGCTGGCGGCGGGCCTGTTCGCAACGCGGCGCGTGCTGGACGCGCCGCCGTCGCTGGTGTTGCGGGAGTTGGATGCCTGATCGTTGGATCGTTCTGTAGGAGGGGCTTCAGCCCCGATCTTTTCCGAACGATCGCCGCGATCCTTGCAGAGCTCGGGCCTGAAGGCCCTCCTGCGACGCGCCGAGGGGTCATTCTTCAGCGTATGCCTTCAAAGAATCCAATTCCGCCTGCGCTTTCAACAGGCTGCCGCCGACCAGGCTGTCGTCGAACTTCTTTGCGAATGCAGCGCGGCTGGGGTACCGCGACCAGCGATGGAACACCCAGGTGCCGAACAGGCCCAGCACACCCACGGCGACGCTCATGTTCAGCCAGTTCGCGAGCGGCGACGAGGCGTTGGCCACGGCGTAGATGTCGATGCCGGCCGCCGACATCGCGAGGGTCATGATGAAGGGCACCCACATCAACCACCACGGCAGGCCGACGCACAGGCCGCTGATGACATAGTTCCTGCGCAGCCGCGCGAGCCGGCGCTGCAGTTCGAGCACCGGCGCGGCGTGGTCGATGCGGGCGATGCCGTTGCAGACGACGCCACCTGCGATGACGGTGGCCACGCCGTAGACATGCATGACGAGGCCGGCGATCAGCAGATGCGGCACGTCGCGATGCGAGACCCACACGTCGACGCCCATCAGGATCATCCATGCCCCGAAGAGGATCTGCACGATCTGCCCCCACAGCAGCGGGCGCAGGCTGGATTTCATCCTGTCGATGCGTTTTTCCCGCAGCAATTGGAATTGCATGGCGTTCTGCTGCTGTAGGCGCCGGTCGAGCGTCTGCCAGGCCTGCTTGAGTTCGTCGAGTTCCATGGTGGTGTCCATCGTGTCGTTGTTCCGATGATCGGATTCAGCCCTATGCGGGTCGATCCTGGGTGAGGTCCGCGATCTGCTCGCGGATGCGCTGTTTCAGGCGATTGAGCTTGGTCGCGACGTTGCTTTCGCTGATGCCGATCACTTCGGCGATCTCGCGCTGGCTGCGGTCTTCCAGCCACAGCAGCAACAGCGCCCGATCCATCGGCGATTGCCGGTCGATCACCGCGTACAGCGCGCGCAGTTGCTGATCGGCCTCATGCTGCGCGGTGCCGTCGTCGACCGCGAAGCCGGGATGACTGTCGTGCGCTTCGTGGTATTCCTCGTCCAGCGACACCGCGGGCGCACGCGCGCCGACGCTGCGGACATGCGAGATCGCCACGTTCAGCGCGATCCGGTACATCCAGGTCGAGAACGACCGCGCCGGGTCGTAGCCGGGATACGCGCGCCACAGCTGCGCGGCGATCTCCTGGGCCAGATCCTGGCGGTCGTCGCGATGGCGGCAATAAGTGGCCGCCACCTTGAACACGATGCCGCGGTGCTGTTCCAGCAGGGCGGCGAAGCGGTTTTGCGGCGAATCCATGGCGTCGGCGGTCGCGATCACGGGCTGAAATTCTGGAGAGGATGCTCACATGATTCGCGGCGGCGCGGGAAACATCACGCGACTGACATAAAATGCCCCGATGACATCTTCCCCGATTTGCCGCCGAGGCCGCCGCGATGGCCGCTGATACCCGCGATCCCGCGCTCGAAACCCTGTTCATGCCGTTCGAGCAGGGTCTGCTGAAGTGGCCTGCAGAAGGCGGCGCATTGTTCCTGAGAGCGCGGGACGGCTGGCCGCTGCGCCAGCAGTCGCGCCCCGGGCTGGTCTGCGAGCAGAGCTTCAAGCCCGACGCCGAGGCCCTGGAGCGGTCCGGCTGGACGGTTGCCGATCCGGACGATGCGGCTGCGGATACCCGTCATGCGCTGGTGCTGGTGCTGCCGCCGCGGCAGCGCGACGAAGCCCGCGCGCTGTTCGCGCAGGCCCTGCAGCGCTGCGCGCCCGGCGGCGTGGTCGTGGCATGCATCGCCAACGACGACGGCGCGAAGTCGGGCGAGGGCGATTTCAGGAAGTTGTGCGGGCTCGACGGCAATCTCACCAAACATCACTGCCGCGTGTTCTGGGTCAAGCGCGACGATGCGAAGATCGATGCGGCCCTGCTCGCGCAATGGTCGACGCTCGACGCCGTGCGCCCGATCCTCGGCGGACGTTTCATGAGCCGTCCCGGCGTGTTCGCATGGGATCGCATCGATCCCGCGTCGCAATTGTTGGCCGAACATCTGCCGAACGATCTTCGCGGACGCGCTGCCGATCTCGGTGCAGGCTACGGCTATCTCTCCGATGAGCTGTTGAAGCGCTGCCCGGGCATCGCATCGTTGGACCTGTACGAAGCCGAGGCGCGCGCGCTCGAATTGGCGCGACGCAATCTCGCCGACGCCGCCGCGCGGCTGCCGTTGAGGTATCTCTGGCAGGACGTGACCGCGGGGCTGTCCGAAACCTACGACGTCATCGTCACCAATCCGCCGTTCCACGCGCAGCAGAGCGCCGCGCGCCCGGACATCGGTCGCGCGTTCATCGCCGCAGCGGCCGCGGCGCTGGTGCCGGGTGGGCGGCTGTGGCTGGTGGCGAACCGCAATCTGCCGTACGAACTCGAACTGGACGCGAATTTCGGCAGCGTGCGCATCGTCGCCCAGCAGCAGGGCTTCAAGATCATCGAAGCGATCAAGGCATTGGCGGCGCCGCAGCGCGCAACGCCCGCGCCGGCCGCCAGACACAAGAAGCGCGCGCCCAGCCGCGCCGCCGAAGCGCGCAGCTGGCGCGGCGACGCATGAAGCTGCTGAAACTCATCGCCAATCTCGGTTACGGCAGCCGCAAGCAGGTGACCGCGATGTTCCGCGAAGGCCGCATCGCCGATGCCGACGGCGAGCCGCTCTACACCGACGACGAACTCGGCGTGCATGCCGCGTACGAGGCGATCCGCGTCGACGGCGAACCGCTCGATCCGCCGCAGGGCCTGCTGCTGATGCTGCACAAGCCGCCGGGCTACGTGTGTTCGACCAAGGACAAGGGGCGGTTGATCTACGATCTGCTGCCGCCGCGTTTCCGCCTGCGCGACCCGGTGCTGTCCACCGTGGGCCGGCTCGATCGCGATACCAGCGGCCTGCTGCTGCTGACCGACGACGGCGCGCTGCTGCACCGGATCATCTCGCCGAAGTCGGAATTGTCGAAAGTCTATGACGCGACGCTTGCGGAACCGCTGCGCGGCGACGAAGCGGCGATCTTCGCCAGCGGCACGCTGATGCTGGAATCCGAGCAGAAGCCTCTGCTGCCGGCCGAGCTTGAAGTGCTTGCGCCGCAGCGCGCGCGATTGACCCTGCACGAAGGCCGCTACCACCAGGTGCGACGGATGTTCGCGGCGCTAAGCAACCACGTGGAAGCACTGCACCGCGTGTCGGTGGGCGGGCTGACGCTGGGCGACCTGCCGTCGGGCGAGTGGCGCGCGCTGGACGATACGGACCGGGCGCGGCTTTTCGCGCAGGTGTGAGCGCGCAAGCCATTGCCTGGTTTCCCTCTCCCTGCGGGAGAAGAGCCTGTCCCGGATTTGATCCGGGGTGGCGCGTAGCGCCGGATGAGGGTTCGTCGGCCAGCGGTGACATTGGTCGCTGCGCCGTACCCTCTCCCCCGACCCCTCTCCCGATGGGAGAGGGGAGCAAAGCGCCGGGCTTCGGCGGCGTGCGAGAGGATTCGTTATTCCACTAGCAGTTTGCGGAAACCATCGAGCCCAAGCTTCGCCATCGTCTCGAGATTGCGCTCGACGATCACATCCGCGTCGGGATAGGCGGTGACGGCCTTGTCGAGGCTCGCTTCGCGCAGGAGATGCAGGGTCGGGTAGGGTGCGCGATTGGTGCAGTTGCCCGGGTCGTCGGCTTCGCTGTCGGCGAACCGGTAATCGGGATGGAAGCTCGCGACCTGCAGTTCGCCTTCCAGGTCCAGCGCTTCGATCAGCGCGTCGACGCGATCAAGGAAATCGTTGTAATCCAGGAAGTCGGTCAGCACCCGCGGATGTACCAGCAATGTCGTGTCGATCTCGTCCGCCGGCGTATCGCGCAGGCGCAGCAGTTCTTCGGCGAGTTCTTCCAGCAGGTCTTCCGGCAGTTCGGCGTCGCTCAGCGCGAAACGCACCTGTTGTTTGACGTACACCGCTTTCGCGAACGGGCAGAGGTTGAGTCCGATCACCGCGCGCTCCAGCCAGCGGCGGGTGGCGATGATCTCTTCGGCCGCATTCCCGCCGTCCTGACTCATCGCGGACTCAGTCGCGGAAATTGTCGAACTGCAGCGGGCGCTCGAATTCCATGCCGCGCAGCAGGGCCATGGCGGCCTGCAGATCGTCGCGCTTCTTGCCGTTGACGCGCAGTTTGTCGCCGTTGATCTGCGTATCGACCTTCAGCTTGGCGTCCTTGATCGCGGCCTGGATCTTCTTCGCCAGCTCGCGTTCGATGCCCTGCTGCACCTTGATCTTCTGCCGTGCGCCGGCCAGGTTGGTGTCGATGTCGCCGGCGTCGAGGCAGCGGGCGTCGATCTTCCGCGCGATCATCCGCAGGCGCAGGATGTCCTGCATCTGCTGCAGCTGGAATTCGCTGGGCGCGGTGAGCGCGACGGTGCTGTCTTCGAGCGCGAACGTGGCGTCCACGCCCTTGAAATCGAAGCGGGTGGTGAGTTCGCGATTGGCCTGGTCGACGGCGTTGGTGAGTTCGTGCAGGTCGACTTCGGACACGATATCGAAAGAGGGCATGGCGGCGGCGTTGCGGTTGGGGTGCGTAGGTTAACCGATCATGGCGCGTGCCCCGGACGGACCGTAGGGCGGGCCCCGGCCCGCCATTACGCCAATCACGATTGCGAAGTGCTCGATTGCGAAGTGCTCGATCGCTTCGATCACTGCTCGATGCGACCGGGCACCTCGTAATGGCGGGCCAGGGCCCGCCCTACGTCAGATCTTCACCAGTTCCACCCGGCGGTTCTTCGCGCGGCCGTCCTCGCTGGCGTTGTCGGCCAGCGGTTTGTCCTGGCCGAAGCCCTTGGACTGCAGGCGCGCCGGGTCGATGCCCAGGCCGACCAGTGCGCCGAGCACGCTGCGGGCGCGAGCGGTCGAGAGTTCCTGGTTGTGCGCGGGCGTGCCGGTGTTGTCGGTGTGGCCTTCGATCGAGAGTTTCAGCGCCGGATCGCCGCCGAGCAGCTTGCCGATTTCCGCGATGGTCGGCTGTGCGTCGGGGCGCAGGGTCGCCTTGTCCACGTCGAAGTTGATGTACAGCGCGACGCGGCCGTCGGCGTCGATGGCCTTCTTCATCGCCGATGCGTCGAGGAAGCCCAGCGACTGCTTCATGCCCTCGCGCTCCAGCACAGTGACGTAACCGTGCAGCGGGATCGCGCCGGTGCTGACCTGGATCCAGTATTCCTTGCCGCCCTGGCGGATCAGGTAGGTGTGGTTCTCGCAGCCGTGGCTCGCGCAGGTTCCGAAATAATGCGCGTCGACGGCTTCGCGGCCGCCGAAGGCCTGCAGCACGTCGCCGGTGTACTGCGTGCGGCTGATGCGCACGCCGCCCAGATCGCGGATCGCGTTCTCGTAGTTGCGCTGGAATTCGATCGCGCTGTACTGGCGCTGATCCGGGTTGGTGAGCTGGAAATGGTCGCGGACGATTTTGCCCTCGATCGCGACGATCCTGTCGCCGGCGATCATGTGCGCGCGATCGAAATTGATGATGCGGTCGGTGTCCGAGAAGGTGGTCTTCAGGCCTTCGGGCGCCTTGAAGAACGGGAACGGCGGCAGGTTCGCGGTGCTTTCCGGAACGCTGGCGGGGTCGAATTCGGCCGGGGGGGCCGGGTCGGCAGCGGCGGGTGCTTCGGCAGGTGCCGGGTCCGTGGCCGGTGCTGGCCCGGCCGGCGCGGGTTCTACGGTCGCGGTCGGCGGGGCTTCGGTCGAGCCGCGGTCGCAGGCGGTCAGGCACAGGGCGAAGAGCGGCGGGAGGCAGAGCAGGCGCAGGGCCCGGGCGGTCGAGATCGGCATGTTCGGAGCCTTCGGAGTCGTGGGGCGATGCAATGCGAACGTCGAATCCTGGCCCCGCGGGTCACCGGATGCAATACGGCGACCCGCGCGACCGCTGGCGGCGGCCGGCGACTCCCGGCATCCTGCACGCATGACTCCCCCGGATCCCCACGCCGCCGCCGGCGCGCATCGCTGGCGCGCGGCGCTGTACATGCTCGCCGCGGTCGGCCTGTTCGCGCTGATGGACGCCGGCCTGAAGTTGCTCACCGCGCACTATCCGCCGATGCAGATCTCCGCCATCCGCGGCGGCGCCTCGCTGCCGTTCGTGCTGGTCTGGGTGCTGTCGACGGTCGGCGCGCGGAGTCTGTTCCGGGTGCGCTGGCCGCTGCATCTGCTGCGCGCGGTGCTGGGCATCATGATGATGGCGCCCTTCATCTACGCCCTGCGCACGCTGCCGCTGTCCACGGCCTACACCATCTTCTTCATCGCGCCGCTGCTGATCACCGCGCTGTCGGTGCCGATCCTGGGCGAACGGGTCGGGCCGCGGCGCTGGACCGCGATCGTGGTCGGTTTTCTCGGGGTGATGGTGGTGCTGCGTCCCACCGGCGAGGGCGTCGCCAGTCTGGCCGGCCTGGCGGTGCTGCTGGCGGCGTTCGGATACGCGGTGTCCGCGATCACCGTGCGGGTGCTGGCCCGCACCGACAGCAGCCAGTCCATCGTGGTCTGGCTGCTGGTGTCCATGGCGGTCGGCGCCGGGCTGCTGGCGCTGCCGCATTGGGTGCCGATCCGCGCCGAGGATCTGTGGCTGATCGCGGGCGTCGGCGTCGCCGGCGCGCTCGGCCAGTACACCATCACCGAGGCCTTCCGCCGCGGCGAGGCGTCGTTGATCGCGCCGCTGGAATACAGCGCGCTGCTGTGGGGCGTGCTGCTCGATTTCAGTCTCTGGAACGTGCTGCCCGATGCCATGACCTGGGTCGGTGCGGCCATCATCGTGCTCAGCGGCCTGTATCTGCTGCGGCGCGAGCGCATCCATCTGGAAGCCGAGCATCCCTGATCGCGCTGCGCGGCCCGCTGTCCTCCGCACCGGGTGTCCCGCGTTTGCTTCGGGTTGCCACCCAACGTTCCGGAGCCCAGCACCATGCAGCGCAGTCACGTCCTCGGTTTGAGCCTGGCCATCGCGGCCGTCGTTTCGGTCACCGCATACGCCCAGAAAGGCGTCTTCTTCCGCGATGACGCCGTCCGCGGCATCTCCGCCGATCTGGTCGACTATCCGCAGCGCATGGCGATCCCGCGCCAGAGCCAGCGCGTCGCGCAGCCGGCCGCCAAACGCGCGCCCGTCGCGGCCAAGCTCGCCGCACCGCTGTATCCGGTGACCGAGGACGAGGTCTACGACGTCGACAGCTTCGGCCGCAACGTGCGCTGGCTCGGCCTCGCCAGCGCCTTCGTCAATCTCCAGCCGTCGTGCCCGAAGCCGACCTCGCCCGACGAATACTGCGAGAAGATCGATCCGACGCCGGGCGTCTACACGTCCTTCAACTTCAATGACGCGGCCCGGGTCAAACTGCCCAAATACGCGACGAATTCGCTGCTGTGCTACTGGTTCTCGCCGGTGCTGACCCTGACCTACCAGAATCCCACCGCCGCCCGCGTGACCGGCCGTTTCCGCTACAACCCGACGCTGACGATCGAAAATCCGGTGCTGTCCGATCCGTCGCTGATCGACCCGACCACCGGCGCGCCGTTCGGCGGACAGTTGCTGACCTCGATGACCTCGTCGGAGCGGTTCGAGGAATCGCTGGAGCCCGGCGTGACCCTCAACGAACGTAGCCGCGATTCCACGGTCTGCATGGCCGGTTTCATCAGCCACAAATCGCTGGTCCAGAACTATGGCCTGACCCCGGCGCAGGCCGACGATTTCTTCGCCAGCCCGACCACCGTCCGCTTGAATGTCAGCGGCAGCGTCCAGTACGTCAGCGCCGCGTCGCTGGTGTTCGGGCTGCGCATCGTCGGCGATTGATCGGCTGCGATATCGATCGCCCGGCATCGGGAACCCCGGCTGCGCATGCCGGCCGGGGTTGTCCTGTCCCGTCACCCGCGTGCGTTGTGTTCCCGTACTTCAACCCGAACCCGGCCCCCGATGGAGCGCACCATGCATCGCAAGCACGTCCTCGCCTTGAGTCTCGCCGCCGCAGCCCTCGCTTCGGTCGCGGTGTATGCCCAGAAGGGCGGCCCGTCGAAGCACGACATCATCGAGGCGGTCTCGCCCGATCTGCAGACCGTGAAATCAACTCAGCGGCTCCAGCGCAAAGCCGCCGCCGTATCGACCGCCCGCGCCGACGCCGGCATCGCACGCGCGCCGACCCCGGAAGACGTCGGCGGCGTGGATTCCTTCGGCCGCAACGTCAAATGGCTGGGCCTGACCAGCGCCTTCATCAATCTCAGCGATACCTGCCCGACCGATCCGTCCAATCCCGACGAGCTGTGCCAGGTGCTCGCGCCGGCGCCGGCCTTCACCGGTTTCGTGTTCGAGGACGCGGCGCGCCTGACGCTGCCGGGCAAGTCCGCCGATTCGCTGCTCTGCTACTGGTTCTCGCCGGTGTTGAACGTGGGTTACAGCAACTTCGGCGCGACACGCGTGCTCGCGCGTTTCCGCTACACGCCGACGCTCACCGTGGAAAATCCGGTGCTCGACGACCCGTCGCTGATCGACCCCACTACCGGCGCGCCGTTCGGCGGCAAGTTGCTGACCAGCATGACGTCCAGCGAAAGCTACGTCGTGCCCTTGGAGCCCGGCGTGGCCTTCGCCGAGCGCACCCGCGACTCCGCGGTGTGCATGGCCGGCCTGATCACCAGGCGCTCGCTGATCGAGAACTACGGCCTGACCGAAGCCCAGGCCAACAAGTTCTTCAAGAAGCCCACGACGATCCGCATGAACATCAGCGGCAGCGCGCAACACGTCGACTTCGCGTCGCTGGTGTTCGGCCTGCGCGTGGTCGGCGACTGAGCCGTCCCCCTGCGCGATCCGCAAAGCCCGGCCCCGTGCCGGGCTTTGTCGTTCGCAGTGCCGGGTGTCGCTGCGATGCACGATGACGGCGTTCCCGCGGAGGTGTAGCGTCGCCAGCATGCTCCGCCGACCGGGACGGTCCACGAATGGTCTCCAGCGCTGCGAAAACCGTCGACGCTTACCTCGCCGAACTGTCGCCGGAGCGGCGTGCGGTGGTCGCGACGGTACGCGATCTCGTCAACGCGCATCTGCCGCCCGGGTATGAGGAAACCATGACCTGGGGGATGATTTCCTGGGAGATCCCGCTGTCGCGCTATCCGGTCACCTACAACAAACAGCCGCTGGGTTTCGCCGCGCTGGCGGCGCAGAAGAACAGCTACTCGCTGTATCTGATGGCCGTGGACTGCGGCAGCGAAGGCGAGCGGCAACTGCGCGAAGCCGCGACCGCGCTGGGCAGGAAGCTGGACATGGGGAAATGCTGCATACGTTTCAAACAGCCCGATCATCTGCCGCTGCAGGCCATCGGCGCGTTGATCGCGAGCGTGCCGGTCGAGGCCTACATCGCCCATTACGAGGCCGCGCGCGGGATCGTCCGCTGAAAAGCCGCCGCTGAGCCCATCGCTGCCCGGTCTGGCCGACATCCGCCGGAGTATGGCCGGCGTCTGAATACGTATTCGCTGCGCCGCGCCGTTCGCGTGCGCGCCCACGTGCGCCGTCGTGGTTGGCGTGCGGCCCGTCCGCGGCCACAATAGCCCGATCCCTTCGCCCCCCGGCGCAGGCACGACCCTCAAGGCGCGCACATGACAGATCTGAAGGAAGCCCTCGTTCCCGACATCGGCGATTTCACCGGGATCCCGGTCATCGAGATTCTGGTCGCCGTCGGCGACACCGTCGCCAGGGATCAGGGACTTGTCACGCTGGAATCGGACAAGGCGACGATGGAAGTGCCCGCGCCGTTCGCCGGCGTCGTCCGCGAATTGAAGGTCAAGCTTGGCGACAATCTGTCCGAAGGCAGCGTCGTTGCGCTGATCGAAGCGTCGGATGCCGCGGCGGCACCCGCCACCGCAGCGCCGGCACCCGCGGCGCCTCCTCCGGTCGCGCCACCCGCGTCCGCTCCCGCGACACCTGCTCCGACGCCCACCGCCGCTGCGCAGGCACCGGCCGCTTCCGCGCCGACGAGTGCCGCTCCGACGAGTGCCGCCCCGATGGGCGCCGGGCTGCTGCCGGTGCGCTTCGAGGCCGACGCAGTGTTGCCGGAGAAAATTCCCTACGCCAGCCCGGCGGTGCGCCTGTTCGCGCGCGAGCTCGGTGTCGATCTGGCGCGCGTCACCGGCAGCGCCCGCGGCGGCCGCATCAGCAAGGAAGACGTGCAGCAGTTCGTCAAATCCGCGCTGCAGGGCGGCGCTGTAGGAGGGGCTTCAGCCCCGATGGGCGGCGGCCTGAATCTCCTGCCCTGGCCGAAGATCGACTTCTCCAGATTCGGCGAGATCGAAACCCGCGAACTGTCGCGGATCAAGAAGATCTCCGGCGCCAACCTCGCGCGCAACTGGGCGATGATCCCGCACGTCACCCAGCACGACGATGCCGACATCACAGACCTTGAAGATCTGCGCGTCGCGTTGAACAAAGAGAATGAAAAGGCGGGCATCAAACTCACGATGCTCGCGTTCCTGATGAAAGCGGTCACGTCCGCGCTGCAGAAATATCCCGACTTCAACGCCTCGCTCGACGCCGACGGCGGCACCCTGGTGCTGAAGAAGTATTTCCACGTCGGCTTCGCGGCGGATACGCCGAACGGCCTCGTGGTGCCGGTGGTGCGCGATGTCGACAAGAAAGGCGTGATCCAGATCGCGCAGGAAACCGGCGAACTCGCCAAAAAGGCCCGCGACGGCAAGCTCGGCCCGGCCGAGATGAGCGGCGGCTGCTTCTCGATCAGCTCGCTCGGCGGCATCGGCGGCACCAGCTTCACGCCGATCGTCAACGCGCCGGAAGTCGCGATCCTCGGCGTCTCCAAATCCGCGATCAAGCCGGTGTGGGACGGCAAACAGTTCGCGCCGCGCCTGATGCTGCCGCTGTCGCTGTCCTACGATCACCGCGTGATCGACGGCGCATCCGCCGCGCGCTTCACCGCATATCTGGCGCAGTTGCTCGCCGATATGCGCCGCGTGCTGCTGTAATTCGATGGCCGCACCCGCGACGGGCGGCAAACTCGCAAGCGTCGGCGATGCCGCACAGGATGCCGCCAGTCGCGGCATGGCCGATGTCGAATCGCTGTTGGCTTACAAGCTGCTGAAATCGGGCGGCCCGGACATCACCGTCGGCGGTTTGATCGCCGCAGGCGTGGCGATCGTCGTCGCCTGGATGGTTTCCGTCCTGCTGCGCCGTGCGATCCGCCGCTACGCCGACCGCCAGACCAACGCCGACCCGGCGGCGTTCTACACCGTCTCCCGTGTCGTCCATTACGTGCTGCTCGCGCTGGGTGCGTTGATCGCGTTGGACGTCGCGGGCATTCCGATCGCCAAACTGTCGATCTTCGCCGGCGCCGTCGGCGTGGGCCTGGGCTTCGGCCTGCAGGCGATCTTCAGCAACTTCGTGGCGGGCCTGATCCTGTTGTTCGACCGTTCGCTCAAGGTCGGCGATTTCGTCGAACTCGAGTCCGGCGTTCACGGCGAGGTGCGCGACATCAAGATCCGCGCCACCCGCATCACCACCAACGACAATATCGATATCCTGGTGCCCAATTCCGAGTTCGTCGCCGGACGGGTGGTGAACTGGACCCTGCGCGACGGTTCGCGGCGGATGCGTATTCCTTTCGGAGTGGCCTACGGCGCCGCGAAAGAAACGGTCAAGCAGGCGGCGCTGGAGGCGGCGGCCGAGGTTCCGTTCACCGGCGTGCTGGAAGGCGCCCGCAAACCACAGGTCTGGCTGGTGCAGTTCGGCGACAGCAGCCTGAATTTCGAACTGGTGGTCTGGCTCACCGCCGAGGCCACCAAGCGGCCCGGCGCGGTCAAGGCGGCCTATCTCTGGGCGCTGCACAGCGCGCTGGAACGCCACGGCATCGAGATTCCCTTCCCGCAGCAGGATCTGCATGTGCGCAGCCTGTTCGGCCATCACGGCGACGATGCCATCGCGCTGTTGCGCGCGATCGCGGCCGGAGAGGACGTCGTCGAGCCGCCGCCGCGCCCCGCGCCCGAGCGACCCGCCGAAGCGGCGACGAACGATGCCGTGCAGGACGTCGAAAACGAAATCGCGCGCGAAGCCCGCGCACAGCCCGAGGCGCCGCCGGACGGTCGCGCCCGCCCCGAACAATAGAATCGAGCAGGAGAGAACGATGTCCCAGCGGGTCGATGTGAAAGTGCCGGATATCGGCGATTTCGAAGCCATTCCGGTGATCGAGATACTGGTCGCCGTCGGCGATACCGTCGCCAGTGACCAGGGGCTGGTGACGCTCGAATCCGACAAGGCGACGATGGAAGTGCCGTCGTCCGTCGCGGGCGTGGTGAAGGAGATCAAGGTCAAGCTGGGCGACAGCGTGTCGGAGGGGAGCGTCATCGCGGTCGTCGAGGTCGCCGAAAGCGACGCATCGCCTCTCCCGCCTGCGGGAGAGAGCCTGCCCCGGACTGGATCCGGGGTCGTCGCGCGCAGCGCGGCGGGTGAGGGCGGTTCCGCCGTAGTCTCCCCATCCCAATCTTCCGCCGCTCGCGATGCAAGCAGCGAAGGCGCCGTCGCCGCAGTGCCGGCTCCGGCAGCCGCCGCGTCCTCCGGCCGCAAGGCCGACATCGAATGCCGCATGCTGGTCCTCGGCGCCGGCCCCGGCGGTTACACCGCCGCGTTCCGCAGCGCCGATCTCGGCCTCGACACCGTGCTGGTCGAACGCTATGCCGCGCTCGGCGGCGTCTGTCTCAACGTCGGCTGCATTCCGTCGAAAGCGCTGCTGCATGCCGCCAATGTGATCGACGAAGCCGCGCACGCCAAGGACTACGGCATCGACTTCGGCGCGCCGAAGATCGCGCTTGATACGCTGCGCGGCTACAAGGAAAAGGTCGTCGGCCAGCTCACCAAGGGCCTTGCCGGCATGTCCAGGCAGCGAAATGTGCGGGTGGTGCAGGGCAGCGGAGCATTCGTATCGCCGAACGAAATCGAAGTGCGCAGCGATGCGGGCACGCAGTTGATCCGTTTCGAGCACTGCATCATCGCCGCCGGCTCGCAGCCGGTGAAGCTGCCGGCGTTTCCGTGGGACGACCCGCGGGTGATGGATTCGACCGACGCGCTGGAACTGAAAGACATCCCGAAGAGCCTGCTGGTGGTCGGCGGCGGCATCATCGGTCTGGAAATGGCGACGGTGTATCGCGCGCTCGGCAGCGCGGTGACCGTGGTCGAGTTCATGGACCAGATCATGCCCGGCGCCGATACCGACCTGATCAAGCCGCTCGCCGACCGCCTGAAAAAGCAGGGCGTCGCGATCCATCTGAAAACGAAGGTTACCGAAGCCAGATCGAGCGAGGCCGGCATCGTCTGCGGCTTCGATGGCGCCAGCATCCCGGCGAACGACACCTACGACCGCGTGCTGGTCGCCGTGGGCCGCACGCCGAACGGCAACAAGCTCGATGCCGACAAGGCCGGCGTGGCGGTCACCGAACGCGGCTTCATCAACGTCGACCGGCAGATGCGCACCAACGTGCCGCATATCTTCGCGATCGGCGACATCATCGGTCAGCCGATGCTGGCGCACAAAGCTACGCATGAAGGCAAGCTCGCCGCGGAAGTCGCGGCAGGCGAAAAGAAGGAATGGGTCGCGCGGGTGATTCCGTCGGTGGCCTACACCGATCCGGAAATCGCCTGGGTCGGCATCACCGAAACCGAAGCGAAGGCCAAGGGGCTGAAGGTCGGTGTCGGCAAATTCCCGTGGGCCGCTTCGGGCCGCGCCATCGGCATCGGCCGCACCGAAGGCTTCACCAAGCTGATCTTCGACGAAGCCAGCCACCGCATCGTCGGCGGCGGCATCGTCGGCGTGCATGCCGGCGACTTGATCGCCGAAGTCGCGCTGGCGATCGAGATGGGCTGCGAGGTCGCCGACATCGGCCACACCATCCACCCGCACCCCACGCTCAGCGAGTCGGTGGGCATGGCGGCGGAAGTGTTCGACGGTACGATTACCGATCTGTACATCCCCAAGAAGAAATAGAGATAAGACTGCTCCAGGGGCATGTTGAAAAGGATGCCATGAAAACCCTCGGCCTCATCGGCGGCATGAGCTGGGAATCGACGCTGCCGTACTACCGCATCGTCAACCAGCGCGTGCGCGAACGTCTCGGCGGCTTGCACTCGGCGAAGCTGGTGTTGCATAGCGTCGACTTCGCGGAGATCGAGGCGCTGCAGCGCGCAGGCGACTGGGACGCGGCCGGCGCGCAACTCGCCGCTGCCGCGCGCGGACTGCGTCTGGCAGGCGCCGAAACGATCGTGGTCTGCACCAACACCATGCATCTGGTCGCCCCTGCGATCGAGGCCGCGGTCGACATTCCGCTGCTGCACATCGCCGACGCCACCGCGCAGCGGATCCGCGCCGCCGGCCTGATCCGCGTTGCGCTGCTGGGCACACGGTTCACGATGGAGCAGGCGTTCTATCGAGAGCGCATCGAAGCCGCCGGGATTGCGGTGCTGACGCCGGACGCGATGCAGCGCGAACGCGTGCATCGGGTGATCTACGACGAACTCTGCTTGGGCCGCATCATCGATGCCTCGCGCGATGATTACCGCGAGATCATCGCGGATCTGGTCGCCCGCGGCGCACAGGGTGTGATCCTGGGCTGCACGGAGATCGGCCTGCTGGTGGGGGAGGGCGATGCCGCGGTGCCGCTGTTCGACACCGCCCGCATCCATGCCGAAGCTGCCGCCGACTGGGCGTTGGCGCCATCGGCGCCAACAACCCGGTCGAATTTCAGAGCGATCGACGCTTAAAACGCGAACGTGACGCCGGCGATCGGGCCGTGGAACCGCTGCTCGAAGCCGACCCGTCCGTCGTCCATCTCGCGGGTGACGTCCAGATCGAACCAGTCGTAACCGGCGAAAATGCCGAACTTCGGGGTGAAACGATATTCCACCAGCGCGTTGGCGCGGGTGATGTCGCCGTCGTAGTCGCCGAAATCGCCCCAGTCCGCATCCAGATACTGGCCCTGTGCGATCACCCGCCAGCGGCCGTCGGCGGTATTTGCCGAGATGCGCGCGCCGACCACCGGTGCGGTGCCGCGCTCGCTCTCGCGGACCCGGAAGCTGTCTTCGCCGGATTCGCTGCGCAGCGTTCCGCGCAGACCGGCGGTTTCCGCGCCCACCTGCAGGCCGAAACCGAAGGTCGGGGTTTCGACCACGCCGTAGTCGTACATCACGCTGCCCAGGTCGAAGCGCGTGTCCAGATCGACGCGCGACCCGGCCGGGAACGTGGTCTCATCGAAGGTCACGTCTTCGCTCAGCAGGGCATCGTTGCCGGCGTCGTAGCGGAAATAATTGAAGTGGATGCGGTGGCGCTCGGCGAAGCGGAAGGTGCCTTCGACGCGCGGCACGATGTCGTCGCCGATGTCGAAGCGGTCGCTGTCGTAATCGTAGGTATCGCCTGCGAACTCGGCGCGGCCGGTGATGCGGCTTTCGGCATCGGCCTGCATGGCGCCGAGGCGCAAGGTGAAACGGTCGTCGTCGGCGTGGGCGGCCGACGCGAAGGCGGCGAGTCCGGAGCACAGTCCGATGGCGAGCAGGTGTCGATGGATCTTCAGGGCGGAATTCATGGCGGGGTCTTCTTCGCAGTGAGGGAATGATGAGCGCGACGACGCTTGTCGCCCGCCGTGGCGAGGCCATTACCGATGCGAATCGATGAAGGAAAAATGAAAGTGCAGACCGCACTGCGCACGGCGCGCGGGCCGGCACGATGCACGATCGCGGCAGTCCGCATCCATGCGCCTTCCGGCGACGATGCGATGCGCGCGAATGGTGTTCTGCATGATCGGCGCCGCATCGTATGCATGGCGATCCGCGCAAAGACGAAGCCCCGGCTGGGGGCCGGGGCTTCGGAACCTGCTGTCGCCGAGGGTCGACGAGGAAGGAGCGTCGCAGGTGCAGAAGATGGACCGGGCCATTTGCCGGATAGTTCCCGTCCGGCGCTCAGGCGCTCAACGGGACGCCGGAGCGGCGGGCCTCGATCCGGCGCCACGCCTTTTCGTAGCAATCGAATGCTGCGGTGTTGCAGCCCGGCTTGACCACCGCCAGCGCCCCGCCGACCCAAGGAAGCTGCCGGTCATCGCGTAACCGACGGCGAAGGCGACGCCCATCTGCAGGCCGGCGAAACCGGAGTCCTGGCCATGACGGACTCCCGAAGGATGGGCCGGCAGTTTCCACCCCCGCGAACGGAGGGGAAATCGTTTTTTGCGACCGGATCGATGGTTCTGTCCTGGCGCCGCCGGTCTTGGCGGGGGGTCACCGCGGTTGCCCCGCAAAACCGCGGACTGTTATACTTTTGCGGCTTCGCGGGGTGGTTTTCGTTCACAAACATGATTCTGGAACCGGGCCACCCCCGGCGTTTCCGCCAACTCCGGGGTGACGCGTGCTGAATTCTGTCGCTGCTGGTCGCCGCGCCGCATTGCGGGCAGCGGCCTACCAGATGGCCGCTGTGGCACTGGTAGCGTTGATTTTCCTGGTTTCTGGCTGGCCCGCTTCGCTGGCGGTGCTCGTGGGCGGGGCCGGTGTGGTGTCGGGAAGCGCTCTGGCCGCGAATATCGCGCTGGGCGGCGGTGTGGTGGCGGCGCGGACCGCGCTGTTGAAGCTGGTGCTGGGCACCGGTCTGAAGTGGTTGGTGGTCATAACGATATTTGCGTTGGCATCGGGTGTTGGGCGCATGGCGCCGCTCCCCTTGCTCGCAGGCCTCGCGGTCGCTCTGATCGCGCAGCCATTGGCTTTGAACTTTTGTGCCAGGGTAGACCGTGAGCGCTGAAACAGCTTCGGGTGGCGGGGCCACCGAATACATCCAGCACCACTTGCATCATCTCCAGTGGCAAGTGGGAGAAGGCAAGTTCATGACCATCAACATCGACAGCGTGCTGTTCACGTTGGTGTTGTCGTCGCTGTTCCTGTTCTTCTTCATCCGCACCGCGCGCAAGGCGACGGCGGGCGTGCCGGGCAAGTTCCAGGCCGGCGTGGAGATGATCGTGGGCTTCGTCGACGGTCTGGTCCGCGAGACCTTCCACGGCCGCAGCAAGCTCATCGCCCCGCTGGCGATCACCATCTTCTGCGTCGTGTTCCTGATGAACTTCATGGACATGATCCCGGTCGACTGGCTCCCGGGCGCGTGGATGAAGGCCAACGAACTGGCCGGCCACGACCCCAGCCACGCCTACCTGCGCGTCGTGCCCACCGCCGACCTCAACACCACGCTCGGCCTGTCGCTGATGGTGTTCCTGCTGATCCAGGTCTTCGGCATCAGCCACAAGGGCTTCGGCAAGTTCTTCAAGGAAGCTTTCACCGCGCCGTTCCATGCCGAGGGCACGGTGATGAAGATCCTGCTCGCGCCCGCCAACCTGCTGTTGCGCGTGATCGAAGAGCTGGTCCGCCCGCTGTCGCTCACCCTGCGACTGTTCGGCAACATGTACGCCGGCGAGTTGATCTTCATCCTCATCGCACTGATGACCTGGAACGCCGCGCTGTCCAGCGGCATGACCTACGTGATGGCGCCGCTGCAGTTCATTTCCGGCTTCGTCTGGACCGCGTTCCACATCCTGGTCATCACCCTGCAGGCCTTCATTTTCATGATGTTGACCATCGTGTATCTGAGCATGGCGGCGGAAAGCCACTGATTGCGAGTCATCCGGTTTCGAGTCATCAGGTTTCGAGTCATCCCATTTCGTTTCGCCCTTTCATCCTTCCTTTTTTCACCTCAATAGTTGTACGGAGAACACCATGGAAAACGTCGCCCTCTACGCTGAAATCGCGAAGTTCACGGTCATCGCGGCCGGCCTGCTCATCGGTCTCGGCGCGCTCGGCACCGCGATCGGCTTCGCCATCCTCGGCGGCAAGTTCCTCGAAGGCGCCGCCCGCCAGCCGGAACTCACCCCGATGCTGCAGACCAAGATGTTCATCGTCGCCGGCCTGCTCGACGCGGTGCCGATCATCGGCGTCGCCATCGCACTGCTGCTGATCTTCGCCAACCCGTTCCTGTCCGCGATCGCGGGCTGATCAAGCAACCCGGTCTTGGCTAGCGCCGGCGCTTCGCGCACCGGCGTCAGGAGTACGTCATGGATATCAATCTCACTTTCATCGTCCAGGGCTTCGCGTTCTTCGCGGTGGCCTGGCTGGTGATGAAGTTCGGCTGGCCGAACATCATCGCGGCCATCGAGGAACGTCAGCAGAAGATCGCTGAGGGTCTCGCTGCGGCCGACAACAGCCAGAAAGCGCTCGCCCAGGCCGAAGAGAAGGTCAACGAAGAACTGAAGCTCGCCCGCACCAAGGCCAACGAGATCATCGACCAGGCCCACCAGCGCGCGAACCAGATCATCGATCAGGCCAAGAACGACGCCGTCGCCGAAGCCAACCGGCAGAAGGCGCTGGCCGAAGCCGAGATCGCTGCTGCCGCCAACCGCGCCAAGGAAGACCTGCGCAAGCAGGTGTCCTTCCTGGCCGTGAGCGGCGCCGAGAAGCTGCTGAAGCGCGAGATCGACGCCAACGCCCACAAGGCGCTGATCGACGAACTCGCCGCCCAGCTGTGACGGGACGAATCGAACGATGAGCCAGGCCCTCACCCTCGCACGTCCCTACGCCCGCGCGGCGTACGCGATCGCACGCGACGCCGGCGCCACGCCGACGTGGTCGGACGCGCTCGCCTTCGCGGCTCGCGTGTCCGCCGATCCGCGCGCGCAGTCGCTGCTGGGTCATCCGCAGCTCGATCGCGGCGACGCGGTCGCCCTGCTGTCGCCGCCGGTCGGCAACAGCGTGGACAGCGCGGACCTGTTCGGCAACGACCTGTTCGGCAATTTCCTCGCGCTGCTGGCCGACAACCGCCGGCTGCCGCTGCTGCCGGAAATCGCCGGACTGTTCGAGGAGCTGCGCGCCGATGCCGAACGCATCGTCAAGGCCCGGATCACCTCGGCCACGGCGATGCCGGCGGCCGAAGTCGAGAGCATCAAGATCGCGCTCAAGCGCCGCTTCGGTCGCGAGGTCGAACTCGAAACCGCGGTCGACGCCAGCCTGATCGGCGGCGCGGTGATCGATGCCGGCGACGTGGTCATCGACGGTTCGCTCAAGAACAAGCTTTCGCGGCTGCAGACGGCTCTGGCGCAATAACACGATTGTAGGGTGGGCTTCATGCCCACCACCGCGACAACAAAACACTGCGATTCCCCGGGAATTCGTAATGGTGGGCACAAGGCCCGCCCTACACAGGAAACAACCATGGCTACCTCCCAGCTCAACCCGTCCGAAATCAGCGAACTGATCAAGACCCGCATCGAGAAGGTCAAGCTTTCCGCGGAAGCGCGCAACGAAGGCACCGTGACCTCGGTGTCCGACGGCATCGTGCGCATCCACGGTCTGGCAGACGTGATGCAGGGCGAAATGATCGAGCTGCCCGGCAACACCACCGCACTGGCGCTGAATCTCGAGCGCGATTCGGTCGGCGCCGTGGTCCTCGGCGACTACAAGACCCTGCGCGAAGGCGACACCGCCAAGACCACCGGCCGCATCCTCGAAGTGCCGACCGGCCCGGAACTGCTGGGTCGCGTGGTCAACGCGCTGGGCGAAGCCATCGACGGCAAGGGTCCGATCGAAGCCAAGACCTCCTCGCCGGTGGAAACCATCGCCCCGGGCGTGATCTGGCGCAAGTCGGTGTCGCAGCCGGTGCAGACCGGCTACAAGTCGGTCGACGCCATGATCCCGATCGGCCGCGGCCAGCGCGAGCTGATCATCGGCGACCGCCAGACCGGAAAGACCGCGCTCGCGATCGACGCGATCATCAATCAGAAAGATTCCGGCATCAAATGCATCTACGTGGCGATCGGTCAGAAGAACTCGACCATCTCCAACATCGTGCGCAAGCTCGAAGCCAACGGCGCGATGGCGTACACCACCGTCGTCGCCGCCTCGGCGTCCGAGTCGGCCGCGATGCAGTACATCGCCGCCTACTCCGGCTGCACGATGGGCGAATACTTCCGCGACCGCGGTGAAGACGCGCTGATCATCTACGACGATCTGTCCAAGCAGGCCGTGGCCTACCGCCAGATCTCGCTGCTGCTGCGCCGCCCGCCGGGCCGCGAAGCGTATCCCGGCGACGTCTTCTATCTGCACAGCCGCCTGCTCGAGCGCGCCGCGCGCGTGTCCGAGGACTACGTCGAGAAGTTCACCAATGGCGCAGTGAAGGGCAAGACCGGTTCGCTGACCGCCCTGCCGATCATCGAAACCCAGGCCGGCGACGTGTCGGCGTTCGTGCCGACGAACGTGATCTCCATTACCGACGGGCAGATCTTCCTCGAAACCGATCTGTTCAACGCCGGTATCCGTCCGGCCGTGAACGCCGGTATCTCGGTGTCGCGCGTCGGTGGCGCCGCCCAGACCAAGATCATGAAGAAGCTGTCGGGCGGTATCCGCATCGCGCTCGCCCAGTACCGTGAGCTGGCTGCGTTCGCGCAGTTCGCCTCGGATCTCGACGAAGCCACCCGCAAGCAGCTCGAACGCGGTCAGCGCGTCACCGAGCTGATGAAGCAGAAGCAGTACGCCCCGATGTCGGTCGCCGAGCAGTCGTTGTCGATCTATGCCGTGGACAAGGGCTACATGGACGAAGTGCCGGTCAACAAGATCGGCGCGTTCGAGGAAGCCCTGCACGCCCACTTCTTCAACACCAAGGGCGACGTGCTGGCGAAGATCAACGAAAGCGGCGACTGGAACGACGACCTCGAAGCCGCGTTCAAGGCCGGTATCGAGGAATTCGTGAAGACCGGTTCCTGGTGATGTCGTAGGGCGGGCCCCGGCCCGCCTTCGGATATGTCGTAATCGGCAATGGCGGGCTTGAGCCCGCCCTACGGGAAGAGAGAGATGGCAGGCGGCAGAGAAATCAAAACCAAGATCAAGTCGGTGCAGAACACCCGCAAGGTGACGCGCGCACTCGAAATGGTCTCGGCTTCAAAGATCCGCAAGGCGCAGGACCGCATGAAGGCCTCGCGTCCGTATGCGCGCGCGATGAAGCAGGTCATCGGCCATCTCGCGCAGGCGAACTCCGAGTTCCAGCATCCGTATCTGGTCGAGCGCAAGGACATCAAGCGCGTCGGCTATGTGATCGTGTCTTCGGACCGCGGTCTGGCCGGCGGCCTCAACAACAACCTGTTCCGCAAGCTGCTCGGCGAGATCCGCAACTGGCAGCAGCAGGGCGTCGAAGTCGACGTGGTCACCATCGGCCAGAAGGCCACGGTGTTCTTCCGCCGGATCAAGGTCGACATGCTCGCGTCGGTCACGCATCTGGGCGACACCCCGCAGGTGGATCAGCTGGTCGGCGTGATCAAGGTGATGCTGGACGCGTACAGCAGCGGAAAGGTCGACAAAGTGTTCCTGGTCTACAACGACTTCGTGAACACCATGACACAGCGCGCGGCGTTCGATCAGCTGCTGCCGCTGCCGGCGTCCGACACCGCCGTTGCCCACCACGACTGGGATTACATCTACGAACCCGATGCGCAGACCGTGCTGGAGCACGTCCTCACGCGCTACATCGAGTCGCTGGTGTACCAGGCGGTGATGGAGAACGTCGCGTCGGAACACGCGGCGCGCATGGTGGCGATGAAGGCCGCCAGCGACAACGCGACCAAGATGATCGACAGCCTGAACCTGATCTACAACAAGGCGCGCCAGGCCGCGATCACCCAGGAAATCTCCGAAATCGTCGGCGGCGCCGCGGCGGTCTGACCCACATACCTGTAGGAGCGGCTTCAGCCGCGATCTTTTCACCGGCTCGAAGCCATCGCGGCTGAAGCCGCTCCTACAAAAACAGTAATCGAAGTTCCAGAGGACACAGTGATGAGCAACCAGGGCAAGATCGTTCAGATCATCGGCGCCGTCGTCGACGTCGAATTCCCGCGCGAGAGCGTGCCGAAGGTGTACGACGCGCTGAAGGTGCAGAACACCGAAATCACGCTGGAAGTGCAGCAGCAGCTGGGCGACGGCGTGGTGCGCACGATCGCCCTCGGTTCCACCGACGGCCTCAAGCGCAACCTGATCGCCGACAACACCGGCCGCGGCATCTCGGTGCCGGTCGGCATCGGTACGCTGGGCCGCATCATGGACGTGCTGGGTCGTCCGATCGACGAAGCCGGCCCGGTCAAGGCCGACACCACGTGGGAAATCCACCGTGCGGCGCCGTCGTACGAAGATCAGGCCTCGACCACCGAACTGCTGGAAACCGGCATCAAGGTCATCGATCTGATGTGCCCCTTCGCCAAGGGCGGCAAGGTCGGCCTGTTCGGCGGCGCCGGCGTGGGCAAGACCGTGAACATGATGGAACTCATCAACAACATCGCGACCGAGCACTCGGGTCTGTCGGTGTTCGCCGGCGTCGGTGAGCGTACCCGCGAAGGCAACGATTTCTATCACGAAATGCAGGAATCGGGCGTCGTCAACGTCGAAGAGCACGCCAAGTCGAAAGTGGCGATGGTCTATGGCCAGATGAACGAGCCGCCGGGCAACCGTCTGCGCGTGGCGCTGACCGGTCTGACGATGGCCGAATACTTCCGCGACGAAGGCCGCGACGTGCTGCTGTTCGTCGACAACATCTACCGTTACACGCTGGCCGGTACCGAAGTGTCGGCGCTGCTCGGCCGCATGCCGTCGGCCGTGGGTTACCAGCCGACGCTCGCCGAGGAAATGGGCGTGCTGCAGGAACGCATCACCTCGACCAAGACCGGTTCGATCACCTCGATCCAGGCCGTGTACGTGCCCGCCGACGACCTGACCGACCCGTCGCCGGCGACCACGTTCGCCCACCTGGACGCGACCGTCGTGCTCAGCCGTAACATCGCGTCGCTGGGTATCTATCCGGCCGTGGATCCGCTGGACTCCACCTCGCGCCAGCTCGATCCGAACGTGATCGGCAACGAACACTACGACACCGCGCGTCGCGTGCAGGCCACCCTGCAGAAGTACAAGGAACTGAAGGACATCATCGCGATCCTGGGCATGGACGAGCTGTCGGAAGAAGACAAGCAGGCCGTGGCCCGCGCCCGCAAGATCGAGCGCTTCTTCTCGCAGCCGTTCACGGTCGCCGAAGTGTTCACCGGCTCCAAGGGCAAGTACGTGTCGCTGAAGGACACCATCCGCGGCTTCAAGATGATCGTCGACGGCGAATGCGACCACCTGCCGGAACAGGCCTTCTACATGGTCGGCGGCATCGAGGAAGCGGTGGAAAAAGCCAAGAAGATGGCGGCGTAAGCAGCTGTCGTAGGGTGGGCCCCTGGCCCACCATTGCGAGACATCAGGTCTCACAAGAGCCCGATGTCACGAGAAAAGCGGTGGGCCAGGGCCCACCCTACAGGAACCCGGAATACCTATGGCCACCATCCGTTGCGACATCGTCAGCGCCGAAGCCGAGATCTTCCACGGCGAGGCCACGCTCGTCGTCGCCACCGGCGAGCAGGGCGAACTCGGCATCGCGCCGCGCCACGCGCCGCTGATCACCCGCCTGAAACCCGGCAAGGTCGTCGTGACCCAGCCGAACGGCGAAGTGCTGGATTTCGCGATCTCCGGCGGCATCCTCGAAGTGCAGCCGCAGGTCGTGACCGTTCTGGCCGACACCGTGGTGCGCGCGCAGGATATCGACGAAGCAGCGGTTCGCGCGGCGATGGAAGAAGCCGAGCGCGCGCTGGCGCACAAGGATCCGAAGATGAGCGCCGAGGAAGCGCAAAGCCAGCTGGCGATGAGCCTTGCACAGCTGAGCGCGCTGGAGCGCCTGCGCAAGAACCTGAAGCACTGAGGTCTTCGCGATCGTGCGATACCGAAACGCCGGCGAAAGCCGGCGTTTTGTTTGCAGACGTTTCCGCAGGAGGGGCTTCAGCCCCGGGCTTTCCGGAAACAATGATGATCCGTAGCCGGGCCGAAACTTCCGATGGCCATCATTTGATAAGGCTCGGGGCTGAAGCCCCTCCTACAGGATCAGGCCTTGTAGACCCAATGCCGCGACAGCAGGAAGCCGACCACGCCGAGCATCAGCTCGACCGCCGGCTTCGCCAGCCATGCCCATTGCAGCCCGAAGACGTCGTCGATATGACCTATCGCCCAGGTGCTGACCGCGGTGGTGCAGAGCCACATCAACACGAACCGTCGCAATTGCGTGCCGCCGATGCGGGTGTCGTCGCCGGCGAACGTGAACTTGCCGTTGAGCCAGAAGCCGAGCATCGCGCCGCTGATGCGGCCGCAGATGTTCGCCGCTTCGATCAGCAGCCCGAAATGGCTGAGCAGCACCATCACGCCCCAGTCGAGCAGCCACTGCACGCCGCCGATCAGCAGATAGTGGCGGCCCTGTCGATGCAGACTCATCGCGATGCGCCATCCGTGGGCAAGGTCCGGATTCGCCAGAGTTCGATGCCGCCCAATGTCTCCATGCGTTCCGCGCCGCTGCGCGCGAGTCCGGCACGCAGTGCGGGATGCGCCGTGTCCATGTTCACCAGCACCCAGCGGATGCGTTCGCGCGCGAGGAGTTCCGCCCAGCACGCGCCGGAAGCATCGGCGTTCGCAAGCAGCGCCGCTGCGGCCAACGACGGATCGTGCGGCGACACCGTGCGGCCGCGGCCGCCAAGTTCGGCGACGAAACCGCGCATGGGATCGGTGGCGAGCACGATGTCGTCTTCGCCATTCGGGACGCGCTTCAGGAGCATGCGCTCCGGCACATAGGCGGGCAGCACCGCATCGGTATCGCCGCCGCTGCGGATCGTGCGTTTCAGCGCAGCGGAATGATGCAGCCAGCCGGCATTCGCCTGGAAGGCGAGATTCAGCACGCAGACGCCGACCAGCAGCCACAGCAGGCTGCGTTTTCCGAGCGTACTTTCCGCGCCGACCGGCAACAGCACCGCCAGCAGCGCGAGGCCCGGAAAGGCATAGCGCGCGTACTGCATCGGCATCAGCGGCAGCAGCAGACTCGCGGTAACCGCGAGCATCAGCGCGCGTCGTCCCGGCCGCAGCAATTGCAGCAGCCACAGGCCCGCAAGCGCGACCAGCACGAAACCGAATCCGCCGTCCCAGCCTTCTACATAGCGGTCGGTATCGAACGTCATCCGCCACAGCAGGTCGGGCGCGAATCCCGCATGCCAGCGCGGGTCGGTGAATTGTGTCGTCGGGAAATACGCCGAACCGAAGACGTGATTGAAAGACGGCAACACCGGATTGCCGGTGGCCAGCCACGATTGCGCGTAAGCCGACATCGCCAGCGCGGCGAACGCGATCGACGCCAGCGACAGACGACGCCACGGCCACTGCGGCCAGTGACGCCAGCCGGCGTAGAGCAGCAGCGGCAGCGCGGCGATGCCATGCACGGGCTTCAACGCGCACAGGCCGGCGAACAGCACCGTGCCGAGCCACAGTCGTCCGGGCGCATCGGCCACGATCACCGCGATGAAGGCCAGCGTCACCGCCGTGGCCGCGAGTTCGGTCTGCATGCCCGCGGCGATCCAGACCAGCGTCGGCAGGCTCGCGAACAGCGCGAGCGCCAGCCAGCGTTCGTGCGCGGTCGCGCGCAGGCTCGACACGATCGACCATGCGGCACTCGCCGCCAGCATCAACCACAGCGCATTGAGCGCGCCGTGCGCTTCCTGTCGCGCAAGCATGAAGACGATCCCGTGCAGGATGTCGCCGGCCCAGGGCGCGAACGACCACACCTGGAATTCCGGCGCGGGCGTATAGCGGGCATGCTGCATCCACTGCGTCGGCAGGCCGAGGTGATAGGTCAGATCATCCATCTGCATGGCCGGCAGCCAGCAGGCGGTCGAAGCCAGCCCCAGCAGCATCACCGCGAACGCGGCCGCATGCGACGCGGAGGTCACGGCATCGCGCCAGCCGTGCGTCGTCTCGCGCGATGCCTGACGCAACGCTTTCCGCTGCAGGGCGATCACCGCGAGCAGCAGGGCCAGCCACACCCAGACGTAGTGCATCGGCAGGGTCACGACCCAGCCGGTGAGACCGGCGATGAGCATCAGGCCGACGATCGTCGATATCGCCGCGCCGCCCGGCATTCCCGTCGGTTTGAAGCGCAGCCCGATGGCGTGCGCGGCCAGACCGAGCAAGGTCGACGCCAGGATCGGCAGCGGCCCCACGAACACGACAAGCGCGAGCAGCCACACCGCCGCCAGCGCCGAGGCCCGCGACCAGCGCAGCCATCGCTGCAGCGGCCACGCGGCCGCCAGCGCGAGCAGCGCCAGCACCAGCGACAGCGCGAAGCGTTCGGCCGGCAACTGCCGCCAGGTGTCGTGGAAGAGCAGGCCTGCGATGGTCGCGGCGACGCCCGCACCCGCGACCGGCAGCGGCCAGCGCGGGCGCGATGCGGGCGATTCGGCGGGCGGCGTGGCGATGGACGCGTCTGCAGGCATTCGGGGGCGAATTCGGAATCGGCGGGCATCGTAGCAGCCGGTGTCGCTAAAATGCCGTGAACAACCGTCCTGGAGTCCATATGAGCGCACCCCTGCATGTCGTTGTCCTCGCTGCCGGCGAAGGCAAGCGGATGAAATCCAGCCTGCCGAAAGTGCTGCAGAAGATCGCGGGGATGCCGATGCTGGGACACGTCATCGCTACGGCGCGCACGCTGGCGCCGGCGGCTATCCATGTGGTCTACGGCCACGGCGGCGACCAGGTGCGGGCCGCGTTCGCGGACCAGCCGGATCTGCGCTGGGCGGAGCAGACCGAGCGCAAGGGCACCGGTCATGCGGTGCAGCAGGCGATGGATGCCAGCTCGAAAAGTACGATCCCGGACGATGCGCGCGTGCTCGTGCTGTACGGCGATGCGCCGCTCAACCGCAGCGAGACGCTGCAGCGCATGCTGGCGATTCCCGCGCCGTTGGTCGGACTGACGACGGAGCTGGACAATCCCTTCGGCTACGGCCGCGTGCTGCGCGACGCGCAGGGGCGGGTGGCGGCCATCGTCGAGGAAAAGGACGCCACCGACGACCAGCGGCACATCCATCTGGTCTACACCGGCGTGATCGCGGCCGATGCGGCCGCGCTGCGCCGCTGGTTGAATGGCCTGAAGAACGACAACGCGCAGGGCGAGTATTACCTCACCGACGTGTTCGCCGCGGCCGCGGACGAATTCACCCCCGCCGAGATCGTGATCGCCGAGGATCCGCAGGAAACCGAAGGCGCCAACGACGCCTGGCAACTCGCGCACCTCGAACGCGCGTTCCAGCTGCGCGCGGTCCGCCGGCTCTGCATCGACGGCGCGCGTTTCGCCGACGTGAACCGCGTCGACGTGCGCGGTGAAGTGATCGTCGGCCACGATGTCGAGATCGACGCCAACGTGGTGTTCGAAGGTCGCGTGGTGCTCGGCGACAACGTGCGCATCGGTCCGTTCTGCAGGTTGAAGGATGTCGAACTCGCCGCCGGCACCGAAGTGCGCGCGCATTGCGACCTGGAAGGTGCGAAGACCGAAGGCGCGGCGCTGATCGGCCCGTTCGCGCGGCTGCGTCCGGGCACTGTGCTCGCGGACGGCGTGCATATCGGCAATTTCGTCGAGACCAAGAACGCGAATATCGGCATCGGCAGCAAGGCCAATCATCTGACTTATCTCGGCGATGCGGTGATCGGTGCGGGCGTGAACGTCGGCGCCGGCACCATCACCTGCAACTACGACGGCGCCAACAAATCCACCACCACCATCGAGGACGGCGCCTTCATCGGCTCGAACGCGGCGCTGGTGGCGCCGGTGCGGATCGGCAAGGGTGCGACCATCGCAGCGGGTTCGGTGATCTCGAAGGAAGCGCCCGACGGCAAGCTCACCGTGACGCGGGCGAAGCAGGTCACGGTCGACGGCTGGAAACGGCCGGTGAAAAAACCGAAATAGGCCGCGGTCGTAGGAGGGGCTTCAGCCCCGAGCTTTTGTCGTCGGACGCCCACAAACCGACCAGACTTCAGCACAGCGTTTCAGGGCAAACGCTCGGGGCTAAAGCCCCTCCTACGAATAAAGCATCGCCCGAAAATCACCGCGCAGGCAGCGTCATGCTGACCCACAGCCCGCCGCCTTCGCGGTTCTGCAGCGCGACATGGCCGCCGTGGGCTTCGATGATGTCGCGGGTCAGCGCGAGGCCCAGGCCGGTGCCGTGGCGCTTGGTCGAATAGAACGGCAGCAGCGCCTGCGCCAGCACCGCTTCGCTCATGCCGCTGCCGCGGTCGAGGATATCGATCCGCCAGTGTTCCGGCAGCTTGCGCAGTTGTAGTTGCACGTCGCCCGGCGCCGAGCCGGACTCGTGCGCGTTCTTCACCAGGTTCAACAGCGCCTGTTCCATCTGCGCCGCGTCGAGATAGGCCACGCCGTCGTCGTGCTGTCCGCTCCACGCGAATTCGACCTGGCTGCGCAACTGGGCGAAGAAACGGCCCCATTGCACCGGCTCCAGCCGTGGCGCCGGCAGTTTCGCGAAGTGCGCGTAGTCGCGGATGAAACCTTCGAGATGGCGCGCGCGTTCCTCGATCGTCGCCAGAGCGTTCGGCAGCCGTTCCAGCTGGCCGCGCCGCAGCAGTTCCGCGCTGGAATGCGCCAGCGATGCGATCGGCGCCAGCGAATTGTTGAGCTCATGGCTGATCACCCGGATCACCTTCTTCCAGGTCTGCACTTCCTGGCGCCGCAGCTCGGCGGTGAGCAGGCGCAGCAGCACCAGTTCGTGACGGCGACCGTTGAGCCGGAAGCCGCGGCGCGAGAGATGGAAGATTTCCTCGTTGTCCTCGTCGCCGACCGCGAAAATGCCGTCGCCGCCGCGCTCGAACGCATCGCGCAGCGCCTGCGGCACGCGTTCGAGAATCGTGTCGAAACTCTGGCCTTCCAGTCGTCGTCCTTCGCCGAGCAGTTTCCGCGCGGCCAGATTGCCCAGCACGATGCGCTGCGATTCGTCGACCAGCACCATCGCCACCGGCGTGTTCTGGACCATGGTGTCGAGCAGCAGTTCGCGCTGCACCAGGGTCATCCGCTGCTCGCGCAGGGCATCGCCCAGGGCGTTGTGCGCGTTCACCAGTTCGATCAGGTCGCTGTACTTGTTCCAGGTGATGCCGAAGCTGAAATCGCCGTCGCGATAGCTGGCCACGGTGCCGGCCAACGCGCGGAACAGCGCGCGCATCGGCGAGACCATATGCCAGATCAGCGTGCCCAGCAGCGTGCCGACGACCAGCGCGGGCAGCACGGCGGCCGCCCACTCCGGCAGCCAACGCGTCAACAGCGCGGCCGACAGCGCGGCCAGCACCACGCACAGCACGCCCAGCACGATGAGCCGGATCGTCAATGGCAGAACGCGGAGGACTTGCATGTTCGGTCCGGTCGGTCAGACGGGTTGGGCCGGCATCAGATGCGCGCGATGCCGAGGCGTTCGATCCGCCGATACAGCGCCTGTCGCGACATGCCCAGATCGCTCGCGGCCTGGGCCAGCACGCCGCCGGCGCGCGCGAGCGCGGCTTCGATCGTGGCGCGATCCGGTTCGGCGGTATCGCCTGCGGATGCGGATGGCGGAATCGCCGCTGCGGGCAGCCCCAGATCATCGACGCCGATCCGTGCGCCGCGCGACAGCAGCGCAGCGCGCTGTACGGTGTTGCGCAGCTCGCGCACATTGCCGGGCCAGCGATGCGCGAGCAGCGCGCGCTCCGCGTCGCTGTCGAGCGATTTGTCGGCAGGCAGGAAGTGTTTCGCGAGGGGCAGGATGTCGTCCGGCCGCTGCGTCAGCGCCGGCAAGCGGACTTCGACCGCGTTCAATCGATAGAAGAGATCCTCGCGGAACTGGCCCGCGGCGATCAATGCCGGCAGGTCGGCGTTGGTCGCGCTGATCACGCGCACCTTCACCGCGCGCTCGCGGTTGCTGCCCAGGCGCTGGAACTGCCCGGTTTCCAGCACGCGCAGCAGTTTCACCTGGCCGGCCAGCGGCAGGGTGCCGATTTCGTCGAGGAATAATGTGCCGCCGTCGGCGGCCTCGAACTTGCCTTCGCGCGCGCGATTGGCGCCGGTGTAGGCGCCGGCCTCGGCGCCGAACAATTCGGCCTCGATCAGATCGGCCGGCAGCGCGCCGCAGTTCAACGCGATGAACGGCCCGCTGCGCACGGAAGAATTCGCATGCACGATTTCGGCGAGTTTTTCCTTGCCGCTGCCGTTGGGCCCTGTGATCAGCACCGGAAGATCGGAGCGCGCGACCTGACAGGCGAGGGCGAGGGTGGATTCGGTCAATGGATCGGCGTGCACGAAGCCGCGCAGTTCGTACTCGTCCAGCGCCGCGCGACGCCGGCGATCGCCCGCGTTCCTGCGCGCGAGTTGCTGGCGGGTCTGCGACAGCTCCAGCAGGTTGTTGACCGTGACCATCAATTTTCGGTCGTCCCAAGGCTTGGCCAGATAATCGGCGGCGCCGGCCTTGACCAGCTCCACCGCGGCTTCCAGATGCGTCCACGCGGTGAGCAGGATCACCGGCAGATCCGGATGGTGCGCGCGGATCTCGCGGAACAGCGCAACGCCTTCTTCGCCGGAGGTGGTGTCGTCCTCGAAGTTCATGTCCTGCATCACCAGATCCACCGGCGACTGGTTCAATGCGACCAGACCGGCCTCGGGACTGGCCGCGATGCGGGTGTCGATATCGTGCAGCGAGAACAGCGTCTCCAGCGCGGTGGCGACGGCGGGGTTGTCGTCGATGACGAGGATCGTGGGCATGTGGGAAGCGTAACTCAGGGTGGGGGTGAATTGCTTTGCAGGCAGCGAGCGCTGCTTGCAGGCGTGCGCTGAGCATAAAAATCTGTCATCCCGAGCAAAGCGAGGGACCTGTTTTCACGTAACAGTCGGAGAAGCAGGTCCCTCACCCCCGATAAAGCCGGGGTTCGGGATGACAGCTGTTTTCTTCGTCTGCGGGTGTTTCCTCACACGCTCCGCGTCGCCACCGCCGGCGGCACCGCGGCCGCGCGCCTGGCCGGGCCGTATACCGCGATCTGTCCGAGCAGCCACAGCGCGACCGCGCCCACCGGCAGATACAGCGCCGGCAAGCGCGGCAGTTCGTAATGCGTCATCAGCAGCTGATTCAGCCCGAAAGCGCCGAGCATGCCCAGCACGATGCCGATGGTGGCGAGCAGGAAATTCTCGGTCTGGAAATAGCGCAGGATCTGGCCGCGCGTGGCGCCCAGCGCGCGGCGTACGCCGATCTGTTTGGTGCGCTGCTGCACCCAGAAACTGGCAAGGCCGACGATGCCCAGTGCGGTGACGATCATCAGCGCGACGCACACCGCGCCGAGCAGCCAAGCCATCGCTTTGTCCTGCTGGTAATACTCGTCGATGACGTCGGAGAACGTGCTTTGATCCATGATGATCCGGCTGCGATTGACCTTCTCCAGCGTTGCGACCGCTGCTTTCAGCACTTCCTCGCGGCGTTCGGGGCTGGTGCGGATCGCGAAGCGGCCGGACACCGGGCGGATCGGCAGCAGCATCGAGTTCTGCGCATTGACCGGACCTTCGTTGTCGTTCGGGCGGATCAGGCTGTCGACCACGCCGACGATCTTGATCGGATTGGTGCCCCAACTGTCGTGCAACAGCTTGCCGACCGCGTTCTCGCCGGGAAACAATTTCTCCGCCATGCCGCGGGTCACGATCGCTGCGGCGATCGATGTGTCGTCGCCGATCGTGCTCATGTCGATGTATTCCTCCGGCAGGAAGTCGCGCCCGGCCGCCAGCTTCAGGCCGAAGGTTTCCAACAGTTGTTCGTCGCCCAGATACACGCCCACGTTGAGGCTGGGAATCTGCTGGTCGGGCTTGATGCTGACCGACGAATTCCAGGAGGAATCGTCGAACGGAACATGGTTGGTCATGGTCGCGTATTTCACGCCGGGGATCGCGCGCAGCGCGGCCAGATCGGTCTTCGCTGCGGCATCGGCGTTGTCGTTGGTGCCGATGCCCGCGACGTTGACGTGCACGATCTCGTCTTCGGCGAGGCCGGTGTCGCGATTCATCCGCTCCATGCGGGTGTCGATCAGGAACAGCGCGTTGCAGACGATCGCGCAGCTCAGCGCGATTTCGAGCACGATCAGCGCGGACGCGGTCTTGTGACGGCGCAGCGTGGAAAGGATGGGGCGGATATCCATGGTGACCTCTGCGATGTCTCCTTCCCCCGCATCGTGGGGGAAGGTCGGGATGGGGACGGTTACTGCGATTTCAGCTGGATGGCCGGTGCGATCTGACAGGCGCGCCAGGCCGGCAACAGGCCGGCGAGCAGGCTCGCGAACAAGGTGATCGCGATCGCGGCCAGCAGCATGCTGCCGTCGAGATTGGCGAGTTCGGCGTAGTCGGTGGGCTGCTGGCGAACGGCCCACAGTCCCAGCAGTGCGAAGCCGATGCCGAGCGCGCCACCGGCCAGACCGACCACCCCGGCTTCGATCAGATACTGGACGAAGACTTCGCGCCGGGTCGCGCCCAATGCGCGGCGTACGCCGATCTCGGAAGAGCGACGCAGGAACTTGGCCAGCAGCAGACCGATGGTGTTCACCAGGCAGACGAACAGGAAGCCGAACGCCAGCCAGCCCTGCAGGCGCACGTCGGACGGCACGACGCCGTTGGTGTCGAGCCACGCCATCACGTCATCCAGACGGATGTTGGTGGGACGCTCGAAGCGGCCTGCCGCGCGCTGCTGATCGGAATAGTTGGCCAGGTAGCGGCGATAGGCGTCGGCTTTGGCGGGTGAATCCAGTTCCACCCAGTACTGCAGCCAGGCGCAGTCCGCGTTGACGCTGTAGTTGCCTTCCTTGTCTTCGCCGCCGTCGCGCGCGCCGCTGCCCCAACAGTTCATGTTGCCGTTGGGCGACATGTCCAGCGCGCGGGATGTCCAGAACGGGATGAACAACTGTTCGTCCGAGCCGAAGCGGCTCTGGGTCAGATCGTAGAAGCGCGGGCTGGGACGCCAGGCCTTCAGCACGCCGATGATCTTGAACGCGTTCTGTTCGGCGCGCAGCGACTTGCCCACGCTGTTGCCGCCGCCGAAGAGTTTCTCGTTGAGTTCGGCGGAGATCACCACGACCCGCGCGCGCGCCTTGTCGTCTTCCGCGGTCCAGCCGCGACCGTATTCGAAGGGCGCATCGAACATCGGGAAGAAGTCCGCGGTGGTGTAGCGCGCGTTGGCGACGAACGGATTCAGCCCGTTGCGCTCCGGCTCGATCGCGACGCCGCCCGCGGTCATCAGCGCCTGGCGGTCTCCGCGCTTTTCGCGCAGCAGCGCTTCGGCATCGAAGCGGGTCATCTGGGACTCGGGCTCCTGGCCGGGCTGGTAGCCGGTCATGGTGGCCGGGTCGAGGCGCGGGTAGAACAATCGGTCGCTCTTGTGCGGGATGGGATCGCCGGACAGCACATGGAAGACCGTCAGCGTGGTCATGCTGGCGCCGATGCCCAGTGCGATCGCCAGCACCATCAGCGCGGTCAGGACCTTGTTGCGTTTGAAGCTGCGCAACGCGAGCGAGAAGTAGTAGCCGTACATGCTGTTCGCGAACATGGCGTTGCCCTCAGGCCGGGACCGTGGAAGTCTGCGTGACCGGGGAGCCGACCAGAACGCTGTCGTTGCGCAGGTCGGTGACCATGCCATCGACGATATGCACGTTGCGCTGCGCGCGCGCGGCGAGTTCGGGGTCGTGGGTCACCATCACGATGGTGGTGCCCTGGCCGTTGATCTCCTCCAGCAGCTCCATCACGCTGCGCGCCATCTGCGAATCGAGGTTACCGGTCGGTTCGTCGGCCAGCAGCAGGCGCGGACTGCCGGCGAGCGCGCGGGCGATGGCGGCGCGCTGCTGCTGACCGCCCGAGAGTTCCGACGGGTAGTGGCGCATGCGCGAACCCAGTCCCACCTTGGTCAACGCGTCTTCGATGCGCTGCCGGCGTTCGGACGCCGGCATGCCGCGATAGCGCAGCGGCGCGTCGACGTTGTCGAACAGGTTGAGATCGGGAATCAGATTGAAACTCTGGAAGATGAAACCGATCTTGCGGTTGCGCAGCTTCGAGCGCGCATCGTCGCCGAGCTTGCTCACGTCTTCGCCGTCGAGCAGATAGGTGCCGCCGGTGAATTCCTCGAGCAGGCCGGCGATGTTGAGGAACGTGGTCTTGCCCGAACCCGACGGTCCGGTGACCGCCACGAACTCGCCCTCGCGCACGTGCAGATCCAGCGCCCGGAGCGCGTGGGTTTCGACCAGCTCGGTGCGGTAGACCTTGGTGACGCCTTGCATGTGCAACATGGGAACCCCGTCTTCGTAGGAGCGGCTTCAGCCGCGAGCTTTATGTTTTTTGCGGAATACGGAACGCGACCGACTCAACCGCCGATGCGGAACCGCGAAGGCCACTGCGGCATCGCCACGAAACTGCCGCCGCGCCGCGGGCGATGACTCGCCGCATCGTTCGCCGAAGGCGCGAAATCGAAACGGTGCAGCGGCGGCGGCGACCAGCGCACGGCGTCGGTGAGGTCCTGCGCCGACCAGCCCTGATGGATGAGGAACGGGTCCGGCGCGGCGTCGAAGCGGCTGCTGTTGGAATGCGTGCCGTCGGAATGTGTGTTGCCGGGGGAAGTGCGCATGATCATTCTCCTGAGATACGGATGCGTTCGGCGTCGCCGAACTGGTCGCTGCCGGACACCACGATGCGGTCTCCGACCTTCGCGCCGTCGAGGATTTCCACGGCGCCGAGGCTGCTGACGCCGGTGCGGAGCCGGCGCTTCACGGCGATGTCGCCATCCATGACATAGGCGGACAGACCGCCGCCCTGCTCCAGGAACGGGCCGCGCTCGACGTTCAGCACGTTGCGGCGGGTGTCGAGCACGATCCGCGCGCTGAGCCGCTGGTTCTGGCGCAGGCCCGCGGGCTGTTTGTCGGAGAAGCGCAGGCGCGCGGCGACTTCGCCGTTCACCACTTCCGGCGACACCGCCGAGATAGCCGCGGCGAAGGTGGCGCTGCCACTACCGCTGTTGCCGGTGATTTCAGCGGGGATGCCGATGCCCAGATCGCGCGCGAAACTTTCCGGCACCTTGATCTCGACCTCGAAGACCGACAGGTCGACCAGACTCAACACCGCGGCATTGGCGGTGACGTTGGCGCGCTGCGCGATCATCAACTGGCCGACCTGGCCATCGAAGGGTGCCCGCAGGGTCAGCGCTTCGACCTGGCGACGCAGTTCGTTCACCGCGGAACGCTGGCGGTCGGCCAGCAGATGCCGGTTGCGGGTGTCCAGACCGGCGCCGCGGCCTTCCAGCGCCAGCGCCTGCTGCGCGGCGGAGAGGGCGAGATCGGCCTTCTTGAGTTCGTCCTGGGCGCGGGCCACGTCGATCTGCGCGACCGCGCCGCCGGCGAAGGCGCGTTGATTCCGCTCCAGATCGCGCAACGCCGCGGTCTTGTCCACCGTGGCCTGATCCAGCAGCTTGCGCGCATTGGCGCGGGTCAGTTCGCCGTCCAGCTCGGCGCGTCCGGCTTCGGCTTCCAGGCCGGCGAGGGTGGCCTCTTCCTGGGCCAGCCGGCTGCGCAGTTCCGGGCTGTCGATTTCGGCGAGCGTCTGGCCCTGCTTCACCACGTCGCCCGCGACCACTTTCAGGGTCACGGTGCCGGCGGCGATGGTGTAGAGCGTCGGGCTGTTGGCCGAGATCACCCGGCCCTCGGCCGAGAGGTCGCGGACCAGATCGCCGCGCTGCACTTCGGCGATGCGCAGCCGCGCCGTGTCGACCGAACGACCGCCGCCGCGCCACGACGACAGCACCCCGCCGATGGCCACGGCCAGCGCCACGGCGATGCCGCCGACGATCAGCCAGCGCCGCCGGCTGGCGGCGAACGGCGAGCGGTTGAGCGAGAGGTCCTGTCCGGAGGTGTCGCGGATGGTCATGGCTTGGCCGATGCGGGTGGATACGCCGTGTCATGCAAGCAGCGTGCCAACATCAAGCCATTGTTTTATATGATATTTTTCCGGGAAAAAAGTGTCCGCAGGCTGTCCGGACGCGTCCGCGCGGACGCTCGCCGCAGCTTTCGCCGTTACAATACGCGGGCCGATACGCGGGCTAAACCAGAAGGTGACGAGTACATGTGCGGCATTGTCGGCGCGATCGCGAATCGCGATGTGGTACCGGTTCTGATCGAGGGTCTCAAGCGGCTCGAATATCGCGGTTACGATTCGGCGGGCATCGCCATCGTCGGCCGCAACGCCGCCAACGACAGCGACGTCCGCCGCGTACGGCGCACCGGGCGCGTGGCGGAGATGGAAAGCGCGGCCGCCAGCGAGGCCTTCAGCGCCGACCTCGGCATCGGCCACACCCGCTGGGCCACCCACGGCGGCGTGACCGAGCACAATGCGCATCCGCACATCAGCCACGGCGTGGCGCTGGTGCACAACGGCATCATCGAGAACCACGAACAGCAGCGCGAACGCCTGCGCGCGCTGGGCTACGCCTTCGAGTCGCAGACCGACACCGAAGTCATCGCCCATCTGATCCATCACTACCTGACCGAAGGCGACGACCTGCTGCGCGCGCTGCAGCGCGTGGTCAAGGAGCTCGAAGGCGCCTATGCGCTGGCCGTGGTCAGCCGCAAGGAGCCCGAGCGCATGGTCTGCGCGCGCATGGGCTGCCCGCTGCTGATCGGCCTGGGCGAAGACGAGAATTTCATCGCCTCCGACGTGTCCGCGATCCTCCAGGCCACGCGCCGGGTGATCTTCCTCGAAGAAGGCGACACCGCCGAAGTCATGCGCACCGGCGTGCGCGTGTTCGACGCCACCGATACCGAAGTGCAGCGCGACGTGCACGTGTCCGACGTGTCGCTGGCCTCGCTGGAACTCGGCCCGTACCGTCATTTCATGCAGAAGGAGATCCACGAGCAGCCGCGCGCGATCGCCGACACCATCGAGGCGATCATCGACCACGGCAGCTTCACGCCGGAACTGTTCGGCAAGGGCGCCGAGGAGATCTTCCGCGACATCGAAGGCCTGCAGATCCTCGCCTGCGGCACCAGCTATTACGCCGGCCTGACTGCGCGCTACTGGTTCGAGGCCATCACCGGCCTGCCGTGCAACGTCGAGATCGCCAGCGAGTACCGCTACCGCAAGGTCGTGGCCAATCCGCGCCAGTTGATCGTGACCATCTCGCAGTCCGGCGAAACCCTGGACACGATGGAAGCGCTGAAATACGCGAAATCATTGGGCCACGACAAGACCCTGTCGATCTGCAACGTGCCCGAAAGCGCCATTCCGCGCGCCAGCAGGCTGGTGTTCTATACCCGCGCCGGCGCCGAGATCGGTGTGGCTTCGACGAAAGCCTTCACCACCCAACTGGTCGCACTGTTCGCGCTGACCGCTACGGTCGCGAAAGTGCAGGGTAAGCTGTCGACGGAACAGGAAGCCGAATTGCTCGACGCATTGCGCCACTTGCCGGGCAGCGTGCAGCACGCGCTGAATCTGGAACCGCAGATCGTGGTCTGGTCCGATCGTTTCGCGCCCAAGCAGCATGCGCTGTTCCTGGGCCGCGGCATCCACTACCCGATCGCACTGGAAGGCGCGCTCAAGCTCAAGGAAATCTCCTACATCCACGCCGAAGCCTACCCGGCCGGCGAACTGAAACACGGCCCGCTCGCGCTGGTGGATGCCGACATGCCGGTGGTGGTGATCGCCCCGAACGACGCATTGCTGGAAAAAGTGAAGTCGAACATCCAGGAAGTGCGCGCCCGCGGTGGCGAGATGTACGTCTTCGCCGACGCCGACAGCCACTTCACCGAATCCGAAGGCGTCCACGTCATCCGCACCCCGCGCCACGTCGGCCTGCTCTCGCCGATCGTGCATGCGATCCCGGTGCAGTTGCTGGCGTATCACGCTGCGCTGGCGCGTGGCACCGATGTCGACAAGCCGCGGAATCTGGCGAAGTCGGTGACCGTGGAGTAGTCAGGTAGGCACAGAAGTACACATATCGATTGCTGGATTGCATAAGGTAAATCGTTCGATGAACAACCATGAGAACGAAGAGTTTACGAAACTTCTGAGGAGTGCCATCGGCGAAGCCGAGAAGCTCAAATACCGTCCGAACGCATTCAAAAAAATGCTTAACGCTTATGGCGGTTTCGATACGGTCAACCGGATTTTGGCAAGCGGTAAACCTTCGGATGGGTTTGAAAGGCTGTGGGAGTTGGGCCGTCTGGAATTGACGTGCGAAGCCGTCATTGTCGAAACCAAATGGCGCCGCTACTTCGACGCCAGTCTAGTGGCGAGTGCGGAGAAGCTTTTGCAGGGCGTGAACTATGCATTCAAGCGCTTTGAGGGCGAAGGGGGTAGCGGAAGCCAAGATGAAAAGGCGTAAGAGACAGGTTTTGCGCCGGAAGCGAGCGTCCCAGCGGCTAGCGAATCGCTTTACGGGCCCTCGTCCGCATCGAACATTGGCATCAATGCTTTTTTCCGCGAAGTACTACATGCACCAGTCGCCAACCCGCGCTGGTCATGGGGTTCTGTCGATGAGCGTACCCGCCGGGTTTTCCTTCGGCTCTGGCGCATGGACATCGACAGGTTTGAAAGGCGTCAGGTCATTCGGGTATTGGGGCGCCTTGGTTCTGAGCGTCCTGGATGGAGCGAGCGGGTACAACATCTTGATTTGATTAGAAGCGGCTATGCCGCATATGCAGTTGTATGCGACAAAGACAGCCCGGAAGTGGGCACCATTCGCGGCTTCGATCATGAGAGCGTCCTGCGCCTCGGGCGTACGATCGACGTGGACGACATGGTTTACATGGAGATAGCGGCGCCCATTCCTGCCGGCTCCATCGCATCCGGGGGTGGCTTTCCCGAAAAGATCGAATCGGACCTGCGAGAAATCGAAGGCGCAGACATCAACAATACGACACGTTCGGCGCTAGTCGCCGCTCGTCTCGGGCAGGGCCGTTTTCGCCGGGAATTGCTGCGGCGCTGGAACGGCGCATGCGCTGTTACAGGTTGCCGGCTAGGCGCCGTGCTGAGGGCATCGCACTGCAAACCATGGCGCGCGTCGGATAATTGCGAGCGTCTCGACTCGAACAACGGGCTGATTCTTTCCGCAAATCTCGATGCGCTCTTCGATGTTGGATTGATCAGCTTCGATGATGAAGGAAGGATGCTGGTAGGAGGAGCGGTTACCATCCAAGAACGGACCCAGTTGGATTTGCCGGGGAAGTTGCTTTGTGTCCCGGGCCGAAGGCTTAAGGCTTATCTGAAATTTCACCGGGATCACGTATTTTTGAAGTAGTGCCTGTAGGGCATCGGCCTGTTCTGCACTCAGCAATGGTCGACCTACTCTTCATGCGCGCGTTTGACAGCGTTATCGTCCAGTGTCGCCCCTTGGTTCAACCTTCATGCCTCGGCGCTTCTGCTGGCTAGCGCGCTTCAGGCGCGTGCGCATTAGGCGTCTGCCGTACAGGCTCGAAAATGATCGAATGGCGGCGCGACCTGCAACAACATCGCCATGCACTGGTATCGCGTCCACAGGGGTGGCCACGATTGTCAAGGGCGGCAAGCCCAGGCCGCGCATCGCCGCCGCGATAGCGGCGGTGCAGATGCAGGGCGTCGCTATCCGGCGGCGCTTGCGGCGCGCACCGCCCGCTTCGCGATCACGCCACGTCGGGCAACCGCGACAGCAGTTTGTCCAGGGTGATCGGATACTCGCGTACGCGTACGCCGGTGGCATTGTGGATCGCGTTGGCGATCGCGGCGCCGACCCCGCATAGGCCGAGTTCACCCACACCCTTGGCTTTCATCGGCGAAGACATCGGGTCGGTCTCGTCGAGGAAAACCACTTCCTGATGCGGCACGTCCGCATGCACCGGGACTTCATAGCCGGCCAGGTCGTGGTTGACGAAGAATCCGAAGCGCTCGTCGAGCACCAGTTCTTCCGACAGCGCGCCGCCGATGCCCATGGTCATCGCGCCGATCACCTGGCTGCGCGCCGATTTCGGATTCAGGATGCGGCCTGCGGCGCAGACCGCGAGCATGCGCCGGATCCGCGATTCGCCGGTCGCCACGTCGACGCCCACTTCGACGAAGTGCGCGGCGAAGGTGGATATCTGGAACTTCTTGGCCAGATCGCCGAATTCCATGACGTCTTCCACCACGATGTCGCCGGCTTCCGCAGCCTCTGCGATCGGCAGACTGCGATCGCCCGCCTTTATGCGGCCATCGGCGAACGTCGCGGTTTCGGCATCGAGACCCAACTTCCCGGCAATGGCCTGCCGCAGTTTCATGCTGGCCGCATATACGCCGGCCGTGGAGCTGTTGGCGCCCCACTGGCCGCCGGAACCGGCGGACACCGGGAAATCCGAGTCGCCGAGGCGCACCACCACGCGGTCCAGCGGAACGCCCAGCACTTCGGCAGCGGTCTGCGCGATGATCGTGTAGCTGCCGGTACCGATATCGGTCATGTCGGTCTCGACCGTGACGATGCCTTTCGCGTCGAGTCGCATCCGCGCGGCGGACTTCATCGTCGGACTGTTGCGAAACCCGGCGGCGACGCCCATGCCGACCAGCCAGCGCCCGTCGCGCTTCCCGCCGGCCCGGGTCGCGCGATCGCTCCAGCCGAAGCGTTTCGCGCCGGTGCGCAGGCATTCGTTGAGCTGCCGCTGCGAGAAGGGACGTTCGGGATGTTCGGGATCCACCTGCGTGTCGTTGAGGATGCGGAACTCGATCGGATCGATGCCGAGCTTTTCGGCCATCTCGTCCATGGCGATCTCGAGCGCCATCAGCCCCGGCGTTTCGCCCGGCGCGCGCATGGCATTGCCCTCGGGCAGATCCAGTGCGGCAAGACGGTTGACCGTCATCCGGTTGGCGCCCGCATAGAGGAATCGCGTCGCCTGCACCGCATCCTCGGTGCTGCCGCCGGGCAGGTTGCCGGACCAGTTTTCATGACCGATGGCAGTGATCTTCCCGTCCTTCGTCGCGCCGATGCGGATGCGCTGGATGGTCGCCGGCCGATGCGTGGTGTTGTTGGCGATGATCGGTCGCGACAGCGCGACCTTGACCGGGCGACCTGCGGCCCGCGCGCCCAGCGCGGCGAGGATCGCATCGCAACGCACGAAGAGCTTGCCGCCGAAGCCGCCGCCGATGTACGGCGACACCAGGCGCACATCGTCCCTTGAAATTCCCAGCGTCTTCGCGACATCGCCACGACTCCAGTCGATCATCTGATTGGAGGTCCATAGCGTCAGTTTCCCGCCTTCCCACTTCGCCACGGACGCGTGCGGCTCCATCATCGCGTGCGACTGGTCGGGCGTGGTGTAGGTCTGGTCGATCTGCACGGGCGCAGCGGCGAAGGCGCCCGCGAAATCGCCGACCTTGCTGACGGCGTCGGGTTCGCTTTTCGGAACCGGAGCCGAATCCTTCGCGGCGGCCAGATCGAAACTGCCCGGGCGCCGGTCGTACTCGATGCGCACCAGGCTCGCGGCCGCGCGGGCCTGTTCGAACGTTTCCGCCACGACCAGCGCGACTGCCTGGTGGTAGTGCTGGATCTCGGGTCCGCCCAGCAGCTTGGCGGTGTTGAACTTGCCCTTGCCGAGGCGCCCCGCATTGGCGGCGGTGACCACCGCCAGGACGCCCCGGGATTTCCTGGCTGCGTCCAGTTCCATCGAGACGATGCGACCCTTGGCGATGCCGGCGCCCACGATGCAACCGTATGCGGCATCGGGCACCGCTTCGTGCCACTCGTAGGCGTAGGTGGCCTTGCCCGTGGTCTTGAGCGGCCCGTCGATGCGGTCCACGGGTTTGCCGACGACCTTCAGCTGGTCGACGGGATTATTGGCAGCGGGCTTGTCGAATTTCATGGGATTACTCCTTCGCCTCGAGCAGGACCGCTGCGAGCGTGCGCTCGGCGAGCTGCACCTTGAATGCGTTCTGCGATGTCGGTTTCGCATCGGCGAACAGGCGATCCGTCACCGCCTTGGCGCCATTCTTCAACTCGGCCTCGGCGGCCTGCATGCGCCATGGCTTCGGCGCGACGCCGCCGACCGCGATGCGTCCCGTGCCGTCGCGCTGGATCACCGCACCGACCGATACCAGTGCGAACGCGTATGACGCCCGATCCCGAACCTTGCGATAGAGATGCGTGCCGCCCAAGGGCTTTGGCAGCGTGACGGCGGTGATCAGTTCGCCCGTTTCCAGCGCCGTTTCGCGATGCGGTGTGTTGCCGGGCAGCTTGTGGAAATCGGCGAGCGGGATGCTGCGTTCGGTGCCGTCGGCGCGCACGGTTTCAACGGTCGCGTCGAGAACGCGCATCGCCACGGCCATGTCGCTGGGATGGCTGGCGATGCAGGCATCGCTGGTCCCGACCACCGCGAGCTGACGGCTGAAGCCGCCGATCGCGGCACAACCGCTGCCGGGCACGCGTTTGTTGCACGGCTGGTTGGTATCGTAGAAATAAGGGCAGCGCGTGCGCTGCAGCAGATTGCCGGCGGTCGTCGCCTTGTTGCGCAACTGGCCGGACGCGCCGGCCAGCAGTGCCCGCGACAGCAGCGCGTAATCGCGGCGCACGCGTCGGTCCGCGGCGAGATCGGTGTTGCGCACCAGTGCGCCGATGCGCAGCCCGCCTTCCGGCGTGGCTTCGATGCTGTCCAGCGCCAGCCCGTTGACGTCGATCAGGTGCTGCGGGGTTTCGATCTCCAGCTTCATCAGGTCCAGCAGGTTGGTGCCGCCGGCGATGAAGCGCGCACCGGGTTTGCGCGCAGCCGCTTCGGCGGCCTGCGCGGGCGAGGCGGCGCGTTCGTAGGTGAAGGCCTTCATGTGCGCTTCCCCGCGACTTCGGTGATCGCGTCGACGATGTTGGAATACGCGCCGCAGCGACAGAGGTTGCCGCTCATGCGTTCGCGGATCTCGTCGCCATTCACCCGCGGCCGTGCGGTGAGCTTGTCGCTGGCCAGACTGGGGATGCCGGCCTTGATCTCGTCCAGCACCGCCACGGCCGAACAGATCTGGCCGGGCGTGCAGTAGCCGCACTGGTAGCCGTCGTGCTTCACGAAAGCGGCCTGCATGGGGTGCAGCTTGTCGGGTGTGCCGAGACCTTCGATGGTGGTGACCTTCGCGCCCTCGTGCATGACCGCCAGCGTGAGGCAGGCATTGATGCGGCGCCCGTCCAGGATGACGGTGCACGCGCCGCATTGGCCGTGATCGCAGCCTTTCTTGGTGCCAGTCAGGTGCAGATGCTCGCGAAGCGCGTCGAGCAGGGAGGTGCGGGTATCCAGTTCCAGCGTTTCGGCTTTGCCGTTGATCTCGAACGATACTTTCGAGACGACGGGAGGCTGGGCCGCGTCCTGCTTATCCCTGGCCAGTGCGACGGAAGGTGCTGCCAGCGCCGCTGCGACGCCCGCGCCGGTCTTGAGCAGTTCGCGGCGCGTGATCCTGGGGTTGCCGATGCTGTCCACGTGTTCGGTTCCTTCTTGGCTGGCGGGCTGCGGCCCGGTTGGCGGCAAGATGTACAACTGCGTCTGCCCGACGATGCCAGGCGGGCGGGGAGCAGCGCATCTTTGGATGCCGACCCGCATGGTTCGGGGTTTCAGTCCGACGTCCGCAAACACTATGCTTGAACTTCATGAATGCATGGGACGGGTGATGGCAACCCTGTAAACCCGAGGTTCATCGACTACATGAAGTCGAACGCGACGGTCGACGAACCTTCGCCGCCAGTCCTGCGCGGCATCGTCGATGCCGCCGCACTGCGTCCGTCTGCGCAATCCCCGGCTGAACAGGTGCGAGCCAAGGAACGAAAGATCGATTCGCATGAAGATTGTTACCGGAGCGATTTTGTCGGTTACGGACAGAATCAGACTGTCGGCGAGACTTCGGAGACCCGTTGACTGGCGGTATCGATTCGCACGGACGCTGTCGTTCGCGATCTTCGGCGCGCTCCTCGATCCGCTGCGCATCGCCACCGGCGCCGTGTGGCGTTTTCATCGGTGCGAGGCGCGCCTCCGCTTGGCTTAGTCCGCTGCCCGTTTCCTGCGGGCGCGCTTCCATCCCCATCGCAGCGCGCAGAGGAAAACAAGCAGCAGCAACAGCAGGAGCAGCCAGAACCAGAGGTTTCTTTCGCCATCGTCGGTCGATAGCGCCCGTCTTGCTTCGTCGGCGAAATGGATGTCTTCGATGGCGCCGATCGCGCAGGCGCCGCGCGTGCCGCGCACGTTGCCGTGAAGATCGCGCCCCAGCACCAACGGGTCGGTCATGCAGGGGTCGATGGCGCCGCCGGCACGTGCCGGGCTGCCCAGCCCGGGCTTGAAACCGGCATTCAGTCCGGGATCGAGACTGGGTACCGCGGCCCCGCAAGTACCGCCCGGAAACTGCAGGTTCGCGCCTTGCGCGACGATGCGTGCGATGGGCGCCTGGCATGCGGCCCGGGTGTTGTTCGCGATGATCGCGTTGGAAAGCACGAGCGATCCCGATGCCGACGACAGCAGCGCGCCCAGCCCGATGTTCTCCGCCACCGTGGTGTTCACCAGCCGCAACGCTTCGCTGCGCACGGCCGCGCCCGATCCCGTCGCCTGGTTGCGGGCGACCAGGCCGTTGCCGAGAGCAACGAATGCGGTGCCGCCATCGATTGCGGCGCCCTGGGGCGCGCGGTTGTCCAGGAATATACCGTTGCCGAGCGTCAGCCGATCCGTCGCCGGCTGTGTGAGCGAGGCGATCGAAGCCAGCGCGAGCGCCGCATCGCTCGCGGGATCTGCGGCGGATGCAGATGCAGGGTGGGCGATCGCGCCGCCTGCGGCCGTGGCCCGATTGCCGGCGAACAGCGCGCCGCGTCCCGTGAGTCCGCCCGTCCAGACGATGGCGCCGCCGATGGAGCCGCTGCGGTTGTCGCGGAAACGCACGCGTTCCAGGCGCAGTCCGAGCGCGTCGGGAAGCGGGGCGCCCATGTTCCACGTGCCTGCCGCCATGGGCGTCGCGATGGACGAGATCGCCCCGCCTGCGCGGGCTTCGTTACCGGTGAAGAGCGTGTCGGCGATGCGAAGGGAGGAGCCGATGGCCAGGATGGCGCCGCCCGCGCCTCCCGAGCGGTTCGCGGTGAATTCGCTGCCTGTGATGGTGATGTCGGCATGGGCCGCGGTGAGGGCGCCGCCGCAGCAGTCCCAGGCGGGACCCGGAGCCGCGCCGTTCTGGCGGAAGCGGCTGGACACGATCTCGACCTTCGTGCCGTCCAGCGCCAAGAGGGCGCGGCGGTTATCGATGAACTCGCTCTCGCGCACGATCAGCATGCGTCGGGGCGGCTGCGATGCCTGGTCGATCGGCCCGCCGCCCGTCAGATGTTCGCGGTTGCCGCGGAAGCGGCTGCGGACCAGCTCGATGACGCGGGCGTTGATCACGACGCCGAACGATCGTTCGTCGGCTGGGCCATTGCCGTTGAAGTCGCTGTCGGTGGCGGTGAATCGTCTTGCTTGGTAGGGACTGGTCGTGCGTTCGGTGCGAACGCGAACCAGGCGCAGGCTCGCGGTGCTTTCCACGACCGATGGCCTGCGCAGCATCGGCGCGCCCTGCGGATCGTGGGTGATCGACAGACCGGTGAGATCCAGCGCGTGCGCGGCGGTGAACATCGGCGCCTGCCCGCTGCCGATGAGCGTCGTCGTGCCTGCGCCGTCGATGCGGGTCGCGCGGCCGAGCGGATGGGTGCGGGTGATGCGGATGGTCGCCGCGCCGGCGCCGCAGCGGATCTGGATGTCGCCGCCCTGCGCGAGTGCAGCGGAAAGATTGGTTCCGCCCGGCGCGTCGTCGCGCCCGCACACCGAAACCACGGTGGGTGCTGCCAGTGCAGGGCTCGCGCAAGCCAGCCACGCGCCGAACGCGAGCGCGCAGGCATGCATCGCACGCCGCGCCATCACGGCCGCACCTCATCGGGCGCTTCGCGCCTGGGCTTCAAGGGATCGCTCAAGTCGATGTCGATGAATACCCCGGCCCACCCGGGATGTCCGATCCGGAAGTGCGCATCCGCCACGTGGGTGAGGGCGGAGCCGCATGCGCGGCAATCATGGCCGAAATCCTCGTCGCTGGGCTTGAAGGCGATGTCGTTGTCGGCGCCTTCGGGCCGGATGCGCAATGTGTCATCGCCATCGCTCGCGCCCCAGGCCGCGATGTTCGCGCCATTGCGGGTCAGGAACCGCTCCCGGTAAAAATGGAGGTTGCCCTGGTAAGCATTGGCCTCGGCTACTTCGAGAAAGCCCCAGTCGCAGGATTCGCTAACGTTCTTCCGGCACGACGCGCCATAGACCGCGACCATAAAACCGTTGCCACCATCATGCCTGTAGGGCGCGCAGTCGGCCGATGACAGGAAGCGCACCGTGCCGGCACCAGCGTGGATCGGCATGCTGCGGTCCAGACACTGCGCGATGGGCGCCGGGATCTCCAGGCGCAGGCCGCACGCGAAGCGGCCCGACACGCAGCGGTTGGACGAAAACGACTGCAGGACGGTTTCGTCGTCTTTGCCCCAATCTTCCTTGCGGCCTTCGAAACGCAGAAAATCGCGATAAGTGTCCTGGCGCCGCGCGCCTCTGGTATGCGCCATCAGCGTCGTCGGCACGCCTACCCCACGGTCCTTCTTCGAGCCCGCGGGTATGAAGAAGGCATCGCCGAAGATTTCGACGCCGTTCGCTTTGGCCGTGCTGTCGCCACCCGCGGTCAACAGCCAGCGCGGGCCGCTGGAATAGTGTTCGGCCCCGGCATGGCGGATGGTCTGCTCCATGGGGACGGATTTATCGATCGCCAGATCCAGGATGAGCGCGTGGGGGCGATAGCGCGAAGTCGCGTGCCACAGCATCTGTTCCAGGCTCGCGTTGCTGGCCATGGCATTGGGCCCGTGCTCCGTCGCGCCGGTCCAGAACTGCAGCGCGGCGACCAGATGGTCGGAACCGTTCGCCAGATCCATCACCCGTTTGGGTTCGTTGAACGCTTCGCTGGCCGTCTGGCGCCACCGGTCGCGATAGCGCATGTTTTCGTCCACCAGGCGGCGGTACGGAACGATGCGCCGCGATTGCGAACTGCCGACCGCGGCCTTGGCCGCCGACAGATCGAGCACGGCCGCCGCCGCGGTCTGGACCGAGCGATCGTCTTCATGGCAATGCAGAAACGCATCCGCGCCTGCATCGTGCAAATCGCGGGTACCAGCAGTAGAGCAGGCGTAGTCGGCGAGATTGAGGATCGCCATGTGGCTCAGCCGCGCGTAGGGTTTCGAGTTGTACTCGATGAAGTCCTCGCGCGCGACGCGCGACAGCCGCCGCAGCAGCCACTCGCGCACATTGCGGTTGTCGCGCTCCAACCGGCTCGTATCGTGCGGCATCCCGCTGCCGGCCAAGTCGGCGAGCATGCGTTTGTTCTTCAGATACTTCGCGCTGTTCTGCATGAACAGGTGGTTCTCGGTTTCCTGGATGCGCGTCTCGCTTCCGCCCAGCAGCAGGATCAGGGCGACACCCGCACCCGCGGCGAAGGCGGTCGTGCCCGCGCCCGCTGCCGCGGCGCCGCCGACCAGCAATCCGATCGCACCGCCCAAGGTGACGATGGTGACGATCACCAACGCGAGGAATGCGAGCCATTTGAGGAGTTTTTCGAGCAGCGATGGGCCATCGTCCGACACGGATCGCGCCACATCCCGGTCGTAGTCCGCAGCGCCGATGTGTTCTTCCGCAGAGCCCGAGCGGTTGTCGGGATTGCCGCATGACCACAGCGCGCCGTAGCTCTCGGTCGCCGGCCCGTCGCGCAGCGTCAACAGATGGTCCTCCAGCTTCAGCAGCGCCGCGCCGGCATCGGCCTCAAGGTCCGGATGCCGCCCGCGCGCATCATCCAGCAGGTACGTCAGGCGGGTGTAATCGGTGACTTTCATGTCCCAGTCGCCCTCGCCGGCCCCGCGCAGTTCTGTAGCACAGAACAGTCCGTCCGTTCCAGGGTTCAACGGAACCTGCACGCGTCCGCCGTCGTGGTATTTCCAGCGGCCCAGCCGCTCGTCGGTAATGACCACGGCGATCTGCCGCATGAGGCACGCAGAGGTCAGTTCGATCCTGACATCCTGGTTCCTGTCGACCCGGACGATGCCCTTGCACGCGGGTCCAAAGCGGGCGTCGTACGCCTTCTGGATGAAATCGGCGAACAGCATCGCGGGCATCATCCGCGCGCCCGGCGGCGCGTTTTCGCCGCCGGCATCCAGGAATCGGTCCCACAGCGCCTTGCCTTCCTCGCTGTCGATGATTCCCATCTGCGATCCCCAGTGGCGGGAGATCGGCTCGACATCCACGCAGTCGACCTGAGTGCGCGCCAGGTAAGCGGCCTTGGCGATCAGGTGTGCCGTGGGCCAATCCCCGGACAGGCGGCCATGATCGATGCCGTTGAGGAATTTCAGTTCATCGCCGCAGGCCATGGCATCGACGACGAGCGTCGCCCTGCGGTCCATGCCGGCGATCGCGCCGGCTCCCGTGACGGGCGGATCCTGGCCGAAGGACAGCAGCGGCGTGTCGGCCGCAGCGAAACGCGGGCAGATCAGGAGCGACAGCCCCAGCAACCACGCCAAGGGAAGTTGTAGTCGCATCAGGGCGCCTCCCGCTCGGCTGCGGTCTCGTTTTCGTGCTTGACCAGTGCGCGCACCTGCGCCGGAACGCAGATCAGGTCGCCAGGAAACGCTTCGCGCCAGACATTGCCCAGCGCGCATGTGCGGGCACCGAAGCTGCCTGCGCCCCACAGCATCGCCGTGCGCGCGTTCTCGGCCTGTACCCGGGCCCGGCTTTGCGGAGTGACGCAGACCTTGTCCGCATTGTCGGCAGCGCGTTCGACGAATCCTGCGCGGCATCCGGCAAACGCCTGCTGCCAAGGGGTCGAGACGAAGATCAGCGCCAGAAGAACGCGTGATCCGAAACGGACGCGAGCGCACGGGAATGTCGCCGTTGCGGCGTGCAAGCGTAAAGACATGCATCGTCCTTGATTGACTGCGGAGGTGTTGAACCGGCATGCGGATTCAGGCACGTATCCGGTGAAACGGAAGCATCGGCGGATTGAGGACATCCATCGGCGTTCGGCCCGATCGCGTCCGAGCACCATCGGATGCCAAGCGTCGTTCGCCGATCATGCTCGAAGAAGACAAGAACCGCTTGAAAAATAAAGTTCTCGACCGATGATTCGCGATCGCTCGCCGTAGCTCCGGTGGTCCGGATAACTGTGGATTGCAGCGGGCCCGCAACTCGGAATGCCGGGTCGGTCACGGCGAAGCGTCGAAGCGAAACGGTGTCCGCGCGCCCGTCCGGACGCTACCATTCGATGCCGCCCCCGGAATCAGCCGCCATGGAATCTGCCGCACTGCCCTTTGTTCGCCGCATACACCGGTTGCTCGGAATCGCCCTGCTGCTGGGCAGCGCAGCCCATGCACAGGCGCAGGACGCCGCCGCTTTGCGGCGCTGCAAGCGCTGCAGCCGAAAATGCTCGAATGGCGTCGCGACGTGCACCAGCATCCTGAACTCGGCACGCATGAAGTGCGCACCGCGAAGCTGGTCGCCGATCAGCTGCGGGCGCTGGGTCTGGAACCGCGCACCGGCATCGCGTCCACCGGCGTGACCGCGATCCTCAAGGGCGGCAAACCCGGGCCGCGCATCGCGATCCGCGCCGACATGGATGCGTTGCCGGTCACCGAGCAGACCGGTCTGCCGTTCGCATCGAAGGTCGTGAGCACCTATCGCGGTCAGCGGGTCGGGGTGATGCACGCTTGCGGCCACGATGCGCACGTGGCGATGCTGCTGGGCGTGGCGTCGGCGCTGGCGGCGGTGAAGGACGAACTGCCGGGCGAGGTGATGTTCGTGTTCCAGCCCGCCGAGGAAGGGCCGCCCGAAGCCGGGCAGGATTTCGGTGCGGCGTTGATGCTGAAGCAGGGCATCTTTTCGGAATTCAAGCCGCAGGCGGTGTTCGGTCTGCACGTCTGGGCGGGACTGCCGGTGGGCAAGGTCGGCACGCGCGGCGGCGCGCTGATGGCGAGTGCGGACGAGTGGACGCTGACCGTGCGCGGCAAGCAGACGCATGGGTCGCGGCCGTGGGATGGCGTCGACCCGATCACCATCGGCGCGCAGATCCTGCTGGGCACGCAATCGATCATCGCGCGTCAGGTCAACATCGCGGCCACGCCGGTGGTGCTGACCGCCGGCCAGTTCCAGAGCGGCGTGCGCTTCAACATCATTCCCGACGAAGCGAAGCTGGTGGGCACGCTGCGCACGTTCGATCCCGCGGTGCGCGAGGACGTGATCGCGCGTTTCCGGCGCACCGCCGAAGACTTCGCGCATGCCGGAGGCGGCAGCGCCGAGCTGCAGGTGGTCAACAATGCGCCGGCCACGATCAACGATGCAGCGCTGGCGCAGCGCGGTCGCGTTTCGCTGGAGCGCGCGCTGGGCGCGGACAACGTGCTGGAGATGCCGCTGGTGACCGTGGCCGAGGATTTCTCGCAATATTCGACGGTGGCGCCGACGCTGTTCTTCTTCGTGGGCTCGACCGCGGCCGATATCGATCCAGCGAAAGCACCGATCAACCACTCGCCGCAGTTCCTGCTGGACGAACAATCGCTGCAGGTCGGCAGCCGCGCGATGCTGCAGGTGGCACTGGATTATCTCGGCCAGAACGCGCCGTGAGCGGTCGAGCCGCGGGGTGCCGGTTATTCGACGGCCCTGCGAACCTGCGCCATGAATTCGGGATCGACCTTGGCGCCCATCTGTTCGGTGCGGGCGAGAATGCGGCCTTCGCCGTCGAGCAGCACCAGCGCGCTGGTGTGATTGAACTCGCCGTCGGCCAGGGCGCGATAGCGGATGCCGAGGACGCCGGCGATCTTTCGCACATCCGCCTGCGCGGGGCTCGCCAGCGTCCAACGCGCGGGATCGAGCTTGCGTTTGGTCGCGACCGACATCAACGCTGCGGGCGTGTCGCGTGCGGGATCCATGCTGATCAGCAGGATGCCCAGGCGTTCCCGTTCCTCCGGCATCAACTGTTTTTCCACCGCCTTGCCGCTGTCGACGATGAGCGGGCAGATATACTGGCACGAGGTGTAGAACATCGAGACCAGCTGCGGCTTGCCGCGACGCTTGCTCCAATCGAAGCGCTTGCCGTGCTGGTCGGTCAGCGTCACCGACAGCCGATACACGGATTCGCCGGGGAGCGGCGTCGTCGCCGGTTTTGGCGCGGCGAGCACGCCCGCGCAGAGTGCGAACGCCGCGAGCGAGCAGAGCAGTCGTTTCATCGCGTACTCCTGGCGCAGCGGAAGCCGAGATTGAGTGTGGTGTCTTCGGCATCGAGGGAAGACAGCATGGCCACGCGCATCAGCACCGCGTAGTTGTCGCGATCATCCATCGACAGCGCGCCGGCGCCGCAGAATTTCGCGTTGTCCGCATCGCCCTGGTTGCGGTTGTCGGCGGCGACCAGCAGCGCGGAAAAATCATCGGTCCATTCCCAGACCAGTCCGTGCAGGTCCTGTACGCCGTACGCATTGGGGCCCTGCAGTCCCGCGCGCGGCAACGCCTGCGTGGACGGGCGCGAATACCAGCGCAGGATGCGCTCGCGCCAGGCGGGATCGCGACGGGCATCGCGACGGGTTTCGTCCGCCGCTGCGGCGTATTCCCACTCGTCCCACGTGGGCAGCCGCGCGCCCTGTGCTTCGCAATACGCCTGCGCGGCGAACCAGCTGACCTGCACCACCGGCTGCTGCGGCAATGCGCCGGCGCCGAGTTTTGCGGGGCCGGCCCAGTGCGAGAGGTAGCGCGGCTCGGCGAACACCTTCGCGACGCGGTCGCGACGCCATTGCGGATGCCGCTGCACGAATGCCAGAAACTCCGCATTGGTCACCGGCTTGCGCATCAGCGCGAACGGCGCGATGCGGGTGTCGCCCTTGCGGTCCTCGTACTTCAAGGCGGAGCGGAAACTGCCGCCGGGCAGATTCACGTAGTCGCCGTTGCCGGCGGGCAGGCCGGCGACGGGAAACAGCAACAGCGCGAGGGCGACGATGCGGCGCATGACTCAATGGCCGTCCGAAGCATTGACCGGTTTGGCCTGACGGATCTTCGCCGCCTCGGCCTTGGTGACGCGCCCACCCGGATTGCCCCAGCTGTTGAGGACATAGGTGGAGATATTGGCTACTTCGTCGTCGGTGAGCTGGCCCATCGGCGGCATGTTGGAGTTGTAGTCCATGCCGTTGACCTTCACGGGGCCGACCAGGCCGTGCAGGATGATGGCCGGAACCCGTTTCGCGTCGGCGGCGATGTAGTCCGACCCTGCCAGCGGCGGGAACACGCCCGGGATGCCCTGACCTTCCGGCTGATGGCAGGTGGAACAGGTGCCGGCGAACAGCGCCTTGCCCGCGGCGATCTGTTCCGCGACGGACAGTTCGCCTTTTTTCGCGGCCGCCGCCGCGGTGGTCACGGCATTCATGTTGTTCTGCGCGCGGTCGCCGAGGTAGACGTAATCGACTTCCTTGCCGGAATAGATGGCCTTGTTCTCCGGCCCGTCGGCCTTGAGGATCGCCAGCGCGCCCTTGTTGAACGCGCGGAAGATCGAATGGTCGACCAGGACATAACTGCCGGGCACTTCGAGATGGAAGTCCATGATCGCCGCGCCGCCCGAAGGAATGAGCGTGGTCTGCACGTTCTCCTGGAAACGCGTGCCGCCTTCGAACCAGACCTTGTCGAAGATCTCGCCGATCACATGAAAGCTCGATACGAGATTGGGGCCGCCGTTGCCCACATACAGGCGCACCGTCTCGCCGACGCGGGCGGTCAGCGCCTTGTCGCCGGTGAGCGAGCCCTCGCTGCCGTTGAACAGCACGTAAGTGGGATGCTCGTCGATGGCTTTCTCCATGTCGAACGGCTGATGGCCTTTCTCGCGATACTTGCCGGTCGTGTAGAAATCGCCCTGCATCACGTAGTACTCCTTGTCGACCGGCGGCATGCCTTCGGGCGGTTCGACCAGGATCAGTCCGTACATCCCGTTGGCCACGTGCATGCCGACCGGCGCGGTCGCGCAGTGATAGACGAAGAGACCGGCGTTGAGCGCCTTGAACGTGAAGCGCGACGAATGGCCGGGCGCGGTGAAGCTGGATGCCGCGCCGCCGCCGGGACCGGTGACGCCGTGCAGATCGATGTTATGCGGCATCTTGGATTCGGGCATGTTGCGCAGATGGAATTCCACGGTGTCGCCCTGGCGCACGCGGATGAAGTTGCCCGGCACCGTGCCGCCGAAGGTCCAGAAGGTGTAGGTGACGCCTTCGGAGATCGCCATTTCCTTTTCGATCACGTCCAGTTTGACGATGACCTTGGCCGGCGCCCTGCGGCCGGTGGCCGGAGGCACCTGTGGCGGCAGTGTCAGGATGGCATCGATCGGCTGGCCCTGCGGCGGGCCGAAGTCGCCCTTGAGCGATCCTCCGGTGTCCGCTGTTTCGGCCCTTGCGGGTGCGTCCGCACTGCGGTCGCAGGCCGACAGGCCGAGTACCAGCAGCAATGCGGCTCCACTCAAGCGCCAGGCGATACGTTTCGCGACGATACGTTTGATGACGATATGTTTCATGTGAGTGCCTTCTGTTGTGCAGTGGTCGTCCGTCGCTACGGAGGTGTCAGGCGATGTCGTGCGCAGGGCGCGATGCAGCGGGCCCCAGGGTGTCTGCGAAGCGATGGTTCACATCGCGATGGCCGGCTTCGTCGTCGCGTACGGCGATCACCACTTCGCGCAGGCGTGCGCCGGGCGGGAGCCGCCAATACTCGATCGCGATGGCTGGCGCCGCTACGTTCTCGACCCGGCCCTCATCGATCTCGCGCAGGTATTGCGTGTAGCTGATCACCGCCTGTTCCTCGAAGTAGCCCACCAGCCGGTGCGCGGTGCGCGACGAGATGACGTACAGGCACAGAAAAGAACCGAAGAACATCGCCTGCGCGACCAGCACGAGCATGCGTTCGAGCCAGCTCGGTTTCGCGATTTCGACGAACGTCATCAGGTGCATGCGCTCGTTTTCGGCTTCATCCATCAGGGTGCGGATCCAGCCTTCGTCGTCACGCATCCAGCGCAGGCAACGCAGGTGGATGAGCGCAGCGCCGACCATGCCCGGCACCGCGGCCACGGTCTCCAGGACGATGGCGCGATTGCCGTAGCGTTTGGCGAAGAAGGTGTCGGCCAGGAACCGCAGGCCGCGGGTGATGCCGAACGCGACCCGATCGGACCAGTCGCGGATCCCGTGATGGCTGTCCAGGGCGAGCGGGGCGGTCGTTGCGGTGGGGTGGTTCATGGCATGTCTCCGGTATTCGTGAAGTGGACGCGCATCGGGATGGCGCCATCCATGGGCATACGCTAGTCCTCGCTCGCCCGGGTTCACATGACCCAGGTCAAGCGCATGGCGGGAAGGGAATCAGCAGGTGGGCGCAGACACGCCCGGTTGCATCGATCAGCCCAGCCAGTAGCGCAACCAGCCCATCGGATCATGGGTCCGGGCGATGGCGATGATGCCGAGATAGACCGTCAGCGCGGCGACGAAAGCGATGGTCCGCGCACGCGCGGTGCGGCCGAGTTTCAGCGCTACGCTGCCCAGCACGATGTAGACGACCACCAGCACGAGTTTGACGGTCAACCAGCCGTTCGCGAACATCGCGTGCGGCAGGATAGTCAGCAGCATCAGCGCTGCACTCAGCAATAGGGTGTCGATGCCGTAGCTGAGGAAGCGCAGCGGCGCCAGCATCGCGATCCTCTGCTTTCCGGCCAATACCAGCGATCCCCGCAGCAGGAACAACGAGCCGCTGGCGATGATGCATGCGATGTGCACCCATCTGATCTGCGCGTAGAACTCGATCATCGGCGGTGGGCCTTCATCCAGGCTTTCATCCAGGCTTCCCGTCGGCGCGCGGGGTCAGATAGATGCGGCCGATGCGTGCGACCCACGGCGCGAATGCGATCAGCCAGCCCAACGCGGAAGCCGCTTGCCATGCGGCGCTGTCGGGCGCCACTTCCGCCACCACGCGCATCGTCGCCACGATCTGGATCGCGACGAACGCGAACCACGCCGCAGCCGGCAACGTCAGCGGTCGACCGGAATGCCCCTGGGTCACGCGCGTGACCATCGCCACCAGCACGCTGCCGAAGAATCCGATGAACAGCGCATGCGCCGGCGCGCGTCCCAACCAGAAGACGCCGGTCGCCAGATACATCAGGCTTTGCGCGAGGTACAGCGCGAACGCCACCGGCAGCCAGGCCAAGCCCACGAACAGCGCACCCAGGATCGCGGGATGACGGCCGCGCGGCCACCAGCGCCAGCACAGGGTCGCGGTCAATGCCAGCAAAGGCAGATCCGCAAGCCACAGCCAGCGATACGCATGCACAAGCTCCAGTGCCAGATGCAGCAGCGTCAGCGACCAGAACGCGCCCAGCACCCACAGCGGGCGCCACGGCTGATAGCCGGCCACGACATTGCCGGCGAAGAAGGGAAACATGCGGTGCGCGACCGTCGCATACACCGGCAGCAGCAGGCCGAAGCTGCCGATCTTGATGCTGGCGAACATCCACAGCGGCGAGGCGCCCGATACGAAGGCGATGCACGCCAACAGCCCCGCGAAGCCCAGAAGCAACGCTGCGAAGCACGAGCGCGCATGCCACGTGATGCCTGTTTCGCGCCACAGCACAGGCGCCAGCGCGGAGAGTCCGGCAAGCCAACCGATCAGCGTCAGCAGCAGGCCGATGCCGACGCCGTACGACCAGCCCAGCGCACCCAGCAGCGTCGCGATCTGTCCGCCGAAGAGGCCGATGCCCACCGGCAGATAACGCCAGCGCGCGATGTCGGGCTGCCCGGTCCACTTCGGAAATACCGTCAACAGGAAGCCGAAGAAAAAGCTCGGCAACATCTGATACTGCATCACGAACGCGTGCAGCCAACCCGCGTAGGGCACGGGCTGCGGCATCGAAAATGACGCGGGCCAGCGCGCGGCGATCAGCCATGCCGCCCACCATGCCATTGCCAGCAGCAGGTTGCTGGCGCCGATGAAGAACATCATGCGATGCGGCGCCACTGCCAGCAGCCGGACCGATGGCGAGGACGCCGATGTCGTTATGGTCTTCATGCAGATCGTCCTGGCGGCATGGATGGCTGCAGGATCCGCCGCCGCTGCGGCGACGGATCGCTCAATGCCTCATGCATCGCTGCGCCCGGTTTCCGCAGCGATCAGCGGATCCCGCCTGGGCGCGATCCACAGCCGCAGCACGAACCACGCAAGGGCTACCGCGCCCACACTGAAGAGGATGTCGCCCGGCATGCGCATCCAGATCAGCAGTTCGACGATGGACTTCTGCATGAACTCGGCCGAGCGCGAATACCAGTAGCCGTGCTCGATCGCCGCCAGCAATTGCATCGTGCCCAGCGGCAGCAGCGTCAGTACGCCCATCAGCGCCAGGCCGATGTTGAGCGTCCAGAACGAGAGCTTCAGGACCTTGCTGTCCCACACCATCTGCCCACGCAGCCCGCGCAGGCAGAACAGCACCAGCGCGACGCCGAGCATGCCGTACACGCCGAACAGCGCGGTGTGGGCGTGCAGCGCGGTCAGGTTCAGGCCCTGCATGTAGTAGAGCGAGAGCGGCGGATTGATCAGGAAGCCGAACAGGCCCGCGCCGACCAGGTTCCAGAACGACACCGCGATGAAGAACATCACCGGCCAGCGATAGCGCGCCATCCACGGCGTGGCCTTGCCCAGTTTCCAGGTGTGATATGCCTCGAAGCCGAGATAGGCCAGCGGCACCACTTCCAGCGCGCTGAAGCTCGCGCCCAGCGCCACCACCGAAATGGGCGTGCCCACGAAGTACAGATGATGCAGCGTGCCGAGCACGCCGCCGGCCATGAAAATGATGGTGGCGAACAGCACCGCGACGTTCGCGGTGGCGGTCTTGACCAGTCCGAGGCGCGTGAAGATGAGCGCCATCACCGCGGTCGCGAACACTTCGAAGAAGCCTTCCACCCACAGGTGGACCAGCCACCAGCGCCAGTATTCGACTTCCGAAATATGCGTGTGCTCGCCCCACATCAGCGCCGCGGCATAGAACAGTCCGATGGCGACGGTGGACAGGAACAGCAGTGCGACGATCGACTTGGAATCGGAGGCCGGCCCTTTGAAGATCGGCCACAGCGAGCGGCCCACCAGCGTCACCCACAGCAGCAGGCCGATGAACAGGTACCACTGCCAGAAGCGGCCCATGTCCGCATATTCCCAGCCTTGATGACCGAACCAGAAGTTGTGTTCCAGCGGCATGATCTGCATCACGGCGAACCACTGGCCGGCGAAGCCGCCCACCACGATCAACAGCAGCGACACGAACAGGAAATTCACACCGAAGCGCTGGTATTTGGGTTCATGGCCCGATAGCGCGGGGCCGATGTACAGGCCGGTCGCCAGCCACGCGGTGGCGATCCACAGCACCGCCAACTGCGTATGCCAGGTGCGGGCCAGCGAGTAGGGCAGGATGTCGGACAATCTGAATCCGTAGGCGTCCTGACCTTCGACCTGATAATGCGCGGTGATCGCGCCCAGCAGGATCTGCACCAGGAACAGCGCAAGCACCACCCAGAAATACTTTGCGGTCGCGCGCATCGAGGGCGTGATGCGCAGCAGCGCGAACGGATCGGTGGCCGGAATGGTGTGCCCTTCCTCGCCGCGTCCGTGGGTGACCGCGTAGTGCCAGCCGAGCAACGCGATGCCCAGGATCAGGAACAGCACGCTGAAGGCCGACCAGACCCACAGCGCCGGCGGCGGCGTATTGCCCACCAGCGGTTCGCTGGGCCAGTTGTTGGTGTAGGTCACTTTCTTGCTGACCACGCCGCTCTGATCGGGGACCAGCGTGCCCGCGCCGATGTCGGCGCGTTCGGTGGTGGCGGCCCATGCCGTCCACCAGAAGAACGCTGTCAGCGAGCGGCGATGCTCCAGCGTTCCCACCGTGCTTTCCTTCATCGCATAGGCTTCGCGAAGTTCTGCGGTGGCGGGATCGTTGCCGAACAGGCTGATGTAATGCGCAGCGACATTCGAAACCGCGGCTGCGCGCTCAGCGGTCAGGGTGATCGTTCCGGTAGCGGCATCGTAGGTGTTGGCGCGCATCATGCCCTGCAGCCGACCGCGCAGGGCGGCCTGCTGTTCCACTGGCAATTGCGCATAGCGGGCGCTGCCATCGTCCCGTCGCGCCCAGATATCCAGCACTTCGACGGCTTCGCGATGCAGCCAGTCGGCGCTCCAGTCGGGTGCGACGTAGGCGCCATGGCCCCAGATCGATCCCAGTTGCATGCCGCCCATCGACTGCCAGACCTGCCGGCCTTGTTCGATGTCGGCGCGGGTATAGATGACCGCCCCATCCTGAGTCGTCACTTTTTCGGGCATGGGCGGCGCGGCGCGGAAGATCTCGCCGCCTGCCCACAGCAATACCGAGAAGGAACAGATCAGCAGGACGGCCAGTGCCGTCCACAGCTTGCGGGTATTGCTCATGTCGGTCTCCATTGCGAATGCTCGCATGGTGGTCCGTGCGGTCCGGACGTCGCCATGACCTGGGTCAAGCGCGAGGCTGCCTGCGTTCCAATCTGGCCCTGTAACTGTTAATGGAGTGTGATGGTGCGGCGTTCGTGCGGATCGCACTGTCGTAGGCAACGAAATACTCATGGCGGTAACGGGATGCCGCTTGACCCAGGTCAGAGCCGATGCCGCATGCCTCGCCCAGTATGGCGATGAGGATGTCGTGTCTTCCCTGTGCGGCGTGGATCCATCGCCTGCCATCCGCCCGGGACCTGCGTCGCCCATCGCCAATCAACCGCACAGGAACTCTCGAATGCAATCCACGATCAGGATCACCGGTTCTCCGCCCGATGTCGGCGCCATTGAAGAAGCGATCAGAGCGGCCGATCCCGCGGCGCTGGTCGACATCGACCCCACGGGACGAATGTTGCGGATCGCGACTTCGATCGACGCAGTCCAACTGCTCGGAGCGATGAGGAAGGCCGGATATCCGGTCAAGGAAGACCAGTTGGAGCGCGTGCCGTCGGAATGCTGCGGCGGCTGCGGCGGATGATCCGCGGGTAATGCGGGAAAAATAAGGCGCAGCCCGAACGCGCCTACTGTCGCAGCATGGAAGCGGCCATGTCTTCGAGCCGCTTCCGGCCCAGCAGTTCCAGTTCGCGTCGATCCACGTGTATGAGTCCGTCGTGCTGGAAGCGCTTCAGCACGCGGCTCACGGTTTCGGGCGCGAGCCGCAGATAGTTCGCGATATCGGTACGCGCCATCGTCAGCTGGAATCGATCCGGCGAAAAGCCGCGTGCGGCAAGCCGTCGCGACAGCCCGATCAGGAACGCCGCCATGCGCTGGTCGGCGGAATAATCGCCCGCAAGCAGCGAAGCGCGGCCGATGTCGCGACTCATCAGCCGGAACAGATGCTGCTGCAGCCCGGGCAGGCGCGCGGCCAGCATCGAGATCCTGGGGAACGAGAACCGGCACAGCATCACCGTATCCAGCGCCACCGCGTTGCACGGGTACCGGTCGCCATCGATCGCATCGAGTCCGATCACCTCGCCCGGCAGATGGAAGCCCAATACCTGCTCATGGCCGTCGCGATCGACGACATAGGTCTTGACCGTGCCGGCGCGAACCGCGGCGATCGCCTCGAAGACGTCTCCTTCGCGGAACACATGTTCGCCCGCATGCAGGGGCCCCACATGCTCGACCAGCACGTGCAGGTCCATCAGCGCGCGCTTGTCCATGCCCTCGGAGAGGCAGGCTTGCGAGAACGCGCAGGTGGTGCAGAAGCGCAGGGGATCGCCGTCGTCGGCGAGGATGCTGCTGTCGAGCCTGGGAAAGGTGGCGCCGCTCACGCGGGAGGATCCTGCGCAGTCAGATCGCGCGGGAGAAGCCTGCGCCCGGCATCGGGGCAACTGGCATCGGATTTTGCAGGTAATGGTCGAAGCACATGGCGATATTACGCAACATCAGCCTGCCCTGTCTGGTCGCCACGATGCGATCGGGCTCCAGACGCACCAGACCGTCGTCCTCCAGCGTGCGCAAACGCGCAATGTCGTCAGCGAAATAAGCGCCGAACGCGATGGCATGGCGACGCTCCAGACTGCCGATCGATATCTCGCCCCGGCACATCAACTGCTGGATCAGATCGGCGCGCAGGATGTCGTCGTCGGACAGGCCCATGCCGCGGAATACCGGCAGCCGGCCTTCGTCGAGCGCGATCTGCCAGCCGGCAAGGTCGCGCGGATTCTGGCTGAAGCTGTCGCCGATATGGCTGATCGCGCTGACGCCCATGCCGATCAGATCGGTATCGGCATGGGTGGTATAGCCCATGAAATTCCGATGCAGGCTGCCTTGTCGCCGGGCCATCGCCAGTTCGTCGTCCGGCAGCGCGAAATGGTCCATGCCGATATGGACGTATCCGGCGCGCGTCAGTTTGTCGATCGCCAGGCACAGCAGGCGCAATTTCAGTTCCGGTGCCGGCAGGTCCTCCGCGTTCAGCTGTCGCTGCGCTTTGAACATGCCGGGAAGATGCGCATAGCCATAGACCGCGAGGCGATCGGGACGCGCATCGATCACCGTATCCAATGTCTGCGCGAACCCTTCGAGGTTTTGTCTGGGCAGGCCGTAGATCAGGTCGATGTTGACCGAGCGCATGCCGTGCGCGCGACAGGCTTCGATGATGGCCAGCGTTTCGCCTACGGTCTGGATGCGGTTCACCGCCTGCTGCACGGCCGGGTCGAAATCCTGGACGCCCAGGCTGGCGCGATTGAATCCCGCCGCGGCAAGCGCGCGGACATCGTCCGGCTTCAGGAAACGGGGGTCCAGTTCGATCGAGAGGTCGGCATTGTCGGCCGTGCCGAAGCGGAAGTGCCCGCGCAGTACGTCCACCGCCTCGGCGAGTTGCGCAGGCGAAAGGAAGTTGGGCGTGCCGCCGCCGAAGTGCAGTTGTACGACTTCCCTGTCGCGGTCGAACATCGTGGAGGTCAGCTCGATTTCGCGATACAGGCGCGCCAGGTAGATCTCGCCCTGCGCGGTATCGCGGGTGATGATCCGGTTGCACCCGCAGTAGAAGCACGGGCTCATGCAGAAAGGCACATGGAGGTAGAGGGAAAGCCGTCGCGGGATGGGGTCTTCGTTGCTGCGATGGATGGCTTCGCGCAGCGCCGCGGCGTCGAAGTCTTCGCTGAATTGCGGCGATGTCGGATACGACGTGTACCGCGGCCCGGGGCGGTCGTAACGGCGCAGCAGATCTGCATCAAGGTCGGGAATGGCGCTCATGCGAACAACGTAGGCGTACCTGCCCGGCCCTGCCTTGATGTGCGTCAACTCCGCAGGAGATGTCGCCGGACTCGATGCGGCAGCGGGTCGTTGCGGATTCGGATCCGCACGGAAGTCCGCAACGCTTCCGGCCGGGGTATCGGCATCGATCGATGGCAGGGTGTCCCGATGGCTGTCCGATATTCGACGGTGCGCCGGCAGTGTTCTTTTTCATGGGTTACACCGTGGCCCAACCCATCGCCACACATCGGCAGCCGCGCGACGCGGGCTGCATCGGATCATCTCGGGCAGAACGCACGACAATCGCGTCGTTGTTCGATCGGCATGCCGCGATTCGCGGCAGATTCCGGCCGTATCGTGTCCTGCGCGGACCGAACTTTCGCGTTTTCAGGATTTCGGGCTGTTCAAGGACGCGTGATCGCGTCTAAGCTGTCCGTCAAGCTGGCAAGGGGCGGTCGCGGATGCGACTGCAGTAACGGGTGTCCCGCATCGCGGGAGCATCGGATCGCGGACGCAGGGGGCTGTGTCCGTACAGGGGGTTTCATGAATTTCAGACTGTCGGGTAGGCGCGCTCGCGCCTCGCTTTCCATGAATGCGGGTATGACCGCGGTTTCGCCCGAGCGCACTGCGCCCACGGGCATTCGCAGGCGATCGGCGTGTCTGCCTGCGCTGATCCTGCTGTCGTGCCTGGGCGCGATCGGCCAGGCGCAGGCGCAGAGCTGCGCGGCCGGCGAGACCCCCCTGACCTTCGGGTTCACGGGCGGCGAACAGACCGCAACGGTTCCGGCTGGCGTGAATTCGCTGACCGTCTATCTCAGCGGCGCCCAGGGCGGCGTCGGTCGCAGCGGTGCCGGCACGATCGGTGGCAGCCCCAATTCGCCGGGCGGTACGGGCGGGCTGGGCGGACGGGTGCGGGGCACGCTGGCGGTCACGCCGGGCGCCACGCTCTCGATCTGGGTCGGCGGGCAGGGCTCGCAGGCGGTCAATCCCGGCGGTATCGGGCAGGGCGTCGACGGCATCGGCGGCGGCGCCACCGATCTTCGCATCGGTGGCAACGCCATCGGCAACCGGGTCGGCATCGCCGGCGGCGGCGGCGGCGGCGGCAACGCCGGCTGGAGCACCGCGAACGTCATCGCGGGCGGTAACGGCGGTGTGGGCGGCGGCGGCGTGGGCAGCGCGGGTGCGGCCGTGCCCGGCGGCCCCGGTCCGTTCGGCGGCGGCGGCGGCACGGTCGGCACCGGCGGTGCGGGCGGCGCAGGCTGCGGCGGCTTTCCCGCCACCGCAGGCAATGCGGCCAACGGCGACGGCGGCGATTCCTTCAATTTCTCCGGTTCCTTCCCGGGCGCCGGCTTCGGCGGCGGCGGCGGCGGCGGCGCCACGGTCGGCGCGGGCGGCGGCGGTGCCGGCGTCGGTACCACTGCGTGCCAGCAGAACTGGAACGGCGGCGGCGGCGGCGGCGCGGGCGGAAGCTCGGCCGCGACAGGCCTGACCGCGGTCACCATCAACAACGGTGTGCACATCGGCAACGGTGCGGCACTGATCTGCTTCGCCGCGAGCCAGTTCTCGGTCGGCGGCACCGCGACGGGCCAGACCGGCCCGGTCACCCTGCAGCTTGCCGCGACCAATCCGGCCAGCACGCAGCAGGTGGTGGTGGCGCAGGCCGCCACGACCTTCGTCTTCCCCACCTTGCTGCCTCAAGGCGCCAACTGGAACGTCAGCGTGCTCAACTCGCCCGCGGGCCAGCTGTGCAGCGTCGCGCCGGCCAGCGGTACGGGCATCGCGGCGAATGTCACCAATGTGGCGCTCACCTGCGCGACGGTGGCGGTGACGGTGAATCCGGCTACGTTGCCCAACGGCGCCTTCGGCACCGCGTATTCGCAGACCCTCAGCGCGACCAGCGCGAACGGCGGCGTCGCGCCGTACACGTTCTCGGTGACCGCCGGCGCATTGCCGGGCGGATTGACGCTGTCCAGCGCAGGCGTGCTGGCGGGGACGCCGACCGCCGCGGGTTCGTTCAATTTCACCGTACAGGCCACGTCGACCAACGGCTTCAGCGGCACCCGCGCCTATACCGTGGCGATCGCCCAGGGCACCCAGGCCATCACCGCCTTCACGGCCACGCCGGCGGCGCCGGTGTTCACGCCCGGCGGTACGTTCGCGCTTTCGGCCACCGGCGGCGCTTCGGGTAATCCGGTCGTATTCGCCAGCACCACGCCTGCGGTCTGCACGGTCGCCGGCAGCACTGTGACGATGGTGTCCGCGGGCAACTGCGGCCTCACCGCCGATCAGGCCGGCGACGCCAACTACAGCGCCGCGCCGCAGGCCACGCTCAACGTGAACATCGGTCAGGCCGGCCAGACGATCACCAACTTCGTCGCCACCCCGGCCGCACCGGTCTATACGCCGAGCGGCACCTTCGCCCTCTCGGCGACCGGTGGCGCCTCGGGCAATCCGGTCGTGTTCGCCAGCACCACGCCGGCGGTCTGCACGGTCGCCGGCAGCACGGTGACGATGGTGTCCGCGGGCAACTGCGGCCTGACCGCCAACCAGGCCGGCAACGCCAGCTACAGCGCCGCGCCGCAGGTCGCGCTCAACGTGACGATCGGGCTCGCGGCCCAGACGATCACCAGCTTCGTGGCCAATCCGGCCGCGCCGGTGTTCGCGCCGAACGGCACGTTCGCGGTGTCGGCGACGGGCGGCGCGTCCACCAGCCCGGTGGTCTTCGCCAGCACCTCGCCGGCCGTCTGTACGGTCAGCGGCAGCACGGTGACGATGGTCGCCGGCGGCACCTGCGCGCTCACCGCCGATCAGGCCGGCGACGCCAACTACAGCGCCGCGCCGCAGGTCGCGCTCAACGTCACCATCGGTCTGGCCAGCCAGGCGATCACCAACTTCATCGCCAATCCGGCCGCTCCTGTCTACGCACCGAACGGCACGTTCGCCCTCTCGGCGACCGGCGGCGCGTCCGCCAATCCGGTGGTCTTCGCCAGCACCACGCCGGCGGTGTGCACGGTCGCCGGCAGCACGGTGACCATGGTCGCCGCGGGCAGCTGTTCGCTCACCGCCAACCAGGCCGGCGACGCGAGCTACAGCCCCGCGCCGCAGGTTGCGCTGGTGGTGTCGATCGGTCTGGCCACGCCGACCCTGAGCTGGATCCCCGATCAGGTGAAGCTGGTCGGCGAGCCGGCGTTCGATCTGCCCGATCCGACCAGCAACAGCACCGGCGCGGTCACCTTCACCAGCAGCAATCCCGCGGTGGCGACGGTGAGCGGCCGCACGGTGACCATCGTCGGCGACGGCGTGACCACGCTGGTGGCGACCCAGGCCGCGGCCGGAAGCTATGCCCAGGCCACGGTCAGCGCCACCCTGACGGTCGACGACCGCCCGGACCCGACGCGCGACCCCAGCGTCGTCGACAGCCTGCAGGCGCAGGTCGACGCCAGCGTCCGCTTCGCCTCGGCGCAGCAGACCAACATCCGCGACCGCCTGCGCCAGCAGCGTCACGCGGGTGCGCAGACCTCCAGCAACGGCCTCAGCCTCAACCTGACCAACGGCTCCGGCGGCGCGCTTTCGCTGTCCGCGGCGCAGATGGCGCCGGGCGGCGCGATGTCGCTGCCGGAGCGTCTGGGCCTGTGGACCGCCGGCACCATCACCGCGGGCGAGCGCGATGCCCGTTCGGGCCTGAGCGACGGCTTCGACTTCCGCAGCGACGGCATCACCGTCGGCGCCGACTGGCGCATCGATGATCGCTTCCTGTTCGGCGTGGCCGGCGGTTTCGGCTGGAGCAACACCGACTTCGACGATCCGCGTTCCGCGCTGGACGGCGAACAGCGTTCGCTCTCGTTCTACGGTCTGTGGCGCCAGGGCGAGCACTTCTTCGTCGACGGCGTGCTGGGCTGGGGCCGGTTGGATTTCGATATCCGCCGCTGGAGCTCGACCGCCGGCGCGGCCGCACTGGCCACGCGCGACGGCGACCAGGCGTTCGGTTCGCTCACCCTCGGCTACGAACACCGCACCGACGGCATGAGCCTCACCGGCTATGGTCGCGTCGACGCCAGCCGCACCCGTCTGGATGCATATCGCGAAACCGGCCTGGGCATTTTCGATCTGGCGTACGGCGACCAGACCGTCGAGAACAACAGCTTCGCGGTGGGTCTGGAAGGCAATTACCTGTTCCAGGGCCGCAACAGCTTCTTCCGACCCTACTGGATGATCGAGTACCGCGATGCGTTCGAGAACCGGGGCGACGTCACGCTGAACTACGTGGTGAGCCCGCGCGCCACCGACTACGCCCTCGGCCTGCGCAGCTACGGCGACAACGCGCTGACCTACGGCGGCGGCCTGGATATCGACATCGCATCGAGCTGGAGGCTGTCGGTGCTGTTCCGCCGCGAACACGCGTCCGGCACCGACGCGTCGACCATCGGTCTGCTGCTGTCGTTCAGCCCGGGCGCCCGCAATGGCGTCGCCAACACCGACAGCGGCAACGCCGCATCGATGTCGGCGACGGCGGGTTCGATGGACACCCTCTCCAAAGGTGTGACCACCGGACACTGATCGCGTCCATGTCGAACCGACCTGCGCCGCCCAGGCAGCGCAGGTCGGCGAGGAATCGCAAACGGGCGGCCACAGGTCGCCCGTTTGCGTTGCAGGCACCGTGTCGCTGCGAACCGGGGGTGCTGCCTGTACTCTTTCCCGCACCCGGAACGATCCGGATGCGCGAGGCGGCCGTTCCACGATTCGATGCGCAAGATCATCCACATCGACATGGACGCGTTCTACGCGTCGGTGGAGCAGCGCGACGATCCGTCGCTGCGCGGCAAGCCGGTGGTGGTGGCATGGCGCGGCGCTCGCTCGGTGGTGTGCGCGGCGTCGTACGAGGCGCGGACGTTCGGCGTGCGTTCGGCAATGCCGGCGGTGCGCGCGGAGCGGCTGTGTCCGCAGGCGATCTTCGTGCCGCCGGATTTCGCGCGCTACAAGGCGGTGTCGCGGCAGGTGCGCGAGATCTTCGCGCGGCAGACCGACATGATCGAGCCGCTGTCGCTGGACGAGGCCTATCTCGATGTCACCGCGCCGAAAATTCTGCTCGACAGCGGCGATCCGCCCAGCGCCACCGCGATCGCCGAAACCATCCGTGCGCAGATCCGCGAGGAGACGCAGCTCACCGCCTCGGCGGGGATCGCACCGAACAAATTCCTCGCGAAGATCGCCTCCGACTGGCGCAAGCCAGACGGGCAATTCGTGATCCGCCCGCATCAGGTCCACGATTTCCTCACCCCGCTGCCGGTCGGCTGCATTCCCGGCGTCGGCAAAGTGGCGCAGCAGAAACTCGAAGCCTTGGGCGTCGCCACCGTCGGCGATCTGCGCGCGATCGACATCGGCCGGCTGCAGCAGGCGTTCGGCAGTTTCGGCGCGCGTCTGCACGAACGCGCGCAGGGCATCGACGAACGTCCGGTCGAATCCGATCAGCCGGTGCAGTCGATCTCGTCCGAAGACACCTTCGAGCGCGATGTGCCGATCAATGAACTGGAGCCGGCGATCCGTCGGCTCGCGGAAAAGACCTGGGAAGCGTCGAGGAAGGTCGAGCGGGTCGGCCGCACCGTGGTGCTCAAGCTGAAGACCGCGCAGTTCCGCATCCTCACCCGCAGTCATACGCCCGACGCGCCGCCGTCCTCGTTGGAGCAGTTCGTGGAGATCGCACTGATGCTGCGCGAGCGCGTCGAGTTACCGGCGCACACCCGCTACCGCCTGGTCGGCGTGGGCCTCGGCGGCTTCCGCGATCGCGAGGAACTGCCGCCGCAGCCGGAGCTATTCACCTACTGACGATAACCAAACGTTGTCATCCCGAGTGTAAGCGAGGGAGCTGCTTTTCTTTCTGCTCGCAAAATCGACAACAGGTCCCTCGCTGGCGCTCGGGATGACAGACGGAAAGTGGGGGGCGAATGAAGCAGTGCGTAGGCTGGGCTGAGCGCAGCGAAGCCCAGCATCGCCGCCGGCAGGGCCATCGCATATATGCATTTCCCCCGGGCGCTGGGCATCGCTGCGCTCAGCCCAGCCTACATACTGCGCGAGCGCGTCGAACTGCCGGTCCACACCCGCTACCGCCTGGTCGGCGTGGGCCTCGGCGGCTTCCGTGATCGCGAGGAACTGCCGCCGCAACCGGAGCTTTTTTTGTAGAGCGGGCTTCAGCCCGCTGCTCCGTTTCGGAATAGGGAGCAGCGGGCTGAAGCCCGCTCTACAGAAGCCTGCTCACCGATCCGGTTTGGCCTTCTTGGCCTTCGCCTTCGACGCCTTCACCAGCGCCACGGCTTTCGCGGCATCGATCCGGCCGTAGCCGAATTTGTTCGAATGCCCGCTGGCCTTGTACGCATTGCCCGGGCCGATCTTCTTCGCGCTGGCGATCAGCGCCGCGCGCACGTCTTCGGCGGTCATGTCCGGTTTCAGCGACAGCAACAGTCCGCAGAGGCCCGCGACCAGCGGCGTCGCCGCCGAGGTGCCGCTGAAGCCATTGGTGAACAGGCCGTCCGCGCCGCCGGTGGCGACGTCGCCGGCGTTGAAGCCGCGGCCTGCGGTGGACACGTCGGTGGTGAAGATGCCGCGGCTGCCGCCGTTCGAGGGCGCGACCAAGCAGACCTGCGCGCCGCAGTTGGAATACGAGGCCAGTTCGTCGGCGTCGGTGGAAGCGCCGACCGCGATCGCGTTCGGATCGGAGGCCGGATAATTGACGTGCTGTTTGCGCTCTTCGTTGCCGGTCGCGCAGACCACGACCGCACCGCGGCCCTTGCGGCCGATCCGGCGCGCGTCCTGCAGTGCGAATTCGATGTCCGGGCTCTTGGCGCCGCCCCACGAGCACGAGATCACATCGGCGAAGGCGGCCGCGTAGCGGATCGCATCGGCCACCTGGCTTTCGCTGGCGAGATCGTCGGCGTGGAAGATCTTCACCGGCAGCAGCCGGCAGTTCGGCGCGATGCCGAAACCGTTCGGGCCGCGGCCCACCGCCACGCCGGCGCAGGCGGTGCCGTGGATGTCGTTGCCGCTCACGTCGTCGAACGGCGTGCGGAAACGCTTCGGGCGCGGGTTGAAATGATCGGCGTCGTCTTCGGGCAGATAGAAGTCGCGGCCGCAGAGATCGCGCGGTTCGTCCGGGTCGGGATTGCGCAATATGTTGCCGCGCAGTTCGGGGTGTTCGACATCGATGCCGTCGTCGAGCACGGCGATGGTGATCGCGCGCTTGCCGCGGGTGCTCTGCCAGGCCTTGGCGGCACCGACCAGGCGCAGATGCCACTGCTTCGAAGAAGGCGTGCGCGCCGCCGCCGGCGCGTTGCGGCGGAACTGCGAGACGAAATTCGGCGCCGCGAACGCCACTTCGTCCAGGGTCGAGAGCTTCGCCGCCAGCCGCACCAGTTCTTCGCCGGGATGCAGCATCGCGGTGTCGCTGAGGATCATCTGCTCCGGGATGCTGGGGTTGCGCGCGTGCAGCGTCAACCCGCTGTCGCGGATGATGGCGTTGCGGGTCTTCTGCGGCACCTGCGGCTTGAAGCGCAGCACGATTTCCTTGTACAGGATCCGCATCAGCCGGCTTTCGCGGTCCATGTATGCGGTGATGGTCTTGCGTTCCAGCACCGTGCCCAGGACTTTCGTCGCCGATTTCGTGCGTTTGGCGACCGGCGCCACCGCCGCGCTCTTGCTCGGCACCTCGAAGAACGCCTGTGCGGCGCGCATCACCCGGCCGGTGACCATGGTCGCGTCGGGCGGACCCGACAAACGCGCGATGGTCTGTCCGGAAACGGCTTCGAGCGTGAGCGGCATCGGGTCGAGATCGATCCATTCGCCGTTGGCCATGCGTACGCCCACATCGGAGCGGGTAGCGACTTCGGCGACGGGTACGAGCGTCGCGGGGGCGACGATGACGTTATTCAAAAGACAGCCTCACATCCTGTAAGGAAAAGAAGATTCAGCGCGAGTACGCGCTTTCGGCATCGAACCAGACGGCTTCGACCTTCGCGTCGTGTTCGATCTTGCCGCTGACGTCGGGCAGGAAGACGTCGCTGCCGTCGGCCGGTCGGAACAGCGCCTGCTGGCGGGTGAATTTGGCGCGACCGACGAACTCCAGACCATAGGTGTCGGCGACGCTCTGCAGGGCCTGCTCGCTGGCATCGGCCTCGAAGCGCAGCGACAGCAGGCCGGTCGGGTAACGGTATTGGCCGGCCTCGTCGACGATCGCCGGCAGCACCAGATAGCCGGCCCCGAGCAGCCGGTGCAGGCTGCTCCAGCCGGCGCGGGCCGTTTTCGGCAGCTTGTTCAGTTTCACCACCCAGCCGGGCGTGCGCCCGCCCAGCGGTTTGACGCTGGCCTTGCCCTCCAGGCGCGCCAGCCCGTTGGCCTTGGCCGTGGCGGCCAATGGCCGGACGACGAAGAGGCCGGGACTGAGGTGTTCTGGAATGGAGGACATGAGTCCTTCGACGATGCCTGTTGCGGGAAAACCGCCGGTTGCCGGCGCAGGACACTGGATATCACAGGCTGAGACGCAGGCGCAACCTCGGACGGCGTCCGGCTGAACGAACACTCCGCGAAAACAGGGTCCGGGAGACGCGTTGTCGTCTCCCGGACCGGTCGGCTTGAGCCCGGCGCCTCAGCGCGCGGGCGAGAACCGCAGGGTCACGAAGAACTCGCGGCCCGGCTGGCGGTAGAACTCCGCCGTTTCGTAATCCCGGTCGAATGCGTTGGCGACGCGCGCCTGCAGGGTCCAGTCGGTCGCGAACGCGTATTCGCCGCGCACGTCGAGCGTTGCGAAACCGCCCAGCTCGCGGGTATTGGCCAGATCGTCGTAGCGGCGACCCTCGGCCACGCCGGTGAAGCCGAGCCGGAACTTGCCGAAGCTGCGGTCGAGTTCCAGACGTGCGGTTTCGCTGGCGCGGCGGGCCAGCTCGTTGCCGGTGTCGCGATCTTCCGTATCGAGCCAGCTGGCGCTGGCGCCGACGGTCCAGCCGAACAGCATGCTGTCGACGCGCAGTTCGGCGCCGCGCAGGCGCGCATGCTGGATGTTGTTCGGCAGGAAGATCGAAGCGTCGTAGGCGATCAGATCGTCCACGTCGGTGCTGAAGGCATCCAGGCGCACGCTGGTGCGCTCGCCGCGCCAGGCGACGCCGGCTTCGAACGTTTCCGACGATTCCGGACGCAGCGCCGGATTACCGAAGAACGGGTAGTACAGCTCATTGAAGGTCGGCGCCTTGAACGCGGTGCCGTAGCTGGCGGTGACGCGCCAGGCGTCGGCGAAGCTCAGGCCCCACGCGGCGGTGCCGGTGGTTTCGTCGCCGAACTGCTGGTTGTCGTCGTTGCGCAGCGCCAGCTGCAGGTCGTGGCTGCCGAAGCGACCCTGGTACTGCACGAACGCGGCGCGGTTGGTGCGGCGCTTCTCGTCGAAATCGTTGTCGCTGTCGATGCGATCGCGCAGCCAGTCCGCGCCGAGCGTGAGCAACTGCGCGTCGGCGAGCGCGATGTCGGCCTGCACCGAGACGCTGTCGCGGCGGCTGCCGAAATAGCCCTTGGGCGCGGCGCCGAGGAAGTTGTCGGACTCGTCCTTGTTGCTGCCGACGTCGACGCGCAGGTCGAAGCGGTCGCTCGCCTTCCAGCGCAGCTGCGCGCCGACGACCTGCTGCACGATGTCGGAATTGTCGACGAAGCCGCCGTCGTATTCGTTGTGGCCGCTGGCGTGCAGGGCATGCGCCTCCAGGGTCAGCGCGTCGCCGATGTTCACGCCGCCGCGCGCCGAGAACGAATGGTTTTCGTAGCCGTCGCGATCGGTCTGGCCGTCGACGAAACAGCCGGCGAAGACCGGGGCACCCGCGCCGCGGCAGGCATCGATGCCGTCGGTGGACTGCAGGCCGGCGTCGATGCCGAACCAGCCGCGCTCACTGCTGCCGCCCACGCCCAGTCCGCCTTCGCGATAACCGTGGCTGCCGGCGCCGATGTGGAAACGGAACTGCGCCGGACCCTTGTCGCGGCGGGTGAAGACCTGGATCACGCCGCCGATGGCGTCCGAGCCGTACAGGCTGGAACGCGGGCCGCGCACGATTTCGATGCGATCGATCATCGCGACCGGCAGATCCTGGAACGAGGCGAGGCCGGAGGTGGCCGAGCCGATGCGCACGCCGTCGACCAGCACCAGCACGTGATCGGATTCGCTGCCGCGCACGAACAGCGTGCTGAGTTTGCCGGCGCCGCCCTGGTTGCTGAGGTTGATGCCGGCGCGGCCGCGCAGCAGTTCGGTGAGCGACTTGGCCTGGCTGCGCTCGATCGCCTCCCGACCGATCACTTCCACCGGCGCCAGCGCGGCATCGGTGGTGATCGCGGTACGCGTCGCGGTGACGACGACTTCATCCAGCGCGTCGGCGTCATTGGAGGGCGCGACTGCCTGCGCGGCGAAGGGAAGGGCGGCTGCGAGCGCGGCCGTGATGGCGAGCGCCAGCGGAAACTTGCGGAACATCATTCGAAACTCCATCGCGCACACCCGCGCGCGTTGAGGTGGGTTGGAGTCGCGAACGGAGGGAAAACAGGGCGAGAAGCCAGCGGGAAGCCGACGAGCGGACGACAAGCGACGACATCGCCGCAACGCCCTCCGCATCGCAACCGTGGACTTCTTGGCCGGTCTCCGGGCTTGTGCGTTGCCGGATGCCTCCGGCGTGGCCCGCGCGCCTTCCCATAGAGCGTGCTCTACAGTGGCGATTGCGTGGGCCTGAAGCACTTACCGTTGCGGGGGCAGCGCCGGAATGGTGCCGCGCATGTCGCGCGGAACGCACCGGCTTCCCGTTTCAACCCTGGGACGAACGTCTTTGGGTCACCTCGAAGCGCGCGCAGTGTACCCCATCGGGCGGCGGGCAGCTTCGGGCGATGCGCTCCGGGCGATGCGCGTCTCAGTCGCGGCCGTCGGGCTCGTCGAACAGACTGAATGCGGGCACCGGATCTTCTTCGCGGATCGTGTGGGTGGTGGTCACCGGCGAGGCCGCCGGCCGGCCGCGGGGCGGGGGCAGCAGCGCGATGGCGGCGTCGGCCGCGATCAGCAGTTCGCTGCGGCGTTCACTGGGTACCTCCTGCCAGTGGCAGTCCATCAGCGCGCCTTCCAGCGCGTACAGCAGATTGAGACTGGGTTTGAAGCCCGCGCGCTTGACGCGCATGAAGGCTTCCAGCGCACCGATCGCGCGCAGCTCGTCTTCGGTACGCAGGCCGACCTGGCGCAGCCATGCGGCGCTTTTCGGACCGATATTGCGGAGTTTCAGCGAAGGAGTGGCCATGCGGATCCGTGGTGGGATGGAGATGCGAACCCGGCGTCGCCGACGCTCAGGGGTTCGTCCGCAGGCTGCGGACGAACAGGGCGGCGATGGTTTCGAGTCCTTCCTGATCTTCAACGCCGAAACGCCCGGGAACCGGACTGTCGAGGTCGAACACCCCGACCAGCGCATCGTCCAGCACCAACGGCACCACCAGCTCCGAGCGCGAGGCGGCGTCGCAGGCGATGTGACCCGGGAACTCGTGGACATCGGCGACGCGCTGCGTCTGCCGGGTGCGGGCGGCCGCGCCGCAGACGCCCTTGTCCAGTGGGATGCGCACGCAGGCGGGCAGGCCCTGGAAAGGCCCGACCACCAGCTCGGCGCCGTCGTGGAAATAGAAGCCGACCCAGTTGAGATCGGGCAGCGCGTGATAGACCAGCGCGGACAGGTTGGCGGCGTTGGCGATGCGGTCGGTCTCGCCGGCGAGCAGCGCCTCGGCCTGCGCGGCCAACTGCGCGTACTGTTCCGGCGTGTCGCCGCTGAGCGGGATGGATGCGAAACTCATCGGCGCAGTGTAGCAGCGGTGGCGCCCGGGATTTATGCGGCGGCAGAGGCGGCCGCGCCCGGCTGCGTCGCCCCGGATTACCATGCGCGCTCCTTTCCGCATGCGAGCCTGATCGGATGAATCCGCCCCGTCGCAGCCTGTTCGTCACCGGTACCGACACCGGCGTCGGCAAGACCGTTGCCAGCGCCGCGCTGCTGTACCGTCTGCAGGCTGCGGGTCTGCGCGCTGTCGGCATGAAGCCGGTCGCCAGCGGCTGCGAACGCACGGTCGACGGCTGGCGCAACGATGATGCGCTGCGGCTGCAGGCAGCGAGCGATCCGCGGCCTGTCTATGACGACATCAATCCCTATGCCCTGGAAGCGGCGACGGCGCCGCAGCTCGCGGCGCGTGCGATGGGTGTTCGCGTCGAACTGGCGCCGCTGCTGGACGCCTATGCGCGGTTGTCGGCGCAATGCGCGGCGGTGGTGGTCGAGGGCGTCGGCGGCTGGGCCGCGCCGCTGGGCGATGGGCTCGATCAATGCGAACTGCCGCGCGCATTGGCGCTGCCGGTGGTCCTGGTCGTGGGTCTGCGACTGGGTTGTCTGAGCCATGCGCGCCTGACCGCGCGCGCGATCGCCGCCGACGGTATCGAACTCGTCGGCTGGATCGGCAGCAGCGTCGATCCCGATTTCGCCGAGCGCGACGACTACGTGGAACTGCTGCGCGATGCGCTGCCCGCGCCATGTCTGGGCGTGTTGCCGTATGCCGCGTCGCCCGACCCGCGGGCGATGGCGCAATGCTTGTCGCTGCCGCCGGGATTCTGACCGGACAAGAGAAAGGCGCGCCGTAGCGCGCCTTTCCGGTGCATATCCGCTGAAATCAAGCCTGCTGCGGCGGCGCTTCCAGCGCGGGCGTTTCGTCGTCTTCCACAGCTTTGCGATCGTGCGCGTGATCGCGGGCGAGGTACAGATAGAACGCCGGCAGCACGAACAGCGTGAACGCGGTACCGATGGTCATGCCCGAAGCGATCACCGTGCCCATCGAGAAACGGGCGGCGGCGCCCGGGCCGCTTGCCATCAGCAGCGGGATCATCGCGAATACCAGCGCAGCGGTGGTCATCAGCACCGGGCGCAGACGGATCGCGGTGGCTTCCTCGATCGCTTCGCGCTTGGACAATCCCTGTTCGATCTGCAGCTTGTTGGCGAACTCCACGATCAGGATGCCGTGCTTGGAAATCACGCCTACAAGCGTCACCAGCCCGACCTGGGTGTAGATGTTGATGCTCATGCCGGGGAAGACTTCGATGCCCTTGAACCCGAGAATGCCGCTGACGATCGCCAGGACATTCATGACCAGCAGCGCGCCGCAGATCGCCATCGGCACGGTGATCAGCATGATCAGCGCATCGCGGAAGCTCTCGAACTGCGCGGACAGCACCAGGAAGATGATGATCAGCGCGAACAGCAGCGTCACCAGCATCGTCGTGCCTTCCTGCTTGAACTGCCGCGACTCGCCGGCGTAGTCCACGCTGTAGCCCTGCGGCAGTACTTCCCTGGCCGCCTGTTCCAGCACAGCCAGCGCCTCGCCCTTCGAAACGCCGGGACGCGGCGCGAAAATGATCGCCACCGCATTCAGCTGCTGGAAGCGGTTCAACACCTGGGGCTGCGCGCTTTCCTTCAGGGTGACGAGGGTGGACAGCGGGATCAGTTCGCCTGTGCGCGTGCGCGTGTAGTAATTGGTCAGCTGTTCCGCATTGAGGCGGTCGCTGCGCTGCACCTGGGCGATGACCCGGTACGAGCGGTTCTGCATCGCGAACCGGTTCGCGTAGCCGCCCGACAGCATCGCCGACATATCCGCAGACAGCGTGCGCATGTCGATGCCGAGCGACGCTGCCTTGTCGCGATCGATCTGCACTTCGATCCGCGGCTTGTCGATCTTCAGATCCTTGTCGAGGAAGATGAAGCGTTTGCTGGCATAGGCTTTTTCAAGCACGGCGTCGGCCAGTTCCTGCAATTGCTGCAGCGAGCCGATGCCGCCGATGATGAATTCGCCGCCGCCGCCGCCGCCGCCCGCGCTGGGCAGTGCCGGCGGAATCAATGCGAACACGTTCAGACCGGTGACTTCGGAGATCTTCGGCTGCAGCGACTGTTCCAGCACCTGTTTGGTCGAACGGCTGCGCTCGCTCCAGGGCTTGAGCACGAAGCCTGCGATGGCGCTGTTGCTGGAACCGCCGCCGCCGTTGAACAGGAAGTAGTTCTGGACTTCAGGCACTTCCTTGGTAATCGCGGTCACTTCTTCGGTATAGCGTTCGACATAATCCAGCGTCGATGACGGATCCGCGACGGCGATGGAGAAGATGAAGCCCTGGTCCTCGGCGGGCGCCGGCTCCTTCGGCGACTGCATGTACAGAAACACGCACGATACGAAGACGATCGCCCCGAAGATGCCGATCACGCCCTTGGTATCGAGCGCGCCATGAAGCCTGCGCTGATAGCCGTGGCGAAGACGGTCGAAGCGTGTATCCAGCCAGCGCTCGAACCTGTTCTTGCCGCCTTCGCTGTGCGGCTTGAGCATCTTCGCGCTCATCATCGGCGACAGCGTCAGCGCGATGACCCCCGACAACAGCACCGCGCCGGCCAGCGTGAACGCGAATTCGGTGAACAGCACGCCGGTCAGACCGCCCTGGAAACCGATGGGCAGATACACCGCGACCAGCGTGGTGGTCATCGCCACCACCGGCCAGGCGAGTTCGCGCGCGCCGCGTAGCGCGGCATCGCGCGGCGACATCCCATCTTCGATATGGCGGTGGATGTTCTCCAGCACGATGATCGCATCGTCCACCACGATGCCGATCGCCAGCACCATGGCCAGCAAAGTCAGCAGATTGATGGTGAAACCCATCACCAGCATGAGGAACAGCGTGCCCACCAGCGAAAGGGGCACGGTGATCGCCGGAATCAGCACGCTGCGGAACGAACCGAGGAACAGATAGATCACCACGATCACGATGATCACCGCTTCGATGATGGTGGTGATCACTTCATCGATGGCGTCCTGGATGGCCTCGGTGCTGTCGTAGGGAATGGTGCCGACCATGCCTTCGGGCAACTGCGGAATGATCTCCGCGTCCCATGCCTTGCGCACTCCTTTGATCACATCCAGCGAATTGGCGTCCGGCGAGACATAGATCGCCATGAACGTAGCCGCCTGGCCATTGATCCGCACGGAAGTGCCATAGTTTTCCGAACCCAGCACTACGTCCGCCACGTCCCCGAGACGCACGATGGCGCCGTCCTGTTCGCGGATGACCAGTTCGCGGAACTCGTCCGGCGTACGCAGATCGGTGCGCGCGGTGAGATCCACCGACACCATCTGGCCTTTGGTGGACCCCAGCGCTGACAGGACGTTGTTGTTGCGCAGCGCTGCGTCGACATCGCTGGCGGTGACCTGGAGTGCGGTCATGCGGTCCGGCTTCAGCCAGACGCGCATCGCGAACGACCCCGCGCCCAGGATTTCCGCGCGCTGCACGCCCGGCACTGTGACCAGCCTTGGCTGGATGACACGGGTGAGATAGTCGGTGATCTGGTTGTTGTTCAGGCGCTCGCTGGCGAACGAGACATACATCGCCGCGATCTGCTGGCCCTGCTGCAGATCGATGACCGGGTCTTCGGATTCCTGCGGCAGCTGTCCGCGCAGTTTGTTGATCTTGGCCGAAATCTGGGTCAGGGCTTCATTCGGATCCTGATCGAGACGGATATACGCCTGGATCGTGCTCACGCCCGCCGCGCTGGACGAAGTGAGGTATTCGATGCCTTCCGCGCTGGCGATCTCGCGTTCCAGCGGCGTGGTGATGAAGCCCTGGATCAGGTCCGCGTCGGCGCCGAAATACGTCGTGCTGACGTTGATGACGGCGTTCTGCAATTCCGGATACTCGCGCACGTTGAGCGAGTTGAAAGCGCGCAGACCGAACAGCAGTATGAACAGGCTGACGACGACCGCCAGCACGGGCTTGTTGATGAAGATATCGGTGAATTTCATCGTGTTCTCCCGTGCGGCGTGGACGGCGCAGGGTGGGTGGGGGCGGTGGAGCGAGGCAGTGCCGCGAAGTGCGCCGACGTCAGCTGTTGTCGGGCTTCGGCGCGGATTCCGCAGTGGGTTGGACGGTATTGTTGATCGTCACCGTGGCATCGTTGCGCAGCTTCAGCAGGCCGCTGGTCACTACGCGTTCGCCGGGTTTCAGACCTTCGGTGATGGCGACCAGATCGCCGCGCGTGGCACCCGTTGTGACGAAGCGCTGCTGGACCACCAGCTTCACGCCGGTCAGCGGCTTGCCCTCCATGTCTTTCTCGTCCGGTCCGTACCGGGTTTCGCGGACCACGTACACAGCGTTGCCGTAAGGGTTGAAGTTGACGGCGGTCTGTGGAATCACCACCACTTCCTGTTCGCCGCCCAGGTCGAACCCGACCTTGGCGAAAGTGCCGGGGCGCAGCGCGCTGTCCTCGTTGAGAAAGGTCGCCTGCACCTTGAAACTGCGCGTTTCCGCATCGATCAGGGGTTCAATGGCGGTGATGCGGCCATCGAAGACGCGGCCGGGCAGCGAATCGACGGTCGCCCGGATCGTGATGCCTGGTTCCACCTGGTCCATGCGCTGCTGCGGCAGCGTGAAATCGAGAAAGATCGGGCTGATCGACTGCAGGTTCACGATCGGGCTGCCGGGGGCGATGAACTGGCCCAGATTCGCCTTGCGGATGCCCAGCGTGCCGTCGAAAGGTGCGCGGATGGTTTTCTGGGCGATAAGCGCCCGTTGCGCTTCCACCTGGGCCAGGGCCGTAGCGGCGTCGGCCGCGCGCTGTTCCACTTCGGACTGCGAGACCAGTTTCTGCTGCCCCAGTTCACGCCAGCGGTCGCGCTGCGCCACCGCAAGTTTGGCGGCAGCGTCCAGTGCGCGCAGCGTGGCTTCTTCGTTCGCGGTGTTGAGCCGCACCAGAACGGTGCCGGCCTTCACGCGCTGACCCGGTTCGAACAGGAACTCGCGGATCACGCCACCGGCTTCGGTGGTGACGTCCGCGCCGTTGACGGCGACGAAGGTGCCGATGGCTTCCGCGTCGTCGCGCCAGCGTTCGGATTTCGCCACCGCAACGCTCACCGAGGCCGGCGGCTGCGGCATGTTGTCGAAAAAGTCGTTCATGCCCGCGTTCATGATCGCTTTCACGGCAAATACGCCGCCGAAGATCACGGCTGCGGCTATCAGCATCAGCGCCATGCGTTTCTTCGCAGAGGGTTTGCGGGCGGCCTTGCGTGCCGTCCCCTGTTCGATGGTGTTGTGGCGGTCAGTCATGGGGAAACCTCGGCGCGAAGTCCGGCTGCTGCGGTGGGAGTGAACGGGATATCGTGTGCATGCGGGCACGTGCTGTCGAATACCGATCGGCACAGGCGCGCGTTGAGTGCGTCCAGCGCTTCGTCGTCGACGGGGTCGAACAGCGGCTGCCAGCCATAGCCATTGAGCAGAAAGTGCAGGTGTTTCATCAGCAGCCGGTAGGGATCTCCCAGCGCATACGCTTCGAGCAGCCCCTCGGCATGGCTCAGCGTATGCATCCCCAGCGACAGCGTCCAAGGCCCGATGCCGACCGCCTGCGGGGAGAGGCCGATATCGGCGCGCAGATCGCCCGCGGCGATCGCGTCTTCGACGATGCCGTCGATCAGCGCGCCCAGCGGCGCACTGGCTTCCAGCGAGCGCTGCCTGGCCTGCGGCGATGCCGCGCCCCAGATCACATCGGTCCACACGAACTGGGCAAGACGGAAATGCTCGGGTTGGGCGCGGATCACCATCAGATCGGCCAGCGCAATGGCAAGCATCCGTTCGCGACTGGGGCCATGCCAGCGCGCGGCGCGCTCGAACAGGCCCACGCGGCTGAGGCAATTGCGGGTAGCCAAGGTCACCAGCAGGTCTTCCTTGCTGGCGAAATGCTGGTAAAGCGTGCCGATGGCGTAGTCGCATTCCTCGGCAATCCTGCCCATCTGCAGCGACATCAGCCCGTCGCGCTGGATCAGCTCCTGGGCCTTGTCGAGAAAGCGCTGCTCGCGCTCCGCGCGTTCGCGCAGGCGACGATCCTTGGTGCTCATGGCGCGGCCGGAGGTTGGAAACGGGCTGCAAATTTTGAATTCGATTCAAAATTTGATCAAGCATTAATTCTGGCACGGGATGTGCCGTTATTGGCGGTTCAGTCGGGGGCGACCGGTGACGGCGTTGCAGCAACAAAAAACCCGGCAGCTTTCGCTACCGGGCTTGAAACGCGCGAGAAACAGGTGCCGTGCGTGGGGCGCGGCGCTGTCGCTTCGACTACAACGCCGGGATCAGCGGGCAGCCTTGCGGCTGGCGGCCTTGACCACTTTCTCTGCGTCGGCCTGCACGGTGGCGGCGACGGTTTCGAACTGGCCCTTGGCGATCTGGGCGATGGCTTCGTTGGTCTTCACGGTGCGGCCGAACACTTCCTGGCCGGTGCCGATGCTGCGCTCGACGTTTTCGCGGGCGATCTGCACGCCCTTCGGCCACACGGCTTTCAGACCGTCGAAGTCGCGCACTTCGGCCAGTTCGCCCCAGAAGGCAAAGGTGGCGTTGACGCTTTCTTCGATCGCGGCGAACTGAAGGCCGAAGACGGCTTCGGTGTTTTCGAGGGCGAGACGACCGACCTGGGCCGAGGTATCGGCGAACTGACGGGTCGACTGGGTGAACTGATCGTTGAACTGCTGGTACATGGCGGGCTCCTGAGGCGGGGATGCCGGCAGAGGGTGCCGGGTTTGTGCGGTGCAACATAACGCCGATTTTGTTGCGCTGCAACATAATCCGACGAGCGGCATCGGCGCTGTTCAGGATTCAATGAAAATCAATGACTTGGCGTCCTTCATCGGAACACTTTCCACGCGCTCAGCCGCGATACCGGCAGCCGGAAGTGCAGGTCTCGTGGACCACGATCTCGCTCAGCAGCGGCATGGCCGGCTTCAGCTGATCCCAGATCCAGACGGCCAGGCGTTCGCTGGTCGGGTTGTCCAGACCTTCGATGTCGTTCAGATAATGGTGATCGAGCCGGTCGTACAGCGGCTGGAACGCCGCCTTGATCTCGGCGAAGTCCATTACCCAGCCGGTCTGCGGATCGATATCGCCGGACACATGGATCTCGACCCGGAACGAGTGCCCGTGCAGTCGCGCGCATTTATGGCCCGGAGGCACATTGGGCAGCCGGTGGGCGGCCTCGAGGGTGAAGACCTTGAAAATATCCATGGGATGCCGGTACCGGAAAGTGAAGTCTGCGCAGCGGTTGCGCAGCCGAACCCGTCGTTCGCATGCGTCCGCAGCGTGACGGGCCTGCATTATGCGAGCGCCTTCAAAGCGCCGTCCATACGGACCTGAGGCGGGGCATGCGCGAATGTGGGCGGCTTCTGCGTGCGAAAGCGTTCGTCACTCGAATGCGGGGCGTGCTTCTCAGGCTTTGCGACGTTCGCCATGCACACTGTCCTTCGCGCCGCCGGCGGCGTCTGCCGGACGCGCGATTCCAATGCCATCAACGAAAATGCCACCAACGAAAAGGAAGTCCGCATGAAGAAACACGCTCTCGCTCTGCTCGCCGCGCTGCTCGTGTCGGGAACGGCATCCGCTGCCACGTGGCAATCCCTGGGGCGCATGAATGCGCTGACGGCGTTGCCCGATGTGCAAACCTGTCAGCAACGGGTGATCAACCACTACTGGAGTTCGAAGCCGATCTACACGCCGACGAACGTCAACATCTATTCGGCCGACAACATCGAATTCGTTTTCCACACCGATCTGAGCTCGTTGAGCAGGCTGATCAGCAACGCGCCGGCGAATTCCCGCTTCAAGACCGCGGTGGACGCCTACAACGCCCGCACCGGCGCCCGGAGCCTGCATGCAGCCGTATCGGTGGGCCTATTCCCGCGCGTGGGGATCAATCTGTCCTATGCCGACGTCAACGGACTGGTGCAAGGGCTCGGCTGGAGCGTGGTGGCCAGCGAGTTGCAGTACTACGAACTGCAACAGCTTTGCCCGCAGTGACGATCGCTGGTCAGATGCTTCGCCAGGATTGAAGCGAGCAGTGCGGAACATCGCTGCAGGTGCAGGAGCGTCTGCAGCGATGCTTTTGTACGTATCCGAAATCGTGGCCGCTGAAAACGCGACGCCCCCGATTTTGAGTAGCAGGCGGATCTGGAGTCCAATTTCCCAACGAGAGGAGACTGGACGTGAAGAATCGGTTGACCGAAGAGCAGGTCACCGGCTTCCTGCGTGAAGCCGAAGCGGACGTGGCGGTGAAGGACCTGTACCGCCGGCATGGGTTCAGCGAGGCGTCGTACTACCAGTGGTGGAGCATGTTCGGCAGGACAAGCGTGTCCGAGACCGGCGCCTGCGCGAGTTGTAGATCGAGAACGCGCGCCGCAAGAAGGTGCTGGCCGGGTCGATGCTTTGGAACGAGGTCATCAACGACGTGCTGAAAAAAGTGGTGGCCGTGCAGCCGGGGTGTTGCTCCCGTATCTGCCCCCACTTGCCCCGGATTGCAAGGGTCGTCCCGGGATACTGGCGGACACTAAAAAGGCCGAAACCCTTGTACTTATCGGGGATTCCGGCCTTTCTGGGATGTTGCAAGAGGTGTTCTTAGTGGCTATGGGTGGACTCGAACCACCGACCCCAGCATTATGAGTGCTGTGCTCTAACCGGCTGAGCTACATAGCCTTGGGGATTCGCTGGGAGGCCTTGCGGCTGCAGCGGACCCGCAATTCTCCATGTCCGCGGCCGATGCGTCAATCCGGCGATTGCGAATGGAGGTCGCGCTTGTCCTCGCCGGGCGTGCGTGGCAGAGTCGACGACAGCGGCCGCAAGGCCAAAGATCTCAGGAGTCCGCATCGTGATCGATCCGGACGGTTATCGACCGAATGTCGCCATCGTCCTGATGCGCCCGGATGGCCGGGTGTTCTGGGCACGCCGTGTCCGCCGCGACGGCTGGCAATTCCCGCAGGGCGGGATGAACAGCGACGAGACGCCTACCGAGGCGATGTATCGCGAGCTGCGCGAGGAAACCGGGCTGCTGCCGGAGCATGTCGATGTGCTGGGCAGCACCCCCGGTTGGCTGCGCTATCGCCTGCCGCCCCGGGCGATCCGCCGTCACGACCACCTGGTCTGCATCGGCCAGAAGCAGGTCTGGTTCCTGCTCCGGTTCACCGGAGAGGAGAGCGATCTACGTCTGGATCTGACCGAGACGCCGGAGTTCGACCACTGGCGCTGGGTCGATTTCTGGTACCCGCTGGAGCACGTGGTCAACTTCAAGCGCATGGTCTACACCCACGCCCTGCATCATCTGGCGCCGGCCGCGCGGCAGGTGGCGGGTGCGCAGGCCATTCCGTCGCCGAATGTCGATCCCCGGCGCTGGTCGCGGCCTCGCGGCCGCTGGCGCCCGCTGGCGCCCCGGAGCGGGCAGGGTCCGGAGTCCGGGCAGAATTGACAATCATTCTCATCCATGGCCAAATGAGAACGGTTCCCACTCTATCCCCGATGCCGTCATGTATGTCTGCCTCTGCAACGGAGTCACCGAGCGCGAAATCCGCAACACCGCCGAAGCGGGATGCAGAAGCGTCGCCGAATTGACCATGCGTACCGGTTGCGGCGCGGGTTGCGGGAGTTGTCTGCCGACCGCCGCCGGGATCATCGATGACGTGCATGCTGCCGTCGCGGACAACGGTATCGCCTACGCGGCTTGAAGCCAAGTCCATTCGCATCGCCGCGACTCGCTTGTCCGCGATGACAACGCGGACGATTCGCATTCCTTCATCGATTGCGTACTGCGGCTAGAGTGGCGCCACTGCAACCGACGGAGCCAGCCATGAAAGGCGACCCCAAGACCATCGAATTACTCAACAAGGCGCTCTACAACGAGCTGATCGCGATCAACCAGTATTTCCTGCACGCCAAGATGCTGAAGAACTGGGGCCTGAAAGAGCTGGCGGACCACGAGTACCACGAGTCGATCGACGAGATGAAGCACGCCGACAAACTGGCGGAACGCATCCTTTTCCTCGACGGCCTGCCGAATTTCCAGGCGCTGGGCAAATTACGGATCGGCGAGAACCCGCGCGAATTGCTGGAATGCGATCTGGCGCTGGAACATGAGGCGCTGCCGGCGCTGCGCGACGGGATCGCGCACTGCGAAAAGGTCGGCGATTACGTCAGTCGCCAGTTGTTCGCCGATATCCTCGATTCCGAGGAAGAGCACATCGACTGGATCGAAACCCAGCTCTCGCTGATGGATCGTCTGGGCGAGCAGAATTATCTGCAGACCAAGATTTCCAGCTGAGCGGATTGGACAGGCAAAAAAAACGGCGGCAGTGATGCCGCCGTTTTTTATTGGGCTGTCGATTCGTTTGCCGCACTGAGCGGGGATGCGCCGTGAACGCCGGGAGGATTACCCGGGCTGCGACGCGTCCGACGACATGCTGGCGCGCAGCACCTGACGGGCGCGGGCGAATTCGTTGGAGATCAGCGCCACCGCTACCGCGGGGCGCTCCAGCGTCTGGGTGCGGATGCCCTGCTCGAGTTTCTTCGCCGCATTCGACAGCGACATCGCGCCGAGGTTGGCGCTGGACGACTTCAGCGTGTGCGAGGCATTGCGCAGCATTTCGTAGTCCGGACCGGTCGCGGCGGTTTCCAGCGCAGCGATGAGCCGCGGCGTGTCGTCCAGGAACACCTCGATGAGCCGGTCGACTTCGTTGCCGAGGATGCTGCGCAATTCTTCCAGCACTTCGGCATCAAGGACCGGCGGCAGCGGCTCTGCAGGCGGCGGAGGGGCGGGGGGCTTCGGGGGGGCGGTGGGTGAGGGCACGAATGGATTCGTCGTGATGGCGGGCCGGTTGGCGGCCGCTTCCAGGGTCGCCGTGGGCGAGGGCGGGGCGGCCGCAGGTGTCGCGGCGGCGGCCGGCGGCGCAGCGGTTTCGGCGCTGCTGTGCTGCGAGGAGATCTGATGCCAGTGGAACAGGCAGCGTTCGAGTTCGCCGCGGGTCACGGGCTTGGCCAGATAGTCGTCCATGCCCGAATCGAGGCATTTCTGGCGATCGCCGGCCATCGCGTTGGCGGTCATCGCCACGATCGGCAAGCGGCGGACGCCGGTGGCGGCCTCGTGTTCGCGCCAGCGGCGGGTGGCGGTGTAGCCGTCCATCACCGGCATCTGGCAGTCCATCAGCACCAGGTCGTAGCGCGAGGCGGACATCCGCAGCAACGCTGCTTCGCCGTTGGTGGCGCTGTCGCAGTGGGTGCCGAGTACGCTGAGCAGGCGCTGGCCGACCATCAGGTTGACCGGATTGTCCTCGACCAGCAGCACTCGCATCGGCCGGGCCGGGTCGGCGACCGACGAGACGGGCGCAGCGGCCGCCGGCGCGGCAGGCGGTGGCGGCTCCGGAGCGGCGGCATAGCCGCCGTCGAACGACACCGCGGCGTCCGACATCGACGGCACGGTGTCGGCACTGCCCAGCAGGGACATGCGCAGATCGGCATCGGGCGCCTGGCGGTGCAGGATCGTGGCCGATTGCTGGAGTTCTTCCGGGGCGGGTTCGTCGCCCTGCAGGCAGATCAGCCGGACCTGTCCATAGATGGCCTGGCGTTCGAGATTGCGCTGCAGCGCCACCGAGGTGCTGCGCACGCTGGCGAGGTCGGCGATGACGGTGGTGTAGGCCCACTCGGCGCCTTGGCTCAGCGCGGAACGGATGCGGTCCAGCGCTTCCTGGGTGGTTTCGACGGCGGTGATGCGCAGCCCCCAGTTCGGCAGCAGCATGCTCAGGCGCAGGCGCAGGCGCTGGTCGCCGGTGAGCAGCAGCACCCGGCCATTGGTGTGTTCCGCGGGCTTCGCGGCGACGATGTCGCCCTGCACCTTGAGCATCGGAATCTCGAACCAGAAGGTCGAGCCCTGTCCGGCATCGGATTCCACGCCGATGCGCCCACCCATCAGGTCGATGATGCGCTTGGAGATCGCCAACCCGAGGCCGGTGCCGCCGTACAGGCGCGTGGTGGAGGCGTCGGCCTGACTGAACGCTTGGAACAGGCGCTCCTGCGCCGCCTGGGCGATGCCGATGCCGGTGTCGCGCACTTCGAACCGCAGCTGGTGCTGGGCGCTGGTTTCGCCGATCCGGCGCACCGTAAGCGCGATGCTGCCGCGTTCGGTGAATTTCACTGCGTTGCTGATCAGGTTGCTCAGCACCTGGCGCAGGCGCACCGAGTCGCCGCGCACCGGCAGCCGCACCGAGGGATCGATCTGCAGGTTCAGGCGCAGGCCCTTGCTCTGCGCGGGGCGCTCCATCAGCTGGATGACCGATTCCAGAGTTTCGCGCAGGTTGAAGGTGGTGGACTCCAACTGCAGCTTGGAGGCTTCCAGCTTCGAGTAGTCGAGGATGTCGTCGACGATCCGCAGCATCTGCTGCGAGGACAGAAAAGCGGTGTGCACCATCTCCGCCTGGTCGGGCGGCAGTTTGTTGTGCATCAACAGGTCGAGCATCGGCACGATGCCGTTGAGCGGGGTGCGGATCTCGTGGCTCATGGTGGCCAGGAATTCGCCCTTGGCCATCACCGCCGATTCGGCATCCTGCTTGGCCTGACGCAGTTGTTGTTCGAGCTGGCTGCGGCGCTGCAGTTCGCGCTGCAGTTCGCTGCGCTCGGCTTCGCTGCGCGTGGCGATGTCCGCGGCGTCGCGCATGTGCTGCTCGTAATGGCGCGAGGCGTAGGCGAGGTAACCGACGATCCCGGCGGTGGCGGCAGTCAAAGCAAGAGCCGCCATCCGCCACGATTGGCCGCCGGTCGCGGCGTCGGCCGCGAGCGCGAGGGTGGCGCCGATCGCGGTGGCCAGCGCCAACCATCGGAAATTCAGCAGCGAGGGTTTGGGCTCGTTCAAATCGGCTTACCTGCGTTGGGAACGGTGTCCTGGCGGATCGGGCTTTCCATAAAACGCGCGGCCATCCAAGGCCGCGTCTTCCGCATGTCGGCAGGGCGGATACCGGATGATGCCCCACCGCGAGCCGCCTTGACCAGCGCGGGCGCCCCCCGAGGCGCTACAGCAGCGAATGCTGGAAGTCGAAATCCATCGCGTCGGCGGCGCTCTGCACCAGGTCGCCCTGGATGTAGTCGATCCCGCTCAGCCACAGCTTGGCGGCCGTCTGCGGATCTTCGACGTGCTGACCGATGACCTGCAGGCCCAGCATGTGGGCGCGGTCGATCACCGCCCGCATTTCGTCGTGGACCGGTTGCTGGTCGATCTTGCCGGCGTAATGCGGAGACAGGCGGACATAGCTCAGCGGCAGCTGCGACAGCAGCGCATCGGCCTCGGCATTGGCCTGATACTGGCTCAGGCACAGGCGTACGCCGGCGCCCATCATCCGCTGGCAGAACTCGCGCAGCAGCACCGAATGCACCAGCGCGTCGCCCAGGCGCACGTCCACCACCAGCAGCTTGCCCTCGATGCTCAGGTCGGCCAGCGACCCCAGCAGCCACTGCCCGTAGGCATCCTGACCGAGCGTGCGCGCGGCCTGCGGGACGAACAGCCGCGCGCGTTTGCTGCCGCGCAGCTGGTCGCCGAGGATCGCGATCGCGCGGGTCATCACCCGGCGGTCGATCTCGTGGACCAGCCCGGCGCGTTCGGCCACCGGCACGATCTCCGCGGCGGTGTGCAACTGACCGCTGCTGCCGCGCAGCCTCACAAGGGTCTGGTACTGCTCCTGCTCGCCGCCCACCACCGAAACGATCGGCTGGAACGCCAGCTCCAAGCGCTCGTTCTTCAGCGCCTCGTGCAGTTGCGCCAGCAGTTGCGTCGCCTGTTCCGATACCGCGTCCGATTGCGGACGGTAGGCGGCGATGGCGGTCGGCTCGTTGCGCGCGAGGCGCAGCGCGTCTTCGGCGGCGGCCAGCGCGGTGCCGGCATCGGTGAAGCCATGCGCCAGATCGACATAACCGACGCAGGCGCGCAGACGGATGTTGTCGCCGTTGGCGTCCAGATTGTGGCCGACGAAGGCGTCGCGCAGCTGGCGCGCCCACACCGCGTGACGGTCGGGCGGCAGGCCCGGCCAATAGACGACGAAGGTGTTGTCGTTGAGCCGCGACGCGTGGTGTTCGCCGGCGACCGAGGCGATCATCCGCCCGGCTTCGGTGAGGATCGCGTCCAGGGTGGCGTAGCCGTAGTGGTCGCGCAGCGCGGACGTGCCTTCGATCACCACGAAATGCACCGCGCCCGAGGTCTGCTGCGGGAACGCCAGCGCCAGTTGCTGCAGCATGTAGGTGCGGGTGAGCAGGCCGGTGGCCGGATGGCGGCGCACTTCCTGTTCGCGCTGCTGTTTGAGCGCGCGCGCGCGGCGGACGCGATTCTCCACCGCGGCGATGAGGTGGCGCGGCCGCACCGGTTTGCTGAGGTAATCGTCGGCGCCGCTGTCGAGGACTTCGAAATGGCTCTCGGGATTGGTGTCGCCGGTCAGGAACACCACCGGGATGTGCGCGTACGCGGCATGGCTGCGGATCAATGCGGTGAGTTCGGTGCCGCTCATGCCGGGCATGTGCAGATCCATCAGCACCAGATCGGGAATGAACCGGTCCAGCGCGGCCATGGTGTCGCTGGCCACCTGCACCACTTCCGCATCCATGCCCGCGCCCTTGAGCACGCCCTGCGCGAACAGCGCCTGGCTGCGGTCGTCCTCGACGATCAGGATGCGGTAAGCGGGTTCGCCGACTTCGTTCGGCACCACCATCGGCGTGGTTTCGACCACGACGACTTCTTCGGCCGCAGGATCGGCGGTCACGGAGACCACCGGAGGCGGTGCATCGCTGCACCAGCGCCGCCAGTAGTCGGCAGGCGGGTACTCGGCGCGGGCAGTCGTGCCCGGACCAGTCGGTCGGCCAGCGGTTGCGGACGAATTGCGCGCTTGTGGAACGGAGGACATCACGGCTCCCTGCTCGAACACGCATTATGCGGGTTCGTCCGGCGTTGGGAAGCGCCGGGGGTCATGGGTCGCCTGCGGGGAGTGGGCGGCCGTGCGCGATGCACGCCGCGGAATCGCGGTACAGCGCCGATCAGGAGGACGGGGACAGCATCCGCGAGACGCCCCGGAACAGCTTGCGCCACAGCCACCACACCACCAGGGCGATGGTCAGGCCGGTGCCGACCACGACGGTCAGCGCGATCCAGGGATGCGACCAGACCAGCGCCAGCCCGCCGATGACCACGGTGTCCTCGGCGATCGATGTCGTCCAGTTGCTGATCGGTTCGGGCGACGTGTTCAGCAGCGCGCGGGTGCCCGATTTCAGCACATGGCTGGTCAGCGCGGCACCCGCGCCGGCGGCCATCATCCCGGTGCCGAGGTCGCCATCGGGCGAAATCGCGGCGGCTGCGAGGAAGGCGCCTGCCGGTACCCGCAGCAGGGTCTGCAGCAGATCCCAGCTCGAATCCACGCCGGGGATCTTGTCTGCGAAGAATTCCGCCACCGCCAGCGCGCCGGATACGCCGAGTACCCAGGGCGATGTCGTGGCTTCGAGCGCCGGCGGCAGGTCCAGCCACCCGAAATAGCCGGCGATGCCGACGCCGAACACGGTGAGATAGGCGCGCACGCCGGCCAGCCAGGCCAGCAGGATGCCGATGGCGAACACATGGGCTTCGGACATGACCACTCCCAACAGCGCGCCAGCGGCAGGAGCGCCGGACGCAAGCCACGGCCTGACGGGCCGCACGCGAGGCACAGTACCAGAAGGTCGCCTTGACACGACTTTAAGGTCGTCCGGTTAGGATGATGGAGATGAACGACCTGTCCGATACCGCCCCGCCCAAGCGCCGCCGCGCCTCGCGCAAGGCCGCCAAACCTGCCGACGCGCCCACCGATGCACCCGCGGAGGCGGCGGTACGGGCCATCCTCGATCATGCGCTGCAGCCGGACGCCGAGGGGCGCGCCGAAGCGGAGGTCGAATCCGCGCTCGCCGAGGCTTCGTCCGCTGCCGGTACCCAGGACGGCGCCAAGGCCGCCGGCGATCCGGCACCCGCCAGGGCGCCGCGCCGCGGGTCCCGCAAGCGCGGCAAATCCGCGAAGCGTCAGAAGGCGGCATTGGTGCAGTACGAGCCGGCCGACGCCCCGGGCGAAAGCGCCACAGCGGTCGAAGCGAGCCACGAGATGGTCGCGATCGCGTCTGTCGAAGTCATCGAGGCTCCGGAAATCGGCAGCCGTGAGGCATCAGAACACAACGAAGTCGAATGTCCCCAGGCCGTATCCACCGACGTGGGATCGTCGGCGGTCCCGGCGATGGCCGACGCGCCGACCGAAGTCGACCGATATCAGGCCGATCGATACGAGGCCGATCGATACGCCGACGGGTCAACCGAAGCCGATCCAGACGAACCCAGTCAAGACGGACCCGGTCATGACGGATTCGACCTGCACGAACCCGAGCCGCCCGCCCCCGAGCGGCACGACCCCGATCAGTATCATCTCCAGCACTACCACCAGGCGGAAGACAGCCCTCCGCACAGTGACGACCTTCCGCACGGCGAAGGTGTCCCGCCCGGCGGCCATGACGATCCGCCGCCCGCCGCGCCGCCGGCGCTGCCGTCCCATCATCACTGGGTATATCTGGGGCTGGGCGTGTTCCTGCTGGCGCTCGGTTTCGGTGTGTGGGGGGTGTGGGCGGTGTTCTTCTCCAGCGGCGACGCTTCGGGCCAGAGCGCGGCTGCGTTGGCCGCGCGCAGCGAGAAGTTGAGCCAGGAAGTCTCGACATTGCGCCGTTCCGACCAGATCAGCCGCGACGCCAACCGCGACCTGGAACGCACGCTCGCAGAGCGCGACGAGGAAATCGCCGGTCTGCGCGCCGACATCGCCTTCTACGAAAGCTTCGTCGGCGCCACCGGCCAGCGTCGCGGGCTGAGCGTCCACGATCTGGATATGAAGCTGCAGGGCGGCGACGCCTGGCATTTCGTCGCCACCCTGACCCAGAACCTCAACCGCGGCGCGGTCAACACCGGCAGGGTGACGCTCTCGATCGAAGGCACCCGCGACGACCGTCTCGAAAAGCTGTCGTGGTCGGGCCTGCGCAAGCAGAGCAATGCGCCCGGTGTTCCGTACTCCTTCAAGTACTTCCAGCAGGTGGAAGGCGAGGTGATGCTGCCCAAGGGCTTCAAGCCGCTGCGGGTCGGCGTGCGGCTGGTGCCGGCCGGCGGCGCGGCGGTGGAGCAATCCTTCCCCTGGCCGGAGACCGTGCGCAGCGACGAGGCCGGCTGAGCAGGGGCGATCCGCTCCGATCCGCTCACGCGGCTTGAACCGCCGGCTCCGTCGCCCCATCCTGTCGCCATGGATATGCACACCACCGCTCCGTCCGCCCCGGCGACCGACGCTCCGCCGTCGCCGATCGATTTCACCGCCGCCGCCGCCGCCAAGGTGCGCGAGCTGATCCGCGAGGAAGGCAATCCGGCGCTGAAGCTGCGGGTCTACATCCAGGGCGGCGGTTGTTCCGGCTTCCAGTACGGCTTTGAATTCGACGAACAGCAGAGCGAGGACGACTTCGCGGTCGCCACCGACGACGTGACCCTGCTGGTCGATCCGCTGAGCCTGCAGTATCTGGTCGGCGCCCAGGTCGACTACACCGAAAGCCTGCACGGCGCGCAGTTCGTGATCCGCAATCCGAACGCGAAGACCACCTGCGGCTGCGGCAGCAGTTTCAGCGCCTGACCGCATGACATCGGACGACCGCCTGCCGACGCCCCGTTTCGCGTTCGTCGAGGGCGCGCTCGATCGCGCCGACGTCCTGCGCGGCAATCCGGACGCCCTCGACGCCTACTGGCCCAACGGGCGCGTGCTGTTGCTGGACGGCGACGGCCGCACGGTGGGCGACGACGAGGGTTGGCTGGTCGCCGCGCGCGGCAGCGATCTGGGCGACGCGCCCGGCGATGCGATCTTCCTGGGCATGCGCGGCGACGAAAGCTGGTTCGCCGCGCGGCTGTCCGATGAGCGGCATGGCGATGGACAGCGCGCATCGCTGCCGTCGCGGCGGCTCGATCTGCGCGCCGCCGCCGCACAGTGGGCGCCGTTCGAGTCCACGGTGTTCGCCCAGGCGCGTGCGGTGCTGCACTGGCAGCAGCGGCACCGCTTCTGCGGCGCCTGCGGCGGCGCGATCGCGTTCCAGCGCGGCGGCTGGCAGGGCCACTGCGCGCAGTGCGGACTCGACCACTATCCGCGCACCGATCCGGCGGTGATCGTCGCGATCACCGATGGCGAACGCCTGCTGCTCGGCCGCCAGGCCAACTGGCCGGCGCGCCGCTATTCCACCCTCGCCGGATTCGTCGAGCCCGGCGAAACCCTCGAACAGACCGTCGCGCGCGAAGTGATGGAGGAGTCCGGCGTGCGCGTGCGCAGCAGCCGCTACCTCGCGTCGCAGCCGTGGCCGTTTCCGTCGTCGCTGATGCTCGGCTTCATCGCCGAGGCCGAGCCGGACCCGCCGCAGGCCAACGAAGAACTGGAAGACGCGCGCTGGTTCGATCGCGACGAAGTCGGCGCCGCGCTGCGCGGCGAAAACACCGAGGCCGGGCTGCTGGTGTCGCCGTCGATCTCGATCTCGCGCTGGCTGATCGAATGCTGGCATGCGGGCGTCGATGCCGGCCGGCTGGCCTAGACTCCGGCCATGTCCACGACCCTGATCGCCGTGATCTTCGCGCTGGTGCTGGGTCATCTGGCGCCGGGTTTTGCCGCGTCCGTGCGTCGGCATGATGGTTTCGGCCTGTGGCTGCGCTGGCTCGACGCGCGCTTCGGCGACGGCCCGTCCGTATGGCGCGGACACTACGGTTTCCTGTTCGCATTGCTGCCGCCGCTGCTGCTGGTCGGCCTGATCCAGTTCGCGCTGCACACGCCGCTGGCCGGCGTGTTCGGCCTGGTGTTCGCGGTGGCGGTGCTGTTCTACGCCTGGGGCCCGCGCGACCTCGATGTCGATGTCTCTGCCGTCGTCGATGCCGGGAACCCGGCCGCGCGCCGCGAGGCGGCGGCAAGGCTGGACGCGAAACCCGACAGCGGTCTCGGCGAAGCCGCTGCGATGGTCGAGGCCGTGTTCGCCAACGCATTGCGGCGCTGGTTCGGCGTGCTGTTCTGGTTCCTGCTGTTCGGCGCGGTCGGCGCGGTGCTGTACCGTCTCGCCGCGCTTCTGGCCGAAGGCGAATACGCCGATGCGCTGCCCGCCTCCACCCGCGAGGGCGCGCGCCGTTTCTTCGCGCTGTTGAACTGGCCGGTCGCGCAGGCGATGACCCTGTCGCTGGCGCTGGTCGGCAATTTCGACAGCGTCCTCGGCGTCTGGCGCGATGCCGGCGGCGCGGAGATGCAGCTCGACCACGCCCATCTTGGTGCCGCCGCCCGCGCCAGCGTGCGCTGCGAGATCGCCGAGGAAACGCAGGAATTGATCGAAGAGGGCGCGACGCCCGGCAACGCCTGGGTGCAGCTCGGCGAACTGCCGGAACTGCGCGATGCGATGAGCCTGGTCTGGCGCATCCTGCTGCTGTGGTTGGCGATCTTGGCGCTGTTCGTAATCGCCGGTTGGGTGAGCTGAAGCCGCTTGCACGGCACTGCCGTGCGGCTTCGGCGAACGCACGGCGCGCTGCGCCGGGCCGGATGAGCTAACGCCGCTCTCACGGCACCAGCGGTTTTGTAGGAGGGCCTTCAGGCCCGAGCTGTTGATCGGGCCTGAAGGCCCTCCTACAAAATCCTTACATCCTCGACAACACCGCCTGCGTCGGCTTCGCCAGATTCAACGTGTAGAAATGCAGCGACGGCGCGCCGCCCGCGATCAGGCGCTGGCACATCGCCGCCACCACATCGGCCGCGAACTCACGGATGCCGTCGGCGTCATCGCCCAGCGCCTGCATGCGCTTTCCCACCCAGCGCGGGATTTCCGCGCCGCAGCTCTCGGAGAAACGCTTGAGCTGGGTGAAGTTGGAGATCGGCATGATCCCCGGCACGATCGGCACCGCTACGCCGAGCCTGCGCACGTCGTCGACGAAGCGGAAATATGCGTCCGGGTTGTAGAAATACTGGGTGATCGCGGCGTTGGCGCCGGCGTCGATCTTGGTCTTGAAATGGCGCAGATCGCTGAAGGCATCGTCGGCCTGCGGATGCGTTTCCGGATACGCGCCGACTTCCAGATGGAAGTGATCGCCGTGCTCGGCGCGGATGAATTCGATCAGGTCCGAGGCGTAGCGCAGGTCGCCGTGGTGGCCCATGCCCGAAGGCAGGTCGCCGCGCAGCGCGACGATGCGCCTGCAGCCCAGTGCGCGGTACAGCCGCAGCAGTTCGCGGATTTCCTCGCGGCTGCCGCCCATGCACGATAGATGCGGGGCGGCGTCGAAGCCGTGGCTCTGCTTGAGGTGGCGCACGGTTTCGGAGGTGTAGCTGAGCGTGGAGCCGCCGGCGCCGAAGGTGCAGGACACGTATTCGGGCGCGTGCGATTTGAGCTTTTCAGCGGTGCGGTCGAGCTGGGTGCGCTGCTCGTCGGTCTTGGGCGGGTAGAACTCGAAGCTGATGGGGGCCATGGGCGGGAACTCTCCGTGATGTGGCCACTATATCGCTTCATCCCGATGAATGTGAAGTTCGCCGGTCGGCCGCTGCCGCCGGGTCGGCTTTTTTGGCATACGCTTGCACGATGCCGTTGACCGACTATGCCCTGACCCGCGCTGCCCAGCGCAGCCGCAACCTGCTGGCCCAGGAACTCCGCGAGACCCGCGAACGTGCGCGTCTGGGCGGGTTCTTCTATCCGGTCGCGGTGGCGCTGACCTTTCTGGTGGCCGACGCGGCGCCCGGGCGGATGTGGCAGGCGGTGCTGGCGACGTTGGTCTTCCTGGCGCTGGCGGTGCTGCGCGTGCTGGTGCGCAGCCGCGGCGCGCACGACGAAGCCGAAAGCCTGCGTGGGCTGCGCACGATGTGGTCGATCGTGCTGCTCACCACCGCGGCCTGGGGCGCCTTCAGCGTCTGGGCCTTCGCGACCCTGCCCGAACCCGCGCCGCTGGTGGCGCTGCTGTTCTGCGGTGCGTTCGGCATGGCGGTGGCGCACACGCTGTGCATGCGCCGGCTGCCTTCGGCGCTGGCCATCGCCGCCGTCATGGTCCCGATCCTCGTGCTGCTGTGGCGCCAGCTCGCGCCCGGTGTGGCGGTGATGTGGATCGTCTATATGGCCTACATGCTGCTGGTGATGGCGCGCAGTTATCGCGAATACCGCGGGCGCCTGGAGCTGGAGGAAGACCTGCGCCATCAGCGCGACCTGTTCGAACGGCAGAGCCGGATCGATGGCCTGACCGGCCTCTCGAACCGGCTGGAGTTCGCCTACGTGCTGACCCAGGGCATCGGCCGTGCCCGCGCGGGCATGCCGCTGTCGCTGCTGATCCTCGATATCGACCATTTCAAGCGGATCAACGACAGCCAGGGCCATCTGGCCGGAGATGCCTGTCTGGTCGCGCTGGCGCGCCGGTTCGAACAGCATTTCGGCAGCCCGGGCGACCTGCGCGCGCGCCTGGGCGGGGAGGAGTTCGGCATCCTGATGGAAACCGACGGCGCCACCGCGGCCGCGCGCGCGGAAACGTTCCGCCGCGATCTGGACGCGTCGCCGCTGCAGACCGAAAGCGGCGCTGCGCCGATCACAGTGAGCATCGGTTGCGGCGCTTTCGACCCCGCGCGCCATGCCGATGGCGACGCGCTGTATCGCGATGTGGACGCGGCGCTGTATCGCGCCAAGACCGGCGGACGCAATCGTACCGAGGCGATCGTGTCGCCTGCGCCGTAGCGATCGCGCGCAGGTGCTTCCGGGGACGAGACAGTAATCTGTGGGGCTCGCCCTTTCTTTCGTGTCCCCGATGTCCATCGTCCTGACCGATTTCGCCCGTCCCCGCCTGTTCCCCCGCGAACCACGCCGCAACACCATTCAGGACTGCACGCCCGAGGTCTTCGAGCGTCGTCTCAACGAAGAATCGCCGCTGGCCGTGCTGGAAGGCTACGCGCCGTTCTGCAGGCTGCACGTGCATCGCAACTGGACATCGACGCGCTGCATGACCATCCCGATCGACGACGGCAACCGCCATCGGCTGCGCACGGCCTACGAGGCGCGCACGAAGGAAGAACTGCCGGTGCTGGTGCGCTGGTTCGAAGGCGTGGATCCGCCGGTCGCGAACTTTCTGATCCCGATCCTCTACAGCCGCGAACAGATGGCGAAGGAAGGCACGCCCACCGATGCGGACTGGGGCGTGGTCGGTTGCCTGTACACGATGACGCCCGAGGAAACCCCGATGGCCCCGATCACGATGATGCGCAATGCGCTGGGGGTGGAGGAGGGCGGGTCGGATGTGCCGCTGGATCGCGAGGCATATCTGCGGAGTGTGGCGTTCTGGGAGGCGAATGCGGGGTGGAGGCCGTGAAAATTGAATATGAAATTATTCAAAGCAAAGATGTTGATGAATCTGTATCGAAAATCTTCGATGAAATGCTTAGAAAGCAAGGGAAGGTTGGAATTAATCCTAAAAATAAGGCAAACCGATGCATGCTGTTATGTATCGTAAGAAGTGATGGCGATGTCGCAGCGATAGCTGCAATAAAGAAAAAAACAAAGTCTGATTTTTCAGATGAAAAGGCGGGGCTTCCAGATCTTGCGGGAAAATTTGAATGGGAGTTGGGATATTTTTACACTGCAGAGAAGTATTCTGGGCAAGGCATAGCATCGAATGCTGCCCGCCTTCTTCTGGATTCTTATGGCAGTGGCAATTTAATGGCCTCAACTGAGGTTTCTGCCAATCCTGGAATGGTAAAGATACTTGAAAGGCTGGGGTTTCGACTTTTTGGAAAGCCTTGGAAAAGCAGCAATCATGAAAATTATCTTGGTCTGTTTCTGAGGTTTAAATGATTTTTTTGATTTTTTCTTTCAATTCTTGCCCTGGGCCACAATAGAAAATCTTCGTAAGGTTATGCGTTCCGTCATCCCGGGTGCGCGTTGCGCACCCGGGCTACGAAAGCAGAAACGGGCGCCGAAGCGCCCGTTTTCGTGTGTCGCGTTACTGGCATGATCAAAAGAAATCCGCACCCGCGGCGGTGATCAGCAGGGTGCCTTCGGGGTCGACCGGCGGTGCCGAGACGCTTATGGCGACCGGGGCGAACGTGAAGGCGATCGACATGCCGAACATCACCGAATGCGGGTTCGGCAGGGTGAGCGTATTGACGCTGTCGATCCCGCGCGAGTGATCGCCGCTACGGCGTCCGGCGCCGCCGTTGCCGAGGTTCGTGTCCCAGGTGTGGATCCTGTTCGGGCCGTCGAAGATGTGGACGTTGTCGATCGCGGCGTGCTGCCCGGTCTTGAACAGCAGGAACAGCGTCTGCACGCGCAGTCGCACGCCATCGACGATCACTGGCGTTGGAATCGGAATGTGGCACCACGCCGGCTGCGGCGACTGGTTCAGGGCGAAGGTGAACTGCATTTGCGTTCCCCAACCCCAGTGACGGATGAGCAGTCCGCTCTGCAGTTCCGGCACCACGGCGTTGCCGTGGGCCCATGACGCGTGTTTGATCATCGCAACGCTCCTGTCGAACGACCCGGAACCCGCGGGGACGGGACCGGTCGAGGCCGCGCGCGTCATGTTGTATGACGGGCGGCGAGCATAGGCCGGATATCGTTGACTAACGTGTGCGGTCCGTGGCTCAGGACAGGATCGGACGGAATCCCGGGGTTTTGTCGTAGGGCGGTCTTGCACCCGCCAATGAGTCGGCATGGCGGGTGCAAGATTCGCCCCACGAACGCAAAAGAAAACGGGCGCCGAAGCGCCCGTTTTCGTCATGCAAGCGACCGCGTGGATCAGTAGCGGTAGTGATCCGGCTTGTACGGGCCGTCCTTCGACACGCCCAGGTACTCGGCCTGTTCGGTGGTCAACTCGGTCAGCACCACGCCGATCTTTTCCAGGTGCAGACGCGCCACTTCCTCGTCCAGCTTCTTGGGCAGGATGTAGACCTTGGCTTCGTAGGTGCCCTTGTTGGCCCACAGGTCGATCTGCGCGAGGGTCTGGTTGGCGAACGAGTTCGACATCACGAAGCTCGGGTGGCCGGTGGCGCAACCCAGGTTCACCAGGCGGCCTTCGGCCAGCAGATAGATCGAGTTGCCGTTCTTGAACGTGTACTTGTCGACCTGCGGCTTGATGTTGAGGCGCACGGCGTCCGATTCGTTGAGCTTGTCGACCTGGATCTCGTTGTCGAAGTGGCCGATGTTGCAGACGATGGCCTGATCCTTCATCTGCGACATGTGTTCGAGCGTCAGCACGTCCTTGTTGCCGGTGGTGGTGACGTAGATGTCGCCGCGGCCGAGGGTGGATTCGACGGTGTTGACTTCGAAGCCTTCCATCGACGCCTGCAGGGCGTTGATCGGATCGATCTCGGTGACCACGACGCGGGCGCCGTACGCACGCAGCGAATGCGCCGAGCCCTTGCCGACGTCGCCATAGCCGCAGACCACGGCGACCTTGCCGGCCAGCATCACGTCCATCGCGCGCTTCAGGCCGTCGGCCAGCGACTCGCGGCAGCCGTAGAGGTTGTCGAACTTCGACTTGGTGACCGAGTCGTTGACGTTGATCGCCGGGACCAGCAGCTTGCCGGCTTCCGCGATCTGGTACAGGCGGTGCACGCCGGTGGTGGTTTCCTCGGAGACGCCCTTCCAGTCCTTGACCACGTTGGTCCAGAAACCGGGACGCTCCTTGGCGACGCGCTTGAGCAGGTTCTTGATCACGCCTTCCTCGTGCGAGGAGGCCGGCTCATCGACCCAGGTCGAACCCTGTTCCAGCTCGTAGCCCTTGTGGATCAGCAGGGTGACGTCGCCGCCGTCGTCGACGACCAGCTCCGGGCCCTTGCCGCCCGGGAAGGTCACCGCGTCGAGGGTGCAGTCCCAATATTCTTCCAGCGTCTCGCCTTTCCACGCGAACACCGGGGTGCCGGTGGCGGCGATGGCCTGGGCGGCGTGGTTCTGGGTGGAGAAGATGTTGCAGGACGCCCAGCGCACGTCGGCGCCGATGTCCTTCAGGGTCTCGATCAGCACCGCGGTCTGGATGGTCATGTGCAGCGAGCCGGTGACGCGGACGCCCTTGAGCGGCTTGGCGGCGGCGTGCTTCTTGCGGATCGACATCAGGCCCGGCATTTCGTGCTCGGCGATATCGATTTCCTTGCGGCCCCACTCGGCTTCGCCGAGCTGCATGTCGGAGACTTTGTAATCGGGGAGGGTTTTGACTTGTGCGTTCATGGCGATGGTTCTTCCGTCGAGTGCGTCCGGGCGGAGCCGGATGCGCAGTGAACGGGCGCCGTTGCAGGATGAAGCCTCCGCCGAGCCTGATCCCGGACCTGAAAGCCGGGCTTGCAGCGCCCCTCGGCGCAGAGGCGGGCATTGTATCTCTATCTCGCGATGAAAGGATGAATCAGCTGTGGCACGGGCAGGCGGCACGATCCCGAGGTGATGCCACAGCGAGTCCGCATGCCCGGATGGCTGGGAGCAAGATGACCGCGACCGTCGTCACATGGCGTTGTCGTGATGATCCACCGGGCAAAATAGCAGGGAGGATGTATGAGCACGATCCAGATGATCGGCTTCGCCGATTTCGAACGTCTGCTGGCGGCATGGGAGCCCCGGCGCAGGATCACCGAATTCCACGTGCACCATACCTGGCGGCCCCGGCATCGCGACTTCCGCGGCCTGGCCACCATCGAGGCGATGCGCCGCTACCACATCGAGCGCGCGGGCATGAGCGACATCGCCCAGCACCTCACCATCGATCCCTTCGGCGGCATCTGGACCGGCCGGCCTTTCGACAAGGCTCCGGCCAGCGCGCGTGGACACAACGGCAGCGCGCATGCCGGCCCGTTCATGATCGAGATGATTGGCGACTTCGACATGGGGCAGGATCCGTTCGATGGCGACCAGAAGCGCGTGGCCTATGCGGTGATCGTCGCGGTGCTGCGCAAGTTCGGTCTGGATGCCGATGCGGTCCGCTTCCATAGCCAGATGAGCGGAAAGACCTGCCCGGGCGACGCCATCGCGTTGAAGCCGTTCCGCAGCGATATCGAAGCCTTGCTCGCCGGCCGGCAAGCGATCGAACTGCCGAGGCGTTCGACCGACGTACTCGATGCGATGGCGGTGCGCGGGTGGGTGCAGGCCGCGCGCGCGTTCGAGGCCGATGCCGTCGACGGGACGCAACTGGAGCAGGATTACGCCGAGGTGCCGGAAACGACATCTGCCGCGATCGAGCAGGAACTGTTCGCCGATCTGATCGAGCGTGGCGACAGCGATGGCAGTCGCGGTGCGGCGTCGCGCGGGGTGGACTTCAGCGTCCATCCGCTGCTGCCGTACGTGATCAATCTTTCGCGCGGCGTGCTGTCCAGCGAAGGCGATATTTCCAGCAGTCCGGGCCAGTTCTCCTGTACCCGCTCGTCGCTGCGCGCGATCGTCGAACAGCATCTGCCCGCCTATATCGAAGCGCGCAAGCGCGAAAAAAAGCCGGCGCATCTTCTGTTCTATTGCCACGGCGGGCTGGTCGACGAAAGCGCGGCCCTGTGCTACGCGCGCACCATCGTGCCGTGGTGGCTGGCGCACGGCGTGTATCCGATCCTGTTCATCTGGGAATCCGGGCTGCTCGAAACCATGCTGCCTTCGTGGGCGACCAGGCGTGCGCTGGCGCCGCGCGCGACGCTCACCGACACCGCGCTGGAATGGGCGACCCAACTGGTCGCCCGGCCGGTCTGGGCGAGGATGAAAAAACACGCCGAAGACAGCTCCAGCCCGCGGATCGAGAGCCAGGACAACCGCGCCGGCGGCGCGTATCTGTTCGCCGAAATGCTCAAGCCGCTCCTTGCGCAGCAATCGGATCTGCGATTGCACGCCGTCGGTCATAGCACCGGGCCGATCCTGCTGTCCACGTTCATGCCGCTGCTCACCGGCGCCGGCCACCGCTTCAGGACCATGAGCTATCTCGCGCCCGCGATCCGCACCGACCGCTTCGAAACGCGCGTGCTGCCGTTGCTCAAGCCCGCACCCGGTGCGCCTGCGAAGATCGAAGACCTGACGGTGTACACCATGACCGACGCGGCCGAGCGTCAGGACAACGTGGCGTGGATCTATCGCAAGTCGTTGCTGTACTACGTGCGCAACGCTTGCGAAGACCACACCGACGGTCGCCTCCTCGGTCTGGACAAGGATCTGCGCGAGCGGAAATCGCTGGCGGCGCTGTTCGGCATCGACAAGGGCACATCGGAACTGTCGTATCGCAGCGGCAACATGGGTATCGAATTCTCCCCGGCCGAGGATTCCGGTCAGACCAATGCCCGCACCGCAGCGACGAGACACGGCGGTTTTGACAACGACGCCAGCACCATGTTCTCGGTGTTGGAGCGCGTGCTGGGCGAAACGCCGCAGGTACGCGAAAGCAGGCAGCAGTTCCCGAGCGAAGATGCATTCGACCGCTGCGGCATCGGTGACGGTCAACGCGATATCGCGCCCGACGACGATGCGATGCGCGGTGGCTGCGAATGCTGCTGCAAATGCGGCGGCGATGGGATGCCGCCGGAACGGTTCGGCGACGATGTCGAGGTCGACGACGGTCCTGAGGCTGCGGGAGACACCGGCCCTCCCGCACCGCCGGAAACGCCGCCGTCGGACGGCGGCAATCGGCAACGCAACGCCCGCAAACTCGCGCTGTGCATCGGCATCGACAGCTACGCCGGCCAGCCGCTGAGCGGCTGCGTCAACGACAGCAAGCGCTGGGCCGATACGCTCGACGAGCTCGGGTTCCAGGTCAAGCGCATCGTCGATCGCGATGCGACCCGCAGTGCGATCGTGCAGGGTCTGCGCGATTTGATCGTCAGTGCGAGGGAAGGCGACGAACTGGTGTTCCAGTACGCCGGCCACGGTACGCAGGTCGAAGACGACGACGGCGACGAAGCCAGCGGCTTCGATCAGGCGTTCGTACCGATCGATTACGACAAGGGCGTGCTGCTGCTCGACGACGATTTCCATCGCGAGACCGAAGCGCTGCGCAAAGGCGCGTTCCTCACGCTTTTCATGGACTGCTGTCATTCCGGCAGCAACAGCCGGTTCGCACCGAAACTCGCCCCCGTCGGCAAGCGCGGCAGCGAAGAACGCGTGCGCTTCATGCACCTCAGCGACGACGTGCGCCGCAGATTCCTGTCGTTGCGCAAGGGCAAGGCGGTGCGCGCGCGCGGCGTCGGCGAGCGTCCGGCGTTGCCCGGAGTGGTCCACTTCGCCGCCTGCCGCGACGACGAATACGCCTGGGAGAGCAACGGTCAGGGCGATTTCACCCGGCATGCCAGCGCGCTGTTGGCGAAGGCGGTAGGCGATGGCAGCAGCAATCGCGCATTCATGGATGCGATCGTGGCGAAGTTCGGCACGCGTCCCCGGCAGCATCCGCTGCTGTTGAAGCCTGCGACCGGGTTGTCCACGCGCCGTCTCCTGGGCACCTGATCGTCATGAAACGAAAAGCTGCCGACGAGCCGTGGCCGTTCCAGGTCCACGATAGCCTCAGCCGCAAACGCGCGCGGCTGGCGCTACAGAACCGCGAGATGCCGGCGCGGCGCAAGCTGCGCGTGTTCGCGCAGGATCCGAGCCTGGGCACCGAGGACGGCGGGATCTATTCGGTGTCGATTCCCTACGAGCCCCTGCAACCCGGGCCGCAGGGCGCGGTGCTGGTGGTGCAGGATTTCGACGAAGACACGCAGACGCCCTACGACGGCGTCGATCTGGATCGGCCGGCGGTGCTGATGGAGAACGGTCTGCCGCCTAGCAGTACCAACCGCGCCTTCATCCAGCAGATGGTGTACGCCGTCGGCATGGAAACCTACGAACGCTTCGTGCGTGCGCTCGGGCGCGATCCCGGGTTCGGACCGCTGGGCGGCGCAGGCCACGCCGACGGCAAGCTGCGCGTCGTGCCTGCGGCGTTCAAGGACGCCAACGCCTATTACGATCGCGACAGCGGCGCACTGAAATTCGGTTACGCCGCCGCCGAACGTTTCGCCAAAGGCCCCAGTCAGCCCGGCGCGCTCGTCTACACCGCACTGTCGCGCGAGATCGTGGCGCACGAGATGAGCCATGCGCTGCTCGATGGCCTGCGTCCGAACTTCATGCGGCCGACCCATCCCGATGTTTCGGCGCTGCATGAAGGCTTTTCCGATCTGGTCGCGGTATTCATGCGCTTCTCGCAGCGCGAGATGGTGCAGCGCGCTATCGAGAAGACCCAGGGCGGACTCAAGGACGATCTGTTGGTGTCGATCGGCAGGGAGTTCGGCTTCACCCAGATCGATGGCCACAATCCGCTGCGCACCGCGATCACCACGCCCGGCCCGGACGAGGTCATCGCCCAGCACGACATGTACACACACTACGACGAGGAGCACGACCTCGGCGCGGTGCTGCTGTCGGCGGTGTTCGATGCGTTCTGCGAAGTGTTCGAACGCCGCACCGTCAATATCCGGCGCTCGCTGGCGACCTATCAGGGCCGACTGTCGCACGAGGGCATCCATTGGCTGGCGCAGCAGGCCTCGGCGCTGGCGCGGAAGTTCCTCAATATCGTCATTCGCGCGATCGACTACTGCCCTCCGTTCCACTGCACGTTCGGCGAATATCTGCGCGCGCTGATCACCGCGGATCACGACCTGGTCGGCGAAGAGGGCACGACGTATCGCGAGATCATCATCGGCTCGTTCCGTCGCTATGGCGTGACCGTGCCGGATGTGCCCACGCTCAGCGTCGAAAGTCTGCTGTGGAAGCCGCCGCAGTCCGGGCGGATCGTGATTCCGCAGCTGCGGTTCCGCAATCTCGGGCTGACCTTCGACGACGGGTTCTGCGACTGGCCGCAGGACGACGACGGCACGTCCGTGCGCCGGGCCGCGCAGGCGCTTGGCAATACGATCTGCACGCCGAAGCACGCGCACGATTTCGGGCTGGTCGAACCGGGCGGCGCCTTCGCGCCGCCGCGGCTGCTGTCGCTGCGCACCTTGCGCCGTGTGTCGCTGCGCGGCGATGTCGCTTTCGATCTGGTCGCCGAAGTGGTGCAGAAGGCGCGGGTGCGCGAAGGCTGCTTCCTGGGAGGTTCCACCATCGTGGTCTCGTCCGAGGGCGAGGTGCGTTACGCCATCGCCAAGCACGCCGGCAGCAAGAACCGGCTCGCCGCGCAGCGGCGTTGGCTGCGGACCCAGCCGAAACACATCCAAGACGCCGCCTGGCATGAGAACTCGATGGTCTCGGCGCGGCTGCAGCGGAATATCCACCGCGAGCATTGAACAGTGCGGTCCATGACCTGTGGCGCATACAACGCCCCGGGTCCGGGGCGAAGATGGGCGATTGCCCGTTGGCCGTCCACGAGGAGTTGTCTCCGTCATGTCTTCACGCCTTTCCGCACTCCGCCCGCGGGCGCTTCGCCCGCTGCTCCTGCCGGCGCTGATCGCGCTCGCGCTGGTCTCGCCGGCCGCCTTCGCCCAGCAGGCGCCCGCTCCGCAGACCCAGCCGCAGGCCCAGTCCGCCACCGGCTACCGCGAACCCGTCGCCGAGCTCAAGGCCATTGTCGACGCCGCGCGCGCGCCGCAGCTGTCGCTCAGCCCGCGCCGCGATCTGGCCGCGCTGCAGAAGATCCCGCCGCTGCCGTCAATCGCGCTGGTCGCGCAGCCGGAGCTGAAGCTCGCCGGGCTGCGCCTCAACCCGCGCAGCTATTCGCCCAGCCGTTTCTCGTTCGCCAGCGATCTGTGGCTGATGGACGTGGCCACCGGCAAGGAGATGCGCATCGACGGTCTGCCGCAGCCGCTGTCGCTGGCGGCGGTGTCGTGGTCGCCGGACCAGAAATACCTCGCGCTGAACCAGCAGGATCCCAACACCGGCGGCAATGAGCTGTGGCTGGTGGACGTGGGTTCGCGCAAGGCGCGCAAGCTGCTGGACCAGCCGTTGAACACCATCAGCGGCGGCGGTATCCGCTGGATGCCCGACAGCAAACGCCTGCTGGTGAACATGCGCGTCGGGCTGGGCGGCGCGCCGGCGGCCGAGATCGTGCCTTCCGGCCCCAACACCCAGGAAACCCGCGGCACCGGCAGCGTGCGCCAGCTGCGCACCTACCAGGACATGCTGCGCAACGAGAGCGACGCGCGCACGCTCGAACATTATCTGCGCGTGCAGCCGGCGCTGGTCGGCGTGGACGGCAAGGTCGCGACCATCGGCAAGCCGGACCTCTACGTCGGCCTCGCGCCGTCGCCGGACGGCAAGCATCTGCTGTCGCAGCGCATCGAACGCCCGTTCTCGTACCAGGTGCCGCTGAACTTCTTCCCGCGCCGCATCGACGTGCTGGATCTGTCCGGCAAGGCGCTGCACAGCGTCGCCAAACTGCCGCTGTTCGAAGGTCTGCCCAGCGGCAACGACGCCACCACCACCGGCGTGCGTTCGATCGGCTGGCGCAGCGACGCCCCGGCCACGCTGGTCTGGGCCGAAGCGCAGGACGGCGGCGACCCGTCGAAGCAGGTCGACATCCGCGACCACGTGCTGATGCAGGCCGCGCCGTTCGACAAGGCGCCGACCGTGCTGGCGAAGCTCGCCAACCGCTACGCCGGGGCCGAGTGGGGCCGCGGCGATGTCGCGCTGATCGGCGAATACTGGTGGAAGACCCGCAAGGTCCGCTCGTGGCGGGTCGCGCCCGACGCGCCGGCCACCGCGCCGCAGCTGGTATTCGAAGGGTCCAGCGAAGACCGCTACAACGACCCGGGCAACCCGGTGACCACGCGCGACGCGAACGGTTTTGCGCGCCTGCAGTTCAGCCCCGACGGCAACAGCATCTATCTGATCGGCGACGGCGCCTCGGCCGAAGGCGATCGTCCGTTCCTCGATCGCTGGAACCTCGCCGACAACAGCAAGCAGCGCCTGTTCCGTTCCGAAGCGCCGACCTACGCGGCGGTGGCCGCGGTGCTCGACGACAGCGCCAGCAAGCTGCTGATCACCCGCGAATCGCCGATCGATCCGGTGAATTTCTATCGCCTCGATCTTGCCGCCAAGTCGGCGCCCGTCGCGCTCACCGACTTCCCGCATCCCACGCCGCAGCTCAAGGACGTGAAGAAGGAACAGATCCGCTACAAGCGCAAGGACGGCGTGGAACTCACCGGCACCCTGTATCTGCCGCCGGGTTTCGAGCCGGGCCGCGACAAACCGCTGCCGCTGCTGATGTGGGCGTATCCGGCCGAGTTCAAATCCGCCGCCGCCGCGTCGCAGGTCACCGATTCGCCGTACCGCTTCAACGCGATCAGCTACTGGGGCCCGCATCCGTTCCTCGCGCGCGGTTACGCGGTGCTGGACGATCCCTCGATGCCGATCGTCGGCGAGGGCGACAAGGAACCGAACGACACCTACCTGCCGCAGCTCATCGCCAGCGCCGAAGCCGCCATCGACGAGACCGTGCGTCGCGGCGTGGCGGATCGCGACCGCGTCGCCATCGGCGGCCATTCCTACGGCGCGTTCATGACCGGCAACCTGCTCGCGCACACGCGCCTGTTCAAGGCCGGTATCGCCCGCAGCGGCGCCTACAACCGCACGCTCACCCCGTTCGGTTTCCAGGCCGAAGAGCGCAACTTCTGGGATGCGCGCGACACCTACCAGACCATGTCGCCGTTCAACTACGCCAACAAGATCAAGGATCCGCTGTTGATCATCCACGGCGAAGAGGACAACAACTCCGGCACCTTCCCGATCCAGAGCGAACGCATGTACGCCGCGGTCAAGGGCCTAGGCGGCACCGCGCGCCTGGTGATGCTGCCCAAGGAAAGCCACGGCTACCGCGCCCGCGAATCGATCCTGCACATGCTGGCCGAAACGGACGCGTGGCTGGATGAGCATGTGAAGAACGCAAAGCCGGTCGAAGCCGCGCCGCAGGCAGCGACCAAGTAACGACGCATATGCTGGTCGGTCCGAGTGGGCCGGCCGGCATGGTCACAATGAAAGTTCCATGGGCACCTACATGGACATCGACTCCCGTCTCTATCGACGCGGCGACAGGAACTGCGGTGAACGTCGGCGGCGTCTGACCGCAAGTCGACCGCCGTTTTATATGATCCAAGCCGGCGCACTCGCCTGCGGCGGCTTCTTTTCGCGCACCGGATTTTACGCGAGGCCGCTATATTTCCAGCGACTATTGATTTTTTGTAGGAACGGCGGAAGCTGCGACATTCCTAGACACTTGGGTTAGGAGCATGACGTGGCTATGGTCGCTTGCGACTCGAAGCGGGCATTGCGGGAGCGTAGCCTCCATATGCGATTGCGCTATTGTTCAGTGGGCCGGCACCCGAGATTATCAGATCAGGCTGGCGGCATTTTTTTTCGTCCTTTAGATAGCTTGAAGCCTTCTGGCACTGGTTTGAATTTATCTCCATCCTGAGGCCAGCGTTTCGCGCGGCTCTGGAAGGCCCGCAATCCTTCGATGTCTAGTGTGGCAGCAACGACAAAATCGTTGTCTCCACCACGCACTCGGGCAAGATCTCGCATAAATGATTCTTTGGCGGGAGATCTAATGCGGCTATCGCCATATTTTCGGTTGTTGACCAAAATTGTGTAGGCATGGATGTCCAAAGCGGCTGATTCAATCAACGCAGCAAAAGTGTCCAGATCTTGATTCCAGCTTAGTACCATCAAGGCGTCTATCTCGCCTTGGAACCCGATGCGTGATTTACTGTTTTGTAGCTCTGAGCAGACCATAACGCCAAAATTCACTCCGTTGTGGATATATATTGGCTTGATGCGACTCCCTTTCATTCGGGCTACCGCCCAGCGTTTGCCAAACGTGGCTGTCAGTTCTTTATCTTCACCTACTGCTGGCTCTAGTTTTGGTTGCCAGATTCTTACTGATGCCGGAAAACCAAGCCGGTTGTCAGCAAGTACTAAGCATGCCTCGCTAAAAATTTCGTCCTTTCCCGTGTGGCGGTATTCAGTGCCTGCAATTAAGCTGATTCCAGCGGCAGACAGTCGGGCTGCAACGCTATCGACCCACTGCAATGGCAGTGAGAGTTCGGGGAAAATAACATAATCTGGTTTTGGTTTTAGGCGAAGTGCTTGATTGACAAGATCAGAAATTCGCTTGTATCGATCTTTTGAAAGATTGGATTTGTTGCAAGCAGAAGCGCGCCAGGCGTCATCGTCAGTTTTAAGATTTGTAAGGGCAACGACTACAGTGTGCTTTCTATCGGTGCCTATGCGTAGGTATCGTGCTGACCTTGATTTTTTCTGTTCTTCTTCTGCATCCTGATCGGACGCCAGTAATGTGGGCTTTACCCACACTCCACGTAATGCCTGAGCATACTTGGCCCAGATTACGGAAGGCTTCTCACAACATGTCTGGCCGTCAAGTTGCCGAAGCCCGACACATTCTGGTGCGAGCTCAGAGATTTCGGATGTGCTCAGAGGGCGCGTGGGGAACAAGTAGGGAAAATAACTTTCCCCTTTTCTGCCTTCCACCGGAATAGAAGCTAGACGACTTGTTCTGGTTGACTTTAGAAAGCGTTTCAGGTCGTCCGTATTGATAATTTTCGACGATGCTACCAGTTTGAGCATTTTGCTTTCTTTTTTTTCGTTTCTTTTGAAATGTAATTCGTGAGCGGATGTGCTTTGCAGAATCATCTTGTATGGTTCTTTAGCCAAATCTGCAAGGGCAACAAGAGGTGCTTTCGAATAGAACTCTTCTTCTCCAAGTTGTATTTTTAGAATTGACTCGAAATCAACCAGTTCCCCCAAGATGCCTTTTAAAAAAAGTTTAGCCAGCTCCAGCTCTTTCTTTGATTTGCTTTTGGAACGAAATTTATCAGGGCGATAATAGCGAGTTGCCGCATCAATGAAAAGCCATGTCAATGTGCCCTTTATGTACCGCCAAATATCTTTGCCGGATTTTGCCTCGGAGCCATTAACGACGATTTTGGATTTGCCCGGAACATGATTTTCTAGTTTTGCCAGGGCGTCGTAAGCAGCAACAACGATCTTTTCAGCTTGCTGCCACTCGTTCATTCGGATGGCAAATCCTAATAATCGCGGCAAATAGGTAAAATGTGCAAAAAGAGTATCCGGCCGCAAAATATGGTTCTGAGCGAACTGATAAAACTCCTCTCGTTGACGAGTCCATTCATTTGGCGAGAGGTCGCGCGCAAGGGTTTCGACGTGTCGTAACTGCACTGCCCAACTTAGCCGACGTATGGTGAGGCCATCCGCGCGCCTCAAGGTGTCAGCGTTCTCTCCTACGCTACCAGCTGCGGAAAGTACTTTTGCAGCAGTTGATTCTTCCAGCTGATCTGGTGAAGGCATCAGTCTATGTTCGCTGGAAAGATCTATAATCTCCCGTTCAATACTGTCTAACAGGTCCAGTCCTGCTCGCCCCTGCAACACGAATAGTTTCTGCTTACTTGACTGCAAATTAATCTTGCTTTTTCCTTGTATGCTTTTGTTCTGTTGGATGTGCCATAGACAGTCTTGGCCTTTCTCACTTTTTGATTGATTTTCTCGGTAAATACAGTCTTTGCCCATTCGATCTTGCAGGAACTGCATAAATCCTTCGCTGCTGGTAATTTTCCCGGTGTCGCGCAGAACAAGGAACATGTCATCCACATAACGACCGTAGTGAATAGGCGTTAGTTTTTCTCGAACTAAGCAATCCCAGCGATGCAGCAGCACGTTCGAAAAAATTCGACTAGCTGTTAATCCAATGACTAGACCGCCAGCAATGCTTTTTTTGTCAGCAACTATTTTTTTAGCAAAATCTTGGGCGCGATCCGACCATTTGTTAAGGAATGTTGCTAAATCAGCAGTGAAAGATTCTTCCTCCTTAGATAGTTTGAGGCCAAGTGAGTCATGAAGTGCTGTTGAAGCCAATGCTGTTACGTCAATGAAATGGTAGTAACTTTTCAGATCCAGTGACACAGCAATAACATCATGATCTCTTTCTAGTTCTACGCGAATAGCCTGCAAGCCGTCACGTCGCCACTTCTGATAAGGTTGAAAGTATGGGGCAAATGAGCCAATCGCACTTATGTGAAATAGTTTTTCAGCATCTTTTCCACCAAGATCGCTATCGCGAATACGTTTTAGTCGAGCGCCATAACAGCTCTTTTCTAGGCAGGCGTCAAACTTGTGACCGACAGTATTAATCCATAATGCGGAAATGATGTGGGCCTCAACTGGGAAGTCGCCAATTATTCTAAATTCTGGTTTAATATCATTATGTCGAATCAAGTGCTCAAAGGCCCGTTCAGGGCTTGAAAAATGAGCATGACTATTAGACGCTTCTGGTTTCGGTTCAATAGATAATTTTTTCGGGAGAACCCGAAAATCACCCAAGTATTCATCATTTTTGAAAAATCCCTCATTTGTTTGCAGTATTGACAGCAAACTTCTAAGGTTTTCTAGCAGATCGGTTTCAAATTCGGCAAACTTGATAGCCGTTGGGAATGTGCTTTCAAAGAAACAGTCTGCTTTAGCTTTGCGGTAAGCCACCACAAGGTCTTCAAGAGTGATTTTACCCCAGCCGGAAAATTTTGCCTGATATTCCATCACCAGTCCTCGTCTGTTTACATGAGAAGCATTTAATTACTAAGCTTTGTAAGTCTACTGTTTGAAGAAAAATTTTGTGGCTGTTTTTTTAGTGGTGTAGCAAGTAGCCCGGGTATGCGAAGCGCACCCGGGGCTTTTGATCTTTGAACCTGGACGGATACGTGCGGGACTTACGTTCCCCCGGGTGCGTGCTGTGCACTTACCCGGGCTACTCAAGCGAGTCCTCGCTGCTTGCACCTCATCCCTCAGCATCCCGCAACCAATCCGGACTCGGCAATTCGCGCACGCCGCGACGCAGGGTTTCGTTCCACTCGCGGCGGATGGTTTGCAGATACGGGTCGTCTTCCACCAGGCGCTGGCGCAGGTTGGCGGTGAAACTGTCGCGGCGGTAGAGCAGCAGATCCAGCGGCGGGCCGACTGAAAGGTTGGAGCGCATGGTCGAATCGAACGATACCAGCACGCATTTGCAGGCTTCGCTCAGCGAAGTTTCCGGAGTGATGACGCGGTCGAGGATGGGTTTGCCGAACTTGCTTTCGCCGGTCTGGAAATAGGGCATTTCCGGCGAGCTTTCGATGAAGTTGCCTTCCGAATACACCAGGAACAGGCGTGGGGCTTCGCCGCGGATCTGGCCGCCGACGATGAAACTGCCGCTGGGGTCGATGCCGCTGTCGCGCAGGTAGGCTTCGTCGCGTTTGCGGATCTCGCGCAGCGCGTCGCCGACCATCTGCGCCACGTCGAACATCGAGGTGGCCTTGCCGATGCCGGGCCGCCCGCCGTCCAGCGTGGAGCGTTGATCGATGAGGTTCAGCGCGTTCTGGGTCAGCGACAGGTTGCCGGCCGAGAGCGCCGCGACCACGTATTCGCCTTCGGAGACGAACAGCCGCATCTTGCCGGTGCGGCGGATGTCGTCGACGCCGGCATTGGTGCGCGAGTCGGAGGCCAGGATCAGGCCGTGTTCGAGATTCAACCCGATGCAGTAGGTCATGATGGAAAAGTCATGGCGAAGCGGTGCCCGCAGGAATGCAGCGTCGATTTTGCCCGTAACGGCGCTGCGGTGTGAAGCGGATCAGGCCGGAGTCTGCGCCTGGAATTGGAGTTGCGACGGTGGGCGGGACGGCGCCTTGATCTGCGGGCGCGTCTCCGTGGCATCGGCGGCGGTCATGAATTGCCGATGGATGGCGTTGCCGAGGCGATCGAGGCGTTCCATCGCGTTCTGCAGCCAGGGTTCCAGCCCGTCGGCGATGATCTCATCGATGCGGGCATAGCGCGTGTGCGCTGACAGCGCGCCGGCCTGGCGCAGCACTTCCAGCGTCTTGTCGCCCGCGAGCGTGCTCAGCACCTGATGCAGGCTGTGGGTGCAGGTCTGCAGCGAACGCGGATTGGCGTCGTGCAGCAGCATCACTTCTGCGACGCCCGCGGGCGTGACCGACTGCCGGTGCAGGCGGCGGTAGGTCTCGAACGCCGACAAGGATTGCAGCAGCGCGCTCCACTGGAAGTATTCGATGGTGTCGCGCGCTTCGCCGGTCTCGGGCAGATCGCCGTCGCTGCCGACCACATCCAGCAGGCGGATCGCCCATTCCGCGCGTTCGATGAACACGCCGAGCTGCATGAAGTGATAGCCCTCGCCGCGACCCAGCGTGCCGATGGTGACGCCGCGGAACGACGCCGAGCGGCTCTTCACACGTTCGAGGATATTGCTGAGCCCTTCGCGGCCGATGCTGGCGGCGCCTAAGCCGCGCATCTCCAGCCACGAGGTGTTGAGGTCTTCGTACATTTCCGAGGTGATCGCCACCCGCTGCGCGCGCGCGGCCTCGCGCGCGGCGCGCAGGCAGCTGTAGATCGACGACGGGTTGTCCGGCGACAGCAACAGGTGATCCAGCACGCTGTCGGCATCGATGCCGCCGTAGCGTTTCTGGCAGGTCTCGACCGCGCCCAGTGCGTCCAGCGCGCGCCGCCACGGTGCGGCCTCGGCTTTGCCGCGGTCCAGGCGCTCGGGCAGCATCGCGATGCGGGTGGTGACGTCGATCAGGCGCGCGGTGTTCTCCGCGCGTTCCATGTGTCGCGATACCCAGTACAGATCGTCGGCGGTTCTGCACAGCATGCGTCAGCTCTCCAACACCCAGGTGTCCTTGGTCCCGCCGCCCTGCGACGAGTTCACCACCAGCGAACCCTCGCGCAGCGCCACGCGCGTGAGTCCGCCGGGCATCGCCTGGATGCGCTTGCCCGACAGCACGTACGGCCGCAGATCGATATGCCGCGGCGCCAGACCGCTATCGACGAAGGTGGGACATGTCGACAGCGACAGCGTCGGCTGCGCGATGTAGTTCGACGGGTTGGCGAGGATGCGCAGGCGGAACTCCTCGATCTCGGCTTTCGTCGAGGCCGGCCCGACCAGCATGCCGTAACCGCCGGCGCCGTGGACTTCCTTCACCACCAGCTCCGGCAGATGATCCAGCACGTAGCGCAGGTCGTCCTCCTTGCGCAGCTGCCAGGTCGGCACGTTGTGCAGGATGGGCTCTTCGCTGAGATAGAAACGGATCATCTCCGGCACATAGGGATACACCGACTTGTCGTCGCCGACGCCGGTGCCCGGTGCGTTCGCCAACGTCACGCGACCGGCGCGATAGGCGCCGAACAGACCGGGCACGCCGAGCATCGATTCGGAGCGGAACACGGTGGGGTCGAGATAATCGTCGTTGATCCGCCTGTAGATCACGTGCACGCGCTGCGGGCCGCGGGTGGTGCGCGCGTACACGGTGTCGTCGCGCACGAACAGATCGGCGCCTTCCACCAGTTCCACGCCCATCTGCTGGGCCAGAAAGGCGTGCTCGAAATACGCGGAATTGGCCGAGCCCGGCGTCAGCACCGCGACCACCGGATCGTCGATGCCTTCCGGCGCAGCTTCGCGCAGCGTGCTGAGCAGCGCATCCGGATAGCGTTCGACCGGCGCGATCTGCTGCCGCGCGAACAGTTCGGGGATCAGTCGCGCCATCATCCGCCGGTTTTCCAGCATGTACGACACGCCGGACGGTACCCGCAGATTGTCTTCCAGCACGTAGTACTCGCCGTCGCCGGCGCGGACCAGATCGATCCCGGAGATGTGCGAATACACGCCGCCGGGCGCGCGCAGATCGCACATTTCGCGGCGGAATTCGGCGTTGTTGAGCACCAGATCGGCGGGCACGCGGCCGTCGTGCAGGATCCGCTGCTCGCCGTAGACATCGCCCAGGAACAGATTCAGCGCATGCACGCGTTGGCGCAAACCGGCTTCGAGCATCCGCCATTCGGCGGCGGGCACGATCCGCGGCACCATGTCGAAGGGGATGAGGCGTTCGTTGCCGGACTCTTCGCCGTAGACCGAGAAGGTGATGCCGACACGGTGGAAGGCGATCTCGGCCTCGTGGCGCTTGTTCTGGATCACCGGCCCGGAGGTATTGCGCAGCCATTCGTCGAAAACGCGGTAATGCGGGCGTGGCGCGCCAGCGTCGTCGTGCATCTCGTCGAATCTTTGCGTCATGCAGCGATCCCGTCTGGATGTTGATCGTTGGATATCGATCGAGGGCGAACCCTTCGTCCATTCAATAGCACGCGGCGCGCGGCTTGCCTAGATGCTGCAGTGCAGCAGGGGCGGGGCGCCAACAGCACGCATCCGGCAGGAGGCCGGCGGAAGCCTTATGTGCTGGAGGCTGGTCGTCGGGATGGTCAGCCTGCGTCGACGACCTGTCGGACCGGCAGCCACGCAATGTGCATGTTGCGCGGGGTCATCCCATCGATACGCTGCAGCAGGTCCCGTTTGCGATCGGCGGACAGCGGGGCGAAGCGCCGACCGGCTTCATTTCCCCAGGCGATCAGGGCGTGCAGCGCATCGTTCGCATAGGGGTCTTGATCGACGCCGTCCAGCAGGCAGTCGAGCGCGTCCCAACGGCTCAGCTGGTGAGTGGCATTGATGAGGCGCTGTCGGGTAAGGCGATTCGCGGCGACCGCCAACGCGTTCGCCAGCGTCGCACGGGTGATGAACGCGGGCACGGTAGCGCCGAGTTTCAGCGCCAGGGCGACGACTTTGCTCGACGGCGATCCCAGCGCATCGCGCAGGTGTGCGGCCGGGCTGTCGATCCCGGCACGCATGGCCGCGCGCAGAACGGCGCAGCGCAAGTCGCCGGCGCTGTGTTGCAGCCACGGTGCGATCCGCGCGAGATCTTCGGTTTCTGCGCAATCGCCCAGCGCGAGCAGCGCGTATCTGCGCCCGGGTTCGATGCCGCGATCGATGGCATCGCGCCAAATCTCGCGCGGGTCCGACCCGAGATTCCGCAATGCGTAGGCGGCGACGTTGCGCACCGAAGCCGAAGGATCGAACAGCGATTCGCGCAGCAGCGCGCGGAACGCATCGTCGGGCCTGCGCGCACGTAAGCGCAGGCCATACGCACGCACGGATGCATTCTGGTGGCGCAGCGCGTGCGCGATGAGCGCGTCGTCCGGCGGCGTACCCAAGACGCGCGGTAGCTCACGCAATCCCCAGCAGGCAATCACCGGATCGCGGTTGCGCACGGTATGCAGCGCCAGCGCGTCGATCTGCGCCGGTTCTGCGCGCAGGATCAGATCGCAGACGAACATGCGCTGCCGGCTGCCGCCATGATCGAGCGCCTCCCAGCGCGCGGCCGAATGCGCGGGCGACAGCAGCGCGGGCTCGATCAGCGTGCGCCAGACGCCCGAGCGTATCCGCTGCCGCTCGCGCAACACGAACAGCAGACCGAGATGCGTGAACAATGCGGCGGGATCGGCGGCGACGATCTGCTGCAGCGCTTCCTCGGCGCACACGCGGACCTGCGGCACCCAGTCGTCACAGCGGATCAGGGTGAGAGCGACCGTGAGCGAGCCCGGGCGATCGCGCATCAACCGCAGCGCGCGCTCACGGACGCGGCCGTCGCGGTGGCAGCCCGCGCAGAACAGTTGGGCGTCGATCGCGGCTTCGTCCGGCTGCGCAGCCACGGGCCATGCGAAGCCGGGAAGATCGGCATGCCAGTACTGGCGGCTGATGGCATCTTCGAGTGCGGGCATCCGGTGTCCAGGCACCTCACGCAGCGCATCCGGCACCTGCCCGGCGCTGTATTCGCAATGGAGCGTGCGCTGCAGCGCAACGATCAGGGTCTCGCGCCAGCCGGGAGAGGGAGTGGGCATGTGTGATTCGGGTGTGTTTTCCCGATCTTCGCCCGGCGCCGCGCATCGGGGCAATGGCGATCGGTTGCCGATCCCGATCCGGGTCAACAGCCAGTGCAACAGCCGCTGGCGCAGGATCGGGCCGCCCACCCAGTGGTTGGGCTTGGGCATCGAGCACGGCGTTCATGAGGTCCTTGCCGGGTCGCAGTCGCCTCGGCCCGGGCCGAGCGGCGCGAGAGGGCGATGTGCGCAGGGGGATCGGCTGTGCTTTACTTCGACCGGTATTCGCAGGAGGGATCGGTTTCCGGACATGGAGACGACGATGGCCATCACCCATACGGGTCCGCGAACGGATTCGCAGATCGATCCGTCGATGGATTCGCCCGAGTCCATCACCCGGCTGTTGGTCGACGCGCAGGCGGGCGAAGACGGCGCGTGGAATCGGATCTACGGGCTGCTGTACGGCGATCTGCACCGGATCGCGCGCGCGCAGATCCGCCAGCGCGCGTCCGGCAGGATTTCGGCGACGTCGCTGGTCAGCGAAAGTTGGCTGCGATTGAGCGGCGCGCATTTCAGCGTCGAGAACCGCCGGCATTTCACCGCGCTGATCGCGCGCGCCATGCGCTTCGTGCTGATGGACGAGGTGCGCAGGGATCTGGCCGAGAAACGCGGGGACGGCCAGCGCGCGCTGCCGCTGAACGAGGCGATCGATGCCGCCGAAGACAGCGCGCTCGAGGACATGATCGCCCTGGATGCCGCATTGACGCGGCTGTCGCGTCTGGACATGCGCCTGGCGCAGCTGGTCGAGTTGCGCTATTTCGGCGGCCTGGACGAGGCCGAGATCGCCGATGTGCTGGGCGTGACCGAACGCACGTTGCGGCGCGACTGGCGCAAGGCGCGCGCGTTCCTTTTCACGCAGTTGGGCGATTCGCAGGCGATGCCGTTCATGACCGAAGCGGGCAGGGGCGGCCTGAGTTCCGGGCAACGATGACGCCCGACGACGGGGTCGTGGCCAGGGCGCTGGATCTGTTCGACCGGTATGCGGACATGCCGGAGGCGGAACTGCCGCCGGCGCTGGATGCGCTGCGGGCGCGGGATCCCGATCTGTGCGCGGCCTTGACGTCGCTGCTGAGGGCGGATGCCCGCGAGGACACCCTGGTGTCGCCGCTGGAGTGGATGGCTTCGCGCGATGCGGGCGATGCGACCGGGATGCGCGACGACGCCGGTTCGGTCTGGCGCAGCGGCACGCGGCTCGGTGCGTGGTGCGTGGACGAGGTGATCGAGACCGGCGGCATGGGCGTGGTGTATGCGGCGCATCGTGCCGACGGCCTGTACGAGCGAGGCATCGCGATCAAGACCATCCGCCCCGGGCTGATGTCGCCCGCGGTGCTGCAGGCGTTCGGTCGCGAGCGGAATCATCTCGCCCGCCTCGAACATCCCGGCATCGTCGCGCTGCTGGACGCGGGCATCGCCGCCGACGGCCAGCCGTGGCTGGCGATGCAGCGCGTCCACGGCGAGCACATCGACCGCTGGTGCGACGCGCAACGCGCCGATCTGCGCGCGCGGGCGACATCGATGATCGAAGCGTGCGGCGCCTTCCAGCATGCGCACGCGCATGGCGTGCTGCATCAGGACATCAAGGCGTCCAATCTTCTGGTCACGCAGGAAGGCGCGGTGCGCGTGCTCGATTTCGGCTTGTCGGCACTGCTGTCGCCGAAGGAGGACGCCGGCCCGGCGCGGATCGGCATCAGTGCGTCGTATGCGGCGCCGGAAGTGTTCCGCGGCGCGGCACCCAGCATCGCGATCGACATCTACGCGCTGGGCGTGCTGTTGTACCGGCTGCTGTGCGACGCGTGGCCCAGCAAGCCGCCGTCGCTGATCGGGATGTCGCCGATCGCGATGTCCCCGATCGATATCGAGGCGCCGCGTGCGCCCAGCGCGCTGGCGCTGGCATGCGCGCCCGAAGCGGCACGCCTGCGCGGCGTCCGCGATCCGCAGGCGCTGTCGCGCGCGCTGCAGGGCGATCTGGATGCGATCGCGCTGCGCTGCGTCCGCACCGATCCCGCCGAACGCTATGCGGACGTCGCCGCGCTGCGCGCCGATCTGCAGGCGTGGCTGGATGGCGTGCCGGTCTCGGCGCGGGGCGGCGGCCTGCGCTATCGGGCCACGCGCTACGCAGCGCGACATGCGCCTGCGCTGCTGGTCTCGCTCGCATGCATCGCTGCGGCGACGGCCGGTGCGGTCACTGTCGTCCAGCAGCAGCGCCATGCGCAGCGGGAATCCGCCAATGTCGAGATGCTGAGCCAACTGTTCGAACGCTCGCTGGGCGCGGCGACCCTGTCGTCGCTGGGCAATGCGCCGCTGAATTCGCGCGCGCTGCTGGACGATACCGAACGACGGTTGCGGACGCAGTCGGGCGAGGATCGCGCCGCGCTGCTGGCGCGCGGCCTCACCGCGCTGGCGCGCGCGCACCTGACCGGTGGCGACTACGACAGCGCGGAGCGGCTGTCCGCAGAGGCGAAAGCCCTGGGTTCGGACGATGCGCTGCAGGCGGCGCGAACCGATGCGGTCATCGCGCAGTTGTCCAACCTGCGCGCGCGGCACGCCGATGCCGAGCGCGTAGTGCGCGCCGCGCTCGCCGCGATGCCGACGCGGCGTGGGGTGGAGGCCGAACTGGTCGGACTCGATCTGCGGATGCAGCTGGCGCGTGCGCGTTGGGGACTGGGCGATACGAAAGGCGCGCTGGCGATTCTCGACGCGGCGGTGGCGTCCGCGTCGGCGCTGGAGGAAGACGGCGCGACCGCGCTCGCCGAACTGCTCGGCCAGCGCGGCTATGCGCTGACCCAGTTGTTCCGGGTCAAGGAAGCCGAAGCGGACCTGGATCGCGCGCTGGCGGTGCTGGGCGACCGCAGTCCGACCATCCAGAACACCCTGCGCCGATATCTCGCCGGCGCCCTGCTGCTGTCCGGACGCAAGGAAGAGGCCTACCGACAGGCGTCGGCTTCCCTGGACAGCAATCTGCGGATCTTCGGCCACTCGCATCCGGAAACCGGGCGCGCCTGGGTCGTGGTCGGCAAGACGTCGTTCTATCTGGAAAAAACCGCGCGCGCGCAGGAGGCGCTGGACAAGGGCGCCCGGATCCTCGAAACCCAGATCGGCGCACATCATCCGGATCTCGCGGATGCCTTCGTGATCCGCGGCGGGCTCGCGTTCGAGCGCGGCGACATCGCCGATGCGCAGGCGCATTCGCGCAAGGCGCTGGACATCCTCGAAGGCGCTTATGGTCCCGGCCATGAGGCCGCGCTGAAGCGCAGGACCGATCTGGCCTTCCTGCTGCTGCAGCGTGCCGAAGGCGTGGGCATGGCCCGACAGGACGCGCTGTATGCGGAAGCCGGCGACCTGCTGTCGGATGCGATCCGGAGCGGGCAACGGCAGGGTCTGCCGATGGGATACGCCCGCGACGAATACGCGGCCATCCTGCTGCATTTCGGCAAGGTCGCGGAAGCCGAAGCGCAGGCGCGCATGGCGATCTCGGAAATGTCGGCCCTGTTCGGCGCCGACAGCGACTATGTCACGCCTGCCCACATGAGCCTGATGCAGGTGCATACCGCGCGCGGCCGCTACGACGACGCGGATGCTATCGGTGCCCGGCTGTTGACGGTGGAGCAGGACAAGTCCCCGTACACACGCTTCCTGCTGCTGAAAATGCTGCTGGAAAACGCGATCGCGCGCGGCGATCCGCAACCGATACGCGATGCTTACCGCGAAGCGGAGCGGCTGGCGAAGAAGCATCGCTTCATGGATGCCCTGAAGACGGTGCGCATCCCGGGCAGCGCTTCTGCGGCGGCGCACGGTTGAAGCCGGTGAGCGCGCGTATGCCGTCGGATATCCGTATCTCGAAAATGTGCGGAACAGCGGCATGTGCCTGATCGCACTCGCATGGCGCGTGCACCCGCGCTACCGCCTGATCCTCGCGGCCAATCGCGACGAATTCCATGCGCGGCCGACCTTGCCGCTGGCCGAATGGGAGGATGCGGCGCAGATCGTCGGCGGCCGCGACGCGCTGCACGGCGGCAGTTGGCTCGCGCTGCGCGGGCGACGGCTGGCGGCGGTCACCAACGTGCGCCGCCTGCCGGAACAGGAGGGCCGCTCGCGCGGCGAGCTGGTCGCCGATTTCGTGCGCGGCGATGCGGATGCGACCGCCGCGATGCGGTCGCTCGCGGAAGAAGCGACGCGGTATCGTCCCTTCAACCTGTTGATCCACGACGGCGACAGCCTCGCGTTTGCGAGCAATTTTTCCGGCGCCGCGAGTCCCGACATCGCGAGCGGGCCGGCTTTCGCGACGCGCATATTGGATCCCGGCATCCACGGCATCTCCAACGGCGCGCTCGATGCGCTCTGGCCGAAGACCGCGATGTTGATGACGAAGCTGGGCGATTGGCTCGCGTCGTCTGCGGCGGTTCTTCCTGCAGACGACGCGCCGGATCTCGAACCGCTGTTCGCCGCACTCGCCGACACCACCCTCGCCGCTGACGACCGTCTGCCCGACACCGGCATCGGCCTGGAGCGCGAGCGATTCCTGTCCCCCGCGTTCATCGAGCATCCGACCTACGGCACGCGTGCGAGCACGGTGGTGTTGATCGGCGAGGATCGCGTGGACATCATCGAGCGACTGTTCGGCCCCGAAGGCGCGTTCCTCGGCGAGCGTCGGATTCACGCGTAGCCCGGGTAGAGCGCAGCGAAACCCGGGGCTTTTTGCGATACATCGATGCGCTTGTACCGACTGTCACCAGATTGTTTATCGACCTTGATTCAAATAGAAAAAGCGACGGATTGCGAGATGCTTTTCGCGAAAAGCCCCGGGTTTCGCTGCGCTCTACCCGGGCTACATGGGCGCGTATCGGATTTTGCTGACACCACGCTGCGGCATTTTCCGATATTCGAATCACCGAAATTCATTCAAGTTGTCCCGATGGTCAACTATCGACGCAACAGAATGCCAGGCGGCACGTATTTCTTCACCGTCACGCTCGCGAACCGCCAGTCCTCTCTGCTCATCGAGCACATCCATCTGCTCGGCGACGCCATGCGCGAGGTGAGGACCCGTCATCCGTTCGAGACGCTCGCCATCGTCGTCTTGCCGGAGCACCTGCATGCGATCTGGCGCCTCCCGGAGGATGATGTCGACTACTCGATGCGCTGGCGGCTGATCAAAGCTCTGTTCACGCGAAAACTGATCTCATCAGGCGTATGGCTCCCCGTTCGTACGAAAGGCGAGCGACGTGTGTGGGCAAGACGGTTCTGGGAACACACGATCCGCGACGATTCTGATCTGCAGCATCATGTTGATTACGTTCACTTCAATCCGGTCAAACATGGCTGGGTGGAGCGTCCGGAAGATTGGTGTCATTCGTCTTTTCGACGTTGCGCCTGCCCGGAGGCCTTGCCGGCAGATGCGTGAGCCAGCCATGCCGTTCGCCGCCAGGCCACGGGCGCTCGCTCGAACGATGTCGGCGATCGAGTGGATGCGCCGGATTCATCAAGAAGGGCGCCTCGCGGCGCCCCTCATTGCAGTTGGACGGCATGCCGGAGTACGACCTGCGGACTCAACGCCTGCCGGACGCCGCATTGGAGTTGGTGACCACACCGTTGGTGGTGTTCTTGATCCAGTAGTAATAGGTCACGCCGGGAGTGGCACCGGTGTCATTGAAGCCCCGGGTATTCGCGCCCACGAACGCGAGGCGTACCCGCCCGCTGGGGTTGGAATCGGTATCGCGGTAGACCTCCTGCGACGAAGCGCTCATGTTCGCGACGGTCCAGGTCAGGCCGATGTCGCTGCTGCTGCTTCTGGCGCTGAGGGCGATGGAGGCGGTGCCGCCGCTCGAACCGCACTGCGGAGCTGTGGTGGCGAGGTTGGTAGCCGCCCCCGCGGTGGCGAATACCAGACACTTCACCTGCGTCGCCGGTGCGATGGCCATGCTGTACGGCAGTGCCTCGGGGAAGGCGCGGGTGGTCTGCCAGTTGGTGGCGTTGACCGTGCCGCTGCTGCCGGAGCTCCAGGTGATGCCCGGGCCGACATGGTTGTTGCGCAGGTCCCAATAGCCGATCTGCGAACTGTCGCGCGAGGTCACCGGGTTGGCGACGTTCTCGAAGTAGTTGGCTTCGATCAGCGATACGCCGCCCATGCGCACGTTGATGCCCGAGGTCGAGACCCTGCCGAAGTAGTTGTTCGCCATGTGGCTCAGGCCGAAGCGCTGCAGCGGCAGCCGCGACTGCACGTTCTCGAAACGATTGCGGTAGTAGGTGGTGCGCGCGGCGTTGTGTTCGGTCGAGCTGTCGCTGTGGCCGTTCAAGCCTACTTTCTGATAGTTGTAGACGTGGTTATAGGACACGGTGATGCGGTTGGCGCCGCGCTTGATGTCGATGCCGCCGTCGAAGCTCGCGTCGCCTGCGCCGGAGCACTGCGTGAGCGACGCGAAGATCGTGTTGTGATCGATCCAGATCCGCGACGGGATGCGGCCGGTGCCGCGGCCTTCGACGGTGATCGTATCGGCGCCTTCGCCGCCGGGCAGCAGGCCGATGGTCATGTTGCGGACGACGATGTTCTGCGAATTGCCGACGATGAAGATGCCGAAATTCGCTGACGAGCCGCTGGCGCCGAGGATGGTGATGTCGCTCTTGTCCTTGATCTCGACGACGTTCGGCGATTTCTTCCACTGCGCGCAGACGTCGGTGATGCTGGCGAAGTCGAAGCGCCCGGTGTAGTTGAGCACCAGACCGCCGGTGCCGCTGTAGGCGCTGATCGCGGCGCGCATCTGTTCGGGCGTGCTGACGCTGACCGGCGTGCGGGTGCCGCCGCCGGTGGCGCCGGCGGCGTAGCCCATGGCCTGGGCGTGCACGTTGGCGCTGAGCGCGAGCGTGAGGGCGATGGAACCGGCGGTGAGCGGCAATGCCTTCGCCAGAAGTGTGCGGCTGGTGTTCATAAGACTCCCTTCGATGGTGGTGGTGGGTCCCTGTTCCGCTGCGGCGCGAGGCGCAAGTCGATGTCCCATCGGCGTGTCGCGTGCGGCCGGGGGCTATTCGGCGACACAATGTCACCGGTGTCAATTTGCGGTGCAGCAAAGTTTTCCCGGCGCCGGCAGGGATCGCCAGCAGCTTCCAGTGAGCTGGAGTCGGGAGGATTTCATATTTGAAATCAATGTCTTGCGAGTCTGGGGGACGACTGCCACGACCGATGCCGCCTCCCGGAACGACGAAGGGCGCCTTTCGGCGCCCTTCGTCTTGGAACGATCGCGATGTGCGGTGGCTTACTTCAGCCCGGCCGCATTGCGCAGGTCGTCGGCCTTGTCGGTCTTTTCCCACGAGAACGCGGTGGCGGTGTGGGTCTTGCCGGCGGCGTCGACGTAGGTCACTTCCTTCGGCTTGCGGCCGAAGTGGCCATAGGCGGCGGTGTCCTGGTAGATCGGGTGGATCAGGTCGAGCATCTTGACGATGCCGTACGGACGCAGGTCGAAGTGCTTGCGGATCAGCTTCTCGATCTTGTCGTCGGAGATCTTGCCGGTGCCGAAGGTGGTGACCGAGATCGAGGTCGGCTCGGCGACGCCGATGGCGTAGCTGACCTGCACTTCGCAGCGGTCGGCCAGGCCGGCGGCGACGATGTTCTTGGCGACGTAGCGCGCGGCGTAGGCGGCCGAACGGTCGACCTTCGACGGGTCCTTGCCCGAGAACGCGCCGCCGCCGTGACGGGCCATGCCGCCGTAGGTGTCGACGATGATCTTGCGGCCGGTCAGGCCGCAGTCGCCCACCGGGCCGCCGATCACGAAGATGCCGGTCGGGTTGATGTGCACCTTGTTCTTCGGCAGCGTTTCCAGCCACTTCTTCGGCAGTACCGGCTTGAGGATGTGCTCGTACACGGCTTCGACCAGATCCTTCTGCTTGATGCCCGGGTCGTGCTGGGTCGACAGCACCACGGCGTCGAGGCCGACGACCTGGTGCGCGTTGTCGTAGCGCAGGGTGACCTGCGACTTGGCGTCGGGGCGCAGCCACGGCAGCTTGCTGTTCTTGGCCTTGCGGATCTTGGCCTGCTGCTCGACCAGGCGGTGCGAGTAGTAGATCGGCGCCGGCATGAATTCCGGGGCTTCGTTGCAGGCGTAGCCGAACATCAGGCCCTGGTCGCCCGCGCCCTGTTCTTCGGGCTTCTTGGCTTTCTTGCTGGTGCCGTCGACGCCCGCGGCGATGTCCGGCGACTGCTTGCCCAGCATGTTGATGATGGCGCAGGTGTGGCCGTCGAAGCCGACGTCGGAATTGTTGTAGCCGATGTCGTTGATGACCTTGCGCGCCAGCGACTCGATGTCCACCCACGCGTTGGTGGTGACTTCGCCGGCGACGATGGCCGCGCCGGTCTTCACCAGGGTTTCGCAGGCGACGCGCGCGCGCTTGTCCTGGGTCAGGATGGCGTCGAGCACGGCGTCGGAAATCTGATCCGCCATCTTGTCCGGATGGCCTTCGGACACCGATTCGGAGGTGAAGAGGTAGCTGGACATCGACTGGTCTTCCTTTATTGATGGATCCCGCTGCGGGGATGGTTATATCCCTTGATCGGGATGAAAAGATGGGTGCGCATCATACACCCCCGGCTTGTCGCCTGCATGACCGCCGGGCGGCAGGGCTGCAGACGCGGCCGGGTATGGCCCGGAAGTGTCACGCAAGCGCCCCGGGAATGCCATGCGGCTGTCGCGACAGGTGGGCAGGCTGGCGGCCAACCCAGGCCGACCCGATGGCAACGCCGATGCCCGCGCTCGAACAACAGTTGGAACATCGCTATCCCCAATGGTTCTCCGGCCGCCGCGCCAGCCTGACCCGGCCGCTGCTGCGCACGCTGGGCCGCTGGTCGCGCTTCGACGAGATCGGCGAATTCCTGGCGCGCAACGGCGACCGGCGGGATTTCGAATTCATCACCGCCGCGCTGGAATTCCTGCAGGCGGACTACCGCGTCGACCCGCAGGCATTGGCGTCGATCCCGGCCTCCGGTCGGCTGCTGATCGTGGCCAACCACCCGTCGGGCGCGCTGGATGCGCTGGCGCTGCTGGACGCGGTGGGCCGGGTGCGCCGCGACGTGAGGATCGTCGCCAACGATGTGCTGTCCCTGCTCGAACCGCTGTCCGGGCTGCTGCTGCCGGTGCGCGTGTTCGGCGGCCGCGCCGGCGCCGAGAGCCTGCGCGCGATCGATCAGGCGCTGGCCGCCGAGCAGTGCGTGATCGTGTTCCCGGCCGGCGAAGTGTCGCGGCTCGGCCTGCGCGGGGTGCGCGACAGCCGCTGGCGCCAGGGGTTCGTGCGCTTCGCGCGCAACTCCGGCGCGCCGGTGCTGCCGATACGGATCGTCGCCCGCAACTCGGCGCTGTTCTACGGCGCTTCGGCGCTGTACAAGCCGGCCGCGACCGCGCTGCTGGCGCGCGAGATGTTCTCCCGTCCGGGCCGGCGGCTGGAGCTGCGCATCGGCCCGATGCTGCAGCTCGATCCCGAGCGCGAAAATGCGCAGCTGTTGCAGGAAGTGCGGCGCGCGCTGTACGCGCTGGGACGTCGTCGCGACAGCCCGTCCGGCCCCGAGCCGCTGCCGGCGCCGATCGCGCCCGCGGCGCTCGCGGAAGCGGTCGCGGCCACCGAACTGCTGGGCAGCACCGGCGACGGCAAGGAAATCCGCCTCGCCCGGCTCGCGCACGGTGCCGAACTTGCGCGCGACCCGCTGATGCGCGAACTCGGCCGCCTGCGCGAGCTGACGTTCCGTGAAGTGGGCGAGGGCACCGGCCGCGCCCGCGATCTCGATGCCTGGGACGCGCATTACGACCACATCCTGGTGTGGGACGCGCAGGCGACGAAGATCGCCGGCGCGTATCGCGTCGCGCGCGGCGCGCGGGTGCTCGCGCGCCAGGGCCTGTCCGGGCTCTACACCGCCTCGCTGTTCCGCTACGCCGACGAGGCGCTGCCGCGGATCGCCGAGGGCATGGAGCTGGGGCGCAGCTTCGTGGCGCCGGAATACTGGGGCAGCCGCAGCCTGGATTATCTGTGGCAGGGCATCGGCGCCTATCTGCGCCGCTATCCGCAGGTGCGCTATCTGTTCGGCGCGGTGTCGATCAGCGCTGCGCTGCCGTTGCCCGCGCGCGAGCAGTTGGTCGCGTACTTCTCGCATTTCTATGGCGCAGGCACGCGCAGCGGCGATGCCGCCGTCGCCGCGTCGCTGCGGCCGTTCCGCTATTTCGCCGCGCCGCCGAGTTTCGGCGATATGGACGCGGACACCGCCTACGGCGTACTCAAAGGCAATCTCTCCGCGCATGGCGCTACGGTGCCGGTGCTCTACAAGCAGTACACCGAGTTGTGCGAACCCGGCGGCGCGCGCTTCCTCGCGTTCGGCGTGGATCCCGCCTTCAGCGACAGCATCGACGGCCTGATCGAAGTCGATCTGCAGCGCGTGCTGCCGAAGAAACGCCAGCGCTATCTGCAGCCCCGCGAGGCCGCCGCGTGACAGCATCCGCCGGCCGACGGCGCGCGGTGTTCCTGTCCGATCTGCATCTGGGCACCACGCATTGTCATGCCGCCGAACTGGCGGATTTCCTGGCCGGGCTGGACTGCGAGCAGCTGTATCTGGTCGGCGACATCGTCGATCTGTGGTGGATGGCCGCGCGCCGCGCGCACTGGGGCGCGGCCGAGAACCGGGTGATCGAACGCCTGCACGCGCTGCGGCGCGCCGGCACCGGGATCGTCTACATCCCCGGCAATCACGACCGCCCGTTCCGGCATCTGTGCGGATTGGCGATGCCGGCCATGCGCGTGCGGCGCCGGGCGATCCACGTCACCGCGGATGGCCGCCACCTGCTGGTGGTGCACGGCGACGATTACGACGTCGTCACCCAGTTCGGCAATCTGCAGGAAAAATTCGGCGACTGGCTGTACTACCGCATCCTCACCGGCAACCAGTGGTTGAACCGGCTGCGTCGCCACGCCGGGTTGCGCTACTGGTCGCTGTCGGAATTCCTCAAGCGCCGGAGCGGCGCCGCCGAGCGCTACATCGCGCGATTCGTCGACGCGGGTCTGGGCGATGCCCGTCGCCGCGGACTGGATGGCATCGTCTGCGGGCATATCCATCGCGCCGCGCTGTTCGATCGCGACGGCATGCTCTACGCCAACGACGGCGACTGGGTGGAGAGCCTCACCGCGTTCGTCGAAGAACAGGACGGCACCCTGCGGCTGGTGTCGCATCGCGGCGAAACGCTGGCCGAAGTGCCGCCGCGCACGCCGCAGGCATGGCCGGACGCAGAGCATCGGCAGGCCGCCTGAGCCGCTGTCGCGGCCGCGCTGCCGGCGATGCGTGCTACAACGCCGGACGGCGCGGCGCCGCCGCGCATCTTCGAGGAGCGCAAGGATGAGTTCGCAGGTCACCGTCGGTTTTCCGCTGTACCCCGGCTGCACGCTGCTGGATTTCGCGGGCGCGACCCAGGTCTTCGCCTACACCCCGGGATTCCGGGTGGTCTGGATCGCCGCCACCCTCGATCCCGTGTCCACTACCGAGAGCGTCTCGGTGATGCCCAACGCCACCTTCGACGACCACCCGCCGCTGTCGATCGTGTTCGTGCCCGGCGGCGGCAGCGACGGCGTCGGCGCGGCGATGCTCGATCCGACCATCCAGGCCTGGCTGAAGCGGGTCGCGGGCGATGCCGAGTGGGTCGGGTCGGTCTGCACGGGTGCCTTCATCCTCGCCGCGGCCGGACTGCTCGATGGCTGCCAGGCGACCACCTACTGGAGCGCACGGCCGGTGCTGGCGCTGTTTCCGGACGTGAGCGTGGTGCCCGGCTACCCGCGCTGGCATCTGGACGAAGACAGGAAGCGTTTCAGCGGCGGCGGCATTTCCTCGTCGATCGATCTCGCGCTGAAGCTGGTGGACAACATCGCCGGGCCGCAGGCCGCGCAGACCAGCCAGTTGTTCGTGCAGTACGCGCCGTCGCCACCGGTGCATGCGGGCGATCCCACCGAGGCCTCGCCGGAACTGGTGATCAGCGTGACCCAGTCGCAGGCGTCGTTCACCGCGGGCCTGATCGCGGCGACGAACAAAGTGCTGGGGCAGAGCGCCTGAGCGGTTGAGCACCTGAGCGGCACTTCACGCGCCCCGGTTTGCCGGTGGCGGTGGGCCGGTTAGCATCGGGCGATGGATTCCCTCAGTCAGATCGTTCTGGGCGGCGTGCTCGCCGCCGCCATCGCCCCCGCCGCTCACCGTCGCGCCGCACTGCTCGCCGGCGCGGCGCTGGGCACCCTGCCGGATCTCGACGGCATTCCGCTGGCGTTGCTGTTCGACGATCCGGTGATGCGGATGACCTGGCACCGCAGCATCAGCCATTCGCTGTTCGTGCTGCCGCTGGTCGCGACCCTGATCTGGTGGCTGTACAAACGCCGCGGCGGACGCGTGGCTGCATCGCCGCTGCGCTGGTTCTTCGCGATGCAGGCGGCGCTGATCACCCATCCGCTGCTGGACGCCTTCACCGTCTACGGCACCCAGCTGTGGTGGCCACTGACGCCGCCGCCGACGATGTGGTCGAGCGTGTTCATCATCGACCCGCTGTACACGCTGTGGCTGTCGATCGCCTGCGTGGTCGCATGGCGCGCGCGCGAACGTCCCGTCGCGCAGCGCGCGCTGGTGGCCGGGCTGGTGCTGAGCACCGCGTATCTCGGCTGGTCGCTGGTGGCGAAGGCGCGCGTCGACCGCGCCGCCGACGAGGCGTTGGCCGCGATCGGGCTGCAGGACGCGCCGCGCTTCAGCGTGCCGATGCCGTTCAATACCTTGCTATGGCGGGTGGTGGCGATGACCCCGGACGGATACGTCGAAGGCGAGCGCTCGCTGGTGGCGGATCGCGGCGCGATGCGTTTCCGCGCCTACGCCTCCGATGTCGTCGCGCTGCGCGCGGTCGCGGATTACGACGCCGTCGCCCGGCTGCGCTGGTTCAATCACGGCTTCATGAAAGCGCAGGAACGCGACGGGACATTGATCGCTTCCGATCTGCGCATGGGTTTCGAGCCGGACTACATCTTCAACTTCGTCGTCGCACGGCGGAACAGCCCGGACTGGCGGGAAATTCCGCCGCAGCAACAGCAATGGCCGTGGGATGCCGCGGGCCGGCTGCGCGAGATGTGGGTGCGCATCTGGAACGAGCCGCAAAGCGACGGGGCACCGTAGAGCGGACTTCAGTGCGCCGCCTCGCCTTTCAGGCTGCCGCCGGCAATTCCGGCGCCACGCCCGCGATCAGCGCATCGAAATAATCGCGGGTGAGCCGACGCTGCGTCTCGGCGGTTTCCGCCCGATTGACGACGGCACGGAATGCGGCGCGCTGTTCATCGGAATGCTCCGGTCGATCCTTCGCATACCAGCCCAGGTGCTTGCGCGCGATACGCACGCCCTGGTGTTCGCCGTAGAACGCGTGCAGGTGATCGAGGTGGCCGAGCAGGATGTCGCGGATCTCGGTCAGCGACGGCGGCGGCAGCGTCTCGCCGGTGGCGAGGTAATGCGCGACTTCGCGGAAGATCCAAGGCCGGCCCTGCGCGGCGCGGCCGATCATCACCGCGTCGCAGCCGGTGGCGTCGAGCACGAAGCGCGCCTTCTCCGGCGAATCGATGTCGCCGTTGGCGATCACCGGGATGCGCAGCAGAGATTTGATTTCGGCGATGGTGTCGTACTCGGCGATGCCGGTGTACTGCTGGTCGCGGGTGCGGCCGTGCACGGTCAGCGCGGCGATGCCGGCCTGCTCGGCGATCTTCGCGATCGCCGGCGCATTGCGCTGGCCGGCGGCCCAGCCGGTGCGGATCTTCAGTGTCACCGGCACGTCGACCGCATTCGCTACCGCCTCCAGGATGCGCGCCACCAGCGCCTCGTCGCGCATCAGCGCCGAGCCCGCCCAGGCGTTGCAGACCTTCTTCGCCGGACAGCCCATGTTGATGTCGATCAGCTGCGCACCGTGATCGACGTTGTAGCGCGCGGCGTCGGCTAGCAACTGCGGATCGGTGCCGGCGATCTGCACGCTGACCGGCGCGGGCTCGCCGTCGTGGTCCATGCGGTGCAGCGATTTACGGGTGTTCCACAGCCGCGGGTCGGAAATCGTCATTTCCGACACCGCCAGACCCGCACCGAGCCGCTTGCAGAGCTGGCGGAACGGTTTGTCGGTAACCCCGGCCATCGGGGCCAGGATCACGCGCGGTTCGATGCGGTAGGGGCCGATCTGCATCGGCGGATTTTAGCTGTCATGCCGAACCCCCGCTTCATCGGGGTGAGGGATCTGCTTCAACTCCGCAAAGATCGAAAGCAGATCCCTCGCATTCGCTCGGGATGACAGATGTTGCGGGTCGTGAAGTTCAACCCGTCTCGTCGACGGCCTCCGCCCCGGGCGCATTGGTCTTCACCGAAGCGATGCCGTTGTCGCGGCCGGCGTCGCTTTCGTACATCTCGCTGGTGCCGATGACCTGGCCGTTACCCGCCTTCAGATTGAAGAAGAATCTGCCGTTGGCGGCGGTCTTGCGTTCGAAACGCGCATCGTCCTGACTGTTCGTTTTCACGGACGCGATCCCGTTCCTGCAGCCGGCTTTGTCGCCGTAGCCCTCGCTGGTCAGGATCACCTGGCCGTTGCCGGCCTTGAGATTGAACTGGAATTCCCCGTTCTTGCGCTTGCTGATCACGAATTTACCGGCCATCGCACACCTCCTTGGTATGGAAAACCGAGCGTAGCAGCGGTTTGCGGCGAAAACGGTGCCTGAGCGGCATCTATCCGGGGAACCTGACGTCCAACTCCTCGCGATTGGGCATCGACAGCGCCGCGCCGGGGCGTTCGGTGGACAACGCGGCGTAGCGGTTGGCCTGGCGCAGGTGGATGTTGAACGCCGCGCCGGGGCGCTGCGCCAAAGCCGCGGCCAGTGCGCCGTTGAAGGCGTCGCCGGCGCCGGTGGTGTCGACCGGGTTCGCCGATTCGGCGGACAGCCGGTACCACGCGCTGTCGTCGCCGCGGGTCGCGTTGTCGGGGTGGGACACGAAGCAGCCGGCCGCGCCCAGGGTCACCACCACGGTGCCGCCGGGCAGCAGGTCGCGGCACAGCGCATGCAGGCGCGGCGAGTCGAGGCTGGCGATGGCTTCGCCGTCGATGCGCTCGCCCAGGTGGCGGGCGAACAGCCCGGCGCATTCGGTTTCGTTCGGGGTCAGCACATCGGCCAGCGCCAGCAGCTCGCGCGGCACCGCCACGTTCGCCGGGGCGGGGTTGAGGATCGCGATGCGCCCGGCCTCGCGTGCCAGACGCAGCGAGGTGGCGACGGTATCCAGCGGCGATTCCAGCTGCGCCAGGGTGACAACTGCGTCCGCGATCGCTGAGGTCTGGGCCTCGATGAAGTCGCTGGTGAGCGTCGCGTTGGCGCCGGGGCCGATGACGATGCTGTTGCGGCCCTGGGCGTCGACGAAGATGCCGGCGGTGCCGGTGGGCGCATCGCTGCGCTGGTCGCGCAGATCGATCGCGTCGGCGGTCGCCAGCGCGCGCGCCAGCTGCCCGCCCACGTCGTCGCCCAGGGCGCACAGGAATGCGGTGGCGGCGCCGCTGCGCGCGGCCGCGGTGGCCTGGTTGAAGCCCTTGCCGCCGGGGCCGCTGGCGTAGTCGCCGCTGTGGGTGGCGCCGGGCTGCGGCAGGGCGTCGGTGCGCCAGACGTGATCGACGTTGAACGAGCCGACGATGACGACCTGCGGTGTTCCGGGAGAGGCGTTTGACATTTCGATGCGCTCTGAAACGACACCCCCGGATCGCTCCGGAGGTGTCGGGGGTGGAACAGGGATGGAATGACGGATGACGCTGGTGGATCGGAAATTCCCGGTCGCCTGCTCCGCGGGGGCGGGCAGGCATCCGGTCACGCACTGGGATCAACGCAAATGGATCAGCACACCGGCAATGGTGGCGGTCATCAGGGTGGCGATGGAGCCGCCCAGCACCGCGCGCATGCCGAAGCGGGCGAGGTCGCCGCGACGTTCCGGCGCGAGGCTGCCGATGCCGCCGATCTGGATGGCGATCGACGCGAAGTTGGCAAAGCCGCACAGCGCATAGGTCAGGATCAGCCGCGAATTCTCGCTGATCGCGCCCGGGCCGGTGCCGACCGGCGTCTGCGACAGCTGCAGATAGGCGATGAACTCGTTCAGCACCACCTTCTGGCCGATCAGGCCGCCGGCGATCACCGCGTCGTTCCACTCGATGCCGATCACCCAGGCGATCGGCGCCAGCACGTAGCCCAGGATCAGGCCCAGATTCAGCCGCACGGTGTGCTGCGCCGAGTCGGCGATGCCGTTGTTCAGCATCATGTTGAGGCTCTGGTAGCTGCTGAGGTGCCAGTCGCCGACCCAGCCGATGATGTAGTTGACCATCGCGATCAGCGCCACGAACGCCAGCAGCATCGCGGCGATGTTGATCGCCAGCTTCATGCCGTCCGATGCGCCTGCGGCGGCCGCGTCGATGATGTTCTTGCTTTCCTTCTCGACGTGGATGGTGACCTTGCCGCCGGTGAGCGGCGTGCCGGTCTCGGGGATCAGGATCTTGGCGATCAGCAGGGTGGCCGGCGCGGCCATGATCGACGCCGCCAGGAAGTGCTTGGCGTACATCTGCTGCAGTTCGCCGTCGGTGCCGGCCAGCATGCCGATGTAGATCGCCATCACGCCGCCGGCGATGTGCGCCATGCCGCCGATCATCATCGTCAGCAGCTCGGATTCGGTCATTTTGTTGATGTACGGGCGCACCGTGAGCGGCGCCTCGGTCTGGCCGATGAACACGCTGGCGCAGACGCTGGTGGTTTCGGCGCCGGAGACCTTCATCACCTTGGTGATGGCCATCGCCATCATCCGCACCACCCACTGCATCACGCCGAGGTGGTACAGCACCGCCATGAAAGAGGCGAAGAAGATGACGGTCGGCAGCGCATGGAAGATGAAGACGAAGCCGTATTTGTCCTGGTCGGCGAAGCCCCCGAGGATCATCTTCGAGCCTTCGGTGGTGAAGTTGATCAGCGTCACGAAGACCTTGCCCAGGCCCTCGAAGATCGCGCCGCCCCAGGTGGTCATCAGCACGAACGCCGCGAACGCGATCTGCAGCGCGACGCCGGTAGCGACCAGCTTCCAGTCCACCGCTTTCTTGTTGTTCGAGAACGTCCATGCGATGCCGATCAGCACCGCCAAACCGAACAGGCCGAAGCCGATCCGTGTCAAAGCTTCCATCGTCTACTCCCCAGGCCAAAGGCCGAACTGGGGCAGGGTAGGTCAGTGGGGTGTCTGTGGGCAACTGGCCGGCGCGCAAAGCGAAGGCGTCCGCGCAGGGCGGTCTTCGGGCGACCGATGGGCCGGGTAAACATTTCCGGGCGCGTGCAGGGCGAAGAGCAAATCCCCCGTGGCCCCCTTTTTCAAAGGGGGCGAACAACTGGGCGCAAAAAACCCCCCGTTGAAAAAGGGGGGCAGGGGGGATTTGCTTTTTGTCAGCAGCGGCGAATGAAAAGAGCACAACGCAGTCAACCCGACTCCGCCGCCCCCTTGGCCCGGCCTACACGTCCCGCGCGACCACCCGGTTGCAGCCCTGCTGTTTGGCGGCCTGCAGCCGGCGGTCTGCGTTGCGCAGCATCGACGACACGTCGCTGCCGTCGCTGGGATAGGCGGACAGTCCGCCGCTGAAGGTGATGTGCAGCGGGTTGCTGCCGCGCTCGGCCACGAACGGCCGCTCGGCCATCAGGTGGCGCAGCCGGTCCAGCCGCTCCCAGGCGTTGCCGATCGGACAGCGCAGCAGCATCACGAACTCCTGGCCGCCGATCCGCACCAGCCGCTCCTTCGGATGCAGGATCTCGCGCATCGAGCCGGCGATGTGGCGGATCGCGCGGTCGCCGGCCAGATGGCCGTAATCGACGTTGATGCGCTTGAAATCGTCCAGATCCAGCAGCGCCAGGGTCAGCGATTCGCCTTCGTCGCGCACGTTCTCGAGGATCAGCGGCATCCGCTGCACCAGCCATGCGCGGTTGGGCAGTCCGGTCAGGCCGTCGCTGCCGGAGGATTCGATCAACCGCTGCATGCGGTAGACCATGGTGGCGGTGAGCAGGGTCATGAGCAGGATCAGCACCAGCCGCTCCACCTGGGCGCCGATCGTCACCGTGCCGTAGTCGATCGAGACCAGTTGATCCGGCGATTCGGCGTGCGCGTACAGGACGACGATCATCAGGCTGTACTGCGCGATCGCCATCGCGCCGGAATACAGCGTCAGCCGACCGTCGTTGCGCAATGCGGTCATGCCGATCGAGAACAGATAGAAACACCAGACCACCATGCTGTTGAACGGCGCCACCGGGTCGCTGAGGTGCAGCAGCGCCAGCACCAGCGTGGTGGTGGTGACGTCGTAGGTCGTGGTGGCGTAGGGCAGCCAGTTGTGGCGGCGGCGCTGTCCGGCCAGCGCCAGCCAGATCTGCGCGAAGACATTGATGAAGATCGATGCGCCCAGCCCGATCATCAGCTCGGTCGTGCTGCCTGCGCCGAGATTGCCGATCAGCGCCAGCGGCGGCAGCAGCAGGGTCAGCGCCGACAGCAGCGCACGGACGCGGGCGACCAGCAGTTCGCCGCCGGCGCCGAGATCGAGCATGACCTCGTCCGGCCGCGCGAACAGGGTGCGCAACAGGTCCCGCTTCCAGTCGCTGGTGATGCTCATGCCGTTCCGAAACCCGTTGCCGATCCGCGGACAGGATAGCGTTGCGGGCAGCGCTTGAGGATGTGGCGTCGATACCGGAGTGCGTCGCTGCCTATCCCGCTTCTGTCGCGACGCAATATGCTCCTATCATGACGACGTACTTCAGTACGCTTATGGAAAAGACCTGATGAATGTGCATAGGAACCGAAAACGCCCCGTTGGCGCTATTGTCGCCTTCGCCTGTCTGATCGGCATGATGCCGGCATGCTTGCCGGCCCCCGGCCCATTTTCGGGTCTGCGAATGGATCAGGTCTACATGCTCCAGCCGCACAACAGTTACGAGCACAGCGCACAGCTTGCGAGCTGGCTTGCGGCCGGTTACCGCACGCTGGAACTGGATGTGCATGATCAGGCCTCCTGGTGGACACATCCGCGCGGGCCGTACGTGGCGCACGACGGTGGGCCGCAGAACAACAACTGTCGCGGCGGCGCGGACCGTCTGGCCGATTGCCTCGACGACATCGTCGCCTGGCAGGACGCGAATCCCCGCCAGTTGCCGATCGTGATTTTCATCGACATGAAGACGCGCGTCGGCAACATCTTCGACGGCAACATCTTCGATGCCTGGGACGCGGGCAGGATCAGCACGCTCGACGCCTTCGTCGGTCGTCACCTGGGTAGCCGGCTGTATCGATACAGCGATCTACGCAACCATATCGCGAAGGCTCCCGGCGCGACGCCGCGCGAGCAGTTGAAGGCGGCCGGTTGGCCCATGGTCGATTCACTGCGCGGCAGGATCATCGTCGGCTTCACCGGCGGCCGCATCGCCGCGGTGAACCAGGGCATGGATGGGCTGATCAACATCCGCGGCGCCAGCGCCAATGCGTTCATGTGCCCCGATGTCGATGCTTCCGATGCCGGCGAAATCTCGGGCACGGTCGACGGCATGTCCGCAGCGACCTCCGCCCAGGTGTTGTGCGCCAACGTGAAGGCGGGGGATCACTACCAGATCGTCGCCAACCGCAGTGCGGAATATCGCCAGATGATGCATCTGTGGAGCGCCGCCGGCGACTTCAAAAGCACGAGTTTCGAAGCCAACTACATCGCGACGGCGCACGGTGTCTCGGCTGTCGGTATGGACGTATCCAACTCGCTCGCGGACAGCAATGTTTTCAGGCCGACATGGACCACCACCATTCCTCTGGTGGGTGTGCGGCGCGGCAAGCCCGGCTACTTCACCTTGCGGCCGAAGAGCGCCGGTGGCACGCGCTGCATCGGCACCCGCAACAACGGCTATTCGGACGGTTCCAAGGTCGATCAGGAGGCCTGTACGGGCGGTATCGATCAGCAGTTCGTCTACACCGCAGAGGGTCAGCTGCGGCCGCGCGGCAACAACAAGTACTGCATGGATATTTCCGGAGGCGGCGCGGGCAGCGGCAAGGCGATGCATCTGTGGGACTGCGACGGCGAGAGCTCGGAAAAGTGGAGATTGATGCCGAACGGTCAGTTGCGCAGCGTGTCCAACGGCATCTACTGCGCGAACGTGCCCGGCGGCACGCTGTCGACAGGCGTCCAACTGCGGACGGAAATCTGCAGCACGGCGTCATCGCAACAGTTTGAGCTGTTGACCGTGGCCCATTGGCCGCAAACGTCGTTTTGAAGCAATACAGATCGAGCATTGCTCGATGCGCGGATAAAATCCCGATCAACGCCTGCTTGCCTGGATCCTCTCCACCGGCTGTGTCAGTTGAGCGTCGACGGACACCCCGCGCACCGCGACCCACGCCGCCAGCGCCAAGAACAAGGCCGCCGCCGCCATCCGCGCGGCCTTCAGCGGCAGTTTCGCCGCGAACCGGCTGCCCAGCAGTACGACGGGTACGTTCGCAAGCAGCATCCCGATGGTGGTGCCCAACACCACGGGCCAGAGCATCGACGACTTCGCCGCCAGCACGACGGTCGCGATCTGGGTCTTGTCGCCGATCTCGGCGATGAAGAACGCGATGGTGGTGGCGATGAATGCGCCGCGCGCGGGCAGGCGCTCGTCTTCATCGAGCTTGTCGGGCTTCAATGTCCACAGGCCGATGGCGGCGAAACTGGCCACCACGATCCAGCGCAGCACGTCCGGGGTGAGATGGCTGGCCACCATCGCACCGAGCCAGCCGGCCAGCGCATGGTTGAGCACGGTCGCGACGAAGATGCCGGCGATGATTGGCCACGGCCGGCGGAAGCGCGCGGCCAGCAGCAGGGCGAGCAACTGGGTCTTGTCGCCGATCTCGGCGATGGCGACCACCAGCGTGGAGACGCCCAGCGTCGAAAGCGCGTCGGGTGGCGTAAGCGAGGAAATATCCATGGAAACTCCGGCCGGGCGTTGCGATGGACACGAAGACAGAGATCGCGCAGCCCGGCATGGCACGCGATCTCCGCCTTCGGTCTTGCCCGATGCCGATCCAGACTCCGTGTGGAGACTGTCGTCATCCCCTGCGCCATGGCCTGCGGGCCAAGTGTGTTGACGCAGATACCGGTACGGCCTTGGGGCCGTGCGGCGGGCTACTCCCCGGAGGAAGGGGCGGCCATTGTATGCGGTCGGCGGACGCAGCGCGCGCGGGTACACTGATCCGATCCCCCCATCACATCATCGGAATCGCCATGCACTACCGTCGTCTGGGCGCCACCGGCCTGCAGGTTTCCGCGCTGTCGTTCGGCGCCTGGCTCACCTTCGGCCAGCAGATCGGCCGCGGCGCGGCGCGCGATCTGGTCGCGGCCGCCTGGGACCACGGCATCAATTTCTTCGACAACGCCGAGGGCTACGCCAATGGAGAGGCCGAGCGGGTGATGGGCGACGTGATCGCCGATCTGCGCCTGCCGCGCGATGGGTTTGCGGTGTCGAGCAAGGTGATGTTCGGTTCGGCGAAGGATCCGCTGCCGATGCAGAAAGGCCTGTCGCGCAAGCACGTGCGCGACGCCTGCGACGCCGCGCTCAAGCGGCTGCGCGTGGATTACCTCGATCTGTACTTCTGCCACCGCCCCGACCCGGATACGCCGATCGAGGAGACCGTGTGGGCGATGGACGGCCTGATCCGGCAGGGCAAGGTGCTGTACTGGGGCACTTCGGAATGGTCGGCCGCACAGATCCGCGAAGCCGCGAAGATCGCGAAACATCACGGTCTGCAGGGGCCGTCGATGGAGCAGCCGCAGTACAACCTGCTGCACCGGCAGCGGGTGGAGCTGGAATACGCGCCGCTGTACGCCGAACTGGGCCTGGGCACCACGATCTGGTCGCCGCTGTCGTCCGGCCTGCTGACCGGCAAATACAACGCCGGCGTGGCCGACGACACCCGCTTGGGCCAGGAAGGCCAGACCTGGCTGCAGGGCATGGTGCTGGGCGACACCCAGAACCGCCGCCTGGAGCGCGCGCGCAAGTTCACCGCATTGGCCGCCGAACTGGGCCTCGCGCCGGCGCCGCTGGCCATCGCGTGGTGCCTGCGCAACCCGCATGTGTCGACGGTGATCCTCGGCGCCAGCCGGGTCGAGCAACTGCTGCAGAATCTGGAGGCACTGGCTCTGGCCGACAGCGTGGAACACGCGATCTGGGCACGGGTGGAAGCGTTGACGGCGTGAAGGCCTGCGCGAGGGCGCGCACAGCCGCTTGACGCGCGAATGATAATCGTTATCATTTGATCGTCTTCCCCGTGGATTGCCATCGATGACCGCGCCCCAGCACACGCCCGACGACAATCTGCAGGCGATACCGCGCGCGGCGGAACCGCCATGCGGCGAGTCGGTAGTGCCCGTGTTCGACAGCGCCGGTCTGCTGCAGGGCGGGCGCGAAATCATGATCCGCCACGGCAACGAGTGTTACCGCCTGCGCCACACCCGCAACGACAAGCTGATCCTGACCAAGTAAGCCCTGACCAAGTAAGTCCTGTCGGCGAATCGCGCCCACGGCATCGCTGCCGTACCGCGACGCCTCCTTCTCCCTCCCAGGCACGCAAGCCCACCGGTCCGCCGGATGCCAGCCGCCTTGTGTTTTTCGACACGAGCCCGCCATGCGTCCGAATGCGTTGTCCCTGTCCCTCGCGCTGTGCCTTGCCCTGCCCGCCGCTGCGTCGTTCGCGCAGACCTCCGCTGCGGAGCCCGCCGCGCCCGACGGCGCCACGTCCGCCGACAGCGGCGGCGACATCGTCCATGAACTCGACCGCGAAGTCGTCGTCGCCACGCGCGCGGCGCGCGCGCTGGCCGATGTGCCGAATACCGTCGATGTGATCGACCGGAAGACGATGGACGAACGCATCGTGCGAGACCTCAAGGATCTGTTCCGCTACGAGCCGGGCATCTCGGTGCCGTCGGGGTTCGGGCGTTTCGGCATCGGCGATATCCGCATCCGCGGGCTCGGCGGCAACCGCGTGCTGATCCAGACCGACGGCATTCCGGTGTCCGACGCGTTCTCGATCGGCAGCTTCTCCAACGCCAACCGCAATTTCGTCGATCTCGACACCCTGAAGCAGGTCGAAGTGCTGCGTGGCCCGGGCAGCTCGCTGTACGGCTCCGACGCGCTGGGCGGCGTGGTGTCGTTCCGCACAAAGGATCCGGAGGACTATCTGACCGGCGACAAGCGCAGCCATGTCGGCCTGAAGTTCGGCTATGAATCCGACTGGGACGGCCTCTTTGGTGGCGCCACCGTCGCCGCTGGCGGCGATCGCTGGTCGGGCATGGTCGCGGTCGGCCATCGTCAGGGCGTGGAACAGGAAAATGAGGGCAATCGCGACGTTGACGGCGCCCAGCGCACCGCGCCCAATCCGCAGGACCGCGACGGCCGCAGCCTGCTGGCGAAACTGGTGTACGTGCCCAGCGACACCCGGCGCTGGCGGCTCACCGTAGAGGGTAACGAGGACGCCAGCCGGACCGACGTGCGCAGCAGCCGGGGCTTTTCCGCGCTGACCAACGCCACCGTCACCGCGCAGTACGGCGACGATCACCAGACCCGCGCGCGCGTCGCGCTGGCGCACGAAATGGATGCGCTGTATGCCGGTTTCGCCGACAGCCTGCACTGGACCGTCTATCGCCAGGACAGCGGAACCACCCAGCGCACCGACGAATTCCGCACCCTCGCCAGCGGCGCGCGCCAGCGCCGCCAGCGCGCGTTCGATTTCGATCAGCGCCTGATGGGCGCGGAAGCGGTCTTGACCAGGGATCTGCAGTTCGGCGCCGTCACCCACGTCCTGACCTACGGTGTCGAGTTCGCCCGCACCGAAACCCGGCAAAAGCGCGACGGCCTGGCGACCAATCTGGCGACGGGCGTCAGCACGCCGGTGATCTCGCCGGACAATTTCCCGGTGCGCGATTTCCCGAACAGCCGCACCACCACCACGGCGCTGTTCGTGCAGGACGAAATCGGTTTCGCCGATGGCGCTGTCCAGTTGGTGCCGGCGCTGCGCGTCGATCGCTACGCGCTGCGCCCGACGATCGACAGCATCTTCGCCGGCGACAACCCCGGCGTGGCCGCGGTGGATCTCGACGAAACCAGTATCGCGCCGAAATTGGGCGCGGTGTGGAAGTTCGCGCCGGACTGGTCGCTGTTCGCCGGCTACGCCCGCGGCTTCCGCGCGCCGCCGTACGCCGACGTCAACATCGGTTTCACCAACCTCGCATTCGGCTATACCGCGATCGCCAACCCTGATCTGAAGCCGGAAACCAGCGACGGCTTCGAGGCCGGCGTGCGCTACGGCGGCCAGGCGTTCTGGTTCGGTTTGTCGATCTACGACAACCGTTACCGCGATTTCATCGACTCGCTGAGCTTCGTCGGCATCAACGACCAGGGACTGCAGGTGTTCCAGTCGCGCAACGTGTCCGACGCGCGCATCCGCGGCGCCGAACTCAAGGGCGGCGTGGACTTCGGCGGCTTCAGCGACGCGCTGGCGGGCTGGTCGCTGCGCGGCGCGGTGGCCTACGCCCGCGGCGAGGACCGCAACGACGATGTGCCGCTGGATTCGGTGGATCCGCTGCGCGGCAGCCTGGGCCTGGCCTACGACCGCGACCGCTGGGGCGCGGAGCTGGCCGGCACCTTCGCAGACCGCAAAGACAGGGTGTCCAGCGCCACGCTGTACCGGCCCGAGGGTTATGCGGTATTCGATCTGCTCGCGCACTGGCGCTTCCCGGGCACCGGCGTGCGCCTGAATGTGGGCGTGTTCAATCTCGGCGACAAGACATACACCGATTGGGCGGACGTGCCCGGCGTGTCGTCGTCCAGCCGGACGCTGGATCGCTACACCCGCCCGGGCCGGTCGTTCGCGGCCAGCGTTGCCGTCGACTGGTGAGTCATGGCGTCCGAGCGGCCCATCGCGGGACATGGCTGGCCTGAAGCCGACAAGCGCGAACGGGCGACCCTGCCGTCCGTCGCCGGGCTGGCGTCGCTGGGCACGGTGCTGTGCGTCTATCGCAGCCGCTACGGCGGTGAACTCGGCGGTTGGGCGCAGGCGGTCAGCGCCGAATCGTGGTGCGGGATCGACAGTGACGGCTGGCACGAATGCCTGCAGTTCCGCGATCGCAGCGGCGAGTGCTGCTGGCGGCTGTATCTGCTGCCGGACAGCGATTTCTTCGCCTGGGAACAGTTGACCGCGCGGCTGCCGCGCGGCGAGACGCAGCCGTCGCCCGGCGACGGCATCGCTACGCGTCTGTGGCGGCGGATGGCGTCGCGGGTCGGCGGCGAGCGCTGGCTGGCCAGCGTGCTGCGGTTGCACACGATGCCGCAACCATCGCCGCCGGCATCGATGCCGGTCCTCGCCGCGAGTCTGGCGCCGGTGTCGGTGTTCGGCGCCGATGTGGTGCGCCGCATCGCCAGGATCGAAGGCATCGACAGTGGCAGGCCGCTCGACGACTGCTGCTGCCGCCAGTTCGCGGTGATCGCACCTTCGCAGGTCGCGGGCGGATGCGATGCGATGCGCCGCGAAGCCGCAAACACCATCCACGCAGGCGGGATCCACCACGACGCCGCGTTCCCACTGATCCGTTTCCACACGAGGACTTCCGAATGAACACCAGCACCCCGCGACGCTGGCCAGGTCTGCTGCTGGCATTGCTGCCCGTCGTCGTTTTCGCCCGGACGGCGACGGCCGACCTAGCCCGCGACCGCGCTTCGATCCTGGCGATGCAGGGCGAATACGCCGTCGATTTCGCCTTCGACGAAACCGTGCTGCTGCAGCCCGGTTACGAGCGCGCATCTGCCCAGCGCAGCGGCGCGGACGAAGTGGTGATCGTGGTCGAGGACACGCCCACGCGCGTGGTGCTGCAGCACCTTCTGGTGGACACGAAAAGCGGCCACGTCACCAAGCACTGGCGTCAGGACTGGGTGTACGAAGCCGCGCAGCGCTTCGAGTTCAGTGCCGACCAGACCTGGACGGTGCGCGCGATCCCGGCCGACGACACCCGCGGCGCGTGGACGCAGTGCGTGTACGAAGTCAGCGACGCGCCGCGTTACTGCGGCACCGGGCGCTGGACCCATGCCGGCGGCATCGCCACCTGGACCAGCGGCGACAGCTGGCGCCCCCTGCCGCGCCGCGAGTACATGAAACGCAGCGATTACAACGCGGTCGATGCCATCAACCGCCACACCATCACGCCCGCCGGCTGGACCCACGAACAGTTCAACACCAAGGTGCGGCGCGGACCCGGCGGTGCGCGCGTCGAACTGGCGCGCGAATTCGGCTTCAACGATTACAGCAGAACCACCGGCACCGATTTCGGCCCGGCCTACCGCTACTGGAAGGCGACCGCCGGTTACTGGGCGAAGGTGCGCGCGCGCTGGGACGGCTATCTCGGCCGTCCCCCGGGCCTCCATCTGAAGACGAAGATCGACGGCATGGCGATGATCATTCCATTGTTCACCCAGGCCGGCGAGATCGAGGCCGGCAAGACCGTCGCCGATGCCGACATCGACAAGGTGTTCGCGGAGTGGACGCAGCCGGCGGCAGCGACGAAGGACGCGACTGAGGGACGTTGAGCTGGCTGTCCGTCATAGCGGAGGCGATTTCGCTGGCGTCGACTGTTGTTGCCGATGCGCTCGCAAGTTGATGAATTCCCACAGGCGAAAAGCAAATCCCCCGTGGCCCCCTTTTTCAAAGGGGGCGAAGCGTGCGATCTCCCCTATACCCTTTTTTCAAAAAAGGGCGAAGCGTGCAATCCCCCCTTTGAAAAAGGGGGCAGGGGGGATTTGCTCTTGCCGTTGATCTTTCACGCCGCCCTGTCGGCAGGCTTCAATCCACGCGCGGCGCAGGCGGCGGAACCGGTGGAGCAGGCGGTGCCGGCGGCATCGGCACAGCGCCGTTGCCGTCGTCTTCCCAGGTCTGCACCTGTCCGGCCTTGTCGACCATCACGACCCTGCGATGCGTGAGCGTCGCGGCCCCGGGCGCATGCGGCCCGGCACTGGCTTTGGGCGGATGCGGCGGCGCAGACGGTGCCGCTGGCATGGGCGGCATCGCCGGGAACGACATCGCTTTCGGCACCTTGAGCTGGATGCTGGCGGAGACGCGATCGCGCAGATATTCGACCGCAACCGTACTGTCCGCCGGTTTGTCGCGCAGCGCATCCATCACCGCGCGCGGGGTGGCCACCGCCTTCCCGTCGACGCGGCGGATCACGTCGCCGGCCTGCAACTGCCCCAGCGCCGGGCCGGCGCTGAGCACCAGCACGCCCGTATCGGTGCCGAAATAGCGGCCCAACTGCGCGTCGACCGACGCCAGATTCAATCCATTCCAGCGGAAGGCGTCGGCCAGCCGGTGCTGGCCTATTTCGCAGTTTTCGCCGGGTTTGCAGTCGAAGCGGAACACGCTGGCGCTGCGGATCGCGTCCGCGTCGCCGAATGCCGGCAGCGGCCCTCCGATCCGCGCTTCCGCCTGTTTCCGGCATTCCGCATCGTCGCCCTTGCATTCGATCCGGATCACCCGTCGTTCGCCGTGCGGCTGGCCGCTGGCGTCGCCGGAGAAGACATGGATGCGCGGCGCGTCGTCCATCGCGCGAGGGTGCCCATCGACCAGCCTTTCGACATCGACGCCGTCGGCCTGTATTTCGGTGCGGCCGTCGATGCGACGCACGATCACATCGCCGCCCGGACGCATCATCGTGCCGTCGCCGACGAAGACCATGATCCGCTCGTCCAGCTTCGGGGTGACGCTGACCGTGCTTTCGCGGCCGTCGCGGGCGTAGGTGAGTTTCACCGCGGTCCTGTCGTCCAGCGCCTGCAACTGCAGACGCGCGTTGTCGACCCGCGCCTCCGGCGTATCGCCGGCGATGGGCTTGCCGGCGATGCGCATCAGGCGGTCGCCGCTCCTGATGCCAGCGGTCGCCGCCGCGCCGTCCGGCGTGACCCCGACGATGCGCACGCCGCCGCTGGGATCCGGCGCGAACAACACGCCGACCACCGGCTTGCGGCCAAGCCGCTCGAGGATCACTTCACAGCCGCCGCGCTCGGGATTGTCGGCGCAGAAGCGCATCCAGCCCGGGACGTATTTCGGGTCGACGGGACGCTTGTCGCGCGGAACCAGCCCCATGTGCCGGTCGACCGACTGTTGGACGGCGGGGGCCGATTCGTCGGGGGCCGCAGCATGCGCGCTGGATGCAATCAGCGCGAGAAACACTGCGCCAGGGAGAAGCGATCGGTACGGGATTCGCATGGCGAGCCTCATCGTGATGGTGTGGAATCGAAATGGCGGAATGAAATGAAGGAACCGAAAAACGAAGGTGGAAGGCCATCGCGCCGATCGCCGTTGGCTGGAAGACGCCGATTCATCGACGTTGCTCAATCGACGCGGACCAGCGCGCCTTCGTAGCTGCGGCCCTGTGCCGACAGCACGCGCTGCTGGGTTTCGAAATCGGTGGCGTGGCGCAGGGTGTCGACGCGCGCCTGCCACAGCGCCCTCTGCTGCATGGCTTCCAGGCCCGGCTGCGCAAGCTGGGCGTCGATCGTCGCCAGCTCCGCATCGAGCGCACCGGCCAGCGCGGCGGCCGGTCCACTTTCGACGCGGGTGTCGCGGGTCAGCGCCAGCAGGGTTTCCAGTTGCGTCGATGCGGCGTACAGCGACTCGAGCGTGGGCCCGGGCGCATCTTCCGAAGCGACCGCAGCGGATTCCGGATCGGATGACGCGCTTGCGGTTTCGGCGGCGGTTGTGGTCGAAGCGAGCCTGCGCTCGCGACGGGCATCGCGCTGGCCTGCAGGCTTCGCGTCCGCAGCCGATGCCGTCGGCGCCTGCGCGACGGCGATCGACGACGGCGATGCGGCATGTTCGGCAGGCGCTTCAACGACGGATCCGACGCGTGTAGCGCTCGGCGGATCGATGTGCGGCGTGGCGACGGGGGTGTTGTCGCCGTACGCACTGCCGTCGTTCTGGCCTTGCTTGCCTGCATCGCGCAGCGTCCAGGCCAGAGGCAGCGCGGCCAGCGCGCACAGGCCGGCGGCCAGCGCCAGCCAGGGACGATGCTTGCGTTCTGGATGCGCGGGTGGTTCGAGGCGCGCGGCGATCTGCGGCCATCGCGATGCGGGTGGAGATTCCAGCGGCAGAGCGGCGAATGCATCGCTCCAGCCGGAGGGCGTCGGGTCGCGGGATGCGTCAGCCATGGGCGGCCTCGCGTAAAGAAGGAAGAGAGGGAACGTCGGCAGTGGGTTCGAGCAGTTCGCGCAGCCGGCGGCTGCCGCGCGCGAGTTGGGATTTCGAGAAACTCGCGGTGCGTTGCATCAGCGCGCCGATTTCGTCGTGGGTATAGCCCTCGGCGTGATACAGCCACAGCACGGTGCGGGTGTTGGCGGGCAGCGCCTCCAGCGCGCGCTGGAGGCGCGCGGCATCGGCGGCGGCCGGCGGTGGCGGGGTGTGTTCGTCGATCGCATCGACATCGTCGAGATGGTCGCCGTCCTCACCGGGGCGGCGCCGACGGCGCAGCGCCATCAGTGCCTCGTTCACCGCGATCTGCCGCAGCCAGCCCCAGAACGGACTGCTTGCGCCTTCCGCAGTGCCGCGGCCGCGGAACTCGCCGATCCGGTCGATGACCTTGAGCATGGTGTCCTGCAGCACGTCCGCCGCCTGTTCGCGTTCGCCGCAGATCCGCAGCGCCAGCGTGAACACCGGACGCTCGAACCACCGGTAGATCTGCTCGAACGCTGCACGTTCGCCCTGGCGCATGCGCGCGAGCACCGCGTCCGGGACGTCGATGGCGAAACTGGAAGGTCGGTGGGTCATCTCATCGTCTGGATGCGCGGGCGGGCGAAACCGTCGCAGCCGGGTCGCCTGCAGTCTGTCGGCGGGGGCGCGGCATGCCTATGCCCGGCGGCCGGGCCTATACTGATCCCATTCCAGCAGGGGAGGGTTGCAGATGGGTCCGATCATCGGTTTTGTGCTCGTCGTCGTCGGCGTCATCGTCTTCTTCAAGGCCGTGCGGATGGTGCCGCAGGGCTACGAATGGACGGTCGAACGCTTCGGAAAATACGTCCGCACGCTCTCGCCAGGCCTGCACTTCCTGATCCCGATCTTTTACGGCGTGGGCCGCAAGATCAACATGATGGAACAGGTGATGGACGTGCCCAGCCAGGACGTGATCACCAAGGACAACGCCGTGGTCAAGGTGGACGGCGTGGTCTATTTCCAGGTGCTGGACGCCGCCAAGGCCGCCTACGAGGTCGCCCAGCTCGAGCTGGCCATCCTCAATTTGGTGATGACCAACATCCGTACCGCGATCGGCTCGATGGATCTCGACGAATCGCTGTCCAAGCGCGACGAGATCAACGCCAAGGTGCTGACCGCGGTGGATCACGCCACCCATCCGTGGGGGCTGAAGGTCAACCGCATCGAACTGAAGGACATCCAGCCGCCGCGCGACCTCATCGCATCGATGCAGCAACAGAAGATGGCCGAGCAGAACAAGCGCGCCGCAGTGCTGGAAGCCGAAGGCGTGCGCCAGTCCGCGATCCTGCGCGCGGAAGGCGAGAAGCAGGCCGCGGTGCTTGAGGCCGAAGGCAAGCGCGAGGCTTCGTTCCGCGAAGCCGAAGCCCGCGAGCGTCTGGCCGAAGCCGAAGCCAAGGCGACGCAGATGGTGTCCGACGCCATCGCCGCCGGCAACGTCAACGCCATCAACTACTTCATCGCCCAGAAATACATCGAAGCGTTCAAGGCCTTGGCCGAGGCGCCGAACCAGAAGTTCATCATGCTGCCGATGGAGTCCTCGGGCATCCTCGGTTCGCTCGCCGGCATCACCGAGCTGGCCAAGGAAGCGTTGGGCCACCAGCAGGCCGGCAAACCGCCGGCGATCACCCGCAGCGGAGGCTGAGCCATGCCGCTCGATATGCGCTGGGATGTGTTCGCATGGGCGGTGTTCGCGCTGGTGCTGTTCGCGCTGGAAGTGATGGCGCCGGGCGCGTTCATGCTGTGGCTGGCGTTCGCCGCCAGCGCAGTGCTGGTGGTGGTGTGGGCGGTGCCGGGGCTGTCGTTCCTGCTCCAGGCGGTGCTGTTCGTCGTGCTCGGTTTCGTGTCGATCCTGATCTACCGCAAGTGGTTCCGCGGCAACGACGAGACCCCTACCGATCAGCCGGCGCTGAACCGCCGCACCGACCAGTTGCTGGGGCGGGTGGTGGTGCTGCAATCGGCGATCGAACGCGGCAGCGGCCGGGTGCAGATCGCCGACGCCTACTGGACGGTAAGCGGCGCCGATCTGCCTGCCGGCGCCAGCGTACGCATCGTCGGCGCCGACGGCATGACGCTGAGGGTGGAAGCGGTCGACTGAGCGTCCTGCGCATGCACGTCGCGCACCATGCGCCGGCGTGCGGTGAGAAAACGTCATGAGCGCGGCCGCGCACCCGTCGCCGCGCTCTGGGATAATGCCGGCCTTTCCGAACCGGCCGGGCATATGACGCAGAAGACCATCCTCAACGACGCCCATCGCGCGCTCGGCGCCAAGATGGTCGATTTCGGCGGCTGGGACATGCCGATCAGCTACGGCTCGCAGATCGACGAACATCACCAGGTCCGTCGCGACGCCGGGATGTTCGACGTCTCGCACATGACCGTGGTCGACCTGCGCGGCGCCAACGTCCGTCCGTTCCTGCGCCATCTCGTTGCCAACTCGGTCGACAAGCTGCAGAAGCCCGGCAAGGCGCTCTACACCTGCATGCTCAACCCGCAGGGCGGCGTGATCGACGACCTCATCGTCTATTTCCTCGCCGAGGATTTCTTCCGCCTCGTGGTCAATGCCGCCACCCGGGAAAAGGATCTCGCGTGGATCGGCCAGCAGGCCGCCGCGTTCGACGTCAGCGTCGCAGAGCGTCCGGAGCTGGCGATGATCGCGGTGCAGGGTCCGAACGCCCGTGAACGTGTCATCGGCCTGCTTTCCGCCGACACCGCGCCGGCCGCCGGAAAGATCGGCAAGTTCGTCGCCACCGAAGCGGTGACCAGGGACGGCACGCCGCTGTTCGTCGCCCGCACCGGCTACACCGGCGAGGACGGTTTCGAGATCGTCGTTCCGCAGGACCGCGCGGTCGCGCTGTGGGAGGCGCTGCTCGCCGCCGGCGTGAAGCCGGCCGGACTCGGCGCGCGCGACACGCTGCGCCTGGAAGCCGGCATGAATCTCTACGGCCAGGACATGGACGACACCGTCAGCCCTTACGAAGCGGCATTGGCGTGGACCGTCGCGCTCGATGCGGACGCCGATGGCCGGCCGCGCGACTTCATCGGTCGCGCCGCGCTGGAAGCGCAGAAGGCCGCCGGCGCGCCGCGGCAGATGATTGGACTGGTGATGGACGAAAAAGGCGTGCTGCGTCACGGCCAGACCGTGCTGACCGCCGCAGGCGACGGCGAAATCCTCTCCGGTACGTTCTCGCCGACACTGGGCAAGGCGATCGCTTTCGCGCGCGTCCCGGCCGGTGAGCTGGGCGAGGTGCGCGTCGATATCCGCGGCAAGCGTCTGCCCGTACGCGTCGTCAGGTTTCCGTTCGTGCGCGACGGCGCGAGTCTGGTGCCGGACAACCCGGCGTCCGGGACATGATCGTGGAGGCGGCTCCGGGGTTCGGCTTGAATGCGGAAGTCCGTCGGTCGCCGGACAGCGTCGGCCGCGCGCCCGACCTCGAGGACGTTTTCAAATCAAGTTTTGTCGCGGGCGGGTATTTGATCCACGCCGTCCCGCTTCTACACTAGCCGCACATCCCCCCTTCCACCGCCACCAATACCCCTGCGGAGCCCAAGATGAGCGAGATTCCCGGCGACCTGAAATTCATGAAGTCCCACGAGTGGGCCCGCGTCGAAGGCGACGGCAAGGTCACCGTCGGCATTTCCGATCACGCCCAGGGCCTGCTCGGCGATCTGGTCTACGTCGACCTGCCGGACGTCGGCGATCGCGTCGAAGCCGGCAACGCCTGCGCCGTCGTCGAGTCTGTGAAGGCCGCTTCCGACGTGTATGCGCCCATCAGCGGCGCCATCGTCGCGGTCAACACCGCGTTGGCCGACAAGCCGGAGACCATCAACGAGGACGCTTACGGCGAAGGTTGGCTGTTCGTGGTCGAGGTCGACGATGCCGATCAGCTCAACGATCTGCTCGCTCCGGACGATTACGCCGAGCTGCTGGAAGACGACGACCACTGATCATCGCCGCCGCGTGCCCGCGTCATGGGGCACGCCAACAGCGACTGCCGAAGCCGTCCCGGGAACGTGGACGGCTTTTTCTTTGTTCGCGGTGCGAGGGTCGTCATGCGCGGCTCTTCGGAATTGCGGTTCGGACTGACGGTTCGACGCATCGCCGGGCGCGCAGCGTGTGCGGATCGATACCGGTTTCGATGCGTGGGGACGTGTCCGCGCGGATGGTCATCGACACCATTCCGGTGCGCACGCGTCGCGTCGCGGACGGCACGTAACGCGTTTTGGAGTTCGCGCAAATCCGCGCAATCCGGCTTGTGCGGCGCGAAAAAAAGCCTGTCCGAAAAAATCTCCGAATCGATCCGTTTATCCTTCGGTCGCTGCCGCCGGCGCGTCGATTCAGCGCCGCTCGCGATAGGACACAACCCTTTCGAGCTTGATGGCTCCAAGATAAAACCACTTTAAAAACGATGTTTCTTTTCCGGCATGCACATGCGGACCGTGATCGTGCATGTCGACGACGCAAACGATTGCGGCGCATTTCCCTTCGACTGCAAGGCGCGTTCGAGGGGCTGCGCTCGCTCTTTTTTCGCGAGGGGTGTTGACAGTTGAAAAAAGCGTGATTAGGTTTCGCCCCAAGTGTCGTCATAGCAGAAGCGAGTGAGTCCGTCCAAGACGAAAATGCGAAGCACAAACCGATCTTCCGCCCGGACTCGCGTTCCGGTGGAAACAGGCTTCGTCTCCTCTGCTGAAAATCGAGTCGTCATCGAGCAGACAGATTCGCACCGTTCAACCCGCGGCCGTGCCGGCCCCGGGTTTTCTATTGTCCAGCGCTGGAGCGCCGCGGCAGTGGGTCGGGCGATGGCGCTCGCGGACGTTTCCACAATCCGGGCATCGCGGATGCGATCCCGGTATGAATCCGTACCGGCTTGCCTAGTGCGCCGGCGGTGGATTGCGGGTCCGACTCCCGTGATCCTGTTGTTGTATGGGCCGTAATACCAATAGCTAGTCCACTGACGAGGAGGCCATCCCATGGCTGTTAAGAAAGCTGCGAAGAAAACCGCCAAAAAGGCGACCAAGAAAACCGTGAAGAAGGCCGCCAAGAAGGCCGTCCGCAAGACCGCGAAGAAAGCCGCCAAGAAGGTCGCCGCCAAGAAGACCGTGAAGAAGGCAGCGAAGAAGACTGCGAAGAAGGCCGTCAAGAAGACTGCGAAGAAGGCAGCGAAGAAGACTGCGAAGAAGGCCGTCAAGAAGACTGCGAAGAAGGCAGCGAAGAAAACTGCCAAGAAGGCCGTCAAGAAGACTGCGAAGAAGGCAGCGAAGAAAACTGCCAAGAAGCCGGCCAAAAAGGTCGCAAAAAAAAAGGCTAAAAAATCTGTAGCGCGCGCTAAAAAGGCTGCGCCGGCCGCCGTGCCTGCAGCACCTGCGCCGATGATGTAAGCAACCTCCCGATTAGCCGGTATCCGAAACTCCTTCTCCGCGAGCCCAGGCGGCGAGGGAGTTTTTTTATGCGCTGAAGAAGTCCTGTGCGACAGGCAGCCCGGGCGTTGTTGCTGCACTTCGCGTCAGGGCGATCTCCTTAAAGGTAATTCCTGACCTTTCCGGACCAGTGTAGGTTCCAGTTCCTGGGTCGAAGTCTGCTTCATGAGCTTGAAAAGCAAGGGCTTCAGGTCTTCGCGCCTGTGGTCGTAACGGTAGAAAACTTCAGCCAAGTACAGGTGGAGGTATTGGCGGGGCACGCCACGATAGGGATAGAGCCAATTCTTCGCATAGCCCGGAACTCCTCGATACCGTGATGTGGTCGCGCCGATCGGCCGCCCCTTCTCCTTGCGGATCATCACGTGCTCGCCACGGAGTTTCAGCCAGACATGCGCCGCCAAAGGTCGTTTGGTCGCATTCGATCGCGCCCTCGAACAGCTCCCGCAACTGCTCGACCTGTACACAGCAGGCGCGCAGGAGGCGATAGAAGAATGCTTTGGATGCGGCACTGGGCGCATTACCAAAACGAATAGGAGAGACACCGAGCACGAACAGGTTCAGCAGGCGCTGTCTCGTTCCGCCCGATCAGCGCGAATCCAATACGCAGGCTCAGCATAAACGCTGGCCGCATGCGCGGCCCTTCAGCCTCGCATCGGATAGTAGTGCCGGCTTCCTTCACATGAAAGGCATCGTTTCATGATCAGATCCTCTCGGATCTGTCCCGGTTTGCTTGGGAATTGCCAAAAGACGATAGGCCGCTGTGAAGCAAAGGTTCGCTGCTTTGAGCCTCAAGTCAACTGCCGACAACCATCGCAGTTCGGTTCATTCGTCCAGAGAAGATTCCAGAACCACATTGCAACTTCCCTACAGGGATGTCGGCCGAATCTTGCGCAATCCCCTCGACGGAAGGTGCGTGAGGCTTTGCTTGGAATGGCCCAGACGAAAGCGGCGAGCGTCATGTCCGCTTCGCCGCATCAGGGGTCAATGCGGTTTCGCGTCCGATACAGAGGCTTCGACGCCGCTGTTCTTAGCTGCGGCATCCGGCAGCTTGGGCAGGCCATGAGCGTACAGCCCTTCGTCCAGCGCCCCGGCTTCGCCTTCGAGCCAGCGTTGTGGGGTTGCGCCGATGGCGCGATCCAGAATCGTCGGCAGCAGCCCCGAGGGCGCGCTGCTGTTGGCGTTCCAGAGGATGGCGACGCCGAGATCGCGTTCCGGCATCAGCGCGATCACGCCGCGATAGCCCTGCACTACGCCGCCGTGGAAGACCACGCGGTGGCCGGCGTAATCGTAGACGCGCCAGCCCAGGCCATAGCCTGCGGAGTTCAGTCGATCGCGCCGCCACTGCGAGCCGCGCGTTTCGCCGGGGGTGTCGATGAGGGGCGCGTGCAGGGTCGCGAGCAGTGAGCCCGACAACACATCGGGCCGGTATCCGTTCTGCGCGAGCAACCACTGCGCCATGTCGCTGATGCTGGCGTTGACGCCAGCGGCGGGAGCGACACGGTAGTAGGCGGGTCTGGGTGTGATCGCGGACCAGCCTCGGCCGGCGCGGACATGGGGTTTGGCCCAGCGCGGGCTGGCGAGGATGCCTTCCAGACCGTAGCTGGCATCCTGCATGCCCAGCGGTTTGAACAGGCGACGCGCGACCCACTGGTCGAAAGCTTCGCCGCTGGCGCCCTGCACTACGTCGCCGATCAGGCTGTAAGCGATGTTCTGATAGGCATAGCAATCGCCTGGCGCGCACTTCATCGGTGTGTAGGCGAGTTTCTGCACCAGAGCGGGGTATTCGGCGTTGCGTTCGAGATCGCGGTCGAAGGCATTGCGGGTGACGCCGACGCGATGGCTCAGTACCTCGGCCACGGTCAGTTGCAGCGCGGCGCGCGGGTCGGAGAGCTGCAGCGTCGGGTAGTAATCGACCACGCGGCTGTCCCAACGCAACTTGCCGTCGGCGACGAGCATGCCGGCGGCGGTCGCTGCGAAGGATTTCGACAACGAGGCCAGCCGGAATACGGTGTGGGCATCGACGGTCTCGGGCTGATGGACATCGGTGATGCCATAGCCGCGCGCGCTGAGCACGCGTCCGCCCTGCACGATCGCCATCGCGAGGCCGGGTACCTTCTGGCCGGCGACGAGATTGCCCGCTAGCGTTTCGAATTCGGTCACATTGAAGCCGGCCGCCAGCGGCGCAACGCGCAGGCCGGCACCGGGATAGACCCGCGTCATCGTCGCCTTGGACGAATAGACGCCGAATGCCGACGCGCGAGCTTCAGGACTGCTGCTGTCCCAGCGCGGGGTGCTTTGTGCCGATAGCCCCGTCGCGAGCGGCAGCAGCATCGCGACGACACCGGTGCGCCAGGCCAGTGCGACGGGACGCGCGCGCCCCTGGTGCGATTGTCTGCGGCGCGTGTTCTTGTTCTTGGCTTTCATCGCGAGCCCCCCCTGCGTATGCTTCGCGTGCAGGTCAGTGTCGGAAGTATGAAATTTCACGTCCGGAATCGCGCTGTCCGCCCGTTCTTGCCGTTCTTGGGCGATCACTGCTTCCCGGCCTTTCGGACCGATCATAGCGCCTGTTCCGCCATTTGCATGAACAAGGGGAGATTCGATGGTTATTTTGTTGATCCTGCTCGCAATTCTCGTGGTCGCCGCGCTGTGGGGCGTGGGCGTCTACAACGGCTTGATCACCTCCCGCAATGGCTACAAGAATGCGTTCGCCCAGATCGATGTCCAGTTGCAGCGGCGTTTCGACCTCATCCCCAACCTCGTCGAGACCGCCAAGGGCTACCTCAAACATGAGCGCGAGACCCTCGACGCGGTGATCTCGGCGCGCAGCGCGGCGCAGTCGGGCCTGGCCGCAGCCAAGGCCAATCCCGGCGACCCCGAGGCCATGGCGACCCTGGCCGCCGCGCAGGGCCAACTGAACGCGGGTCTGGGCCGTCTGCTCGCGATCACGGAGGCGTATCCGGACCTGAAGGCCAACCAGAACATGATGCAGCTCACCGAAGAGCTGACCAGCACCGAGAACAAGGTCGCGTTCGCGCGACAGGCGTTCAACGATGCGGTGATGGCGTTCAACAACAAGCGCGAAGTGTTCCCGTCCAGCGTGATCGCCGGCATGTTCGACTTCCCGGCCGCCACCCAGCTCGCGATTCCCGCCGACAGGCCGGAGATGCGCGATGCGCCGAAGGTGCAGTTCTGACCGGCGCGATGTTGGCCGGCGCGACGCTGATGCGTGCGGCGCGGTTGCTTGCATCGCGCGGGATGGCGACCGCACGCTTCCACCTTCGAGAACCGCCATTCCAGGCTCGAGCATGAATTTCTTCGAACACCAGGCCGCCGCGCGCAAGGCTTCCACCCGACTCGTGCTGCTGTTCATCCTGGCGGTGATCGGGATCGTGTGCGCGGTCGATCTTGCGGTGCTGATCGCTCTCGGCGTGAACGATGAAGCCACGTCCGGGCAGACTGTCGCGCTGCTGATCGTCGCTTCTCTGGTCACGGTCGCGATCATCGGTCTGGGCTCGCTGTATCGCATCGCCAGCCTGCGCGGGGGCGGCGAGACGGTGGCGCTGCAGATGGGCGGTGTGCCGGTGCCCGAGCAGACCCGCGACCCGCAACTGCGCCGGCTGCGCAACGTCGTGGAAGAGATCGCCATCGCCTCGGGCGTGCCGATGCCCAAGCTGTATGTCCTCGAACACGAGGCCGCCATCAATGCCTTCGCCGCCGGCTACGCGCCGTCCGATGCCGTGATCGCGGTCACCCGCGGCGCGCTGGAACGGCTCAATCGCGACGAGCTGCAGGGCGTGATCGCGCACGAGTTCAGCCATATCCTCAACGGCGACATGCGCCTGAACATCCGTCTGATCGGCGTGCTGTTCGGCATCCTGATGCTGGGGCTGATCGGCCGCAAGATCCTGGAGCACGGCCGTTTCGGCGGCCGCGACAAGGGCGCCGGCGCGGTTTTGGTGGCCGCGCTGGCGGCGATGGCCATCGGTTACATCGGCCTGTTCTTCGGGCGGATGATCAAGGCCGGCGTCAGTCGTTCCCGGGAAGTGCTCGCCGACGCTTCGGCGGTGCAGTTCACCCGTCAGACCGCTGGACTGGCGGGTGCGCTGAAGAAGATCGGCGGCGTGGGCGAAGGCGCGAAACTCGAACGCGCCAGCGACGCAGAGGAAGTCAGCCACATGCTGTTCGGCGATGGCGTCGGCCTCGGCGGCATGTTCGCGACCCATCCACCGCTGTTGCAGCGGATCCAGGCGCTGGACCCCAGCTTCCGCAAGGACCAGCTCGCAAGCCTGCAGCAACGTTGGCTCAGCCAGCCGCCCAATGGCCTCGAGGAGGACGCGCGACTGGGTCTGAACGATGGCGATGCATCGCGACTGCCGGGCGCCGATGCCGAATTCATCGTCAGCCCGCCGATGGTGGTGGCGCAGGTCGCGCACCCGGCCGCCGACGACTATCGCCGCGCCGATGTCATCGTTTCCACCATCCCCGAGCCGCTGCGCGCACTGGTCGCGAACCGCGAGGACGTGGTGCCACTGATGCTGGCGCTGCTGCTCGACGAAAACACCAAGGTGCAGGGCAAGCAGCACGCCGAGATCGCCGCGCGGCTGGGCCGCGAGACTGCGGTCTTCGCCCAGGCCATGCGCAGCGAACAACTGGGCGCGCTGCATCCGATGCAGCGCCTGCCGCTGGCCGCGCTGGCCTTCCCGGTGCTGCGCCTGCGCCCGCGTCCGGAGCTCAACGTCGTGCTCGATACCATCCACGCCGTGGTCAATACCGATGGCCATGTGTCGGTGTTCGAATACTGTCTGGGTACGCTGCTGCAGCATCAGCTGCGCGAATCGCTCGATCCCTCGCGGCATGCGCCGTTCGGCCGCGGCAAGGTCGCCGACGCCAAGCGCGAGGCTGCGATCCTGCTGGCGCTGGTCGCCCAGGCCGGCCACAACGCGCCGCATGATGCCCTGCGCGCCTACCTCGCCGGGTTGCAGCGCGTGCTGCCGCGCGAGCACATCGATTACGCGCCGCCGCCGGAAGGTGTGCTCGCGCTGGAAGTGGTGTGGCCGGTGCTCAACCGTTTGAATCCTGCCGCGAGGCAGTTGATGGTGGAAGCCGTCACCGCCGCGGTCAGCCATGACGGCAGGGTCAGCGTGAACGAAGCCGAGCTGCTGCGCACCGTCTGCGGCGTGCTGCATTGCCCGCTGCCGCCGATGCTGGAGCGCGGTCAGGTCGGATCTTCTCGAACGGAATGCCGATGATGTCCGGGTTGCTCTAGAAGCCGTCCGCGAACGTATCGTTGGCCTTGGAGCCCGATATGTTCCGACCCCATCGCGACATATTGGTGTGCTGGGCGAATCCAGTAAGCATCTGCGGGAGCGGTGGAACCCGCGATGCTGTTCTATCGAATTCCGTCGGCCGCGATGCCCACGAAGCAGCGATGCTCTTCTCCCTTCCCTTCGCCATGCGAAAGGGAGAGAGGCGATCTCCACCGTAGTTTTGAACGTACGGATTCCGCCTTCCCAGGAATGATGCTCAACGGCGTCGCGACTGGCGTCGCTCCCACAGAGTCCCTGCAGCATCGGCACTTGGGCGTCGGACTTCCCTGGGGCAGACTGCTCCAAACATCATGCGCTCCCATCCCACATTCATCGCTTGCCTCATCGCACTGCTGTCCTTCGCGGGCGTGTCCGCGCACGAAACTGCGGGCCATGCAGTCGCGAACCCGCGGACGATCCGTGCGGGCGAGACGGTATTGAGCGTCGAGGTGTTCGGCATCGACGATCGCTCACGCGTCGCGATGCTCCAGCGTTGGGCGGAAGAAGCCGCGCGCGCGACGGTGTTGCCGTCAGGACGGTTTCCGCTGCGTTCGGCGCGGGTCGAGGTGCGCGAGAGGCCGGGCCGCGGCGGCAGCCCGGTGCCGTGGGGGCAGACATCGCGGGATGGCGATGTGGCGGTGCTGCTCTACGTGCGGCGCGACGCGAGCTACGAACAACTGCGCGCGGACTGGACGGCGGTGCACGAGTTCTCGCATCTGGCGCATCCGTATCTGGGCGAGCGCGGGCGCTGGTTGGCCGAGGGGCTGGCCAGCTATCACCAGAATGTCCTGCGCGCGCGGGCCGGGCTGCTGGCGCCGGAAGAGGCCTGGCAGCGGCTCGATGCCGGTTTCCGGCGAGGCGAGGCGGTCGAGGGCGGACCGGCGCTGGATGCGATGGGTCGCCAGCGCGGCGGCACCATGCGCGTGTACTGGGCCGGCGCGGCGTACTGGCTGGAGATGGACCTGGCGCTGCGCCGCGATCACGACACGACGCTGGAGGCGGTACTGGATAGCTACGCCCGTTGCTGCCTCGATGGCATCGCGCACGTGCCGCCGGAGGATTTCGTCGCCGCGCTCGATCGCGCCGCGGGCATCGCGCTGTTCGCGAAGCGATATCGCGAGTACGCGGGATCGACGGTGTTTCCGTCGCTGACCGACAGCTACCGCGCGCTGGGGATCGAGCGTTCCGGCGTTGGGCTGAAGTTTTCGGATGACGGCGCCGTGCGGCGATTGCGGGAAGCGATGACCTCGCCCACACCGCGGGACTGAACACGGCCGCGGCGCTTCGACATCCCGCTGCGGGAGGAACGACGTGAAAGCTGGGCTGCGATCAGTCCGCCAGCTTCGCCGATACGGATTTGATCAGCCTGTCGATCGCGGAGTCGTATTCCTCGTCGCTCACGAAATCGCGGAATTCCCCGGCGTCGTAGAAACGGCCGTAGCAGAATTTACAGCTCTCGAAGCGGATGTGCGGCTGGTGCGGATCGACCATGTGGATCAGCGGGTAGTGGTCGCAAGCCGGGCAGAGCAGGGCGACGGCAGCCGGCGCGGTCGGGTCGAAGAATACGTTTTCAGCGAGCGGCGCAGGCTCGGCCAGATCGATCGTTTGCGCCTGATCGCGCAGTTGCTCGTGCGCCATCAGTTCGAACCACATCCCTTTGCAGCCTTCGCAGCGGTGAACAGGCTCCTCCAGATCGGGGAGCAGGTGCATCGGAGATCGGCATTTGGGGCATTGCATGGGCGACGGCCGGTTCGAGGACAAGCCGAGCATTCTGCCCGAGTGCGGCGATGCCGTCTCCCGCAGCCGTTCCCTGCGCAGCTCAGTCGCCCAGCAGCTTCACGAAGCGCACCGCGCCGTCGGAAAAACCGCAGGCGCGGTAGAAGGCGTGGGCTTCGGTGCGATGGCCGGCGCTGGTGACTTCGAGCCGCGCTGCGCCGCCGGTACGGGCGCGACGCTCGGCATCGCGCAGGAGCAGGCGGCCGACGCCGCGGCCCTGGGCGTCCGGCGAGACCACCAGTGCCGTGACCCGGCAGGTGGTGGTGTCCAGCGGCAGGTAATACATATAGTCCAGCGCCATCAGGCCGCAGACCGCGCCGTCGAGGCGGGCGAGCATCAGCGCCTGACGGTCGTTGTGGAGGACGGTGGCGATGCGTTCGGCGGCGTCGGCCGGCTCGCAGGGATAGCCCAATTGGGTCAGCAGCGCGGCGACATCGTCGGCATCGGCCGGTACCGCGCCGCGGAGATCGATACGGAGATCGAAGTCCGCGGCATCGGACGGGTGCTGCGCGCCCGTCGTCACCGGTCAGCGCGTGCCGTACACGACCACGGTCTTGCCGCGGGCGTGCAGCTTGTTGTCGGCCTGGAGCTTCTTGAGCACGCGGCCGGCCATTTCGCGCGAACAGCCGACCAGACGGGCCAGCTCCTGGCGCGACACCCGGAGCTGGGTGCCCTGCGGGTGGCTCATGGCCTCCGGCTCGCGGGTCAGGTCGTGCAAGGCGCGGATGATGCGGTCGGTCACGTCCAGGAAGGCCAGGCGGCCGGCCTTGCGGCTGGTGTCGAGCAGGCGCCGGGACAACTGGGCGCCGATGGCGTAGATCAGCTGCGCGGCATCCCCGCCCAGCGGGCCTTCCAGCAACTGATACAGGCGCTCGTAGCCGATTTCGGCCAGCTCGCACTGGGTGCGGGTGCGCAGGATCACTTCACGGCGGTCGCTTTCGATGAACAGGCCCATCTCGCCGACGAATTCGCCGGGACCGAAATAGCCCAGCACCAGTTCGCGGCCGTCCTCTTCCTCGGTGATGATGCTGACCGAGCCGGAGATCACGTAATAGAGCGTTCCCGCCGGATCGCCTGGACGAAACACTTCGGTCCGCGGCGGATAGCGGCGCCGATGGCAATGCGAAAGGAATCGCTCGATGGTGGCGACAGTGGGGGCGAGAGGATTCGCGTTGCGTCGGAGAGGGGTCAGCGTGGCCACGGGCGGTGTGTTCATGCGAGCCGGAACGGAGGAATAGACAAGATTAGGCCTTTGTCACGTTCCCGGCAAACGGCGGTCGTAGACTGAGCGCGATCGCGACCCGTGTTGCACCGCAGCGCCAGCTCCCCCCGGGGGCTGCAATGCCGCATAATCGCGCCCCCAACCTCCCGTCCCAAGGAATCGATGCCGTGGTCAAGCCACTGCCGCGCCTGAAGCTGCAAGGCTTCAACAACCTGACCAAAGCGCTGTCGTTCAACGTCTACGACGTGTGCTATGCGGTGTCCGAAGAAGAGCGCCAGCGCTATATCGCGTACATCGATGAGGAATACAACGCCGATCGGCTGACCCAGATCCTCACCGATGTGGCCGAGATCATCGGCGCGAACATCCTCAACATCGCCCGCCAGGACTACGACCCGCAGGGCGCGTCGGTGACCATCCTCATTTCCGAGGAACCGGTCATCGACAAGAAGGACGCCGGCAAGGAGCTCATCTCCGACGCGGTGGTCGCGCACATGGACAAGTCGCACATCACGGTCCACACCTATCCGGAGACCCATCCGGACAACGGCATCGCCACGTTCCGCGCCGACATCGATGTGGCGACCTGCGGCGTGATCTCGCCGCTGAAAGCCTTGAATTACCTGATCGAGAGCCTCGAATCGGACATCGTGGTCATGGACTATCGGGTGCGCGGCTTCACCCGCGACATCAAGGGCCGCAAGCACTACATCGATCACAAGATGAATTCGATCCAGGATTACCTGGCGAAGAACATCAAGTCGCGCTACGAAATGCTCGATGTGAACGTGTATCAGGAGAATCTGTTCCACACCAAGATGCACCTGAAGGACTTCGACCTCGACAACTATCTGTTCGAAGAAAAGGCCAAGAACCTCTCGTTCAAGGAGCGGATGAAGATCGAAGCGCGCCTGCGCCGCGAGATCGAGGAGCTGTATCAGGGACGCAATCTGGCGGAGTGATGCGTCCGGAAGCGCCAACGCGGAAGGCCGGCGAAAGCCGGCCTTTTCTTTTGATTCAGGGCGTCGGTGCAGCGACGACGTCCGGGCAGACCGCCGGCGAACGCCGGTGGATGGCCTCGAAGTACCGGTAGTAGCGCATCGCGTGTCGGTTGCCGCGCGGCACGCCCGCATCGAGTCTCGGCCAGAGTTCGCGAAAACCGATCCTGCGCAGCAATTTTGCGTATTCGCGATATTCGCGCGGGGTGTTGCCGGCGATCAGCATGTCGACGACGCGCCGCCGTATGCGTATCGACAACCCGTCCGCGAGCGCGCTCTGCCGCAACGCACGCGCCGTGCGCGCCTTGAGGTTGGCGCCGAACGGAAACTTCCGGTCCTCCTCGATGAACTCGACCCCGATCGCGGCGCAGGCGGGGTCGCCGGCGAGGATGCCCTCGATCACTGCGTCCATGACCGGATAGACCCAGCGCGTGTCTCCGCGCTCGTATGTTTTCGGCGCCAATGGGCGCGGTTCGATGGCGTGGCGCCCGGCAAGGTCGGCGTAGCGCGCCTGCACGGCCGCCGCGCTCCAGTGTCCACTGCCGTTGTAATCGCGGATCTGCATGCGCTTCGGGTGGCTAGAGGCGATACGCCACCGTCTTCATCACTTTCGACGCCGCCGCCATCAAGGTCGGCAAGGGTTGCGGCAGGATCCGCGCACCCGCGGCTTCGGCATCTTCGGCGTGGCGCGCTTCGTCCGCCTTCATCACCGTCAGGATCGCGCGGCTGCGCGCGTCGGCCGGGGGCAGGGTTTCGAGGTGTTCGTCCAGATGCGCTTCGACCTGGCGTTCGGTCTCGACCACGAAGCCCAGGTTCCAGCCGTCGCCGCGCAGCCCGGCGAGCAGGCCGATGGCGTAGCTGCCGGCGTACCAGACCGGGTTGAGCAGGCTGGGGCGGCTGTCGAGTTCGCGCAGACGGTCCGCGCACCAGGCGAGGTGGTCGGTTTCCTCCTGCGCGGCGGCCTGCAGCTGCGCCCGCGTCTGCGGGTCGCGTGCGACCGCCGCCTGGCCGACGTACAGCGCTTGCGCGCAGACCTCGCCGACATGGTTGATGCGCATCAGTCCTGCCGCGTGGCGGCGTTCGGCATCGTCCAGCACCACGTCCGCCTGGTCCGCGCCGGGGTTCGGGCGAGCGGCGAGCGGCGAGCCGGCGATGGTCTCCAGCGCGTTCTGGGCATCGGCGAGCAGGCGATCGAAAGGAGAGAGTGCGCGGGTCGTGCGGGTACGGATCGTATTCATGGGAGGCATTCTGATAGGAATTCGAGCGGGTGTTGCACCGGCAGGGCGGTGCCGTTGGCCAGATGCAGCCGACAGCCGATGTTGGCACTGAGCAGCCGGGTTGCGCCGCTGGCGGCGAGCTGGTCCAGCAGCGGCTGGCGGAAACGCGCGGCGCGCAGCGGGTCGGTCAGCATCTGCGTTCCCGCGGCCCCGCAACAGCCGAAGCCGGCATCGACGACCACGACTTCAAGCCCGGGTACCTGCGCAAGCAGATCGTGCAGGGCGCTATCGCTGCGCACCACGTTGCGCTGGGTGCAGGGCAGATGCAGGGCGATCCGTTCGCGACGCGGCGCGAAACGCAGGGCATCGGCACGCTGCGCCAGCCATGCGATCGCATCGACCGCCCGCGTGCCGACGGCACTTGCCACGCCCTCGTGACAGCCGCTGGCCAGCGTCAGCACCACCTCTGCGTGGGCAAAGGCGTACAGGTTTTCTGCTTGCAGACGTTGCGCCGTTTCCGCGTCTCCGGCGTGGGCATGCAGGGCGCCGCAGCAGGTCTGGGCGGCCGGAACGTCAGCCCGCAGCCCGACCGCATCCAGCAGCGCCGTCAATGCGGTGCGCACCGGCCCTTCATATTGTTGTGCGATGCAGCCGATGAAGACGGCGGCTTCGGGGCTGTCGGCGGTCCCGGGCGGTTTCGCGGGCTGGGGTCGGGTCCGGGGTCGAGTCCGGGGCGGTCGCGGCAAGGACCTGAAGGCCGCAGGAAGCAGCGGCCAGACCGTTCGATACAGGCCCAGAACGGCGCCGCGCAGATCGGAGCGTTCGGCCAGCAGTTCCGCGCCGCGCTGGCGCCAGCCTGGCGCACGCCGCTCGCGCTGATGTGTCCGCGCCTGCGTCAGGATCGAGCCGTAATTCACTCCGGCCGGGCAGACCGTCTCGCAGCGTCGGCATCCGAGGCAGTGGTCCAGATGCCGGTCGCCGGCCCCGGTCGGAGCCGTCAGCCCGGTTTCCCAGGCTTTGATCAGCGCGATCCGGCCCCGGGGCGATTCGGTTTCGATCGCTTCCAGCGCGTAGGTCGGGCATGCAGGCAGACACAGCCCGCACTGCACGCACTGGTCGATCAGGGCGTGCAGGGTCGGGGTGGGGGGCTGGGCGCAGGGAGCGGCGGTCACCCGGCAATCTTCGGGCAAGACGGCGGGTTGCGCGAGGCCGGGACGGTCATCCATGTCTCCACGGTGGCCTGTCCTGTCCCGACGACTTGCGACGGCGCGCCCGGCCGGCTATGATTCCGCTTCTTTGTGGCCCCGCTCACGCGGCGGCACGACGACAACGCGAGGCGAAGTTCCGCCGGTTTCCGAAAGAAACCCTATGGAATCAGTCCGACCAGGCACCAATCAAAAGAGCTCCTTCATGAAGACTTTCACTGCCAAGTCCGAGACCGTCCAGCGCGACTGGTATCTCGTCGACGCTTCCGGCAAGACGCTCGGCCGCTTGGCCGCCGAGCTTGCCAGCCGCCTCCGCGGCAAGCACAAGCCCGTCTACACCCCTCACGTCGATACCGGCGACTACCTGATTGTGGTCAACGCCGAGAAGATCGCGGTGACCGGCAACAAATTGAACGACAAGCTCTATCATCGCTTCACCGGCTACATCGGCAACCTGAAGACCGAAAACCTCGCCCAGGCGCTGGAACGTCATCCGGAGCGCGTGATCGAGATCGCCGTGAAGGGCATGCTGCCGAAGAATCCCCTCGGCCGCGCCATGTACAAGAAGCTCAAGGTGTACAAGGGTGCCGAGCACCCGCACGCCGCCCAGCAGCCGCAAGTCCTGGATATCTAAACGATGGCTACTCAGCAGAATTACGGCACCGGCCGTCGCAAATCCTCCGTCGCCCGCGTGTTCCTGCGCAAGGGCACCGGCACCATCACCGTGAACGAGCGTCCGCTGGACGAGTTCTTCGGCCGCGAAACTTCGCGCATGATCGTGCGTCAGCCGCTCGAGCTCACCAAGACCGGCGAACAGTTCGACATCATCGCGACCACCTCCGGCGGCGGCACCACCGGCCAGGCCGGCGCCATCCGCCTGGGTATCGCCCGCGCGCTGGTGGAATACGACGAAACCCTGAAGTCCGAGCTGCGCAAGGCCGGCTTCATGACGCGCGATGCCCGCGAAGTCGAACGCAAGAAAGTCGGTCTGCACAAGGCGCGTCGCGCCAGCCAGTTCTCGAAGCGTTGATTCATTCCGCCGGGCCGGGCGCGTTCTCCCGGTTCTGGCGGCACGCTTTTGGCGCTACAATCGCAGCCGAACAGTTCTACAGCCCCGTCGCCAAGCGGTAAGGCACCTGACTCTGACTCAGGCATTCGGTGGTTCGAATCCATCCGGGGCTGCCAATCTCCAGGAAACCCTGCCGCAAGGCAGGGTTTTTTTATGGCGTCGCGGTGGCCTTCGGCACGCCCGGGCCCTATGATCCGCAAAGACGCCAATCGCGGGATGGCCGGCGAAGCGGATTTTCGCGCGGATGTTTCGCGGCGGCGGCGCGCGTTGGATCACGCCAGCCTTCAGCGTCCGCGATTTCATCGGCCTGCAATCATGAAAGAGTCGGTCAGAACCCTGTAAAAAAATGGCTCTTTGACCGTTTTAGCGATCCCGAACGGGCATTCATCACTCCTGTCAGAACTGACAGGTACACGGCCCCCGTAGCTGAGGCTAAGGTCGTCACGGTCGGCGCTCGCCGACAGTTCATACGACAGGGGATGTTGTGTTCGATTTTCTGAAAAAGTGGTTGGGGGGCGGGCAAGGGCCGAGGTCGCAGGCACTGCCGCAGGGTATGCCCACTGTTGAACAGCGTCGCTCCGGTTTCGGCATCGCATACGATGCCGATCTCGTGCCTTCGCTCAAACGCGACCACGCCGATCTGGTCAAGCTTTATACAGCGATCGGAGAAATGGCTCGACAAGGGGAGTTCCAGCAGGTGCCGCAGATGCTCAATGCCTTCAAGGTCCATCTTGAAGGGCATCTGATCGCCGAAAACGTCCGTTTCTACAACTATGTGGAAAACACGATGCAGGGCGATTCGGAAAGCACGGCGCTGGTTCGCAGTTTCCGCAAGGAGATGAATGCGATTGCGCGTGGCGTTGTCGACTTCGTGAAGAAGTACCAGATCAGTACCTTCGACCATCAGGCCCGTCAGGAATTCATGACGGACTATCAGGCCGTGCTTGCGCTGCTGGCGCAACGCATCGAGCGCGAAGAGTCCAGCCTTTATCCGCTGTATTTGCCGCATTGATCTGATCGGCCTGGTTGATCGGCCCGGTCGAGCGGCATGGTTGCGTCCATGACGTTCGGGGACTGACTTCCGCATTCGATTTCAACGTGACACGCACAGGTTTGGCGACACATGGATGTATCGCCCGCGGGACGAACGCTGCGGCGTTCGCTCTGCAGGGACTCGGATCCGGCAACGCCGGTTCGTGAGGTCTGAACGGCCCAAGGATGGTTTCGTTCGGATGTTCCCGGTTTTCCCCTAACCAGAGTGCTCGACCAAGGAGATCGTAATGAAGAAGGAAGCGACCGCAAAACAGCACGATGTGGTTCTGACCCAAGCCATGCGCCGGCTGCGTCATGAGCTGGAAATCCACCCTGTCTTCGCCGAAATCGCGCATACCGAAGCCCTGCGTTCCTTCATGCAGGTGCATGTGTTCGCCGTCTGGGATTTCATGTCGCTGGCCAAACGATTGCAACGCGATCTCACCTGCGTCGAACTGCCGTGGATGCCGCCGATCGATCCGGCCGCTGCCCGTTTGATCAACGACATCGTGCTCGCCGAAGAAAGCGACATCGATGCCGACGGTCATCCTGCCAGCCATCTGGATCTTTATCTGAAGGCGATGCGCGATGTCGGCGCACCGACCGGACAGTTCGAGGCCTTCATGCGCGAGCTGCGTGGCGGAGCCGGTTTGTCCGCGGCGCTGGCTACGGCGGAAGTGCCGCAGTTCGTGCGCGATTTCGTCGAGCACACCATCGATACGTGCCTGCATGGCAGCACTCTGGAAGTGATGGCCAGTTTCTTCTATGGCCGCGAAAACGTCATTCCCGACATGTTCCAGAGTCTGCTGGAGCACTGGGGACTGGATGTCGAGCAGGCGCCGGGCTTCGTCTATTACCTGCAGCGGCACATCGAGCTGGATGGGGATACCCACGGTCCGGCCGCCCAGCTGTTGATCGAAAAAGCGCTGGCTCGCGCCCCTGACGGGCTGCAGGACACGCGCGAAGCGGCGCGTCTGGCCCTGCAGGCACGCCGCGCGCTGTGGGATGGAACTGCCGCGCTGCTGCGCGAGCGCCATGGTGTCCAGGTTGCGCCTGCGCGCAAACTGACGCCGGTCGCGGCTTGACGTCCGGAGTTTGCGCACGCCCGCGCGGCGTGCGATCACCGCTGCGCAACCCCGACCGGGATTGCGCAGCGGCTACGCTTCAATCGTATTGGGACAACGTCATTCGCCGATGCGATATCGATCCCGTGCGCTAACGTCGCCGAATGCCTTGTGCCCGGTCTTCCGCAGACACCACTGCCGGGCGTTCGTTTCGGGAATCTGCTTCCATCCGGACGACATGCTGTCTCTCAGGCCGCGTGCGCAACCTGCACGGACATCGACGGACCGACGACACGGAGATTCTCCGCAACCGGCATGCTGAACGCGAGACTCTTCACGTTACCGATCCTGCGCGCCGCGCCCAGCCGTTCGACCTGCAGGCCCATGTGCCGCATCATTCTTTCGAATGGTGCGCTGGTCACTCCGACCAGACTCTCGGCGCCCTGCGTCGCGATGAACCGGAACACCTCGGCGATGATCGACGACGATATTTGGCTGAAGCCGAAGCCTCCCTGAGTCCCCTCATCGCACAGCGCGAATCGGCTGACCTCCCAGGTCGAGGCCGATGCCGGCGCAGGCGCCCCGTCGAGAAGTCCCGGGAAGATATCCCGCAGCATGTTCGGCCCCAATGTCGGCAACAGCCGGCAGCAGCCGAGGGCGCGCGAGTCGCCGTCGTGGGCCACGACGTAATGCGGACCGATCAGATCGAACCAGTCGTGCTCGCGTCCGTCCTCGACGCGCACGTCCCAGCCCAGCCTGTTGTGGAATACGTCCGAACGCAGCCGATACATGCTGTCCAGAAGCGGGGCGCCCAGTCCGTGTTCTCCGGCACGCGCAATGGTGATGGCAGCCATGATGTCTCCTTGTCTCGTTGGAAGGAGACATAAGAGAGAGCGACCACTGTCAGCACTTGCAGCTGAGCTACCTTACAGGTTGACGCAGTTCCGTTCGCGCTGCACAGGCCGCCACGGATCGACGTTTCCGGCAGCGGCGAAAGTAAGCGATGTTTACCGGATTGCTAATATCGGACCCGAAAAAAACGATATTGATAACAATCAATTCGTGGTTGTTTTTCGAGACTGCGCGAAACTGCGACGGCCGCGCCGCATCCGGTCATCGCCGCGGTCAGTTGCGCAGGGAGACGATCAGGCCGAGCGATACCGCGCGCGCGATCGCGGCCTGGCGGCCGCTGACGCCCAGTTTGTGGGTCGCGTTCTGAAGGTGGAAGATCGAGGTCCGCTCGCTGATGTTCAGCAGCAGGCCGATTTCCCAGCTGGTCTTGCCCTCGGCTGCCCACGACAGACATTCGCGTTCGCGCTTGGTCAGCGCCGGCAAACGGACCGGGGTCCGGGACGGCCCGAAGCGCCGTGCGGCCTCATGCACGTAATGCGCGAGCATGTGCAGCTCGGGCATGATCCTTTCGTAATCGGCGGCCGGCATGTTGCTGGACGCGTAGGACATCAGGCCCCACGACACGCCGGGGCCATGCAACGGCACGCTGACGCCGCTGCCAAGCCCGTGCTCGCGGGCGTCCCCGAACAGATGGCGGATCTTCTGCAGGTGCGGATCGACGATTCGCCGATGGTGGAACTGCGCTTCGTCCCAGGCGAGCGGCGTCGCGTGGTCGTGGCAATGGCTGACGATCGGATCGATGCTGATGTAATCCATTTCGAGATAGCGCGCGATCCAGCTTTCCGGATACGTTCCCATGCGCAATTGATTCGGATGGTCGTTCATCAGCGGCAGATCCACCGCGTAGAGCCAGAAGTCGACGCCGAGTGGCTTGACCACGCGATCGATGTCTCCGATCAGTGCTTCGGTGCTGGGCGCGTCCTCGAACGCGCGCAACTGGTCGATGTCGATCAGCGTCCTGCCTGCCATTGCTGTCCCTGCCGTGCTTGCTCATTGCCGATACAAAAAAAACACGACCGAGCATAAGGATGATGATGGGCAGACTCTGCTGCCGATCTGGAGCGTGTCGCCATCGATGCCCGGTCGAGCGGATAAAGTAGCAGGCTTGTCGCATCGCGTGGGGTTCGATATCCGGGACAGCGCGGCCCATAATCGTGAAAGATACAATTGCGGCCCCGCTGCGGGCGTCGCGTCCGCGATCTTTTTTTCGAGAACTTTTCATGGTCGCTACGTTCCGTGCGCCGTACACGCCCCACGACGGAGTGATCGCGGCTCTGCGCAGCCGCGGATTCGCGGTGCTGGCGCCGGAAGATGTGGCGGCGATGGCCGGGGTGTCCCTCGATGCCCTGCATGCGCTGGCTGCGGGCTGGAACGATCTTCCGCCGGATGAATACCTGCGCGATGGCGGGCGCTACCGGCAGCGCCGGCATGCCTGCTTCGTGATCGGTGCGGACGGCTTCGAGCAGGCCCCGCACCGAGCGCACTACCAACCTCTGGATTACAACGCCCTGCACGGCGGTCTGCAGCGCTGGTTCGCGCCGATCGCGCCGGAAACCGTTGCCGCACCGGCTTGGGGGCGATTGCTGGGTGCCCTGGGCGACCGCCTGCGCGAGGTCCGTCCTGTCGATGCCTGGTACGTCGAAGCGCACCAGTTCCGGATCGACACGGCCGACGGTATCGGTCGACCCACGCCGGAGGGCGCGCATCGCGACGGCGTGGATTTCGTGGCCGTCTTCATCGTCGCCCGGCATGCGATCCGTGGCGGCGAGACCCGCATTTTCGAGGCCGACGGCCCGGACGGCCAGCGTTTCACCCTGACCGAACCCTGGAGCCTGTTGTTGCTCGACGACTGCAGGATGATCCATGAGACCACGCCCATCCAGCCCGACCAGCCGCCGGAGGCGGGCGCGGGCCATGGCCCGGGGTATCGCGACACGCTGGTGGTGACGTATCGGGCCGATGGCTTCCAGGCCGAGGGCTGAGTGGCTTCGCGGGCATGTCAGTTACAATTGAAACCAATTCCACTGAGCGTCAGAGGTTGCGATGAAGCTGGGTTCTCTCAAGGCAGGCGGGCGTGACGGCACGCTGATCGTCGTTTCCCGCGACCTGGGCCGCGCGGTGCGCGCGGAAGGAATCGCCCCGACCCTGCAGCGTGCGCTGGAGGACTGGTCGAATCTCGCGCCGCGCCTCAATGCGCTGTCTGAAGCCTTGAACGCGGGCGAAGCCGAAGGCGCGTTCGATCTCGACTTTTCCCTGCTGGCCTCGCCGCTGCCGCGCGCCTACGAATTCGTCGACGGCAGCGCCTATCTGCCCCACGTCGAGCGCGTGCGTCGGGCCCGCGGGGCCGAGGTGCCGGAGAGCTTCTACGTCGACCCGCTGATGTACCAGGCGGTCAGCGCCGGGTTCTACGGTCCGCGCGACCCGGTGCGGGTGCCGAGCGAGGATTACGGCATCGATCTGGAAGCCGAAGTCGTGATCGTCACCGATGACGTGCCGATGGCGCCGACGCCCGAGCAGGCCGCCGGCCATATCCAGCTGATCGGGCTGGTCAACGATGTGTCGCTGCGCAACCTGATCCCGAACGAACTGGCCAAGGGCTTCGGTTTCCTGCAGTCCAAGCCGCGTTCGGCGCTGTCGCCGGTGTTCGTGACCCCGGACGAGCTGGGCGACGCCTGGCAGAACAACAAGGTACACCTGCCGCTGCTCACCCACATCAACGGCGCCTGGTTCGGCGCACCGGAAGCCGGCATCGACATGCAGTTCGATTTCGCGCAACTGGTCGCGCACGCGGCCAGGACCCGGCCGCTGTCGGCCGGCACCATCGTCGGTTCCGGCACCGTGGCCAACGAGGACACCTCGCGCGGCGCCTCCTGTTTCGCCGAGAAGCGCACCGTCGAGACGCTGGAAACCGGCAAGCCGATCACGCCCTTCATGAAGTACGGCGACGTGGTGCGGATCGAGATGCGCAGCCGAGACGGTCACGACATCTTCGGCGCGATCGAGCAGCGGATCGAGCCTGCGGCAAGCTGATGTCGGCCGGTCCGGCAGGGTTCCGCTCACTCGGGAGACCCTGCGCGAGCGGGCTGTCTCCGGCGAGCGTTTCAGCGATCTGTACTCCGGAGTCACCGTCCGCGCGCCGATGGGCGTCAGCGCCGCCAGTTCCAACCAGCAGTACGACGCGTCGTTTGTCGTATGCGGGCGGCATTAGCCGCCATGGACGACCTCGAAATGGCGGCCGCTGTTCCTGAAATGCGCCGTCTCGCCCGCGAGCTGGTTCCCATGCTCCTCGAAGGCGAGGATCCGCGGCTGAAGATGCTGCTGCTGCAGTGGCAAACGGCAAACATGACGATCAGCGCGGCCTCCTCCTGCGGTTTTTACGCCGATATCGCGGTCCTGCCCGAGGCGCCGCGAGTGCAAGCAGCAAGCCTGTGCGGCGGAAATGCCGTGATTCCCGTGCTGGACTGCCAGGAACCTGCCGGATGCGTGCTGTATGTCGTCGATGGAGCACTGCATTTTCTTGAGGTGTACAGCGTTGTCGCCTGGGAGAAGCCCCCGGTCTTTGGTCCTCCGCAGGATGTCCAGCCGTTCGCGTTTCGGGTGACGGTTGTCGGCAAGGGGCAGGGCGCCTGACGATCGATTCAAGTCGAACCGTCATCAAGGCGGCATCCGCCGCAAGACCAGGAGCGAGGCCGTGGCCTGCCGCCGCGCTATGCTCGGACTGGGCGACGCGGAGGCCGGACCATGCAGGCGATGCAGAACATGCGTATCAGCGCGGCGTTGCTGTCGGTATTGGCCTGGGCCGCGGTGTCGCTGCAACTGGGGCTGAGCCTGCAATCGGTCCGCGCACAGGGCGGCGGCATCGCCGATGCGCTGGTCATCGTGCTCGGCTATTTCACGATCCTGAGCAATCTGTTCGTCGCATTGACCGCCGGCGCTGTGGCGCTGTCGCCGGGGTCGCGGCTGGCATCGCCGATGTTCCGCGGCTGCGCCACCACCGCGATCGTCGTCGTTGGCCTGGGCTACCACCTGCTGCTGCGCGAGATCTGGGATCCGCAGGGCTGGCAGTGGGTCGCCGACAACCTGCTGCATTACGCGATGCCGATCGCCGCACTCGCGCATTGGCTGTGGTACCCGCCGCACACGCGGCTGCCGATGCATGCGCCGCTGCTGTGGGCGCTGTATCCGGTCGCGTACCTCGCGTATGCGCTGATCCGCGGCGAGTGGATCGGTACGTATCCCTATCCCTTCATCGACGTGCCGACGCTGGGTTATCCGCGGGTGTTCGCGAATGCCGCCGGCCTGTTGCTGCTCTTCCTGGCGGCGGGGGCGCTGCTGCGTCTGGCCGCGCGTCGGCGCTGAGCGCCGTACGGCGGCGGTCGCTTCCCCGGGGCGCCGTCGCGGGGCTATGGTGACCGGGCCGCGCGTCGCGGTGTATCCATCGTCCGGTCGCGCGCTGCGGCCAGGCCATCTTACGGAGCGGTCATGAGCGATTCCCTGCGGCTGTACGGCTATTGGCGCTCCAGCGCCGCCTACCGGGTGCGGATCGGCCTGAATCTGAAAGGGTTGGCCTACGAATCGGTGCCGGTGCATCTGATCCGCAACGGCGGCGAACAGCATTCGCCCGCGTTCGCGGACGCCAATCCGCAGAAGCTCATCCCGGTGCTGAAGCATGGCGAACGGATGATCCGGCAGTCGCTGGCGATCCTGGAATATCTGGACGAAACCTGGGACGGCTCGGCCGCGCTGCTGCCCGCGACCGCGCGCGAACGGGCGCGGGTGCGCGCGCTGGCGCTGATCGTGGCCTGCGACATCCATCCGCTGAACAATCTGCGCGTCCTGCAGTATCTGGAGCGCGAGTGGAACGCGCCGCAGGCCGAACGCGACGAATGGGTGCGGCACTGGATCCGCGAAGGTCTGCATGCCTTCGAAGCGCTGCTGGCCGACGACCCCGCCACCGGCACGTTCTGCGAAGGCGACACGCCGACGATCGCCGATTGCTGCCTGATTCCGCAGGTCTACAACGCCCGCCGCTTCGCCGTGGATCTTGCGCCGTATCCCACCATCCGCCGGATCGAGGCCGAATGCCTGGCGCTGCCGGCGTTCGACGACGCCCGGCCCGAGAAACAGGCGGACGCGCCGCATCAGGCGGACTGATCCCTCGCGGCGCGGCCGCGCTTCCGACGGTATCGGTCACCGGCGTTTCCATGGCCCCGAAAGAAAAACGCCCCGGTTTCCCGGGGCGTTTTTCAGGCGTGCGTGGCAGCTCGGCGCAACATCTCAGTGCGAGAACGAAGAGCTCCCATCGCCGCCTTCGAACGCCACCGCGTAGGGGTCGTGCTCGCTGCCGCCGCCTTCCGAGAGACGGAACTTCAGCGCCAGACCGTCGCGGGAATCGGCCGCGCGCAGCGCCTGCTCCATGTCGATCTTGCCTTCCTTGCACAGCCGGAACAGGCACTGGTCGAAGGATTCCATGCCGTCTTCCAGCGTCTCTTCCATCGCGGCCTTGATTTCGTGCACCTGGCCGCGACGCAGCAGGTCGCGGATCATCGGTGTGTTGATGAGCACTTCAACCGCCGGGATGCGGCGGCCGTCGGTGCCCACCACCAGCCGCTGGCTGATCACCGCCTTGAGGTTCAGGGCGAGGTTCATCAGCACGTTCTTGTGCGCGGTTTCCGGGAAGAAGTTGAGGATGCGCTCGATGGTCTGGTCGGCGTTGTTCGAGTGCAGGGTCGCCAAGCACAGATGCCCGGTCTCGGCGAAGGCGATGGCGGCCTCCATCGTGGTGGCGTCGAGGATTTCGCCGATCAGGATCACGTCCGGCGCTTCGCGCATCGCATTCTTCAGCGCGTTGTGGAAGGCGTGGGTGTCCAGGCCGACCTCGCGCTGGTTGACGATCGACTTCTTGTGCTTGTGCAGGTATTCGATCGGATCCTCGATGGTGAGGATGTGACCGGCCGCGGTGGAGTTGCGGTAATCGATCATCGACGCCAGCGAGGTCGATTTGCCCGAGCCGGTGGAACCGACGATCAGCACCAGGCCGCGCGGCGCCATGATCACGTTCTTCAGCACCTGCGGGAGTTGCAACTCCTCGATGCTGGGGATAACGCTGCGGATCGCGCGGATCACCATGCCCACTTCGCCGCGCTGCTTGAACACGTTGACGCGGAAGCGCCCGGCGTCGGCCAGCGACAGCGCCATGTTCAGCTCCAGGTCGCGCTCGAACTCGGGCACCTGGCCCTCGTCCATCAGCGAATAGGCGATCTTCTTGACCATGCCCGGGGGCAGGCCGGTGTTGCCGAGCGGATAAAGTTTGCCTTCGACCTTGATATGCACCGGCGCACCGGTGGTCAGGAACATGTCGGAAGCATTCTTGTCCGCCATCAGCTTCAGGAAATAGCCGATGTCCATCGATGAACCTCCCGGGTTCTGGTATCTGTGCAATGATTTTCGGATGCGGCGGTCGGATTGCCGCATTGCATCGGCCGGACAGGCTGAAGACAATGAGCCGGCGTCGTGATCGAACGGCGAACGACGATTCGACCACGACCGGTTCGACTGCCAACACGATCCACTACCGACACGCACCCCATGCCCGCAAGCTTCGCACAAATGCCGCGCGTCTCGCAGTACCCGCGCCGGGTACGACGCCACATGCGTTCCACACTGCTTGTGATAGCGCTCACGTTTTCCGTTCTGGTCGCGCCGATCGTGGCCGCGCAGCGGACGCCGCTGCCGACCCACGAACTCGCCGCGGCCCAGTCCGCCGTGGCGCGGGCCGAAGGCGCGGATGCGGCGCAGTACGCAGCCGAAGCCCTGCTGCGCGCCAAGACCGCGCTGGGTCAGGCGCAGGCCGCATTGGCCGCCCGCAAGGCCGCCGACGCCACCGGGCTCGCGCAGCTCGCGGCGGCCGAGGCGGACTACGCCTACGTCCGCAGCCGCGATGCCATCCAGCGCAGCGAGCTGGCCCGCCGTCGCGCCGAGATCGTCGAACTGCGCCAGCGTCTGGGCGTGGAGGGCTCGCGATGAACGCTTTCCGCGGCCTGGCCGTGATTGCGCTCGCGCTGTCGCTGGCCCAGCCGTTCGCGACGGCCCGGGCGGCCGAGCCCGATCCGGATGTCGTCCGTCTCGGCCACCGGCTGCAGACGATCGACGCCGATCCGCAGCAGAATGTTTTCGCAGCCTACGAGCGCCTGCAGGCGCGGCAGGCGCTGCAGACCCTGCAGACCGCCAAGCGCAAGCAGAAGCCGCTGGCCCTGCAGATCGCCAGGATCCGGGTCGAAACCGCCGAAATCGCGGCGCGCACCGAATCGGGGACCGCCGAACTGCAGCGGCTGGAGATCGAGCGCGGCGAGTTGCTGGTGCAAGCCAGCCGCCGCGATGCCGAACGCGCCCGCGCCGAGTCCGAGCGGCTGCGGATCGAGGCCCGGATCCAGGCGGAGGAAACCGCGCGTCTGCGCGAAGCGGTGGAAGCCGAGTCGCGCAATCGCGAGGAAGCCGAGGGGCTGCTCGATACCGTTGCCGGCAGCGAAGCCGAAAAGCTGCGTCTGGCGCGCGAGCGCGAGGCCGAGCTGGCCCGTCGCGAGGCCGAATTGACCGCCGACGACCCGCTGTCCGGGGATCAGGCGCCCAAGCCAGCCGCAAAGCCGAAGCCGAAGCCCAAACCCAAGCCCTTCCAGCGCTGAGCGGGGACTGCGTTTGCCAAAACGCGTGAATTAACAATTATTTACATCATCCGCCTGCGCTTTGCCGCGGCGCAGGCCGGGCAGGGCCGGGCGACTCGCTGAATCGCGCGGACCGTGCTTGCCGAGCGCCGAGGAGAGGAGTAGGGTCGGTCTGCCGGAGGTCCATTCGTCCTCCGGGAGGACGAGCGGAGCCGATGACGCCGATGCACGATTCGATCCACGCAGCCTCCCTCCGGGAGGATGCTGCCGCAAGCAAGGCCGCCGCAAGCGAAGTGCTTGCGGATGCTCCGGACCGGAGCATCCGCGTTGTTGTTTCGAGGCTCGTCCCCGCAGCGCCCCGTGCCGTTCCAGGCCGGGGCGTTTTCGTTTCCGGGACCGACCGTGATCCCGACCGTTCCAACACCCCCACGTTTCCCACCCTGCGATCCGGCCCGTCGGCCGGGTCTTACAACGTCCTGTGAGGAGGAATCCATGTTCGAAGGGCAGCCCCAGACCGAACTCGAAGCCTTGATGAAGGCCAATGCCGAATTCCGCCAGCTGTATCACCGCCACAAGGAGCTCGACAAACAGGTGCTCGACGCCGAACTCGGCGTCCTGCCGATCGACGACACCCGGCTGGTGCAGATGAAGCGCGAGAAGCTGGCCGCGAAGGATCGCCTGACCCGGATGTACGACGCGCTGCACCACTGACGCGGGAGCCGCGGCGTCCACGACGACGGGGCTTGCGGCCCCGTCGTCGTCTGTGGCCGGACCGCTGCTGCCGGTCGCTCGGGCATTGCCGCGCCTCCGCGGCTGACGATGCGATAATCCGGCCTTTCCCATCCGAACCGGGCCGGCATGTCGAACTCCCCGTCGAACGATTCCACGCTGCGCGAGCAAGCGTTCCGCAAGTCCGCTATCAGCGACTCCGTGCTGGACCTGATCGCCGATACCCCGATCGTCCGCGCCCAGCGCCTCGACACCGGCCTGTGCACGCTGTACCTCAAGCTGGAATGCCAGAACCCCGGCGGTTCGATCAAGGACCGCATCGGTCTGCGCATGATCGAGGCCGCCGAGCAGCGCGGCGATATCCAGCCGGGCGCCACCCTGGTCGAGGGTACGGCCGGCAATACCGGCATCGGCCTGGCCCTGGTAGCCCAGCAGAAGGGCTACCGCCTGCTGCTGGTGGTGCCCGACAAGATGAGCCGGGAGAAGATCTTCAACCTCAAGGCCATGGGCGCCGAAGTGGTGTTGACCCGTTCGGACGTTGCCAAGGGCCATCCCGACTATTACCAGGACATGGCTGCGCGGATCGCCCGCGAGACCCCGGGCGCCTACTTCATCAACCAGTTCGGCAATCCCGACAACCCGGCCGCGCACGAACACGGCACCGGCCCCGAGATCCTGCAGCAGATGAGCGAGGTCGGCGGCCTGGACGCCATCGTCTTCGGCTGCGGCAGCTCCGGCACCATGACCGGCCTGTCGCGCTGCTTCGCCGAGCATTCGCCGCACACCGAACTGGTGCTGGCCGATCCGGTCGGCTCGATCCTGGCCGAATACATCAACGACGGCCGGCTCAACGAAAAATCCGGCAGCTGGATGGTGGAGGGCATCGGCGAAGACTTCCTGCCCGATATCTCCGACTTCAGCCGGGTCAAGAAGGCCTATGCGGTGACCGACAAGGAAAGCTTCCTCGCCGCGCGCGAACTGCTGCGCTGCGAAGGTGTGCTGGGCGGCTCGTCCACCGGCACCCTGCTGACCGCCGCGCTGAAGTACTGCCGTGAGCAGACCGTGGCCAAGAATGTGCTGGTCTTCGTCTGCGACACCGGCAACAAGTACCTGTCGAAGCAGTACAACGACTACTGGATGCTCGATAACGGTTTCCTGGAGCGCGAGCAGTACGGCGACCTGCGCGATCTGATCCTGCGCCCTTACACCCGCCGCGACACGGTGGTGGTCGGCCCGAACGATCTGCTGGTCACCGCCTACCAGCGGATGAAGCTCTACGAGATCTCGCAGCTGCCGGTGATGGACGGCGAAACCATCGTCGGCATCCTCGACGAGAGCGACGTGCTGCTGCACGTTTACGGCGACGAGTCGCGGTTCCGCGACCCGGTCTCCACGGCGATGGTCAGCAAGCTCGACAAGCTGGACGTGCGCTCCCCGGTGGAGGCGCTGCTGCCGGTGTTCGACCGCGGCCACGTCGCGATCGTGATGGACGACGACCGTTTCCTGGGCCTGATCACCCGGATCGACTTGCTGAACTGGCTGCGCCGCCGCGTTCAGTAACCCGGAAGGCGCCCGGAAGGCCGATGGTACAATCGCCGCGTTTTCACGGCGTTCGCCGAAGGACGATGCGAATGCCGCCGTGGGGGCGTCGGCAGGGTGGCCGACCGGGTGTCTGGCGGTTGCCCGGCGTCGGGTCCGCTGGCGCTTTCGTGCCCCGCGACGCTCCAACCCTGATTCGGACCCGATCGACATGAGTCATTACCTCGAATCCAGTACCGCAATGCCATTGGGCGATGTGCTGGAGATCATGCAGAAGCGCATCATCGACGGTCGGACCACCTATTTCGGCGTCCCTACCCAGAAGAATCCGCTGGATTTCTGGGTCTATCAGGAACTGCTGACCGCGCGTCCACCGGACGTGATCATCGAGATCGGCAACAAATACGGCGGCAGCGCGCTGGCGCTGGCCCATCTGCTGGACCTGATCGGCAAGGGCCGGATCATCGCGATCGACATCGACCATGCCCACGTGCGTCCCATGGCGAAGGCGCATCCGCGGATCCAGTTCATCGAAGGCGATGCCTGCGCGCTGGCCGACGAGATCAAACGCCAGATTCCGGAAGGCGCCGACGTGCTGGTGATCGAAGACAGCTCGCACACCTACCAGAACACCCTCGACGTGCTGCGCGCCTATTCGCCGCTGACCCTGCCGGGCGCATATTTCATCGTTGAAGACTCGATCTGCCACCATGGCCTCGATGTCGGCCCGGATCCGGGCCCATTCGAGGCGGCCGAGGCGTTCGTCGCCGAGAACCCGGATTTCGAGATCGACCGCTCGAAGGAATCGTTCCTCATCACCTGGAATCCCAAGGGGTTCCTGCGCAGGAAGTGACCCGGGCGGGCCGCCGCTACCGATTCGACAGACCGCACCGACAGACCGCCGTTCCGGGCATGACCGGGCCGCGCGGAACCGCATCGATAACACATCGATGACACATCTCGATAACCAGACCAGACACAACGACGAGGCCGCCATGGGTGAGGATCGCAAGCAGCAGGAAACATCGTGGAGCCTCGGCACCAAGGCCATCCACGCCGGCCAGTCTCCGGATCCCACGACCGGGGCGGTGATGCCGCCCATCTACGCCACCTCGACCTACGCCCAGAGCAGTCCGGGCGTGCATCAGGGTTTCGAGTACTCGCGCACCCACAACCCGACCCGCTTCGCCTACGAGCGCTGCGTCGCCGGCCTCGAAGGCGGCAGCCGCGGGTTCGCTTTCGCCTCCGGTCTCGCTGCGTCGTCCACGATCCTGGAACTGCTGGATACCGGCAGCCACGTGATCTGCATGGACGATGTCTACGGCGGTACCTTCCGCCTGTTCGAGCGCGTGCGCCGGCGTACCGCCGACCTCGACTTCAGCTTCGTCGACCTGACCGATGCCGCCGCGCTGGAAGCGGCGATCCGCCCGGACACGCGCATGATCTGGGTGGAAACCCCGACCAATCCGATGCTGAAGATCGTCGATCTGCAGGCGGTCGGCGCGGTCGCCAAGAAACACGGCCTGCTGATGGTGGTCGACAACACCTTCGCCTCGCCGATCCTGCAGCGGCCGCTGGAATACGGCGCCGACATCGTCATGCACTCGGCCACCAAATATCTCAACGGCCACTCCGATATGGTCGGCGGCATGGCGGTGGTAGGCGACAACGCCGAGCTTGCCGAGCAGATGGGGTTCCTGCAGAACTCGGTCGGCGCGGTGCAGGGACCGTTCGACAGTTTCCTCGCCCTGCGCGGCCTGAAGACCCTGCACCTGCGCATGAAAGCCCACTGCGCCAACGCGCAGGCGCTGGCTGAATGGCTGCAGACCCATCCGGCGATCGAGCAGGTGATCTATCCCGGCCTGAAAGACCACCCGCAGCATGCGCTGGCGGCACGGCAGATGGACGGCTTCGGCGGCATCGTGTCGATCCGGATCAAGGGCGGCTTCGAAGGCGCCAAGCGCTTCTGCGAACGCACCCATCTGTTCACCCTGGCCGAATCGCTCGGCGGCGTGGAGAGCCTGGTCAATCATCCGGCGGTGATGACCCACGCCTCGGTGCCGGTGGAACGTCGCGCGGTACTGGGCATCCACGACGATCTGGTGCGCCTGAGCGTGGGCGTGGAATCGCTGGACGACCTGCGTTACGACCTGGAGCGGGCACTCGTGCAATGAGTCGCGGCAGCCTGATCGACGCCCATCGACCGTTCCCCGCCGGGCCGTCCAGCCTGTTCGCGGGGTTCTGGCGCGAGCGCCGTCTGATCGGCCAACTGATCCGGCGCGAAGTGCTGGGCCGCTACCGTGGCTCGATGATGGGCGTGGCGTGGTCGTTCCTGTATCCGATCCTGATGCTGGCGGTGTACACATTCGTGTTCTCGGTGGTGTTCGAGGCGAAATGGCCGGGCATGCTGGAAGGCCAGAGCAAGTCGCGTTTCGCGCTGCTGCTGTTCATCGGCGTCATTGTCCACGGCCTGCTGGCCGAAGCCATCACCAAGGCGCCCGCGTTGGTCGTCGGCAATGCCAACTACGTCAAGAAAGTGGTGTTTCCGCTGGAAACGCTGGGCTGGAGTCTGGTCGGCTCGGCGGCGTTCCACGCCGCCGTCAGCCTGCTGATCCTGCTCGCCGCGCAATGGCTGTCCGAGGGCTGGGTGCCGCTCACGGCGTGGTGGTTGCCGGTGATCCTGCTGCCACTCGGTTTCGTCGCGCTGGGCGTGGCGTGGCTGTTGGCCGCCTTGGGCGTATTCATCCGCGATATCGCCCAGCTCAGCGGTGTGGTCGCCATGGTGCTGATGTTCCTGGCACCGGTGTTCTATCCGGTCGCCGCGTTGCCCGAGCAATACCGCGCCTGGGTGTATGCGAATCCGCTGACGGTGGTGATCGAGCAGAGCCGCGCGGCGCTGTTCGCCAGCACCGCGCCGGACCCGGCGACGATGCTGCGCTATTACGCGATCGCCCTGGCGTTCATGTTCTTCGGCTACTGGTGGTTCCAGAAATCGCGCCGGGGGTTCGCCGATGTCCTCTGAGCACGCCCTCGCGCCGGCCACCGCCGAGCAGGCCATCGTCGTGGCCGATGTCGGCAAGTGCTACCAACTGTACGAACGTCCCGAGAATCGCCTGAAACAGGCGCTGATTCCGCGCCTGCAGCGCGCGATCGGCCGTGACCCGACGCGGTTCTTCCGTGAATCCTGGGCGCTGCGCGATGTCTCGTTCTCGGTAGCGCGCGGCGAGACGGTCGGCATCATCGGCCGCAACGGCTCGGGCAAATCCACGCTGCTGCAGACCATCTGCGGCACCCTGTCGCCCACCCACGGACACGTCTCGGTGTCCGGCCGGATCGGCGCGCTGCTGGAACTGGGCAGCGGCTTCAACCCGGAGTTCACCGGCCGCGAGAACGTGTTCATGAACGGCGCGATCCTGGGTATGAGCGCGGACGAGATCGCCGCGAAGTACGACGCCATCGTCGCCTTCGCCGACATCGGCGATTTCATCCACCAGCCGGTCAAGACCTATTCCAGCGGCATGTACGTGCGGCTGGCGTTCGCGGTGATCGCCCACGCCGACGCCGACATCCTGGTCGTCGACGAGGCGCTGTCGGTCGGCGACGTGTTCTTCGCCCAGAAATGCATGCGCTTCCTGCGCGATTTCCAGACCCGCGGCACGGTGCTGTTCGTCAGCCATGATGCCAGCGCCATCATCAATCTGTGCGATCGCGCGATCTGGCTGGACGGCGGGCGCATCGGCATGGACGGCCCGGCCAAGGCGGTCTGCGAGGCCTATCTCGCCAGCACCTACGGCCATGCGCCGCTGCCGCCACGCGCCGCGGCGGTTCCCACGCCGGTGTCGATGCCCGGCCGCGATGACGATGGCGACGACCTGTCGCTGGATGCCAGCCGCCTGCGGGTGTTCGCCTTCGATCCCGACCGCGCCGGTTTCGGCGATGGCGGGGCGCGGATCGAAACGGTCGGCTTTTTCGACCTCGAAGGCCAGCCGCTGCGCCAGTTCGGCGGCGGCGAGCTGGTCCGCCTGCGGATATCGGCGCTGGCCGAGCGTCCGATGCCCAGCCCGATCATGGGTTTCTTCATCAAGGACCGCCTGGGTCAGCAGATCATCGGCAAGCACACCTGGCGCGACGATGCGCCCGCGGCGCCCGCCGCGGCCGGCGACCGGGTCGAGGCGACCTTCGAGTTCCGGATGCCGCATTTTCCGCGCGGACGCTACACCCTCGATGTCGCGGTCGCCGACGGCTCGCATCTCGAGCACGTGCAGGCCGCCTGGGTCTACGATGTCCTGGCCTTCGAATCGGCGCCCACCACCGTGACCGCCGGCCTGGTCGGCATTCCGTTCCGTTCGGTATCGCTGACCGTCGGGGCGGGCGGGGGCTGACGGCCCATCGCCGTCATCCGCACCCGTCGCTTCGATACCGCTCATTCCGCACCCAATCGATTTCCGAGGTTCCCTTGCACGTCAGCTCCTACGAACACATGCAGCGGCTGGTGTCGAAATACCTGGATCGCGATCGCGCGATCCAGGCGATCGACATCGGTTCCTACGACGTCAACGGCTCGTATCGCACCCTGTTCGACAGTCCGAACTGGCGCTACACCGGCGTGGATCTGGAAAAAGGCCCGGGCGTGGACGTGGTGCTGACCTCGCCGTACAGGTTTCCGTTCGCCAGCCGCAGCGTCGACGTCATCGTCTCGGGCCAGGCGTTCGAGCATGTCGAATATTTCTGGATGACATGGCTGGAGATGATCCGGGTGCTGAAGCCGGGCGGGCTGATCTTCCTGATCGCGCCATCGCGCGGCCCCGAACACCGCTATCCGCAGGACTGCTGGCGGTTCTATCCGGACGGCTACCGCGCACTGGCGAAATTCGGCCGCTGCGAGCTGGTCGAGGTCACCACCGACTGGGAACCGCATCCGGATCCCGGCAGCGGCCCTTGGGGCGATACCGTGGGCGTGTTCCGCGGCGCGGACCTCGGTCTGCGCCAGCGGTTCGCGCTGGCGTTCGCGCGTCGCGCGCTGGGTGCGCAGGTGCGCGCATGAGTCCGGTCGCATCCAGACTCACGCTCAACGTCGGCATGTCGATGGCGCCGCGGCAGGTGCCGCCCAGCGCATGGATCGGCCATCTGCCGTTCGCGTTCTGGGCGGTCGAGGAAGGGCGCCCGCGGATCCTGGTCGAACTCGGCACCCACAACGGTACGTCCTATCTCGGCTTCTGCCAGGCGGTGGAGCGCTGCGGGTTGGACACGAAATGCTACGCGGTGGACACCTGGCAGGGCGACGAGCATTCCGGTTTCTATGGCGATGAAGTCTTCGAAGCGCTGAACGCACACAACGCGCCGTACAGCGGTTTTTCGCAGCTGATGCGGATGACCTTCGACGAAGCGTTGACCTATTTCGCCGACGGCTCGGTCGATCTGCTGCACATCGATGGTTTGCACACCTACGATGCGGTCAAGCACGATTTCGAATCGTGGCTGCCGAAACTGTCCGGGCGCGCGGTGGTGCTGTTCCACGACACCATGGTCCGCGAGCGCAATTTCGGGGTGTGGAAACTGTGGGATGAACTGCGCGCGCAGTATCCCGGCTTCGAGTTCCAGCATACCCACGGCTTGGGCGTGTTGCTGGTCGGCGCGCAGGCGCCCGAAGGTTTCCGCGAACTCGCCGCGCTGTCCGGCACCGATGCCGAAGTGCCGGTGCTGCGCCTGTTCGACGCGCTCGGCGAGCGGATCTACGCCAGCGAGCGCGCCGATGCCGCCGAAGCGGGTCTCGCCCAGGCGTTGCGCAACGAACAGCAGTCGATGGCGGCCGCGCAGTCGGCGCACGAATATCTCGCCGGCCGCGCCGCCGAACTGGAAGCGGAGCTGCGAGCGCGCGAAGCCGAACTGCAGGCGCAGGTGCAGTCCGGGCGCGACGCGCTGCAGCTGGAGGCTTCGAAGGCGGCAGTGACGGGCGAATCCCTGCGTCGACTCGAACTCGATCTCGTCGCGATGGCGACCCGCAATGGCGCGCTGGAAACCGAACGCGCAGCCCTCACCGGGTGCGTGGATACGCTCGAAACCGAGCGTGCGGCGCTGGTCGGGCGTGCGCAGGCGCTGGACACCGAACGGGCGGCGCTGGTCGAACGGGTGCATGGGCTCGATGCGGCGATGCTTCAGGCGCAGGATGCGCTCGCCGTCGAGCAGACCCGGCACGCAGCGGAAGCCGAACTGGCTTCGGTGCTCCGGCGGCAGGCCGATGCGCTCGCGCAGGCACAGGCCGACCTGCACGCGCAGCTCGCCGCGCGCGATGCCGAACTGGCGGCGCGGCATGCGCAACTGGACGAACTGCTGCGTTCGACCAGTTGGAAGATCACCGGTCCGGCGCGCTGGCTGTCGTCCCTCCTGCGCGGAAAATCGGCATGAGTCCGGTTCGCGCCATGGCAGGCCGCGCGCTGCAGAGCGTCTACCGGCGCATGCCGGTCGCGTGGGAGACGCGGCTGGCGATCAAGAATGCGGTGTTCACCACGTTCGCGCCGGTGTTGAAGCACACGAACGTTTACCGGCGCTGGTATGCCTTCGGCGCGCAGCGCGGGTTCGTCGCGGTCGACGTGCCCCCGGCGCCGCTGCCGCGGCTACCCGATCCCGAAGTCTCCGCGGACGGCGAACCCAACGCCAGCGCGCGCTGGATCCGCGACGTGCTGGACCGCGCGCGCGCGCCGCGCAGCGCGCATTACATCGCCCGCCCGGCCGATGCGCCGCCCGCCGCCGTGCGCGCGAAGGCGATCGCGTTCTACCTGCCGCAGTTTCATCCCATCGCCGAAAACGACGCGTGGTGGGGCCGCGGCTTCACCGAATGGACCAATGTCAGCAAGGCGGTGCCGCAGTTCGTCGGCCATGAGCAGCCGAAACTGCCCGGCGAACTGGGCTTCTACGATCTGCGCCTGGTCGATGTGATGCGCCGCCAGGCCGAACTGGCGCGCCTGCACGGCGTGCATGGCTTCTGTTTCCATCATTACTGGTTCTCGGGCCGGCGCCTGCTGGAGCGCCCGGTCGACCAGTTCATCGCCCATCCCGACATCGATCTCCCGTTCTGCCTGTGCTGGGCGAACGAGAACTGGACCCGGCGCTGGGACGGCCAAGACAGCGATGTGCTGCTGGGCCAGAACTACAACGACGACAACGATCTGTCGTTCATCCGCGATCTGCAGCCGTATCTGCGCGACCCGCGCTACATCCGCATCGACGGCCGCCCGCTGGTGATCGTGTACCGGCCGTCGCTGCTGCCCGACTGCCGCCACACCCTCGACCTGTGGCGCGAGGACTGCCGCGCGCAGGGGCTGGGCGAGATCTTCCTGGCGATGGTGCAGTTCGACGTCGACGATCCCGGCACCTACGGTTTCGATGCCGCGCTCGAATTCCCGCCCCACAAGGTCGCGCGCGGCCTGCAGCCGATCAATGCGCAACTCGACATCGTCAATCCCGACTACTGCGGCAACGTGGTCGATTACCGCGAGATGGTCGACAGCGCGCTGCAGTGGCCGCGACCGGACTATCCGCTGTTCCGCGGCGTGTCGCCGAGTTGGGACAACGAAGCGCGCAAGCCCGGCAAGGGCTACACCTTCGCCCATGCGGATCCGGCGGAATACGCGCGCTGGCTGGAAGGTGCGGTCGATTACGCCGAGCGCCATCCGGTGGCGGGCGAGCGCGTGGTTTTCGTCAACGCATGGAACGAATGGGCCGAAGGGGCGATGCTGGAGCCGGATTCGCGGCACGGGTACGCATGTCTCTCCGCCACGCGCAAAGTGTTGGACAGTGCGAGCAGGCGCGACAAGGTGCTGGTGGTTTCGCACGACGCGCATCCGCACGGCGCCCAGTATTTGGCGCTTCATCTGGCACGTGAAATCAAGGCTATGGGGCTCGAGCCGGAGATCGTGCTGCTGGGCGACGGTATCCTGCGGCCCGAATACGCCGCGATCGCGCCTACCCACCTCGTCGACGCCCGCGATCGGGCGGCGATGGACGCGCAGGCGCGCGCGCTGCATGCGCGCGGTTTCCAACGTGCGATCGTCAATACCGCGGTAAGTGGCGACTTCCTCTCCGCGCTGGCTGCATGCGGTGTCGTCTGCGTGAGTCTGATCCACGAACTGCCGGGCGTGATCGCGCAGTACGGTCTGCAGGATCGGATCGCAGCGATCGCGCGCGACGCGACACGCGTCGTGTTTGCGGGAGAGGCGGTGCGCGAGGGTTTCGAACAACACGCAGCCTTGCGCGATGGCCAGGCCATGATCCGGGCGCAGGGGCTGTACAAGCGCAATCGACTCGCTGGGCCGGTGGGCTGCGTGCAGGCGCGTGCCGCGCTGCGGCAGAGGCTCGGAATCTCGCCCGATGCATCCATCCTGTTGTGCGTGGGTTACGCCGATCTGCGCAAGGGCGCAGACCTCTTCGTGGAGATCGGACGCCGGTTGATGAGCGCCGGCGCGGACGTTCATTGCGTGTGGGTCGGCCATCGGGATCTCCAACTCCAGCCCGCGCTGGATGCAGCCGTCTCCGCCAGCGGATATGCCGGCCGTTTCCATTTCGTCGGGCGCGACCCCGATACCGATATGTATTACGCAGGCGCGGACATCTATGCGCTGACCTCGCGGGAGGACCCGTATCCCTCCGTGGTGATGGAGGCCTTCGAGGTCGGTGTGCCCGTGGTCGGCTTTGCCGGCACCGGTGGTCTGGACACGCTGATCGCCACCATCAGCGGGGGGCTGGTGCCGCAGGAAGACAGCGCCGCGTTCGCGGAGCGCTGTCTGGCACTGTTGGATGCGCCTGGCGAGCGCATGCGCCTGGGGGCGTTAGGGCGAGAATTCATCGCCGAGGAACGTTCGTTTCGCCACTATGTCTTCGATCTGCTCGAAGCGCTGGGCTGCGCGCCGCCGAGAGTCAGCGCCGTAGTCCCCAACTACAACTACGCCCGCTACCTTCCCGAACGGATCGGCAGTCTCCTGGCGCAGACGTCGCCCCTGTACGAGTTGATCGTGCTGGACGACGCATCCACGGACGACAGCATGGACGTGCTTGCAGGATTGGCGGCCACTTCCTCGTTGCCCATCCGGGTGATCCGCAACGAGCGCAACTCCGGCTCGGTGTTCCGCCAGTGGCTGAAGGGATGCGAGGCCGCGCGAGGCGATCTGGTCTGGATCGCCGAGGCCGACGACGTTGCCGAGCCGGAATTCCTGGCGACGGTCGTGCCCGCTTTCGGCGACTCCCGCATCGTAATGAGCTACTGCCAGTCCCGGCAGATCGACGGTGCCGGCCGGATCATGGCCGACGATTATCTGGCTTACACAGGCGACATCGATGATCGGCGCTGGACCGCGCCGTTCGATGCTTCGCTCGAAGAAGAACTGGGCAACGGCTTGGCGGTGAAGAACACCATCCCCAACGTCAGCGCCGTGCTATTCCGCCGCACAGCGGTCGCCGAGACGTTGCGCGAGCACATCGCCTCGATCGCGCAGTATCGCGTCGCTGGCGATTGGCTGACCTATCTGCGCCTGCTCGAGCGCGGTCGCATCGCTTTCGCGCCCGTATCGTGCAACCGCCATCGGCGGCACGCCACCAGCGTGACGCTGGGCGGAGACAACTTGCCGCATCTACGTGAAGTGATTAAGCTGCAGCGCATCGCTGCAGCCTATGGAGTCACTCCGGCGGCGCGCGCGAAAGCGGAGGCTTATGCCGCCCAGCTCTACCGTCAGTTCGGACTGAACAGCGACGACGCGCCCGATATTTCCGACCATCCAGGGCTGAAGGAAGTGCATTCGTGAAAGCAGCTGATTCGCACACGCTTGTCGATGCGAGGCCCGATCCAGTCGGCGTCGAAGCCATTCCCGATGCGCCTGCGATCCCACGGATGGCGCGGCACCGCCTCGATTTCCTGGACGCGTTACGCGGCCTGGCGGCGGTGTATGTCGTGGTTTATCACATGATCTACATTTCGGAGCCCGATCTGCAGGTGCCGCATTGGGCTGCGATGGTGGCCCTGAACGGCGGGATGGGCGTGACGCTGTTCTTCGTGGTCAGTGCGTTCTCGCTGTATTACACGATGCCGCTGCGACTGGCCGAGCCAAGGCCCTGGGCCAGCTTCTACATTCACCGATTCTTCCGCATCGCCCCGCTGTTCTACCTGTGGATCGCGTTGACGATGCTGCGCGATGCGCAGGTATTCAACGTGGTTCACTCGGCTAAGGAGGTCGCGATCAGCGCCGCCTTCTTGTTCAACCTGTTGCCTCAGGGCCAGGAAGGTTTCGTTTGGGCGGGCTGGACCATCGGCATCGAAATGGTCTTCTACGCAATGTTTCCGATGTTCTACCTGTTCGCGACAAACCGCGCACGCGCGTTGACCCTGGTTCTGATGCTGATCGTGGCCTGGTTCGCGGTGAAGGGATTGATGTTGTACTTCACCGCCGACGCGAAAACGGTAGACATGTTTTCCAAATGGAATTTCCTGCGCCATTTTCCGGTCTTCGCCTGCGGTGCCGTGGCCTACTACGTCTTCATGCACGACCACGATGGCTTTGAAAGCGGGGTCGATATTCCGAAGCCGAGTGTCGACGTCGGGGAGTTGATGCTGGCGCTGGCCCTGTTCCTTTACGTGGCTCTGCTCAACGGCTGGCTGCCGAATGTCTTCGGTGATTTGTACTATTGGCAGGCGGTGCTGTTCACCCTTCTGTTGCTTGGGCTGGCGCGCGCGCCGCTGCGATTGGTGGTCAACCGGATCACCCGTTACCTCGGCCGCATCAGCTATTCGCTGTACCTCTGTCACCCGACTCTGGTGTTCCTGCTTGGGCCCGTCTACGTACGAATCTACGGGCATTTCCCCACTTCCACATTGGCGTTCCTGATGTGCGTGGCGGTGACGCTGGCAGTGTCCATTGTCGTTTCCGAGCTGACATACCGCCTGATCGAGGAGCCGGGCATCAGGCTGGGCAAACGTGTGAATCGCGCACTGCGCGAACGTGCGCGACGCTGAGTCGTGGCGATCCGAGTCGTTGCGCTGTGATAATGTGGCCTACGACGACGTCTTCGCGTTGGCTGACAGCGGCCGTGCCTCATGACGTCCGATTGCCCCGTTCATGCTGCTTCGGAATGCGTCATGTGCGGGAGTCTCGGCGGCCAAGAACCACGCTCGACCGGCGCTCCGCAAGTCATCACGCAGGCGATTCTACGTCGGCGCTCAGCATGGTCTTCTCCCCGCTTCGCGATCGGCGGCATCAATCCTGCATTTCGGCGGCAACACTTGCATTCGGTCGCCGAGGCATCGAGCAATAATGCCTGCGCCATCCACTGACGCATGCGGTCTGTGGGCCAAGGGAAGGGACCTGAATCCAGACGACCGATTGTCGGCCCCGTGTCGTGATCCGGCCGGGATACGCAACAGGATCCACGAAGACCCGTATAAAATGACGTGACTCTGGCATGTATCGACGGACATATGAATATGACATCTGCAAAAGTTGGCTCTGACCCGAAACACGTGGCGACCAGCGAGGCGCAAGTCTGGGAGCAAAGCCCTTACTACGACCATGCCGAACAATGGACCTGGCTGTTCTGGGACGACAAGCACCCGTTCCTGCCTTTGTTCAGGCAACTGGATCTGCGCAGAACCCTCGAGCTTGCGTGCGGTCACGGCAGGCATGGCGAGCATATCCTGCAGAATTTCCAGGCCGGTCTCGATGAGCTGGTCATGATGGATATCCTGGCTTCCAACGTCGAATACTGCCGGGATCGTATCGGTGCGCGTCAGAATGTCTCCATCCTCGAGAACAACGGCGTCGATTTTCAGCCGATTGAAGCCCAGTCGCTTACCGCCGTATTCTGTTATGACGCGATGGTCCACTTCGATCGCGAAGTCGTGCGTTCATACGTTTCCGATCTGCGCAGAGTGCTTGTGCCGGGCGGCAAGGCGTTGTTGCATCACTCCAATTATCCGGTCGATAACGGCGTTCACTTCGGAAGCAACCCGCATGCGCGCGCCTACATGACTGCGGAGCTTTTCCGCAGTTATGCGGAAGACGCAGGCTTGACCGTGCTTGACCAGCACATCATGGCGTGGGGCGGCGTGCCCGATCTGGACTGCATCAGTCTGGTCGAGTACGGCAGTAAATAGAGATGGCCATCCAGCCGTCTGCATTGTCCCGCGTCCATGAAGATTGAACGCAAGATGCCACCGCGCCTTCCTTGCGGTCTTCGCGTCATGAAGAGGCCAAGCGCATGACATTAGGGTCGCCCAAGTCCGCCAATATCCAGATAAATCTGTTCAAAGCCGCATGGAGCTGCCTGCGCAGTACTTCTGCCAACAGCTGTCATCCTGATTGAACACGCAGTTCAAGAATCCTATCCCCGCAGGACACCTTTGCAATGACAAAATCCACGAAAGAGAATCCCTGGTTGGGCACATTGATCCGGAGCCTCGATTCGGCCCAGAGCAGTCCGCTCGGCGAGTCGCTCCCGAGGTTTCCCTCCGTGGAGATGCAGCAGAACACCACGGGTCTTTCTGCCGAGGCGGCGTTGCGTCAGGCGCACGCGTTCTATTCCGATGTCGATCGAGAGACCAAGGCGCTGGGGCGCGAACTGGGGCCTTCCACCCGCGTCCTCGATTTCGGCTTCGGCTGGGGACGCATTTCCCGTACTTTCATGGAGAAAATATCGGTCCGTAATCTTTACGGCGTCGATGTCGACCCCTCATTCGTGGAAATGACCCGCTCTCTGTTCGATTCCGATCATTTCGACGTTTGCGCGCCGTTTCCCCCGACGCAATTCCAGGACGGCAGCTTCGATCTGGTCATCGCCTATTCGGTGTTTTCGCATCTGTCCGAGAAAGCCTGCGCCGACTGGATGGGCGAGTTCGCCCGCATCGTCAAGCCGGGGGGCGTCGTGGCTTGGACCACGCGTCACGACAGTTTTTTCGATTTCTGCCAATGGGCAAAGGACCAGAATGCGCCCGAGTCCAGCTATACCCACGCTCTAGGCGCGCTGTTCCCCGATTTGGCCGATGCGCGTCGTCGTTATCGGAATGGTGAAATAGTGCATGGCGCGTCGGATGGGGTCGGCGGCGGCGGCCCGCGCGACGCGAGTTTTTATGGCGAAACCTGGATCCCGCCGCAGTATGCGCGAACCGCATATGCGGAGCATTTCAAGCTCGCCGCAAGCTGCTTCGACGGCAGCCGTTACGACCAGGCATGTTTCGTTTTTCAGCGCAAGTGAGGCGCGGCTTCCATGGGCAACAATCCTGACGAGACCAATCCAGCCGGAGACAACCCGAACGAGGCACCTCCGATCGAAGCCGCTCGGATCGAAAATATCGGAAGCGACATTCGGCAGGCCGAAACCGGCTTGTCAGAAGCGGAAGTCGCGCCGAAGAAGATCGTTCACCAGCGACAGGATTGGATTGATGGCATGCCATGGATCGATCGTCCCGATGCCGACATCGATGCTTACGTGGACGATCTGTCGGAAGCGGCAGGCTTCGATCTCGGGCGCGCCCTGCAGCAATGGCGCAAGGACGGCGTGGTGTTGTTCGAAGACGTGGTCGACAAGGGGCTCATCGACGCACTGATCGGCGATATCGAATATCTGCGGTTGCATTACCGCGATTTCGATCTGTCTGTTGAAACCTCCGGCCTGCAGAAGCACATCCTGGATCTGACGGATCAGGAGTTGAACTCGCCTGGCCTGAAGTTCAACAGCATCCACACCATCTCGCGCGCTGCCGCGCGCCTGAGCTTGACGCGCGAAGTATCGCTGTTCCTCTCGCATATCTTTCGCGATGCGCCCTGTGCGTTGCAGTCGCTGACCTTCTACAAGGGTAGCCAGCAACCGATCCATATCGACTACCCGTATGTGCGCTGCCAGATGCCGGTGGCCCATCTCGCAGCGAGTTGGATTCCGCTGGAGGATATCCACCCGGATTCCGGGCCGTTGGCATACTACCCCTCGTCCCATCATCTGGACGTGTCCGGTTTCTTCGACTGGGGCGAGGGGTCTATCCTCCTCGAGCCCGACAGCACGCGCGATCCGATGGCATTGAGCGAATATCTGGCCCAGCGCATGCGTGCGGCGGGCGTCGGCCAGCGCATCTACTGTCCCAGCAAGGGCGACGTGCTGGTTTGGCATGGCAATCTCTCCCACGAGGGTACCGCGATCCGGAACCCTGCCTTGACCCGGAAGTCCTACGTCACCCATTACACGTCTTTGAGTGCTTACCCCAAAGCGCATCTCAAGCCTGAGGCGCCGGAGGGCGCGTGGATCGCCCGCGAACACGGCGGTTACGTCTTTGAATACAGCTGGCAGGGCGACCTCAACCAGTTGCCGAGCTCCACCGCCGATCTCGAACACGAGGAAGCTGAATCATGAAGTTCATCGCTCGTCCTATGTTGGTCCTTGCGCTCGCGTCGAGTCTCGCCGCTTGCACTCCACCCGACAATTCGCAAACCCCCGTCGCTCAGCCTGCGCTGAATGCCGAAACGCCCACTGCCGAAACGCCCACTGCCGAAACGGCCACTGCCCAAACGGCCGAGGCGCCGGCTGTCCCCGCACTGCGGGCCTTGGATGACGCGACGCGTGCGGAGCCCCTGGCGCCCGCCACGAACTGCAATCTGGAATATGTGGATGGTGTGATTTTCGCGGGCACGGACATCAGCTTGGCGACACCGTCGGCTGTGAAGATAACGGGATGGCTCAAAGCCGATCTCACGGGCCCTTCGGTCGAACAATTGGCGTTGCGTTTCGAGTCCTCTGACAAGTCTCGTGTCTGGGACATCCCGGTTCAGACGACGATCATGCGCGACGATCTGGTAGTCCCGGATACGAATGGAGCCACATCCGGCTTCGAGACCGTCGTCGATGCCGGCGCAATTCCAGCCGGTCGTTATCACCTCTATCTCACTTACCGCCTCGATGGGGTGCTGACAGGTTGCGACAATGGTCGTTACGTCGTCATTCCGTGAGCGACATGTGCGATATGACGTCGTTTTGCAGCGTTTGCCCGATCCGCGACAAGGAATCACGTGCTGTCGTGTGCTGACGATGTCCGGTGTTGTCGCGATGGCATGTCGTCCGGTGGTCGCGACTTGTGAATGCGCGTGACCCCCTCAGCGTCGCCGTGCTTTTTGCGAAGCCATCCAGTCGCTCTCGCCCCATCCTTGAGGCCGCGCCGGTAATGAGCGGGCTGTCGGCCCGAGCGAGACGCAACGTTTCGAAAGGGAGCAGGTCGCGTTCATGGAGAACATCCAGCTCCGCGTGGTCGGCGAACGCGAATATCACGGCAATCCGCAGCGGCCCGAGGATGGCGCCATCGTCACTTGGCGATATGGCTTCCATTTGCCGTTGCTCATCCAGCGATGCCGGCTTCGATGTCGAAACCCGTCGCGATCAGTCGCGCAAAAGCGCCGCGATGGGTTACATGAGCGAAGTTCACCTACTGCAGAAAAAGCGCTAGATACGTGGCGGGCGGGGCTGATCCTGCCCGGGATGTTTCAGCCTCGATCGGCATGTCTTCCGATACCATCGGCGCGCCCGACGGCAACCCATCGGGTCTGCCCCATTCCAGGCGCCGCCCGCTGCACGTGCGAGGTGCTGCGAGGATGCCGGCAGGACTTTGCATTGCGCCGATGCGTTCCGGACCCTGTGTCGCCGTTGGAGGGGGGGGAGCGGAAGCCGTGGTCGCGCACCTGTACAGCGCCGTGGGCGTTCCGGCGGACTCCCTGTCAGCACTGGAGTTGTCCGGAACCATCGGGCTAGAATCGGCCGTCCATATCGTGAATATGGCGAAATGTGAACCCGGTTCGGTTTCGGGTGAGCCCCCCCTCTCAGGCTCCGACGGCAAATCAGCGGCCGTGGGATGCGACGCCCCTGCACTTGGGCGTATGCTTTGCCTTCACGCTCCGGTCGTCGGGGCACGTTGTCGAGAACCCTAATGCGCAAACTTGCCCTCACCCTTGCCGCGGCGCTCGTCGTCGGCGGTTGCACGTCTGAAACGCAGATCGCGCAGGAAGCCTCCCTCTCCGGCGGGAAGCCGCGTACAGCGGCTGCCCGGCTGCCGCAGAACCCACGGGTCCATACCGGACGCACGGTTGCGTTCGCGTCGATGCCCGACCGCGGCACGTTGCTCGCATTCGATCGCAGCAACAAACCGGTCCAGCGCGGTGCCTTTACCTATCATGCGGTGCAATTGAGCGAAGCGCATGCCCTCAACGCCGCGGCCCCCGGCAAATCGATCGATCTGCCGCTGCCGTCCGGCGAGACCATGCGCATCGCCTACCAGCGCCACGAAGAAGCGCCCGACGGCAACTGGTCGTGGATCGGCAAGACCAAGGACGGGCTCGACGCCGTCATCACCTTCGGCGAAGGCGCGGTGTTCGGCCGGATCTACCAGAAGGACACCGAGGCCTACAGCCTGACCATGTCCGGCGGCCGGTCCTGGCTGGTACAGACCGATCCCAGCAAGCTGCTCGACGGCAACCTCGGCCGGAATCCCGATGAATCCGATGCCCTGATTCCGCCGAGCGTCGCCGCCGCCGTCGGTGCCAAGAAGCTCAGCGCTGCGGCGTCGGTCGAAGGCGGTGGCAAAGCCAGCGCAGCGAACACCGTCGACGTGGTGTTGGGTTACACCAACGGCCTGGTCACCAAGTACGGCAGCGCCGCCAACGCGACGACCCGTCTGTCCAACCTGATGGCCATCACCAATCAGGGCTACGTGAACAGTTTGATCACCCCGCGCGTCCGTCTGGTCCGCACCGTACTGGTCAACTACACCGACAGCAACAGCAACGAACTGGCACTTGAAGCTCTGACCGGCTACGACTGCACCACCACCAGCTGCACGCAGCAGCCCGTGCCTGCCGAGCTGGTCCCGCTCCGCACCGCCCGGGACGAATACGGCGCCGACCTCGTGTCGCTGGTTCGCCCCTTCCAAATGCCCCAGCACCAAGGTTGCGGTATCGCCTGGCTGCTCGGCGGCGGCGGCTTCGCCATCGACAATACCGATGCGCCCTTCGGCTATTCGGTCGTCAGCGACGGCAACGATACCGATGAAGGCGACGGACGCAATTATTTCTGTCGCGAAGAGACGCTCGCCCATGAGCTCGGCCACAACATGGGCCAGCAGCACAATACCGAGGACAGCGGCGGCGATTCCGGGACCCACCCGTATTCCTACGGTTACCGCGAAACCCTGAGCACCGGCTTCTACACCGTCATGGCCTACCGCCTGGCGAACAGCAGCCAGTTCTCGATCAACTATTTCGGCAACCCGAGCGTCAACTACACCGATACCGGTCGCCCGACCGGCACGGCCACCGCCGACAACGCGCGCAGCCTGAACATCTCGATGCCGCTGGTCGCGCAGTTCCGCGCCTCCGTGGTGCCGTTCGGCGGCCGCGCCCGCAACGATTTCAACGGCGACGGCAAGAGCGATATCGTGTTCTGGAACCCGACGATCTCGTATCTCGCGTACTGGATCATGAATGGTCCGACCTACACCGGTTCCGCCGGCTTCGGCGTGGCCTCCGGTTCCTCGCCGGCCGCGACCGGCTTCCTGTCGACGATCCCGCAGACGTCGCTGCTGGCCCGCAACACGACTACTCAGACCCTTTACAGCTACATCTGGAACGGAACTACCCATGTCCAAGCCACCATTGGCGGCACTCCGGCGGGCTGGGATCTGATCGGTACGGGCGACATCGACGGCGACGGCAAGGGCGACCTGTTCTGGCGCAACCCCACTACCGGCAGCTTCGCTTACTGGCGGATGGACGGTGCAGCTTTCTTGGGCGGCCAGACTTATGGTCCGCCGGTGAGCTACATCGTCGCTGGCATTGCCGATTTCACCGGCGACGGTCGCATGGACGTGCTGTGGCATGATCCGGCTACGCGCACGGCCAGTCTCTGGATCAGTGCCGGTACCGGTTTCACGGTTTCCCAGGTCGGGCAATATGGTGCCGGCTGGAACCTTGTCGGCACTGCGGACGTGACGGGTGACGGCAAGGCAGACATCCTCCTGCGCGACACCGCCAAGATCTATCTCGCTTACTGGCGCATGGATGGTGCTACCTACCTGGGTTCCTCGGTCTCGGGCCTCGCTTCGGATCGCGAACTCTTCACCACCGGCGATTTCGACGGCGATGGGGTCGAGGATCTTGTGATCAATCGTGCCAGCGACCGTCGCCTTTATCTCTGGCGCAGCAACGGAACGCTCTTCACGGAGAGCGCAATCGGTCAATACGGCGCCGAATGGACCGTGCTGAAGTAACCCACTGGGAGCCATGCAAGATTGAAGGCCGGCGACGAAAGTCGCCGGTCTTCTTTTTGCACGATTCCCGGATGACGTTCAGGATTTCGCGATGCAATTGCTGCAATGCAAACTCGGCTATATTAGATGTCGGGCAGCAATTGCTCTTACTGGGGATATACACATGTCAATCGCACTTCGTTGTACGGCGACGGTCCTGTCGCTCGCGCTCGGCGCACTAGTCACGGATGCTTCAGCGCAGCAGGTCAGTGGTGCTTCCGGCCATCGCGGTAGCGCGACGCCGGCCACCAGCGTTTCGGTCTCGCCGAAACAGCGCGGAGAAATGGCGCGCCAGTTCGTCACCAAATGGGGCGGTTACGTGCAACGCGTGTACAACGTACCGGTGCGCGTATGGTCGCAGCGGATGGTGTCGAACTTCGCCAGTGCCGACGCCGCCAACTTTCGCGACGCGCTCAAGCGCGACACGTTCGAAGGCGCGATGGCGCAGCTCTCGGGCAGCGGTCATCGCCTCAGCGACGAGCGCGTCATCAACAAGTTCGCGACCATGAAGGCCGGCAGCGGCAAAGTGCTCGGCAGCCTCAGCGGCGATCTCGTCTACACCCCCGTCCAGCCATGCCGCATCTTCGACACCCGCAACACCGGTGCCGGTCCGATCGCCGCCAACAGCACCCGTAGCTTCGTTTCGATCAACCAGGCGAACTTCACTGCCCAGGGCGGCAGCGCTACCGATTGCGGTACGCTCGGCCTCAATGCCACTGCGGTGGCGATCAATCTGACTGCTGTCACTCCGGCTGCTGGCGGCTACGCTACGGTCTATCCGTTCGGCACCACCCAGCCGCTGGCCGCCAGCGTCAATTACACAGCTGGCGCGTTCGTCAACAACGGCATCATCGCGCAGATCCCGAATCCGCTGACCACCTCGGATTTCACCATCTATAGCTTCGCCGAGTCGCATTACGTCGCCGATATCGTCGGTTACTTCGCGCCGCCGCAGGCGACGCCGCTGGGTTGCGTCACCACCTTCGCGACGCAGAATGTTGCCGCCAGTTCGCCGTTCAACTTCGCGATTCCGGCATGTCCGAGCGGCTACACCGTCACCGGTGCGGGCTGCCGCACGCCGGGCTTGAACGAAGCCAACTGGGCCATCAACGGTCTGTACCGCAATGGCGCCAACATCGATGCCTACTGCGCCGGTTTGAACACCACTGCGGGCACCATCACGATCGAAGGCACGGCACAGTGCTGCCGAGTCCCGGGGCGCTGATCCGAAGCACCATGTTTTGAACGAAGAGCCGGGGAAACCCGGCTCTTTTTTTTTCCACGATGCACGCGCTCGCGCAACCGAACGCGGTGAGCGACGATGCCGTCGAGGCTGCAGTCGGGCCGGTATGCGTCGCACCGATGTCGGACTGGTTGGCCCATTCGGGTGACCTTTCGCGTAACTAGACATACCGGCAACATTTGCTTGCCAATACACCCGGAGATCAAAAGATGGCGACACACACACGTTATTCCAGTGGCATGCTCGCGTTTGCGCTTGTTGCGTTCGCTGCATCCGCATCCGCGCAGTCCCCCGGTGGCCAGGCTCCTGGGGAGCGACAGGGTCGCGCGGTGGCTTCTGCTGCCAAAGTGTCGCCCGCAGAGCGCGGGCAGCTGACCCGTCAGTTCGTGAACAAGTGGGGCAATTATGTCCAACGCGTCTACAACGTGCCGGTGGGGACCTGGTCGCAGCGCATGGTGTCGAATTTCGTGAGCGCGGATGCCACCAATTTCCGCAATGCGCTCAAGCGCGACACCTTCGAGGGCGCGATGGCCGAGCTGACCGGCACCGGCCACCGTTTGAGCGATGAAGCAGTCATCACCAAGTTCGCCTCAGTGAATGCAAGCTCCTCCAAGTCGCAGTCCACCGTCAAATTTGGCGAGTTGGGCAGGGACCTCGTCTATACCCCGGTCGCGCCCTGCCGCATCCTCGATACCCGCAACGTCGCAGCCGGCGCCATCGCCGCCAATTCCACCCGCAACTTCGTTGCGTTCGGCGTGTCCAGCTTCGCCAGCCAAGGCGGTAGCGCGACCAATTGCGGCGTGAACCCCCTGGCCGCTACCGCAGTCGCGATCAACCTGACCGCGGTCACCCCGGCTGCTGCCGGTTACGCCACCGCGTATCCGTTCGGTACCGCCCAGCCGTTGGCAGCCAGCGTCAACTATGCCGCCGGTGCCATCGTCAACAACGCGCTGATCGTGCAAACTCCGAACCCCATCTCCTCGTTCGATTTCACGCTCTACACCTTCGCCCAGTCGCATTACGTGGCGGACATCGTCGGTTACTTTGCGCCGCCGTTGGCCACTGCGCTGCAGTGCGTGGATACCGCGAAAACCATCGTCGAGGATATTGCGGCGGGCGGTACCGCGAATGCGAATGCTCCGGCCTGCGCAGCGGGTTATACCCAGACGGCGACCAACTGCGAGACGTCGAGCTGGTTGATGCCGATCGTGTTTTCCAATGCCGGCACCTGTTCGGCACGCAACAACGATGCGGTGCCGCAGGATTTGCGCGCTTCGCGTACCTGCTGCCGCTTGCCGGGTCGCTGATCGATCGAGCGACCGTCGCAAACGAGAGAGCCGGGGAAACCCGGCTCTCTCGTTTGCGACGGTGCCGAACTTCGTCAACGCCGATGCCGGCAATTTCCGCAATGCGCTGACACGCGACACCTTCGAAGGTGCGATCGCCGCATTGAACGGCACCGGGCATCGGCTCAGCGACGACACCGTCATCGCCCGGCTCGCCTCGATGGATGCGGGCGCATCCGGATCGAGGGTTGCCGTGAAAACCCTGGGCGCCCTGAACAACGATCTGGTCTATACCCCGGTCCAGCCCTGTCGCATCCTCGATACCCGCAACACCGCTGCCGGAGCCATCGCGGCCAATAGCACGCGCGACTTCATCGCGATCAACGCCGGCAACTTCACCAGCCAGGGCGGCAGCGCGACCAACTGCGGCACGCAAAGCCTGCCCGCGACCGCCGTGGCGATCAACCTGACGGCCGTCACGCCGTCGATCGCAGGCTACGCCACTGCGTATCCGTACGGCGCCGCCCGGCCCTTGGCAGCGAGCGTCAACTGCGCCCCCGGTGCGATCGTCAACAATGCGCTGATCGTGCAGATCCCCAACCCGATCAATTCGGCCGACTTTACCGTCTACACCTATGCCCAGGCGCATTATGTGGCGGACATCGTCGGCTACTTCGCACCGCCTCAGGCGACAGCGCTGGAATGCGTCTTGACCGCGCTTACCAGCACCACCATCGCCGCCAACAGCACGTTGAGCGTCTTCAATCCAGCCTGTCCGGCCGGATATGCCGCGACATCCCCCTACTGTTTCGCCAACGCATCCGGCGTCTACAGCAAGGGCAGCGGAAAAAACTCTGCTGCCGGTACATCCAATACCTTCTGCTCATGGCAGAACACCACGGCCAATCCACAGCAGGTCGCCGGTGGGACGAACTGCTGCCGCGTACCGGGTCGCTGATCGATACAACGGTTGTCGCAAACGAAAAGAGCCGGGAATACCCGGCTCCTTCCTGTTTCACGACGATGTCCTGTCAGAGCGCCGCCTGCAGCTCCGGCAGCAGCTTGAACAGATCGCCGACCAGGCCGATATCGGCGATCTCGAAGATCGGCGCTTCGCCGTCCTTGTTGATCGCCACGATCGTGCCGGCGTCCTTGATGCCGGTGAGGTGCTGGATCGCGCCACTGATGCCGATCGCGATGTACAACTCGGGGGCGATGATCTTGCCGGTCTGGCCGACCTGCATCTCGTTGGGCACGTAGCCGGCATCCACCGCGGCGCGCGAGGCGCCGACGCCGGCGCCCAACTTGTCGGCGAGATCGTAGATGATTTTGAAGTTCTCGGCCGAACCCACGCCGCGGCCGCCGGAGACCACGCGACTGGCGCTCTGCAGATCCGGGCGATCGGATTTGCCGGCCGCCAAGCCGACGTAGCGGGTATGCGCGGGCAGCGCGGCATCGACGGTCGCCGCTTCGACGCTGGCGCTGCCGTCGCGGGCGGCTTCGGGCCACGACGCGGTGCGCACCGTGGCGACCACGGTCTTATCTGCGGCGGCTTCGACCGTGATGATGGCGTTGCCGGCGTAGATCGGGCGCTTGAAGGTATGGCTGCCGTCGACGGCCATGATGTCGGAGACCTGCGACACGCCCAGCAGGGCGGCGACGCAGGGCATCAGGTCCTTGCCGAAGGTGGTGCTGGGACCGAACACGTGGCTGTAGCCGGCGGCGAGCTGCGCGACCTGCGGCGCCAGAACCTGGGCGATGGCATTGGCGTTGGCGGCGTTGGTCACCGTCAGCACCCTGGCGACGCCGGAGATCTTCGCGGCTTCGGCAGCGACGCCGGCCGGGTCCGCGGCCAGCACGACGATGTCGATGGCTTCGGGATTCAGCGCCTTGGCGGCCGACACGCACTTCGCGGTGGACGCGTTGAGTTTGCCGTCGAGGTGTTCACAAACAATCAGAACCTTGCTCATGGGAATGTCCATGTAGGGTGGGCCCTGGCCCACCATTGCGGAATGTCGGTTTGCGGCGGATGTGGGTCGGAGCGGCTTCGCTCATTGCAATCTCATCGGAGAGGTCGCGATGGCGGGCCAGGGCCCGCCCTACAGCAGCCCCTTCGCTTTGAGTGCGGCGACCAGTTCGGCCGCGTCCTTCACCATCACGCCCTTGCTGCGTTTGGCCGGCGGCGCGTAGTGGGTGGTTTTCAGCGTGTCGCCCGATTCGACGCCCAGATCGGCGAACTGCAGGGTCTCCAGCGGTTTGCTCTTGGCCTTCATGATGTCCGGCAGCTTGATGAAGCGCGGTTCGTTCAGGCGCAGGTCGGTGGTGATCACCGCCGGCAGATCGACTTCCAGCGTTTCCAGCCCGGCGTCGACTTCGCGCACCACCGTGGCCTTGCCGTCGGCGATGTCCAGTTTGCCGGCGAAGGTCGCCTGCGGGCGGCCCCACAGCGTGGCCAGCATCTGGCCGGTCTGGTTGGCGTCGTCGTCGATCGCCTGCTTGCCCAGGATCACCAGATCGGGCTGTTCGCGTTCGATCAGCTTGAGCAGCGCGCGGGCGGCGGTGAGCGGCTGCATGCCGGCATCGCTGACGATGTGCACGGCGCGGTTCGCGCCCATCGCCAGACCGTTGCGCAGATGCGGCTGGGCGTCGGCCGGGGCGATGGTCACCACCACCACCTCGGTGGCGATGCCCTTGTCGCGCAGGCGCAGGGCTTCTTCCAGCGCGATCTCGTCGAAGGGATTGGGCGATAGCTTGACGCCGTCGGTGATCACGCCGGATCCGTCCGGCTTGACCTGGATGCGGACGTTGTAGTCCACCACGCGCTTGTAGCCGACGAGAATCTTCATCGTTCGGAGTGTCCTGGGAGCGGAAGAGGGACCGGACGATGTTCGGCGTCCGGCCAAGACGTGAATTTTAGCGGTTCGGCGGGGTTGCTGCGACCCGACGCGGGATGTGCGGGCCTCCGGCGGCCTCGATCAGTCCGCTTTCAGGCCGCTTTGATCAGATCGGCCGCGCGCTCCGCGATCATGATCGTCGGCGCGTTGGTGTTGCCGCCGATCAGGCAGGGCATGACCGAGGCGTCGATCACGCGCAGGCCTTCGACGCCGTTGACCCGCAGCTGCGGGTCGACCACGGCGTCGATGTCGCTGCCCATCCGGCAGGTGCCGACCGGGTGATAGACGCTTTCGGCCTTGGCGCGGACGAATTCGGCCAGCCCGGCGTCGTCCAGATCGTTGCGCGCCGGGAAGATCGGGGTGCCGCGATACCGGTCGAAAGCCTTCTGCGCCAGGATCTCGCGCGACAGCTTCGCGCATTCGACCATCATCCTGAGGTCGAAGCCTTCCGCGTCGCCGAGATAGTTGGCTTCGATCCGCGGCTTGTCGCCGGCGCGGTTGCTGACCAGCGACAGGCGGCCCCGGCTGCGCGGGCGCAGGAAACAGGCGTGCAGGGTGTAGCCGTCGCCCGGCAGGCGATTGCGGCCGTGGTCGTCCAGCATCGCCGGCACGAAGTGGAACTGGATGTCGGCGCGATCGTCCGGCGCCAGCGGCGAGCGCGCGAAACCGCCGGCTTCGGCGACGTTGCTGGTGCCCGGGCCGCGGCGGCCGCGCAGGTAATAGTCGAACGCTGTCCTGATGTCGCTGATGCGGTCGTAGGTCACCCGTTCGGTCGAATGGAACAGGGTGCAGATGTCGAGGTGGTCCTGCAGATTGCCGCCGACGCCGGCGCGGTCGACGACGACCGGAATCCCGTGCCGGCGCAGTTCGTCGGCCGGGCCGATGCCCGACAGCATCAGCAATTGCGGCGAGTTGATCGCGCCGCCGCTGACGAGAATCTCGCGCGCCGCCGGCTGGTGGAAGGCCTGGCCGCGCATCACGTAGGTGACGCCGCTCGCGCGCTGGCCGTCGAAGGTGATGCGACTGACGACGGCGCCGGTATGTACGGTGAGATTCGGCCTCTGGCGGACCGGATTCAGGTAGGCCAGCGCCGCCGAGCAGCGTGCGCCTTCGCGCTGTGTCACCTGATAGAACCCGACCCCATCCTGCACCGCGCCGTTGAAGTCGGGGTTGTGAACGAGGCCGATCTGGCGGCTGGCGTCGATGAAGGCCTGCGACAGCGGATTGGTGTAGCGCAGGTCGGACACGCTGAGTGGACCGTCGCCGCCGTGGAAGGCATCGGCGCCGCGGACGTTGCCTTCGGATTTTTTGAAGTACGGCAGGACGTTGTCCCAGTGCCAGCCGGTCGCGCCCTGCGCGGCCCAGTCTTGGTAATCGCCGGCAACGCCGCGGATGTAGCACATCGCGTTGATCGAACTGGAACCGCCCAGCACCTTGCCGCGCGGCCACCACAGCGCGCGCTGGTGAAGATGGGGTTCGGCGGCGGTGTTGTAATCCCAGTTCACGCCTTTCTGGTTGACCAGCTTGGCCACGCCGGCGGGCATGTGGATGAAGGGGTGCCAATCGCGCGGGCCCGCTTCCAGCAGCAGCACTTTGACCGTCGGGTCCTCGCTCAGGCGGTTGGCGAGCACGCAGCCCGCCGAACCGGCGCCGATGATGATGTAGTCGAACACGCGCGGACCTTATGAAATCGTGTGCAGGCGACACTATGCCCGCCGCCTAGAGCAATTGCTCTGCGTGTGGGCGGGGCTTGTCGTGCAGTGGAAAATGCAGGCGTCGCCCGCCGTGCCGGGTGGCGCCGTCGGCCTGCTAGAGTGGCGCCTCCGCATTGCACAGGTGGATGGCGGATGCCGCCGCAGCCCGAAATGGACTCCGCGAAAGATTCCGCACGGCCCGTCGGCGCGCTGCGGGGGCTCCGACAGGAACTGGCCGAATCGCCGCCGCTGTGGTGGGCGCTGCTGTATTTCTTCAGTTTGTTGTGCGGCTACTACGTGCTGCGCCCGGTGCGCGACGCGATGGCCGCGTCCGGCGATATCGCCGCCGTATTCCCCGACGCCTGGACCGCCTGGGCGCTCAGCCATGGCTTCGCGCTCAAGGACTTCGTCCTGCAGGCGCTGTTCACCGGCACTTTCGTGTCGATGCTGTTGCTGCAGCCGCTGTACGGCGCGCTGGTGTCGCGCTACCCGCGCCGTGTCTTCCTGCCGGCGCTGTATCTGATCTTCATCCTCTGCCTGATCGGTTTCTGGTGGATCTTCGATCGGAACGTCTCCGGCCGCGGCGCCCTGTTCTTCGTATGGACGGCGGTCTTCAATCTGTTCGCGGTTTCGGTGTTCTGGAGCTTCATGGCCGACGTGTTCGACAACGAGCACGCCAAGCGCGTCTACGGCTACATCGGCGCCGGCGGCACGCTCGGTGCGCTGCTGGGGCCGTCGATCACCAGCCTGCTGGTGAACCGCATCGGCGTGGGCTCGCTGCTGCTGGTGTCGGCCGGCTTCCTGGTGGTGTGCCTGCTGTGCATCGTGCGCCTGCGGCCATGGGCGCAACAGCGCGAACAGCGCAGCGGCCAGGTGGCCGATGGCGCGATGGGCGGATCGATATGGGCCGGATTCAAGCTGGTGGCGAACGATCCTCTGCTGCGTGGCCTCGCGTTGCTGATGTTCTTCGGTGTGGGCGTCGGCACACTGCTCTACAACGAGCAGGCCGCGATCGTGAAGCAGTTCTATCCCACGTCGGAGGCGGCGACCAGGTACTACGCGCGGATCGATTTCCTGATCAACCTGTCCACGATCCTGATCCAGGTGTTGCTGACGCGCTGGCTGCTGCGGCGTTTCGGCGTGGGGCCGGTGCTGTTGATCCCGGCTTTCGCCATCACCTTCGGCTACTGCCTGCTGGCGATGTCGCCGCTGCCGCTGCTGGTGGCGGCGGTACAGATCGCGACGCGTTCGGGCGAATTCTCGCTGGGCAAACCCGGTCGCGAGACCCTGTACACCCGGGTCGATCGCGAGGCGCGCTACAAGGCCAAGGCCTTCATCGACACTGCGGTGTACCGCGGCGGCGACCTGACCTATGTGTGGCTGCACAAATGGCTGGCGACGTTCGGCAGCCGTGTGGTCTTCGCTGCGGGCATCGGCATCGCCATCGCCATGACACTCAGCGCGTGGCAGGTGATCCGCGCGCAGCGCAAACTGCCGCAGTGATGCTTGCGGCCAACGCGTCCGCTGCGCAGTCCTTCTTCGTTTACTGACAGGAGTCTTCTCGATGTCGTCGATTGCCGTTGTACTGATCGTGCTGGTCGCGCTGCTGCACGCCTATTTCCTCGTCCTCGAAATGTTCCTGTGGACGAAGCCGCAGGGCATGAAGGTCTTCCGCAACACGCCGGAGAAAGCCGAGATCACGAAAGTGCTCGCCGCGAATCAGGGGTTGTACAACGGGTTCCTTGCCGTCGGCCTGCTGTGGGCCGCGTTCGCCGGCAAGGTCGATGTCGCGCTGTTCTTCCTCGGCTGCGTCGTCGTCGCGGCGCTGTACGGCGCCTACAGCGTCAGCAAGCGCATCTTCTATGTGCAGGGTGTGCCGGCGTTGGCGGCGATCGCGGCGGTGCTGCTGGGCTGATCGCCCTTGTCGGCATATTTCAATCCAAGAAGATGAAGCCAGCCAATCAGCGCCATCCAGATCGAAATCGTAATTTGGAACGGTCAGGTCGTGGGTTGTTCGTAGGCTGGGCTGAGCGCAGCGAAGCCCAGCATCGCACCGAGCCAGCCGCATGCTTCGCCATAGGCTGGGCTGGGCTGGGCTGGGCTTCGCTGCGCTCAGCCCAGCCTACGATCGATCTTGCGTTCGATTCAGCGCGCGGGGCGCGGCGACATCCACATCGAGATCGTCGCCCGGAACACCACGTCGCCGGCGTCGTCGGTCAACACCACGTCCACCGGCAGCTCATAACCGTCGCTGGCCGCGACGATCGGGATCGCCGGTGTCGCCACGCCGCGGATCGTGCCCATCGCTTTCTTCACGTATTCGACGGTCATGCCTTTGGGGATCCAGCGCATCGAATCGGGCAGGCTGACCTCGGTCATCATCCCGCCGACCAGCTCCGCGAGGTTGCACATCGCGATCGCATGCACGCTGCCGATGTGGTTGGTGATGCCGCGATGGCGGCGCAGACGCGCGACGCAGCGACCGGGCTCCAGTATTTCGATCAACGGCGAAATGCTGCCGAAGTAGGGCGCTTTGAAGCAGATCGCGCGGGTGAACAGCCAGTGCCCGGCGGGCCAGCGGCGCACGCGTTCGTACAGGGCGAGGGTCTTGTTGGCCATCGTGCGGTCCCTTGGTTTTCGATCAATCTACAAAGAGAACGCCGGGGCTGGCCCGGCGTTCGTGTGGTCGATGTGGTGTGGCGGTCGTGCGGGCCGCGTTACGCCGCAGCGCGATGCGCGTTCGGCTTGGCATCGTCGATGTAGCCGGCCGAACGCAGTTCCCACGACTCGAAATCGTCGACCATGATCGTATCCAGCGTCATCTCGCGCAGTTCTTCGAGCTGCTTGCGCTCTTCCGCGGTGATCCAGCCTTCGCGCACGCCTTCGTCGAGCTGGGTGTTGAAGTCCAGCGCTTCGATGTCGCTGTTCTTGAGCGCCTTGAGGAACTTCCGTTCCACGGGTTCGGCCAGGATCATCTTCGGCAGATAGCTGTTGACGCGGCCGGCCGGGTTGTTCTCGCAGGGCTCCAGGAACATGTCGCCGGCGAGGCGGTCGCGGGCTTCGCAAGGCGTCATCAGCAGGCTGGCGGCGCGGTGGCCCAGACGGTCGCTCGGCGCTTCCGCGCGGCGGCCCCAGGGGAAGATCACCAGCCACAGCAGCCAGCCGACCGGACGGATCGGGAAGTTGCGCAGCGCGCCCGACAGCGCCAGCTCGATGCGGTGGATCGCGTCGTGGAAGGCCCAGGCCAGCAGCGGGTGATCGGCGACCGGGCGGCCCTGGTCCTCGTAGCGCTTGAGCATGGCGCTGGCGATGTACAGGTGGCTCAGCACGTCGCCGAGGCGGCCGGACAGCGATTCCTTGAATTTCAGTTTGCCGCCGAGCAGCAGCATCGAGGTATCGGCCATCACCGCCAGCGCCGCCGAATAGCGGTTGAGCTTGCGGTAACAGCGGCGGGTGTATTCGCCGCCCGGCGTGGTGCCGATGCGCGAGCCGGTCAAACCGAACCACCACGCACGCACCGCATTGGAGATCGCGTAACTGATGTGGCCGAACAGCGCGCTGTCGAACTGGTCGATGCGCTGCTTGGGATCTTCCAGCTGCGCAGATTTCATTTCCTTCATCACCCACGGGTGACAGAGGATCGCGCCCTGGCCGAAGATCATCAGGCTGCGGGTCATGATGTTCGCGCCTTCGACCGTGATCGCGATCGGCGCCGCCTGCCATGCGCGGCCGGCGTAGTTGCGCGGGCCGAGGATGATGCCCTTGCCGCCGTGGATGTCCATCACGTCGCGCGCGACTTCGCGGCCCATCTCGGTGCAGTGATACTTGGCGATGGTGGACGGCACGGCCGGGTTCTCGCCGCGCGCGACCGCGGCCGCGGTGGCTTCGGCCAGCGCGCTGCACGCATAGGCGCGGCCAGCGATGCGGGCCAGCGCTTCCTCGACGCCTTCGAAGCGGCCGATCGACAGACCGAACTGCTTGCGGATGCGGGCGTAGGCGCCGGTGACGATGGCCCCCATCTTCGAGCCGCCGCTGGCGGTGGAGGGCAGGGTGATGGAACGTCCGATCGACAGGCATTCCATCAGCATGCGCCAGCCTTGGCCGGCATAATCTTCGCCGCCGATCAGCTGGCTCAGCGGCACGAACACGTCCTTGCCGATGATCGGGCCGTTCTGGAACGGCGCGTTCAGCGGGAAGTGGCGGCGGCCGATCTCCAGGCCGGCGGTGTCGCGCGGCACCAGCGCCAGCGAAATGCCGATGTCCTTCTTGTCGCCCAGCAGGCCATCCGGGTCGTACATGCGGAACGCGACGCCGATCAGCGTGGCGACCGGCGCCAGCGTGATGTAGCGCTTGTTGAGCGTGAGGCGGATGCCGAGCACGCTCGCGCCGTTCCATTCGCCCATGCCGACGATGCCGTAATCGGGAATGGAGGTGGCGTCGGAGCCGGCGAACGGGCCGGTCAGCGCGAAGCACGGGATTTCCCGGCCGTCGGCGAGGCGCGGCAGGTAGTGGCGTTTCTGTTCTTCGGTGCCGTAATGCATCAGCAGTTCGGCCGGACCCAGCGAGTTGGGCACGCCGACGGTGGAGCTGAGTACGGACGAGATCGGCGCCAGCTTCTGGATGACCTTGTGGTTCATCAGCGCCGAAAATCCGAGGCCACCGTATTCCTTGGGAATGTTCAGGCCGAAGAATTTGTGCTGTTTCACGTAGTCCCACAGCTGCGGCGGCAGGTCGGCGCGGACGTGGGTGATTTCCCAGTCGTTGGTGATCCGGCAGAGATCCTCGACCGGGCCGTCGAGGAAGGCCTGTTCCTCGGCGCTCAACATCGGCCGGGGCAGCGACAACAGCTTGTCCCAGTCGGGCTTGCCCGAGAACAGTTCGCCCTCGAAGCCCACGGTGCCGGACTCCAGCGCGGTGCGCTCGGTGTCGGACAGCGGCGGCAACAGTTTGGTGTAGAACTTCAGCAGCGTGGAGGTGATCAGCGCCTTGCGCAGCGGCGCGATCAGCATCGGCACGGCCACCAGCAGCATCAGGCCGGCGGCGACCAGGGTGGCGGTCCGATGCGCCCCCAGCAGCCAACAGCCGACCAGCAGGGTGGCGGTGATCGCCGCCCAGATCGCCAGCCGCAAGCGGTGGTAGGCGCAGAAGCCGGTGGCGATCAAGAGTGCGAGGAAGGGAGCGAGATATTGGATGGCGGTGCTCATGAGGCGCTCCGGCGAGCCTGTGCTCGGCGTATGAACTTTTATTGGGAGGCGGGACTGACAGTGCGTGCTGACTAGAGCGTGTTAATCAGGTCGTGTTGACCAGGGCGTGCTGACAGGTGTGGCCCGCAGGCCGTTCCATACGCATCAGTATGGGTTTGCTTCTTCGCGATTGTCAATGTGCCGGAGCGATTCGGAACGCGCTTGGATATCCGGATTGAAATCGTAGTCACACGATACTTTTCCAAGCCGTTCCGTATGGTTACACTGTTGTCATGAATAACGCCGCGATCAAGACCGAACGCAACGGCCGCCTCAGCGCGGAAGACTGGGCGCAGGCCGCCCTCGACATGATCGCCGAGCAGGGTGTGGCTGCGGTGGCGGTCGAGCCGCTCGCACGGCGGCTGGGCGTGACCAAGGGCAGCTTCTACTGGCACTTTCCGTCTCGCGACGCGTTGCTCGCCGCCGCGCTGGAGCGCTGGGAAGCGGTGGAGCAGGAGACCGTGTTCGGCCAGCTCGAAGCGGTCAGCGATCCGCGCCAGCGTCTGCGCAAGCTGTTCCACGTCGTCGCGCATGAAGTGAAGCCGCACAAGATCTACAGCGAACTGCTCAAGGCGCTGGATCATGCCGCAGTGGGCCCGGTGATCGAGCGGGTCTCGCAGCGTCGCCTCGAATACCTCGCCGCGTCCTTCCGCCAGTCCGGCCTCGTGCGCACCGATGCGCAACACCGCGCGCGTCTGGCCTATGCCGCGTACGTCGGCTTCCTGCAGCTGCGGCTGCAGTTGCATAACCCGCGCCTCGCCCAGGACGAGTTCGAAGCCTACGTCGAACACGTCATGGACACGCTCATTCCGCCAGTTCCCGCCCCACGAGCCTGAGTACCGCCCTGCATGAACGCGAGCGCCATCAAAGATACCGCCGCCGCCACCGACACCGCACCCACGCAACTGCAGAGCCTCAGCGACTGGGTGGCCGAGGTGGTCGCGCTGACCCGCCCGGATGCGGTCCACTGGTGCGACGGTTCCGATGCCGAGTACGACGCGCTGGTCGCGAAGATGCAGGCCGACGGCACCCTCATCAAGCTCAACGAAGACACCCATCCCGATAGTTGGCTGCACCGTTCGCATCCGGACGATGTCGCGCGCGTCGAACATCTCACCTTCGTCTGCACCGCCCAGGCCGACGATGCCGGCCCGAACAATCACTGGATGTCGCCCGCCGAAGGCCATGCGCAGATGGACGCGCTGTTCGACGGCTGCATGCGCGGCCGCACGCTTTACGTGATTCCGTACTGCATGGGTCCGATCGATTCGCCGCTGTCGCGCTGCGGCGTCGAGATCACCGATTCGCCGTACGTGGTTGCGAACATGCGCATCATGACCCGCATGGGCGCACCGGCGCTCGCGCGCATCGAGCGCGAGGGCCTGGCCGGCGGCTCGTTCGTGAAGGGGCTGCATTCGATCGGGGAACTCGACCCGAATCGCCGCTTCATCATGCATTTTCCGGAAGAACTCACGATCAAATCATTCGGCTCCGGCTACGGCGGCAACGCGCTGCTGGGCAAGAAGTGCCACGCGCTGCGCATCGCCTCGTACCAGGCGCGCAGCGAAGGCTGGCTTGCCGAACACATGCTGATCCTCGGCGTGGAAAATCCGCAGGGCGAAATCCACTACATCGCCGCCGCGTTCCCCAGCGCCTGCGGCAAGACCAATCTCGCCATGCTGATCCCGCCGGAGGGCTACCGCCGGGACGGCTGGAAGGTCACCACCATCGGCGACGACATCTGCTGGATGCGCCCCGGCGCCGATGGTCGCCTGTACGCGATCAACCCGGAAGCCGGTTTTTTCGGCGTCGCGCCCGGCACGTCCAGCAAGTCCAACCCCAACGCGCTGGCCACGATCCAGCACGACACCATCTTCACCAACGTCGGCCTGACCGCCGACGGCCAGCCGTGGTGGGAAGGTCTGGATGGCGCGCCCGCCCATGATTGGCGCGGTCGTGAATACGATTCCACACATGGGCCTGCGGCCCACCCCAACGCCCGCTTCACCGTCAGCGCCAGGCAGTGCCCGTCGTATTCGCCGAAAGCCGAGGACGCGCAGGGCGTGCCCATCAGCGCCATTGTTTTCGGCGGTCGCCGCGCCTCGCTGGTGCCGCTGGTGTTCGAAGCCCGCGACTGGACCCACGGCGTGCTGGTCGGCGCTGCGATGGGCTCGGAAACCACCGCAGCCGCCACCGGCGCGGTGGGCGTGATGCGTCGCGACCCGATGGCGATGAAGCCGTTCTGCGGCTACAACTTCGCCGACTACTTCGCGCACTGGCTGTCGTTCGATCACAATGACCCGAAGCTGCCCAAGGCGGCTCTTCCCAGGATTTTCCACGTCAACTGGTTCCGCAAAGGCGACGACGGCAAATTCCTGTGGCCCGGCTTCGGCGACAATCTGCGCGTGATCGAATGGATGATCGGGCGCGTGAAGGGCAGCGCCTCCGCAGCAGAAACCCCGATCGGCGCGCTGCCGCGACCGGCGGACCTGAATCTCGACGGCGTTGCCCTCAGCGACGAAGCCCGTGCGAAGCTGTTCGGCTTCGATCGCGACGGTTGGCGAGCCGAATTTGCCAGCATCGGCGAATATCTCGACGATTACGGCCCGCGCATGCCCGCGGCGGTGAAGACCGAGCAGGCGAAGATCCTCGCCGAACTGTCGCGCGCGGACGCCTGAACCCGCTGCCCGGCGGTTCGCTTAAAATCCTGCGATGCAGACTCGCGCGACATCCAACAAACAGCAGGCGCTCTGGCAGCAGGGTCAGCGCTACACCCAGCAGCGTCAATGGCGTCAGGCGGCTGCGGTCTACGAGGCCATCGTCGACCACGACCGCGGCTTCATGCCGGCCTGGCTGGAGCTGTCGACCGCGAAGGAGATGCTCGGCGCCTATCGCGAGTCGTTCCATGCGGTGCTTGCATCCACTGCTGTGGACGGCGTGCCGCCGATGGCCGGGTTGGCGGTGGCGCGACGGCTGCGCCGCTTCGAGGCCTTGCCCGAACTGCAGGCCTATATCGAACGGACCGGCCTGGCCGCGACGCTGCCGCCCGAGAAGCTGATCGATCTGGCGACTTTCTTCGCCAGCGCCGGCGACCACAGCAAAACGATGACGTGGATCGAGCACGCGCTCAAACTGCGCCCGCAGCTTGCGGAGGCGCACAACATGCATGGGCTGGCATTGATGTTCGCCGGGCGGTCCGAGGCGTCCGCGGAAGCCTTCGAGCGTGCGCTGGCGCTGCGTCCGGATTTCGCAGCGGTGTACTCGGTGCTGTCGCGGGTGGCGAAAATCACGCCGGAGCGCAACCACGTCGACGCCCTACGCAAGCTGCTGGCGCAGCCGAATCTCAGCGCCAAGGACGAAGGCCACCTCGGCTATGCGCTGCACAACGAGCTGCACGATCTGGGCGATTACGATGCTGCGTGGGACGCGCTGGCGCGGGCGTGCCGCGCCCGCCGGATCGAGCAGCCCTACGATCACGCGCAGACCGTGGCGGTCTTCGATGCGCTGCGGCGGACCTTCGATGCCGGATTCGCCCGCCAGGCATCATCCGATGATGTCCCCGAAGATCCGCTCACTCCGATCTTCATAGTTGGCATGCATCGCAGCGGCACTACGCTGCTGGAGCGCATCCTGTCGGGTCACCCGGATGTCGCCGACGCTGGCGAAACCTATACCTTCTCCGCCCAGTTGCGTTATGCCGCCGATCATTTTTGCCGTGGCATCGTCGACGGGACCATCGTCGAGCGCGCCCCTGGATTCGATTACCGCGCGATCGGCCGCGGTTTCCTCGATGCCATGCGGACCCGCGGCCGAAGATTCGTGACCGAAAAGCAGAATCCGAATTTCATTCTGCTTGGCCCCATCGCCAAGGCGCTGCCGCACGCGCGGCTGCTGCACATGCGGCGGGATCCGGCGGACACGTGCTTCTCGAACCTGCGCACGCTGTTCACGGCGGAAGCCGCGTATTCCTACGATCAGCTTGAAATGGCCGATTACTACAAGGCTTATCGCGATCTGATGGAGCACTGGCGCGAGGCGCTGCCGGGACGCGTGTTCGATATCGATTACGACGCGATGGTCACCGAACCCGAGGCGCAGGCGCGCCGGATCGCCGCCCACTGCGGCTTCGACTTCCTTGCCGACATGCTGCAGGTCGAGCGCAGTTCCGGCGTGGTCGCCACCGCCAGCTCCAACCAGGTCCGCCAAGGCATCGTGACCAACCGCGGCGGCCTGTGGCGCGCATACGAGCGGCATCTGGGACCGATGCTCGACCGGCTCGCCGGTCATGGTCTGCTGTGATCGTCGCGGCGTCAGACACCGCATATCTTCTGCCGCAGGTGACTCTGGGGATCCCGGTATGACCGTGAATGTGTTTTCCGCCTTCGCCGTCCCGTTCGGCGAGTCCTACCATCCGGAACCCGCGCCGCTCAACGCCGAGCTGCTGCAGCTGACCCGCCAGCTCGAGGCGCTGGGCGCTGGCTATCGCAATCCGCAACCGGTCGTCCATCAGCCTGAAGGCTTGTTCGAAAGCGAGTTCGACTTCTTCGCCCGGCCCGAGCCCTGCGTGCAGCGGCTGCGCGGCTGGGTCTGGGGCGAGCTGGCGGAATTCATCCGCAATATCAATCCGGGTATGGCTGAGAACCCGCGCGGCCTGCAGATCGCAAGCCAGACCTGGTTCCATTTCACCCGCGACGGTGGCTATTTCGGCTATCACAATCATCCGATGGCGAGCTGGTCGGGCGTGTACTGCGTCGCAGACGGCGACCCCTCGCCCGATTATTCGAACAACGGCAGCCTGGTCTTCCCGCATCCGCTGACCGTGGCCAATGCGTTCGTCGACCCGACCAACGCCGTGCTGCGCTGGCCCTACACGCAAGCCAACTACGTGCTCGATCTGAAGCCGGGGCAGCTGTTGCTGTTTCCGTCATGGCTGGGACATTACGTCACGCCTTTTCGAGGCCCCAGCGAACGGGTCACCATCGCATTCAATACCTGGTTCCAGAAAGTCGCCTGATGCCGGGGTAAGCGCTCGATCGCATCGTCGCGACAGGATCTTGCAAGTGGGCATTGAAGGGTCTTGATCGGTACCGGTCATCGGCTCCCACCCGCAGACATAAAAAAACGGCCCCTTTCGGGGCCGTTTTTCTGACGCTGAACCGGAAGCGATCAGAACTTCTGGTTGTACTGCAGGTAGAAGAAACCACCGCCCGGCAGATCGTAGGCGCCGTCGAACGAATGCGCGAACGAGTTGCGGGTGATCGGCGGTTCCTTGCCGAACAGGTTACGGGCGCCGAGGGCGACCTTGCCATTCCACGGCGTCTTGAAGCCGACCTGCACGTCGTGATAGACGCGCGAGCCGATGCGGTTTTCGACAGCGAAGAGGTTGCCGTTCGAGTCGAACACGTCCTGGTTGCAGAGTTCCTGCGGAGTGATGCCGTACTCGAAATAGCCACCGCCGGCGCAGGCTTCATCCATGCCCGAGTAATAACGGACCGCCCACGTGGCATCCCAGTCGCCCTTCTGCCACGACGTGGTGATGTTGGAGCGCAGACGCCACGCCGGTGTGCCGTTGTACTCGCCCACAGTGCCGAACAGGGTGTTCTCGGTGGTGTAGGTGTTATCCCACTGGAACGCGAACTTACCCCATGAAGTTTCCGGCATGGCGTAGGTGACCTGGAAGTCGTAACCCTCGACTTCGCCCTGATCGAGATTGAACTGCGACTGGCGCAGGTCGATGATGTTGCCCGCCGTATCGCGAGTCACGAACGAGCAGAACAGCGCACGCTGGGCCGGATCCTCTTCGCCGCCAATGGCGGTCGGCTGACGATAACAGGCGTTGAGAATGGCCTGCGAACCACGGAACGAGATCACATCCTCGAGAGAGATGTTGTACCAGTCCAGCGTGAAGTTCAGGCCGGGGGCCCAGTTCGGGCTGTAGACGATACCGAAGCTCTTGGTCTCGCCGAATTCCGGCTGGAGATTCGGGTTGCCGCCGACCAGCGAACGGATCTGCTGATTCTGTTGAGCCACGCCGGCCGCAGGCACGCCATCAGCCGCACAACGAGCGGCGTCGGTGGTCGCCGAACCGATATTGGCCGGATTGCAGGGATCGATCGCCTGCGGGAAGCTTTCGCCACCGCCCTGGTACAGATCGGTCACGCTCGGGGCGCGGAACGATTCGGAGAAGGTGCCGCGGAACATCAGGTCGTCGAACACCTGCCATTTCAGGCCGATCTTCTTGGAGGTGTCGCCACCCAGGTCCGGATTGACGTTCGCGCCGCCGAAGAAGCCGGAGGTTTCGTAGTCGGACTTGCGGGCCGCCAGATTCAGCTCGAGCAGTTTGAAGCCGGGGATGTCGGCCAGGATCGGCACGTTCAACTCGGCATAGATTTCATCGGAGTTGACCTGGCCGTTGGTGGGCTCGGAGAAGTTGTCCGAGGAACCGCCGCCGGCCACGAGCGCGTCGGGCTGGTTGATGAAGCTGGTGCGGCGATGTTCGAGGCCAACGGCGAAGCCCAACGGGCCGGCCGGCAGGTCGACGATCGAACCCGACAGGTTCGCGAAGTAGTCTTTCGTGCTGTTTTCCTGCGACTCGTTCTTGGTGTAGCTGATGTAGCGGTTCATCGCATCGTATTCAGCCCGCGAGATGACGCCAGCCGCGAGGCCGAGGTCCGCACCGCCGAAGACGTTGTAGGGGACGCAGCCCGGGATGACCAGACCGCCGCCATCCAGACACTCCAGTGCACCCGTGACCGGATTGCGGCGCGAATCGCCGACCGCACGACGCAGGTTGAACAGATTGATGTAGTTCTCGCCGCGAACGCTGATGCGCGAGTTGAGATACGAGTAGCCGACGTCCCAATACATGTCGCGGCCGGCCAGATCGAACGAACCGTCCAGCGACAGGGTAACGGCGGTGTTGTCGTTGTTGTAGTAGGGCTTGCGCGGACCGACGGCAAGCGCACGGAATCCGTAGCTGCGGAAGTCTTCCGCGAACGGGTTGAACACGTTGCCGGCGGTGGGTGCGAACGCCCACTGCGGACCGCTGGTGCCGTTGGTGTTCATGCTCAGCGGCACTTCGGCCAACTGCTGGTTGGAGTCGCGCTTGACGTAGACCGCCTGCACGTTGGCATTGATGCGGTCGGTCAGGCGCAGGCTGCCCTGGCCGTAGACATTGAAGCGTTCGATCGGCTGCAGCAGGTAGTTGACCGGCGCGAAGTTGTAGCGGTCGGAACTGCCCGAGCCATCGAAGGTATAGCTGACGAACGGACGGAAATCGGTCGTCGTCGTACCCGGGCGCCCCGGAATGAGCGTCCGCGTGACCAGATCGGGGTTGGTGTTGACGTCCCCGCCGTCGAGACACTCGCGGAAACCCTGAGCGTTGGTGGGACCGAATCCGAGCGCACAGCGCGCGCCATTGCCGCCGGCATTGAAGCCCGAACCGTACAGGCCGCCCGAAGCGAGGTCGCCGCCGCCGAAGACCGGCACGGACGAAATGGTGCGATCACCGGCATAGACCGGATCCTGGCTCTGGAAACCGAGGCTGAGCACGGCGTTCCAACGGTCGCTGCTCGAGCCGACGGTGAAGTCGTAGCCCTGCTGGAAACCGTCGCCCTTGGTGTAACCGCCGAGGTAGACGTTCGCTTCTGCGCCGTCGAAATTCTTGCGGGTGATGACGTTGACCACGCCAGCGATGGCGTCGGAACCGTAGATCGCCGAGGCGCCGTCTTTCAGCACTTCGATGCGCTCGACGACCGAGATCGGAATGGTGTTCAGATCGACGTCGCCGGTGCCCTGGGTGACCCAGCGGCGGCCGTTGACCAGCAGCAGGGTGCGGGTCGAACCCAGACCGCGCAGCGAGATGTTCTGGGTGCCGTCGCTGCCGTTGGTGGACGTCGTGATGTTGCGCAGCGCGCCGCCGTCGCTGGCGGTGATGTTGAACAGCACATCGCCGACCGAGGTCAGACCCGTGGCTTCGAGGGCCGCGCGGTCGATGGTGAGTACCGGCGAGGTGCCTTCCACTTCGGCAGCGCGCGGAATGCGCGAACCGGTGACGACGACGGTGTCGAGCTCGTCATCTGAAGGGGTGTCTTGGGCAAACGCGACGCCCGTGCCCGCGAGGGCGGTGGTGCTTACGAGCGCGAAGGAAATCGCGTCGCGCAGCTTATTGGTCTTCAAAGTCATCTCTCTCTCTCCAAGCGAGTCTTGGGGTTTCCCATGGGAACCTGCCCACTGCCGTCAAGAAAGACGCCAAAGCAGGTCAGGCCGGGGCCGATAGTAGCCCCACTCGGAGAAAAATTAAAGTGTCGTTAACCCAGACGCGGATTACGGGTAAATCCGGAAGAAAACCGCGGACTTACAGATCCTGTTCGTAGCGGACGTAAGGCACGGCGCCCTCGTCGTCGCCCTGCGAGGTCCCCGGAGCGAACGGATTCTTGCCGCGGGTGACCAGGTTATCGGCGCCGACCGTGAGCTGTCCGCTCCACGGCGTACGCCAGCTCAGGCCGAGGCCCAGACTGCCCCAGCGGTCGCGGCCGGGGGTGTCGACGACTTCGCCGACGACATTCACACCGAAGGCGCCGATACCGCCGCCGACATTGAGTTGCCGTGAGGTCCAGCGGTCGGTGAAGCCGGGAATTTCGGCCGGCGTCTGCAGCCGGGCCTTGGCCACGGTGCCGGCGATCGAGACGTAACCTTCGCGCGGCAGCGACTTCTGGCTGAAGATGGTGAGATCGTTGACGTCGATGCGACCGTTGCCGCCGGAACCCGGGGCCAGCCATGCCGGCATCGAAATGCGGCTGGCGCCCGCACCGATACCCACCTGCGTGCCGTTGCGCTGGAACAGCGCGGCTGCACCGGTGCGGCTGTTGGTGGAGGGAATCGATGCGAGGACGCAGTTGTCGGCGAGATTGTTCAGGGCCGTGGTGAGGCCCTTTTTGCGGTCGCAGAGCAGACCCAGCGAGTCGCCGGCGCCAAGACCGAATGCCGTATCGAGATGCCGTACGCCGAAGCGCGCGAGGGTCCGCGAATGCGCGTTGTCCACGGGTTCGAGCACCACCGCACCCTCGAACTGGCCGCTGGATTTGTTCCAGATCGGAAGCTCGACGCGATCACGGCCCGACTTCGATTGCGCATGCACGGACGTTGCCGCGCCGAGGGCGAGCAACAGCAGTATCGGCAATGTGCGGGGGGGCGTGCGCATGGTGCAGTCAGACCGCGTATCTGCGGCTCCAGTTCCTCGACGGATCCATCGGAGTTCAGGCTATCAGTTTTATGGTTCTTTAACAATCCGGCCATCCCGGAAAAACCGTGACGGTCCACGCAGCATGGTTCTGTTTCATTGCAGTCGTTCAGGGGCGTCCAGGTGGGCCGGGCGAGGGGTGAACAGGCCGGCGATCTCCTCCGCGTTGTAGCGATAGGTCTCGCCGCAGAATTCGCAGCGGATCTCGGCGGTTCCGGCATTGCCCTCGGCGGCGGCCCGGGCTTCTTCCTCGCCGAGCGATTCCAGCATCGCTGACACCCGTTCCCGGGAGCACGAACAGGCGAACTGCAGCGGCTTGTCGCCCAACACGCGCATGCCGTCCTCGTGGAACAGCCGATGCAGCAGGGTTTCGGCCGGGGTCGCCAGCAGCTCCGGCGCGGCGAGGGTCTCGAACAGGGCGCTGGCGCGCTCCCAGCCGTCGAGATCGCCCTCGTCGCCAGGCAGCTTCTGCAGCATCAGTCCGGCCACCCGTTCGCCGCTCGCAGCCAGCAGCAATCGGGTCGGCAGTTGTTCGGACTGGCGGAAATAACCCTCGAAAGCGGCCGAAAGCCCGCCTTTTTCCAGCATGTCCGCGTCCAGCCCGACCAAGCCCTGATAACGCGCCGGCTCCTGGCGGCGCACGCCGGGATTCTCGATGGTGATCGCCAGCACCGCGTCGGCGCCGAGCGAACCGAGGTTACGCGCGCCCGGCAACTCGCCCTCCGCCAGCGTGGCGATGCCGCGCAGGGTGCCGGCGCCGGTGCACTCCGCGAACAGGGTGCGCAGCGCGCCGGTGCCGCGCAGATGCACCGACAGCCGGCCGTCCACTTTCACGTGCCCGGTGAACAGGGCCGAGGCGGCGACCGCTTCGCCCAGCAGCCCGGCCACGTCGTCCGGGTACTCGGCGCGGGCGCGGATCTGCGCCCAGGTGTCGTCCAGACGGACATGGACGCCGCGCACGCCGGCCTGTTCCAGCAGGAAGCGGGTGAGTCGGTCGGGGGTGGTGTCGGCGGTCATGTCGGCGGCTGGCTCTGAAAGTGACGATGTCATGGGTGGGCGCGGCTTCGCGGATAATGCCGCCACCACGGGGAGACGGCAGAACATGGGGCAGAACGGCGCAGATTCAAACCTCGACCCGTCGCAGGCGGCCGTCGCGGCCCCGAAACGTCGGCGCCGCTGGCTGCGTTGGGTGTTCTTCTGGCTGCCGCTGCTGTTCGTGGTGGCGACGGTGCTGCAGGTGGCGGTGCTGCGCTTCGTCGATCCGCCGCTGACCGCGTTCATGATCGGTCGCTATGTCGAAGCCTGGGGCGAGGGCGACCGCGGCTTCTCGGTGAGCTACGACTGGCGCGATGCCGACGAGATCTCGAAACAGCTGCCGCTGGCGCTGGTCGCCGCGGAAGACCAGCACTTCCCGGTCCACAACGGCTTCGACTTCAAGGCGATCGAAAAGGCCCGCGCCAACAACGCGAAGGGCCGCAAGGTCCGTGGCGCCAGCACCATCAGCCAGCAACTGGCGAAGAACCTGTTCCTGTGGCGCGGCCGCAGTTGGATACGGAAGGGGTTGGAGGTCTGGTATACGGTGTTGATCGAAGCGATGTGGCCGAAGGAACGCATCATCGAGGTCTACGCCAACGTCATCGAATACGGCGATGGCGTCTACGGCGCCCAGGCCGCCGCCCGCCGGTTCTTCGGCAAGGACGCAGCGAAGCTCACCGCCGCCGAGGCCGCCCGCCTGGCCGCGGTGCTGCCGTCGCCGCGCAAGTACAGCGCCGCCAAGCCCGGGCCGTACGTACAGCGCCGCAGCCGGGCGATCGAGCGTCAGATGCGCGCGCTGGGCGGGCCGGAATACCTCAAGTTCGACTGACCGCGTCGCCGGTTACTCTATCTATATGTCCATCGAACGCCTGACCGTCGTCGTCGCCGCCTTCAACGAGGCCGAAGCCCTGCCGGCGCTGCATCCGCGCATCGCCGCGGCGCTGGACGCGCTGGCGGGCGAGGGCGTCGAAGGCCATGTCCTGTACGTGGACGACGGCAGCCGCGACCGCACCTGGGCGGTGTTGGATGACATCGCCGCCGCCGATACCCGGGTGTCTCTGCTGCGGCTCAGCCGCAACTTCGGCAAGGAGGCTGCGCTGACCGCTGGCCTGGATATGGTCCGCGAGGGCGCCGCGATCATCCTCGATGCCGACGGCCAGGATCCGCCGGAGCTGATCCCGCAGTTCGTGGCGAAATGGCGTGAGGGCTACGACGACGTCCACGGCACCCGCACCCGGCGCGACGGCGAAGGCTGGCTCAAGCGCGGCACCGCCCACGGCTTCTACCGGGTGATGCAGCGCTTGTCGAAAACCCCCATCCCCACCGACACCGGCGACTTCCGCCTGCTGTCGCCGCGCGCGCTGGCCGCGCTGCGCCAGCTGCGCGAGCGTCACCGCTTCATGAAGGGCCTGTTCGGCTGGGTCGGTTTCGAGCAGACCGCGATTCCCTACCACCGCGAAGCGCGGGTGGCGGGCCGCAGCAAGTTCAATCTGTGGAGACTGTGGAATTTCGCGCTGGAAGGCGTGACCAGTTTTTCCACCGCACCGCTGCGGGTGGCGACCTATCTGGGCGTGCTCACCGCCGTGCTGGCCTTCGTCTACGCGCTGTGGGTGGTGATCAAGGCGATGCTCTGGGGCGATCCGGTGGCCGGCTGGCCGACGATGATGACCGTGATCCTGCTGCTGGGCGGCGTGCAGCTGATGGCGCTGGGCGTGATCGGCGAATACCTGGGCCGGCTGTACGAGGAATCCAAGCGGCGGCCGCTGTATCTGGTGGATCGCTGGCGGCCCGCGGCGGGCGTATCCTTGGGCCACGACCCTGAAGGAGAGCCGCCCCATGCGCACCGTCCGTCAGCTGTTGGAAGCCAAGAGCCCGACGATCCACGCGATCCGTCCTGAGGCTCCGGTCCTCGACGCCATCCGCCTGATGGCCGAGGCGCACATCGGCGCGGTGCTGGTGATGGACGGCCCGCGCCTGGTCGGCATTCTTTCCGAACGCGATTACGCGCGAAAGGTCGTGCTGCAGGGGCGTTCGTCTTCGGACACGCCGGTGAGCGAGATCATGACGTCGAATGTGTTGACGACGTGGTCGCTGGATACGTCGGATCGCTGCATGCAGACGATGACCGAGCATCGCATCCGGCATCTGCCGGTGATCGATGGCGATGATGTGGTGGGGATCGTGTCGATCGGGGATCTTGTGAAGGCGGTGATCGAGGATCAGCAGGCGGAGTTGGATTCTTTGCAGCGGTATATTGCGAGTTAGGTGGCTCATGAAATTTATTCCGGACGGTCGCTGCATCTACTGCCCGAACCCGAGCGACTCTGACGAGCACGTAGTGCCACTCGGCCTAAACGGAAACTATGTCCTTCGCATGGCAAGTTGTTCGGTTTGCCGTAACATCACAAGCAAATTCGAAATGTCGCTGCTTCGCGGTTCTTTTTTGCAACTTCGAGTCGCACATAAGTTCAAGACAAGACGCCCAAAAAAGCGGCCAACTTCTTTTCCGCTAATAATTGAAAGAGATGGGCAAGAAAATGAGGTTTATGTCTCTGCCAGTCAGCACCCGATGGTGCTGAATATGCCACTTTTCCCAATACCCAGTCTTGTTTCCGGGCTTAAGTCCGACCCAGTTTTAAGGCCGAGCGGCGGTGTTATCTTTCATATTAATCAAATTGAGCATGTTCTATCGGCAAATTCGGTTCATAAGGTCGCTTTAGTAGAAGAGTTGCAATATAAAGATTTTGCTAGGCTGCTGGCCAAAGTTGCTTACGGTTTCTTAATCGGTGAATTAGGAAGATCTAGAGTGAAAGGAGACTACCTCTTGCCGATTATTCTTGGAGACACCTCGTCGGCAGGCATGTACATCGGATCTAGCGACAAGAACCTTAATGCATCTGAGAGCGACCCGCCGGCTCTGTATCAGTCCTATCGACTTCCAGAGCGCCTAGGAGGGAATGAGGTGGCGATTGTGACAGTTCGTCTTTTCCCGCACATGCTGCAAAATCCCGCTTACATCGTTATCTGCGACCTGCATGAGCTAGAGGCCATTATCTAATAATTCACGAATGGAACCTCTCGCAAGCAAGTTGGATGGATTGAGAGAAACGATGCCCATCAGCTTTCAACAGCAGAGCTTCCGCGCTTTGCGCGGGTAACTTTCTTTGTCGCAAAGAAAGTCACCAAAGAAAACTCTCTAGTGCCGAGGCAAATCTGCCATCGGCAAGTTGGCCGGGATTTTTCGATGCGGCATCCTGCCGCGTCGAAAAACGGTGCGCATCCTGCGCACCGCCCTCCGGGTCTCCGGGCTTGGGCCAATTCGTGCGCACTGACATGTCGTTGAGACGGTGGAGGTTTTCGAAAACGTGGTGCGCAACTGGCTTTTGGTGCATCCGGCTCGTCAGGTACGAAAGCCTTGCTGTCAATGCTGCTGTCTCCCAACTTCATCGCCACGCTCAAACCAAGTTATGCCAGCTCCAGCGCCCATTCTTCGCAGCGGCTTTCAATTCAGTGCTTCGTTCGCGGCGGGTCAGGACCCGCCCTACAAAAGCGTTCTGCGAGTTGAGTCGTCCCATCGACACGTCAGCCAGCCCGAATCTGCTCAAGATAGTAGACCCGGAGGGCGGTGCGCAGGATGCGCACCGTTTTTCGACGCGGCAGGATGCCGCATCGAAAAATCCCCGCAACACCGCAGACGGCAGATTTGCCTCGGCACTAGAGAGTTTTCTTTGGTGACTTTCTTTGAGGGTGTTGCCGAAATCATATAATTCGACCTTCACTGATTGGATGTCGAGATGGAAGCTCGAAAGCGCAAAGGCCCTCTCCCAAAGATGCAGGCAATGGAACGGCAGGCACTGCGAGACTTGATTC